>BNJU01004876.1_pt1 | contig 328565 bp, 296 predicted proteins | sample 8539281 | NCBI WGS metagenome assembly BNJU01 (sample SAMD00202456, study PRJDB9452) | human saliva metagenome | isolation source: human saliva | place: Japan
AATACCATTGCCTTGTGCGTATGCCCCTATGGTGGCAGTCATCAGCAGGAGCATCATCAGTGTAATTTTTTGTTCATTTGTATGTTATAATTTTAAGTGTGATAAAATTGCTTGTTCTTAAAAGGAAGGGGAAAGAGAGGCACATTTTCATGTGGAAACCTTGTAGCTGTTAATGAGCCGTTTTCTTTTCCCGCTTCCATCGTTGATTGTTTACAGATAATATGAAAGAGGCTTGTCGTCGTCATTATCGGATGAAGTGTCAGAAGCGCTTGAATCTGCCGATATTGAGTTTTGAGAAAACAACATTGCTTGTTGCTCGCTTTGTTCTTCCGCTTTACGGATTTTCTCCAATAGCGAAGTTTGCTCACCTTGCATCTTGGCGATGTTCTCCTTGTACTTATCCAATAGATCTGAGTCTTGAAGCTGCCGAATGGTCTCTTTGACTTCTTTCTCATCAGCCTCCTCACAGTTCTTTGCCCATTTTTGCAGGCGGACTAAGTCACGTGCGAGGACGGACTGCCCTGACATCTCGGTTTCGTCCGATGTGGGCTCAATGGGCAGAATTAATTCCTCACGGGCGACCTCATCCTCATCAACTCGCTCCATCTCGAAATCAACGTCCATCTCGTTGTCCTCTTCCTTCATGTCCTCTTTCTTTTCGGAGTTCTGAGGTACAAAATTATTACTATTCTGCTCTGAATTTTTCAGATGAAGAAGCAGAGGAACTTATGGGATAATAGGGGAAATGGAACGGCTTTTTGCCAATCAGTACAAACTCGGCTTGATCTTCTTTTCCTTCTCCTTTTTGTCCGTCTTTTTTTCCTTCGTCGCTTCATTCTCCTTAGTCTGCTCATTGCCCTTTTTTTATTTTTTTCTTGATAAGGATGCCATACGGAGATACATACCGCATATAGAAGTACAGGATACCCAGCATTATCCAAATGATGATGAGTATCAGTATAAAACTGAAAAGTATTGTTTCCATCATAGTGTTATTGTTGTCTTGCGTCTTTGTTTTGCTGCCGCACTGTTGAGCAATTCCAAATGTTCACGCAGGTGTTCCCTAAGAATGTTGTCTATATATGCGGCTATGGAAACACGCTCCCCAAGTCCTGCAACACGTTGCGCAGGTTCTGTAGCGTTTCCAGATTAATGGAGAAGGCTGTCCGCATTTGGGAGCGGACGGGATGAAAAGTACAGGGAACGGTAGTCCTCTATGGAAAGGGAGGACACGCCGGGCTTTCCCATTCTCGGCTTCCTTTCCTGTTTCTGTTCCGTGTTCCCCGTTTCCTCTCTTTCTATTCCATCTACCGGTTTTTCTTTTGCTGTTTTCGTTCCTTTCGTCTCTTCTAAATTTTTATCTTCCTCCCCTGATGTTGCAGGGGAGGACTCAGTATCCTCGGAAGGGTCAAAGGAGTTTGGTATCGTGACAGGTTTCACCACGACATTGTCTTCTGCCATTTTCTTCAGCTTGTTTTCCAGCTGTTGCTTTCTTTCCTCAATCGTTGCCATTTTCTGTTTTCGTTTTTAGTTTGAGACGTTGAATTATCTCATTGACGAGTTCGTCCAGCCCTGTACCCGTTCGTAATCCCCTTGCAGGAGGCTGATAGGTAGAGCGGAACACTCCGCGCAGTCCGTATGTGGAAAGTTCGTGAGAGAAGCGGTGCGTGGCATATACATAGCGGGCAGGAGCGTGAGTTCGTATTCATGGATGAGCTTTGTATATTCATCGATGATGATGTTCCTTACTCTTCTGTCCACCTTGTTCCAGAACAGGATAATGTCCTTTATCCGGGAGTCGGACATCGAAACTCCAATCTCCGTGATAGTCTTGGTGTATGCCAGACATGAAACCAGCGACTGAATATCGGCTTCAATCGGAGAAAGGATATAGTCCATCTGAAGGGACAGTTCCATCAGTTCGGTTGTTCCAGCATGTCCCGGGAAATCAAATATAACCAACTGGTACTTCTCGTTGCTGATACCGTCGATTTTACTTCGTGCAGTCCTGACGGCTTCCTTGGGTGAAGACTTGTAAATTATGTATGCTTTTTTGCCGAGGTGATGAAAGTACTCCTGCATGGATTTGGAAAGATCTTCGCTCTCCTGAACGATACTTTTCTCACGTTCCCTCAGTTTGTAGAAAGAGTCTTGCGACAGGTCGCAGTCCATCACGAAGAGGTTGATGCCTTGCTCGTAGTACAATATGCTGCTTACGATTTCGGCAAGAGTACTTTTTCCCACTCCTCCCTTTTGGGAAGAGAAGCCCAGAAAAAGGGGGCGTTGTTCTTTGTTCTCCATAATGATAATTTCTTAGTTCATATTATTTGTCTATTTGATGTTTGGATATTCTCTCATTATTAAGAGTCATCAGCAGACAGTTTGCTCTGACTGCATATGGTTCGGGCGATAGTCCAAAAGGACGATTTCAAGTTCTTACAATTTGTTGTATTGACAATAGTTTGTCATGACAATAAATTGTTATGAATATGTATTGTTCCTTCTTGTCATCTTTGGTGCAAGCAGGCGGTAATATGATATATCTTTTGCTTGTGTTATCATACCACTGTTCGCTCGTTCTGATTGCAAAATAAATGATATTTCTGCTGATTTTATTACAGCGATGAAGTGCAGGGAAATACGAGGAAAAAGAGTGAATATCTCTGATAATGAGATATTTGAAAATCTGCCGTAACTTTGCAGGCGAGAATAATACATGGAGGTAACGTCCCGAAGCAGACACCCCAAAAGGGTGGATACTTCAATCGTATCAACTCTTGATATTGGCAAGGTGTGTCTTTGTCCGACAAACTGCGTTTTTGCCGACAAAGAACCTTGCCTCGGTGCGAGGGAATGATTACTCCAAAGTCGTAATAACAAACCAAATTGAAGATGAAACCGAACGTAGAACGATGGGATAGATGGGATACCCGCCTTCCCAGTCCCAAAGACCAGCAAAAAGTCATTGAACTTTTCCATAAATCCGGTGCAAAATCGAAGTCTGATTTTGTGCGTGGCTGTATTCTTGGAGGAAAGTTCAAGGTGATAACAGTAGATAAATCCGCTGTGGATTATTATCGTAAACTCTCGGAATTGATTGCCGAAAATCATCGAATAGGCGTACTCTACAACCAAACTGTACGCGCAATAAACTCTTATCACAGCGTGAAAACTGCACAGATTTTACTTGAAAAATTAGAAAAAATCTCTGGTCAAATCATCACGCTACAACAGAAAGCCATCCAACTGACGGAACAATTTGATAGTCGATAAAGGAATATGATTGCAAAGATTTCTTCTACCGAGAACCTTGGAGGAGCATTGGGATATAACTTCAAAAAGGTGCAGCACAACGAAGCGGCAGTCCTCTGCGTGAACGAACTTCGGAAAGGCTTCGATGGCACTTTTCAAATGGATAAGGTACTTGCCGATATGCAAAAGGCGATACCTGAGCAATGCAGGACAAAGAAAACGGTCTTTCACTGCTCCCTCAATCCGCACTCGGACGAGAAACTATCCGATGAAAGGCTCACACAGATTGCGAAGGAGTATATGGAGGCACTCGGCTATGGCAATCAACCCTACATCGTCTTTAAGCATAATGACATTGCCCGTGAGCATATCCACATCGTTTCGCTTCGAGTGGATTTCGATGGTAATAAAATCAATGACAGGTATGAGGGCAGGCGAAGCAAAAAGATTACTGATGCTTTGGAGAAAAAGTTTCACCTTATCCCAAGTTCAAAGGTCAGTGAGAAGCCGACAGCTGAAACGCCAAAGGTCGATGCTACGCAAGGAAATATCAAGGAACAGGTGGCTAACATCATCCGTTCTGCTATGAAGCATTATACCTTCAGTTCCTTGGGCGAACTCAATGCCATTTTGAGCAGATACAACCTTGCGGTAGAGGAGGTAAAGACCGAGTATAGGGGCAAGCGATATGATGGGCTGGTCTATGTTCCTACCGATGACAAAGGCAATAAGGTCAGCACACCCATTCATGCCTCGGACATTGGCAGAGGTGTGGGGTATGCTGCTATCCAGAACAAGATGCAAAAATCGAAAGAGGCGGTTAAGCCATTGATACCATCCGTCAGAAGAAAAGTATTAGAAGTAATGCGTACTTCTCCTGATACGGGGGAAAGACTCCGACAAAGATTGGAGGAACAAGGCTTACGTGTAGTTATCCGAAAGAATGAGGATGGACGACTCTATGGTATTACGTTCATTGATGATGAAAGGGGCATTGCGCTCAATGGCTCCCGATTGGGTAAAGGATATGCTGCCAATGTATTCAACGCATATCTATCTAATCCAGCACACAATCCATTCTTGGATGAATCGCTTTATGGAAAGATTGATACCACCTTTCAACAACAGATGCAGACAATACAGTCTGATGAGCAGGAAAGCGACAACCTTGTCGATGAACTTATTGGCGATATAGTGAGAGAAACTTTCTCTTCATCGGGCAATGATGATTGGAAAGAAGCGGCATGGCAACGCAAACTCCGTAAGCAAAGCAAGGTAAATCTTAAACGCAGGAAGCGTTAAGTACACCATTCAAATAACATTCAAATGATATTCTAACAACAATAAATAGTATTATGGCACAAGAAGATGATTTAAGGGCATTAGGTAAAGTCATGGACTTTATGCGAGGTATATCGGTGATTTTCCTCCTGATTAACTGTTATTGGTTCTGCTACGAGGCGTTTCAGTCGTGGCATTTTACACTCGGTATCATCAACAAGATATTGATGAACTTTCAACGCTCCACAGGATTATTTTCATCTATCCTATGGACGAAACTCTTTTGTGTGGTTTTCCTTGCGCTCTCCTGCTTGGGCACAAAAGGCGTGAAGGAGGAGAAAATCACATGGCCAAAGATTTGGATGGTGCTTTTCTCCGGTTTTGTTTTCTTTTTTCTGAATTGGTGGTTGCTGGCATTGCCCATAGGAAAGATCGGAGCAGCTTCACTCTACATCTTCACGCTGTCTATGGGCTATATCTGTCTGCTGATGGGCGGTGTATGGATGAGTCGACTACTCAAAAACAACCTGATGGACGATGTGTTCAACACGGAGAACGAGAGTTTCATGCAGGAAACACGATTGATGGAGAATGAGTATTCCGTCAATTTCCCCACACGTTTTTACTATAAGAAGAAGTGGAATAAGGGCTGGATCAATGTAGTCAATCCCTTCCGTGCCTCAATGGTACTCGGAACACCGGGTTCGGGCAAGTCTTACGCCATTGTGAACAATTACATCAAGCAGCAGATAGAAAAAGGCTTTGCAATGTACATCTACGACTATAAATTTCCCGATCTTTCCGAGATAGCCTATAATCACTTGCTCAATCATTTGGATGCCTATAAGGTAAAACCGCAGTTCTTTGTGATTAACTTTGACGACCCACGAAGAAGCCATCGCTGCAACCCAATCAATCCTGCCTTTATGACGGATATATCGGATGCCTACGAGAGTGCCTACACTATTATGCTCAACCTGAACCGTTCGTGGATACAAAAGCAGGGAGACTTCTTTGTGGAGTCACCGATTATCTTGCTGGCAGCCATCATCTGGTTTTTGAAGATATACGAGAACGGCAAATACTGTACCTTCCCACATGCCATTGAGTTCCTCAATCGCCCCTATGCTCAAATATTCCCGATACTCACCGCCTACGATGAACTCGCTAATTACCTTTCTCCCTTTATGGACGCTTGGGAGGGCGGGGCACAAGACCAGTTGCAGGGACAGATCGCCAGTGCCAAGATACCACTATCACGTATGATTTCTCCTGCACTTTATTGGGTAATGACGGGTGATGATTTCTCGCTTGACATCAACAATCCCAAAGAGCCGAAGGTGCTTGTGGTAGGTAACAATCCCGACCGACAGAATATCTATTCGGCAGCACTCGGACTTTACAACAGCCGTATCGTGAAACTCATCAACAAAAAGAAGCAACTCAAATCATCCGTTATCATCGACGAGTTACCGACTATCTACTTCCGTGGATTGGACAACCTTATTGCTACTGCCCGAAGCAACAAGGTGGCGGTATGTTTGGGCTTTCAGGACTTCTCGCAGCTTACGCGCGATTATGGAGACAAGGAAAGCAAAGGTGATACAGAACACTGTTGGCAATGTGTTCAGTGGGCAAGTGGTCGGTGAAACCGCTAAGACCCTCAGCGAGCGTTTCGGTAAGGTGCTCCAACAACGGCAGTCTATGACCATCAATCGCAACGATAAGTCCACATCTATCTCTACGCAGATGGATAGTCTTATCCCTGCATCGAAAATCAGCAATCTCACACAAGGTATGTTTGTAGGAGCAGTATCCGACAACTTTGATGAACGTATCGACCAAAAGATTTTTCATGCTGAAATAGTGGTGGATAGTGCCAAAGTCTCTGCCGAAATGAAGCAATACCAGCCCATTCCTAAGATCAATGCGTTTCAAAACAAAGATGGCTCCGATAATCTCAAAGAAACTATCGAAGCCAACTATAAACGTGTTAAGCAGGAAATAATTGTTTTGATTGAAAAAGAAATAAAAAGGATAAAAGACGATCCTTCTCTTTGTCATCTTATAAAAGAATGAGATGCAATGTCTTTATGTCATTCAAAAACTATATTTCATCTTTGCCCATATTTCAGAATTTCTGTCATACATTTGAAACTTGCCTTTGTCGGCATGGAAGTAATCATAGCCGGCGGTGAGTTCGATTTGGTCGTTCAAGGCATAGGATGCAGAGAAGCGGTTGAAAACGCCGCCATTGGTTACGTCAATATAGGCGAATGTTGAAAGTTTCAGCATATTCCGCAGCAGTTCTTTCGATATTCTTGCCGTGGCAAGGCCGGCATTACGATAAACGGAAAGACCGTCAAGGTTCCCTGCCGTATATTTGTGGCAGTATTGTGCACTGAAGTTCCAATCGTTGCCTGGATACCAGTCCACACCGGCAAGGATATTGTACGTATTTCGGCATACTACGTCTTTTCCCACACCTCTGCTTTGCGCTTCATCGAAATAGCAAGCAGCCTCGCCGCGAAGGACAATCTGTCCGACAGGCAGAGAGCAGTCGGCTCCGAGCATCGTCATCCGGCGGTATTCCCCTTTGGCTAAAAGCGACTTTCCATCGTCGGACACAGCAAGGGAAAGAGCAGGCATCTTGTTCCACGTCCGCAGGGCACTCAGAGAAAAATCAATCCCGCTGAGATTGGTCGTTATCCGCCCGCCGTACTCCATATTCCGAAGTCTTTTTCTCCGGTTTGCCACTTTCCAAATCTATGGTATAGGGAAGAGGGGCTGATGGCAGAGTCAGTGCCCACGGATTGCGTCGGTCGGTGGGAAGGATGAAGAAATCCGCCACGGGATTACATATCGCCTCGAATGTTACCGAATGCCACGTGTATCTTGCATGCAAGGCATTGACGGGCATACGGATGTCATCGTAGTCCTGCGCAAGGAACTCGGTATAGTCGAACGGCGACACGCAGTCCGTAACGCGCAATGCGTCTGCCACTCCCCATACCACAATCTGCCGCCCCACCCGAAGGTCAAGGTTTCCTTTGGTGTATGCAAGATATGCCTCACGCAGTTCCAGTCCCGTGCGGTCTTTCAGTACGCCGTTGTAGGTAGCGTTCATGGAAACAAAAAGGGAAGCTGCTCCTTTTTCAAGTTTCACCTCTCCGCGCGCTCGGGTTCTCGAAGCCATCCAGTCGTTCCTGCCTTCTGTCCTGACGGCATGGTATGTGTCGAGGAAGCCTTTTACCTGAACACGCAAGGCGTTGTCATCCGTTTCTTCCTCTTGCATATATTCCGTATCAGCAGAATCATTCTCCACCGTCAGCGTATCAATCTGGGCAAATGCCTGTGCCGAGAATATCGGCACAAGCAACAGCGTCCATAATCGCAGTATTTTCATGGTCAGAGTCCTTTTTCCAGTTGGGAGACAGTGAAGAGATTGGGTGCAACCTTGACGTTGAACCGCTGGTTGTCCATCTTGATGATGGTCTTATGTCCCGTCTGTACATTCTCCATCTGCATGAGGTGCATCGTCCAGAATCCCTGCACTTTATTTATATTCGAAATGGTAAGGCGGCGATGCAGGTTATTGAGCTTATCGTAGTATTCCGCCTTAATAACCATCAGACAGTCCTGCCTGACCCATGTGATGCGCTTTGAGTATATTTCTCCCTTGTCCTTAGGCACGGACTGCACCACCCAACATTTGTCTCCGCTTACCACTTCCTCACGCAGCAGCGTGTGTTTCCTCGTCCACGCTGCGTGTACTCATGTCGTCGTATGTAAAAATCGCTGCCCATGAAGTAATCGGTCTTCGATGACTTTCCACTAATGCGCCTTGTCTTTTTCATGGCAGGGAGATAGAGCCATTTGTCATCTGTCTTGCTGGGATTGTCATAGTCCCAAGTGAGAAATCCCGTGCCCTTCACGTCGCGGGATAGGTGAAGAACATGATTTTCTTTGTGTCCTTACCTTCGTCCATTGCCCACGATTCAATTTTTTTCGCACACGCTTATGCCCACTTTTTTGAATAAGTGTCATTTCCACGGTGGCATAGCGTGTATCGCCATCGGCACGGTTCTTTACCTTTTGCATAATGTCTCTTCCGGTGAGATCAGCTGCTTGTGCAACACTCATTGTCATCAAGGCAATAAGGGATAAAATAAAATGTCTTATTTTTCATTTTCTTTATATTTTTATGATTGAATATTTTAACCTTACTTGTTTGTTTAACTATTTGTTTTTGAACCTTTTTTTCCTTTCCGAACACCCGCAAATATTTGAGAAGTATCGGCGTGAGGAACAAGTCTGCCAACAATGCCGACACCATACCTGCTACAGCCAGCAAACCCCAGTTTTTTTCGTTTGCGTGGCGTCTGGAAAAAGCCACACTAATTTGACCCACCACGGCAAGTATTTTTAGACCCAGTAAGGTTAAAATAATGAGACCCACCTCACCAAAATAAGAATGACCCTTTGAAACGCTAGTTTTTTTAGGGTCATTTTGTAGTTTTAGTGTTACTGCCACAGCCGGCATTAAAAAAACATAAAACTATTATTTATATCCTTAATTCCGCAACACTATTATAAATTAAACTTTTTTTAAGTACCTGAGCAACAAAAAGTTGCTCAGGATTTTTGCCATGTCAGAATTTTTCACTTATCTTAGTGTTGCAAAAAAAAACAAGAGAATCCAACGATAGACATGGCGAAGATACAAATTAAATCTGAGAGACTCACTCCTTTTGGGGGATTATTTTCAATCATGGAGCAATTTGACTCCACATTATCATCTGTCATCGACTCAACCCTCGGTCTAAGGTGTAGATCGTTCGGTTATCAGTACAGCGAAAATCATCCGTTCTCTCATGAGTATCTACTTCTGTGGCGGTTCATGTATTGAGGATGTCACTACTCATTTGATGAACCACCTCTCACTTCATCCGACACTTCGCACTTGTAGCTCTGATACTATCCTCAGGGCGATAAAGGAGTTGACGCAAGAAAACATTTCATACACATCAGATATGGGCAAGACCTACGATTTCAATACGGCTGACACTCTCAATACTTTATTGCTCAATTGTATATTTGCATCTGGCCAACTGAAAGAGGGTGAGATGTATGATGTTGATTTCGACCATCAGTTCATAGAGACAGAGAAGTATGATGCAAAGCCTACATACAAGAAGTTCCTTGGTTATCGCTACGGCGTGGCGGTTATTGGCGATTTGATAGTCGGTATAGAGAATAGCGATGGTAACACAAATGTTCGTTTCCATCAGAAGGACACGCTGAAGAGGTTCTTTGAGAGATTTGAACAGAATGGGCTCATTATCAATCGCTTCAGAGCTGATTGTGGATCATGTTCCGAGGAAATCGTGGAGGAAATAGAAAAACACTGCAAGTCCTTCTATATCCGTGCTAACCGCTGCAGTTCGATCTACAATGACACCTTTGCTCTCAAAGGCTGGAAAACTGAAGAAATCAATGGCATTGAGTTTGAATTGAACTCTATCCTTGTTGAGAAGTGGAAAGGTAAGGCATATCGACTTGTGATTCAAAGACAGAAACGGATGGATGGTGTGCAGGATTTTTGGGAAGGAGAATACACATACCGTTGTATCCTGACTAACGACTATGATTCTTCCGTAAGAGAAATTGTCGAGTTCTATAACCCTCGTGGAGAAAAGGAACGTATCTTCGATGATATGAACAATGGTTTCGGGTGGGACAGATTGCCCAAATCCTTCATGGCAGAGAACACAGTGTTCCTTCTTCTTACAGCACTTATCCGTAACTTTTACAAGGCCATTATTCAAAGACTTGACGTAAAAGAAGTTCGGACTCAATGTAACAAGTCGCATAAAAAGCGTTTGTCTTCAGGTTTATCTCTGTACCAGCCAAGTGGATCAAGACATCAAGGCGGTATGTGCTGAATATCTATACCTGTAATTATGCTTACGCAGATGTTTTCCAGACTGATTTTGGATAGTGCCTACAACTTATGGGAATGATATTGTGTATTGCCTCAAGTCACATTGTGGGGGTAAGGGGATATTGTAGGCAGAAGTGGGTGCTTCAAGTTCAAATTATCTGCAAATTCAGTAATGAGAGGACGTGTAAACGCAATAAGAACCTTCAAGGGCTTAGTTGCGGATTTGAGGTATATGACAAAATTAAAGAATTTATTGCGCTGTTACGCATCTGGTATGGGAATAAGAAGTATTTCTAGTACTTTCCATATATCTCGTAACACCCTCCGCAAGTATGTCCGTAAATTCCAAGAAAGTGGCTTGTCCATGGAGCAAATTCTGTCGCTTTCAGATGATAAGCTGGCGGACTTGTTTTCAGATGGGCATTCTCGTAACCGTCCGCCTTCTGCTCGCAAGTTGGAGTTAGAGGCACTTGTTCCTGATTATGTGAAACGGCTTAGCAAGAAGGGTGTTTCTATCTTATCTCTTCACACGGAGTATCTCAAAACTCATCCTAATGGTTACCAGTATTCTACTTTCAAACACGCAATCCATGCCTACAGATGTCAAACACGAGCCGTAGGACATGTAGAGCACCTTGCTGGCGATCAGATGTATATTGATTATGCAGGTGATAAGCTAGAGATAGTCGAAGAACAGACGGGTGAGGTGCGGAAGGTAGAGGTTTTTGTGGCTACCCTTCCATGCAGTCATTACACCTATTGCGAGGCAGTGTGGTCGCAGAAGAAGGAAGACCTTATCGTTGCTTGCGAGAATGCTCTTCATTTCTTTGGTGGTGTACCCAAGGCTGTTGTGCCTGACAACTTAAAATCAGCCGTTATCCGCAGTGATCGTAATGAGCCTGTTATCAATGACGACTTCGCTGCTATGGCTGAATTTTATGACATGGCTGTTTATCCAGCTAGGGTGCGCCGTCCCAAGGACAAGGCACTGGTTGAGAATGCTGTAAAGCTAATGTATCGGTCGGTATATGTAGATATTGAAGGGCAAATTTTCCATAATCTAGAATCACTTAATGTTGCTATACGCACATCTTTAGAAGCATTTAACAGCCGTAGATTGAGTGGGCGTAAGGAATCCCGTCAAGAACTATTTGAGGAAATGGAAAAAGATTTTCTTCGTCCTCTTCCTACCGCTCGCTATCAGATGAAGTCTAGAAAGTCTGCTACTGTCATGGCTAACAGCTTCGTTATGCTAAGAAAGCATAGTTATAGTGTTCCAACAGAGTATATCGGCAAACGTATGGAGCTTATTTACGATAATGACAATGTTCAAATCTACTATGGGTTAAAGTTAGTTACCATCCATCAGCGAGATGATACTCCCTATACCTACTCACAGAAAGATGCACATAATCTTCCTGGTCATCATGGTAGCTTTGAAAAGGATTTGGAGGAAATATATCAACGGGCAGGGCAAATAGACAACATCCTTCTGCTTTATCTCAAGGAAGTCGCTACGCAGATGAAATATCCACCAAAAGCCTTCCGCTCTTGCCGTGGTATCATGTCGCTGGAGAAGAAGTATGGCATGGCTCGTCTAGTAGCAGCTTGTAACTGTGCCTCGGAAGGACGACGCTATGGCTATAATGAGATAAAGGATATACTACAGAAGGGTGATGATGCTCCCTATATATCTATGGATGAAGATAATATGGAGCTATCTCCTGAATATAAACCAAAAAAACTCATAAGAACATACGAGGCAAGGATTATTTCTCAAAGCAATTATCCAATAATAGCAAACAATTAAAGTAAACAACTATGGAACTAAATAATAATAAGACAGCACCTATTGTGCAAGAAATGGATAAGAATCAGTTATCTCTTGATTTAATGCATAGAATGAGGCTTACGGGTATGGCAACTGCCTTTGAAGAAAAGTCTAACAACTACAATTGCAGATACGATGACACCAGATGCCTTTTTTATCTTGGCTCTTATCTCGAGAATGGGACTATCGTTCTGCAGCAGCCATTGAAAGACTCATAAAATCAGCAGGGTTTAGATATAAAAACCTATCCTGAGCAAATAGATTATAATATCAATCGCAACCTTAGCCAAAAACAAAATGGAGAGAATACTCTCACTTGATTTTTATCAAGCAAGGACGCAATATATTTATTACTGGTTCATCAGGAACTGGTAAAAGTTTTATCGCTACAGCTATAGGCTATCATGCTTGTAAAAAAATGGTATTAGAACGATGTATGCTAACATGTCAAAAGCTGCTGGGGACACTTAAGGTTGCCAAGAACAAAGGAACGTTAGAAACAGAGCTAAAGAAGATAGAGCGATGTCGCTTGTTAATCCTCGATGATGCCTTCCTTGTACCTGTAGATGCAAAAGAGCGTCCTATATTACTTGATATTATAGAAGATAGGCATGAAAGGAAGTCGATTATCATATCTTCTCAACTTCCTGTAGACAACTGGTATGATGCAATAGGCGACCCTACCGTGGCAGATGCTGTACTAGATAGAATTGTGCATACCTCATATCAAATAGAACTAACTGGAGAGAGTCTTAGAAAGATAAAAGCAAAGAATATTACCAAGTAATAGCGAAATAAAATGACCCACCCGACCAGGGCATTTAGTGGGTCAATAATAAATCGTTTTACTGGGTCTAAAATACTTTGACAGGGTGGGTCAAATTAGTGTGGCTTTTCCAGCGTCCGACGACATGAAGCCGGCAAATGTAGCCGAGATGATGACCGTTGACATCACGATGGCCAGTCCCTCCGTGCGGAAAGTCTTGCGGATAGCCATGTTATAGTCATTATAACGATTATGCGCCACATGGCAATGGTTGATGAAGTGGATGGTGTCATCGACGGCAATACCCAAACCATAGGAATGAGCGAGGCTGTCATCATGTCGAGCGGATAGCCCAACCAGCCCATCATTCCCCCCACGATAATGGCGGGGGCAATGTTCGGTATCATTCCCACCAGTCCCACTTTCCAACTTCTGAACAGGAGTATGAGTATCACGCCAATGACCAGCACCGAGAGCAGCATCGACCACATCTGTCCACGCTCCACATACTGCTGCATCACCGTAAACTGCGGTATATTGCCCACTACCGATACATGTGCGCCGGGGAAGAGCTTGCGTGCTTCGGTTTGGAGCAAATCCATTTCTTTTTCCGCCTCGTTGGAGTTGTAGTTCTTCAACTCGATTTGCAGGCGTAGTCGCTGATAGTCATAGTCCATCCAGTATTCCGACTCCGTACCTCCGGCATTCTCATAGAGCAGCAAGAGCTGAGCCACCATGTCGGCATTGTCGGGAATGCGATATTCCTTCAGATTGTTGCCGTTGAGCGTGCAGTTCATGTCTTTCACAATGTCCGTGACGGAATTGTGCCGCTTGGTGAGCGGGTAGCTTTCCGTGGTGGTTGCCAGTTGGTCGAGTTTTTTCAAGTTCTCGGGCTTCTTCGCGTCGTCGGCATGCGGCAGTGTAATCATCAGGTCGTAGGAGTACATGCTTCCTAATTCCGTGTCGCAGAGGTCGAGGAATTTCTTTACATATTCCACCTTCCGTCCCATAGTCTTCTCAATATCGAATGCCGGCTCAATGGAGAACATGCCGATGCCGCAAAAAAGCGTGATGGCTACCGAGACAATGAATATCGAGCGGTGGCGACGCAGGATGAAACTACCAAACTGCTCAAACCGTCCGCCGACGTATCCTTCGAGGCTCTTAGATACGTCTATGCTTGGCTTGCGGTCTTTTCCGAATGAGAGTATTACAGGGGTAACAATCAGACAGGTAATCAATACCGAAAGCAGGCACAGCGAGGTGTTCACGCCGATAGCCTGCATGGGGACTATCTTCATAGATAGGAAAGTCATCATAGCCGCTATGGTTGTCAATCCCGACAGCAAAACACCCCATCCGGTCTCGCCTACGGCATCGGTGATGGAAGCCTTGCGCCTGCCTGTTTCCACAAACCGCATCTTGAAGAAGTTGTACAGATGGATGTTGTAGGCAATGGAACAGGCAAAGGCCAGTATGACCGCTATCATGGCGGTAGTCATATCTATATACAGCCTGGTCCAGCCTATCACACCAAAACTTATCAGAAGACCAAACACCGACGTGAGCAACGGGGCGATGACTCCCCGCAATGAACGGGTTACGACAATCATCACCACAATGGAAACAAGGAAAGCTATGAGGAACAGCCGCCCCATTTCATGTTTCAGATAAATCACTTTTTCGTAGCTCAGATAGGGCATTCCTGCGGCAGCAGGCGACAGCTCCGCGTATTTCGCCTTGCCGATGATGTGCCGGCTTCCTTGCCCGTGAGCATATCCGGGGCAATATCGCTCGTTTTCTTCCATACGCTGTCCTCCGGGAAGGGGCGCAGCTTCACCATGATCCATGTCATCGTACCGTCCTTAGACACCAGTTTCTTTGAGAGATAGGGCTTGCTGTATGCCTTGCGTCTGATTTCTTTTAGCGAAGCCTCATCCGAAGGTATCTCGTCGGGCACTATCTGCTCGATGGTCATTCCCTCCTCAGTGCCGACGGTAAATTCAAGGTCGGTGAGCGATGTAACCTTGTCGGCATACGACAGGCTGTCCTTCAGCTCTTCGCTCAACTCACGGATAAGTGTCAGGCTGCGCTTGGAGAAGACATCCTTGTTCTTCACTAATACCGCCACGTAGTAGTCGTTGCCGAAGATGGACTTGAACTCGTTTGTCTTGAGCAGCATCGGGTCATCGCTCACGAAATAGTCGTCGAACGATGTTTTCATGACGATGCGCTTTGTACCCACGAACGAGAAAGCAATAAGCAGGGCAAACAGCCCCATTACCAACAGTCGGTGGCGTAATATCCACACCGCCAACTGCCTGAATTTTCTGTTGATATTTTCGATTTTCATTGCTATTTATTTTTCATTATTGTTTTCCTGTTGCAGTTTTACCATCCGTGCAAATTCTCCACCTTTAGCCATGAGGTCTTCGGGCGTGCCCTGCTCGATAACCGTTCCGCCACCGAGCACCACGATGTGGTCGGCATTGCGGACGGTGCGCATGCGGTGAGCGATAATGATGACGGTCTTACCCTGCACCAGTTCGGAGATGCCCGCCTGAATCTTTGTCTCGTTCTCGGCATCAAGGCTGGCGGTGGCTTCGTCCAAGAGAATGACGGGAGCGTCTTTCAGAAGCGCACGGGCAATGGAGATACGCTGCCGCTCGCCACCTGAAAGAGTTTCGCCGTTCTCGCCGATAACGGTGTCGTATCCCTGCGGCATACGGCTGATGAAGTCGTCGCACTGTGCCAGTTGTGCCACACGCCGCACTTCCTCGTTGGTGGCATCACGCTTACCGATGCGAATATTGTCGGAAACGGAAGCATTGAAGAGCAACACGTCCTGAAACACCACGGCATAGTTGCGAAGCAGCGTCTCGGGGTCGATGTGAGCGATGTCGTTTCCGCCTAATAGAATCTTTCCACCGTCAATGTCCCAAAAGCGTGCGGCAAGTTTGGCAGTAGTGCTCTTTCCTCCTCCCGACGGACCGACAAGTGCCGTTACTTCTCCCTGCTTTGCTGTAAAGGAAACATTGTGCAATACTTGCTTTTCGGTTTCGTAGGCAAAGCTCACGTTGCGGAACTCGATGTCGTAATTATCCATTTTTACCTCCTTGCTTCCCTCCTGCTCCGGCATCGCCTCCATTTCCTTCATGCGATTGATACGTACGTCAAGGAAAGTAAGAATAGCAAGGTTGTTGCACACTTCCTGAATCGGATTATAGACCATAGCAGAAATAAGGAGGAACGCCAAATAGACAAAAATAGATACATCGCCACGTTGTAGTAGCCATGCACCTGCGACAATGACGGTTGGCATACCTAATTTTAGGAGCATGGCAGAAAGATTAACGAACGAACCTGCTACCAATTCGCCATTAATCAATTCTTTTTCGTATGCTTTCAACTTACTATCGAAACGTTGATTGTATTCCGCCTCGCCATTGTACGACTTTATTTCTTGCACACATTCCAATCCCTCCTGTACCTGTTCGGTTACGCTGCGCTTAATATGGTAATTCCGCTCAAAGGATTTGTCCATCATACGTCTTGCCAACAACAATGTTCCAGAGCCATCGGCACCACCCAAAAGAGGGCGACAGCCAGTCGCCAGTCGTAGAAGAACAGGCTTACGGCAATGATAAGCATGCTCAGCACCGACGCGAACAATTGGGGAACAGCATGCGAGAAGATTTGCTCCAACGAGGTGCAGTCTTCCATAATGGTAGAAGTCAAGTCTGACAGGTTCCGCTCTCCGAAAAATGCTAACGGCAGGCGGCGCAGTTTCTCCGCAAGACCGATGCGACGCTGCGCGCTCTCGTTGTAAATGGTGGTATAGGTGCTGTCATACTGCCATCGGCTGATGAAGAACATCACGCACATCAGCACAACTGCCAACAACACATAAAACCACAAGGTGTGCTGACCGATGCGGGAATCGGCTTCCAAGTATTCCATGAGGAACAGGAACAGATAGGAGGGCGGCAACATCAGCGCAAGGTTGAGAAGCGTTGAGAAGGCTATCCCCCTCCGCAAGTCCTTTGCCCCTTTTTCCGAAAGGGCGAAACGGTTCTGAAAATATTTAATCATATCGGTGTCTCCTTTGAATGTTTATAATTTCCATGCCACTGCTTTCTGATATTCGTTCCACATCGTGTGATAGCGTCCCTGCAGGGTCATCAGTTCCTCGTGCGTTCCTTGTTCGGCTATCTGCCCATTGTCCACCACCACGATGCTGTCGGCATCCTGCACGGTGGTCAGTCGGTGAGCTATCATGAGGACGGTCTTGCCGTGAGTGAGGTGTGCCAGTGCCTTTCGGATAAGATGCTCGTTCTCAGGGTCGGCAAAGGCGGTAGCCTCATCAAGCACCACGATGGGTGCATCTTTCAGAATAGCACGCGCAAGGACGATGCGTTGCTGTTCACCACCGGAGAGGTAAGTGCCCTCCGCTCCAATGACCGTATCCAAACCTTGGGGCAGTCGGTCGATGATTTCACGGCTTTGCGAGAGGTCTATCGCCCGGTCTATCTGTTCTGCCGTTGCTTCGGGATTACCATAGCGTAGGTTCTCCAAGAGTGAGGTCTTGAAAAGGCGGGTATTTGGAATACAAACGACACGCTGCGCATCAGTTGCGACTTATCCATCTGCCGGACATCCACTCCGCCGATGCTCACACTTCCCTCACACACATCCCAAAAACGGGGAATGAGCCGTGCTATGGTTGTCTTTCCGCTGCCCGAAGACCCAACGAGTGCCACCGTCTGCCCCTCGGGAATGGTGAGGCTGAGGTGGCTGACGGCATCCTTTTCCGCGCCGTCGTATCTGAACGAGACGTCCTCAAAACAAATGTCGCAGGCTTGTGGCATCCGGGGCGTGCCGCTCTCGGGCAGCGGAGCAGTATCGGTGAGTTTCTCCAATCTGTCCACCGCCTCATTGGCAAGGAATAGATTCTGACTGAGATACATCATCTTCATCACATTGGTTGCGATGACCGGTGTGATGACGATAAAGAGAATGAGGTCGGCCACGATGACCGCCACGCTTCCCCCCATGCCCAATCAGGATGATACCTACCGGTACGAGGACGAAGGCAAAGGCGTTGATGGCAACGGTATAGGCCGACATAGGCGACCGCCACATCAGCGTGTACTGGATGACAAGGTCGCGATAGCGGATGATGCTGTCGTGGAACCGCTTGAACGAGAAGACCGTCTGCTGGAAAACCTTTACTACCGGAATGCCACGGACATACTCCACCGCCTCGCCGCTCATCTTCTCCTGTGCATCGAGATACATCCGCTGGAAATCTTTGTTCTTGGGATTCATCATATAGCCCATGATGCCGAAGGCACAGATGATTGGCAGCATGGCTGCCAAGCCCAATTGCCAATCGACCGTCAGCAGCAGCACGATGACGCCAACGGGGGCAACGATGCTCCCCGCCACATCGGGCAGGATGTGCGCCACGAAGGTGTGGGTCTGCGCTGAGTCCTCGTCAATGATTTTGCGCATACGTCCCGTGTTCTGCGTGTCGAAGAATCCAAGTGGCACGCGCATGAGTCGCTGCATTGCCTTGCGACGCATGTTGGTTTCGATGCGGAACGCAGCAAGATGCGAGAACATGAGTGCGGCAAAGTAGAGCAGCACGTTTGCCACCGACACGATGAAGGCGGCAAGGGCATAGTCCCATACGGGTGCATCGGCGAGACTGCCCTCCGCGGTGAGCAGCGTGCGCACCACAAGCCACAAAAGAACGAACGGGACGAGCGAGAGCAGTCCGTTGACTGCCGACAGCCCGACGGAGCAGGGCAGCAACCACTTGCGCCCTCCCATGTAAGCTCCTAATCGTTTGAGTGTTTTGAACATATCGTTATTGTATTTTGAATGTTATCCTATGGTTTCATCAGCTCTTTCCAGCCTGCTGTTCCAAAGGCGATGTACTGCATGAGTGCTTGTTTGACTTCCTCCTCACTATATTCCTCGTGTTCCACCAATTCGCAAAAGAGAGTCGTCCAAGCCGAACTGGTGAGATGAATCAGAAATGGGGAGATGTTGGTGTTGATGTGCGGGTATCGTTCCTTCATCAGCCGGAGGTATTCCATACCGACCTTCATCTGGTGGTCGATAATTTTGTTCTTATATCCCTCCAATGAAGTTCCCTCAGCATTGAAGAGCAACAGCCGCAGCTCGGGGCGGAACTGCTTGACGAGCGTAAGCATCGCCATGATATGGTTGATTTGCTGTTGCCGCAAATCGAACACGTCGAGCGAGAGAAATTCCTCATCATTATGCGAGAGAATATAGCGGTCAAGCGCGGTGAGCAATGGCTGCAATACCGCACAAAACAGTGTATCCTTACTATCAAAATAATGATACAGGTTTCCCACAGTCACGCCAGCCTTACGCGCCACGTTTCTAATGCACGTACGCTGCACACCATTTTTGATAAACTCTCTATGGGCAACTTGCAATATGCGTTGCTTTATGTCTGTCTTCAATGTCTGCATAGTCAAAGACGAATAATGAACATTGTTCTAATTGGTTCACAAAAAAAACACACTATACCTTGCATGACAAGTGTGCTTTTTATTATATGACTGCTAATCATTTCATTATCATAGTCATTTGAAATTACTTATACCTTTTTATACCATTTCCACGCTTCATAAACAAGCGTAATGCTCAATATGACCAGCATCGGATGTATAAAGAGTTGTGGAAGTTCAAAACTGAATAGCAATTCTGCGCTATGTGCCGTACAAAATAGGGCAAGAAGGGCTGCAAGGAAGAAATGTATCATTTTGTAACTCCGCTTACAAGCATAGAGAGAAAGGAGTAATCCTATCATTGGTATCGTGAGCGAAACCACGGCCATCAGTACGAGCATTGGCATAGGAGCAACGCCATCATTGGAAATAGCTATGTCCACATTCCAGAAAAGGGGTATCATATCCATAATGGAATGTGCTGACATGCCTGCCACTATGGCTACCCAAAGAATGGATAGTTTGATATTTTCTTTTACCATCGAAAATGCTTTTATTAGAGAATGTACAACAAATAACGGACGAGTTCTGCAAGTTTCCTGACCGCAGGATTCCTGCGGAACTCGTCTGTATTTCTATCTTAGTCGAGTGAAATCACTTTGTAGGCACCGGTAGGTGTCTTCACGCTTGGCTGCATAGAACCCTTCCCTGTTGCCATGTCGTAACGATAAAAACCTATACCATTATCGGTATGTTCTCCAAAATATATGGAATTGCCTACCTTGATGATGGCATTGGCTGCCCAACCACATGATGCAGGCATAGGAAGTATGCGACCTGTCTTCTTGTTTACGTCGATTTCGTAAGGAACATAACATTTATTGACGATATAAGTTTGGTCGTTAGGATCCTTTACAAGAGAAGGCTTATAGAGGAAGGTGTAGATTTTTCCATTTCCGCCATAAATCATAGACATACCATAAGAACCTACCTCTGCACCATCGGTAGTTTGTAAACTCATGTAGAAGCCTTTGTCAAAATCAGTTTCTCCCTTTTTGATACGTAATAATCCGTCTTTGTAGCCCTTACCCGGCATAAACTGACACATCATTGCCGCACGAGGTCCCGTGTGGAAATAGATGTTACCGGCTTCATCCATAACAGGCGATGTATGTCCGACCATACCGAGGCTCGTTGCACGGTCATCCTTTATAACCTTTTCTACCTTATCGGTAGCCACGTCAATGACAGCTACTTGAGCAGGCGTTGCAAGAATTTCCTTCATAGACTTTGCTTGGTTGAGAGGCAGGAACAGCTTGCCGTCACGAACGAGTCCATTGCCACCATCCGGGTCTTTATCGCCTTCTGCATAAGGAGACAGGTCTATTTCTTTCGTTACACTCATCGTGCTTGGATTGAACACGATAAGTTGTCCGCGGCTTGCACATGTGACTGCATAAGCTTTTGGTATCACTCGCGAATATGATTTCTACTACATTGGGGGAACCCGGGAAGGAAAGTGAACCCACAGCACGAGAGGATAGTTGTCCATTTGCGTTTACTTCGTATTTGTAAAGAGTTTGCTCACCACCATAACCATACATAGAACCGGACTGGAGATAAACATACTTTCCTCGTTTTTTTCCATGAAAAAGGTGTCCTGTGGGAAGCGTTATAGCTTTGTCGTATGACACGGACGTACCTTCGTTGAAATTCTCGAAACTGGTGATGAAGAAACTGTTGTCTGATTGTGCAGACATTAGGAAATGATGCTTCTTTTCAGACTGTGGATGGTCGTCATTGTTTTCTGAACAAGATGACACTGTTGCTGCAAACAGCAGGGTAAGACAAGGCAGTACCCAAAAGATTTTTTTTGCTTTCATGCTTTTTACTTATGTTTATATTTAGTTGATAATATATTTTATCTTCAAGTGAAATGTGCGCCTTTCCATCGGATAGCGAAATTCTGCCCAGTTTTTCCCGGGTTGAGTAGGTTCCGTATCTCAAAGCTAAGCTGGCAATGTTTGTTGAAAGAATGGTGAACGGCAACGTCCCAACTGTATCTTGCCGGTATAAGCATTGTATTGTTATTGCTTGCTTCCCAGTTGTAGCTGAATTTTTTGGTAAATCCGAACGTAGAAGAAAAGGCTGAAGAAGAAGTCTTGCCCAGCAAACCATCTTTGTGCAGGCGTAAACCGACGTTGCCAAACAGATAAGGCATATTGGGGATTCGGTAGCGGTAGTGAAAATTTTCTCCGCCGCCTACGGCATCCTTTCTCATGTCGCGGGCATCTTGCCATGTGATATTTCCCTGTATGTCCAGCCAGCGGTTCAGCTTGCTGTCGATTTCCATGTCCATCCCCATCACCCGGACTTTACCGATATTGTCATAAGCCATTTTCATGGAGCTATACATCAGTTTTATCATGTCTTTTGCACTCATGTAGAATGTGTTTACCCCGATTCGTACCTGTGGATAATATCTGGCATCGCTAAGCCATATCGCACCTGCATTAACGTTAAAGCTACGCTCAGGACGAAGTTTCTCGGACGGGAGGAGCAACACACCGTCACCAAACAGCTCATCAGCTATGGGCATTCTGACGGTAGATTGTACGGAGGCTTTTAATGTCAAGGAATTATCTGGGAGTAGATGAAATGCCATTGCCTCGCTCCAGCCAATCATCGTACTGTGGTTGGTCGATGTTTTAAGTTTATCTTGCAACATGATAGCTTCGGCAAATGGAAGGACTTCTGAATGGTTATTAAAGAGTTTTACTCCCAATTCATTGGTAAATTTACCGCTGTTTAGTTTCAAATTATGGGACAATCCGGATACAATAGTATGTACCGTACTTGGGTAACCGCTTGTAGGAAAACGCGAGTATTGGTCGGCAAGTTCGTCTTTTGGCTTCTTTCTCCCATAGCGGTAATTGGTGTTCCATGTAATAAATTGAGTATCGCCAATCTTATAAGTCAGGTTGAGTAATTCACGAATGGTAGTATGCCTGTCATGTGAATCGTTTGGAACAGAGCCAATCTCTCCGCGTCCTGAACCGCTTGGGAATCTGTTACCTATGAAATCGTAACAATAATGTGAAGTATCTACTTGATTGACGAGACTAAGACCAACAATGGAATGTAGTTGTGCGGTGAGTTTACCGTTTAAGAAACTTTCTCAAGACTCAGTGCCGCATTGGCAGAACGTGTCCGCGTAAAGGCATGCTGAATATTATTTTGCACGTTCATCAATCCCCCTTGTATCTCTTTGCGATAGTAGTCGGCACTCAATGTGATGTCAAATCGGTCGAACCATAATTGTTGGCTACTCACACCCACGTTAAAACCTCCATGCGTGTACGCATCGTGGTCGCGATGGATAATGCGTCCCAATTCAAAAGGAGAAGAAAAACTATAATTGTTTTTAGCATAGTTCATCGTGGCATCGGCGTGGAAAGCCGTTGAAGTCTTGCCAATATATTGCTTCAGTTGCAGACTGCCGATATAGGTATTGTATGATGCTACCTCAAATGCCATTTCCAAATGATTTTTGTTGAAGTCTTTCAGCCGGATGTTCACGGCACCGCCTAATCCGTCACCTCCCAGCCATGCAGGGATGATGCCTTTGTATATCTCAACTTCATCTACCATATCAAGAGGAATGCTGCTGAGTTGAAATTCATCGGAATTTCCCATAGGCATACCATTGACAAAAATACCGACGCGCTTACCGTCCATCCCTTGTACGATAATACGTGAAGCATTACCCAGTCCGCCTTGTTGAGCTACTTTGATACCTGCGGCATTGTCAAGGATTTCGTTTAAGGTTGCAGTCTTGTATTTAAGAGACTGACCATCTATAATGGTGACTGCAGATGGAACTTCACGATGCTTTGCGCCTTGCTTTTTCCCAACACTACGACATCAGATAGGATATTGTTTAATGGCTGCAATTCCACATTACAGCAAATGCTGTCATTGACATATGATTTTTTATTGAGTAGTATGTTACGGCTTTTATATCCTACATATTGAACTATGATCCGCTTGCTGCTTTTTGAAGGAAGTTCCATTCTAAACACACCTGCATGATTTGAAATTGTGCCGATATTAGTATTTTCTAAAATAATAGAAGCTCCATCTAACGGCAGGTGAGTTTGCTCATCCGTAATTTGCCCATAAACGATTTTTTGAGCTAACATATTCTGCCATGTGAATGAGAAAATTAGCACCAATAGGAAGTTGTGAAAAATATTTTTATTACTCATGATTACTATTAAAGTCCATTATTCTTTTGCAAAAAGTATTTGTTCTATTCTTTTTTTCAAAAATGAACAACGAATAGTTTTGTTCACAAAAAAAGCGCACCATTCTATGATGAATGATGCGCTACTATGCTGTTTCAATTCAGAAACTCTTTGTATATGATATTTATCCTTTGTCATAAACTTTTTTTAGATGCTGCAAAGTTAGAAATAATGACATTTCTCCACAATACCTAAAAATAGTGATTTCTTATAAAACGCATCACTCAATAATGGGAGATTTCCTTTCTTTTCTCACGAGTTCCCTCCTTTTCTTTAATTCAAAATCTATAATATTATTGCTTTAATTTTGCTATTCGACAATGATTTATTCATCTTAAAAACAATGATTTATGGAATCGAACAACAATGACAACTATGTGCTGGTCTTGGAAGACCGCACGGAAGTGAAGAACGAGAATGAAGCAGGAAAGCTCTCGGTAGTATCGGGTATTGACGACAAGGGAAAACTTCAAACAACGGAAGCCAAGGACGTGCATCAGGCAGCCTTCTTGAAGTTCAATAACAAAGATGGCTTGCTGAAGAACTTCATGACTAATTTCCTCAAGCAGTTCAACGAGCCCACTCGTTTCGGACTCTACAAGGTAGTGGCTAACAATGTGGAGCAAGGTGTGGCATCGCTCCATACAATGCTTCAGAACCGTGAGAAGCTGGAGAACAAGCAGCAGTTAGCAGACAGTCAAGTGCGCTTTGACGACTTCCTACCCAAACAGAAGAATGCCACTGCGATTGACGAGTCAAAGATAGATTGGAAGCAGCTCGACAATCTCGGTCTTTCCCGTGAGCGATTGGAGCAGGGTGGAGAATTGGAAAAGATGCTCAATTGGCAGAAGAGCAATCTCATCACAATTGCTGTTCCTATTGGCGACACCAACATCTACACTGAAGCACGCCTTGCGTTCCGTACTGATGATAACGGCAATATCGGTTTGGCAATTCATCCTTTGAGAAAAGAACCACAGCTTGACTTTCCCTATATGGGTTACAAGTTCTCTCCCGAAGAAAAGGAGCAACTCCTCACTACGGGTAATCTGGGTAAGACCATTGAAGTGACACCCAAGAACGGAGAAACGTTTGCCGCCTACGTCTCCATCGATCCGCAAACGAATGAAATCATAGCCCTGCGTGCCGACCGTGTGAACATCCCCAAGGAAATCAAGGGTGTTACACTTTCTGACACGCAGTACAAAGACCTTGTAGAAGGTAAAGCTGTGAAAGAGGAAGGAATGACCGCCAAGAGTGGTAAGTCCTTTGATGCCACCCTACAAGTCAATGCCGAGAAAAAAGGTATCGAGTTCATCTTCGAGAATAAGCAAGGCTTGAAGGAGCAACAGCAGCACAGCCAACAACAAGGCGCACCACGCAAACTCTGCGGTTTGGAGCTCTCCGACAAGCAGCGTGAGGCATTGGACAGCGGTCGCACGCTCTACTTGAAGAACATGGTGGACAAGGAAGGGCAGCCCTTCAATGCCTACGTCAAGATGGACAAGGAACAGAATAGACCACGTTTTTACAAGTGGAATCCTGACAAGAAGCAGGAAACCGGCAAGGAAAAGGTGGTTGCCGTAGCCGAAGAACACAAAACACAGGTAGCTGTCAATAACCACGGCAAGACCAATGAAGCCACCAAGAACGTGAAAGAACCACTCAAAACGGGACAGACACAGCCTACTGTCGAGCAGAAGCAAAAGCTGGACGAAAACAAACAAAAGAAGTCCCGTGGACGTAAGATGTAACCCTTAATTCTATTATCGACTATGACAACTTGTATTATTGCCGAGAAACCCTCGGTTGCCAGAGATATTGCCCGCATCGTAGGGGCAAATAGTAAGCAGGACGGATATATGGAAGGCTGCGGCTATGTCGTTACTTGGGCAATGGGACACCTCATCGCCCTTGCCATGCCTGAAGCCTATGGCTTTTCTGCCTACAAAGCTGAAGACCTGCCCATTCGTCCCAATCCCTTTCAGTTAGTGGTACGACAAGTACGTAAGGACAAGGAGTATGTATCAGACCCTGCAGCATTGAAGCAACTTAAAGTCATCCGTTCATGCTTCGACAAGACGGACCGTATCATCGTCGCTACTGATGCAGGACGAGAGGGTGAGCTTATCTTCCGCTATATCTACCAACATCTTGGTTGTAGAAAGCCTTTCGACCGTCTTTGGATAAGTTCACTTACCGATAAGGCTATTCGTGAGGGACTTTCCAACCTCAAACCTGGAAACTGTTACGACAATCTCTATCATTCCGCCAAGGCAAGAAGCGAAGCTGACTGGCTCGTGGGCATCAATGCCAGCCGTGCGCTGTCCATTGCCCACAAAGGCGGCTATTCTTTGGGACGGGTACAGACCCCGACACTTGCTATGGTCTGCCGTCGGTACATAGAGAACCGTGATTTTTCTTCCGTACCCTATTGGAAATTATCCGTCCTTACAGAAAAAGAGGGTTTGTCGATAAAAGCCGCTGGCAGTGAAGACTATGAGAGTGAAGCATTGGCACAGACTGCCCTCGCTGCACTTTGCAGTCAGAGCCGACTTACCGTGGAATCGGTCGCAAGAAAGGTGGGCAGCACACCGCCACCACTCTTGTACGACCTTACTGCCTTGCAGAAGGATGCCAACAGACGCTACGGCTTTTCAGCGGACAAAACCCTCTCAATAGCCCAAAGCCTCTATGAGAAGAAAATCACAACCTACCCCCGCACTGGCAGCCGATATATCAGCGAAGATGTCTTCGAGGAAGTACCCGCCCTGCTGCGTAAGACAGGCATGCCACAATCAAATCCACTTAATCATATTGTAGGGCATTTGGTTGTTGCCTCCCCACGGAATATAGCTCAACTTGTCGCTGAGCATGGTCGGTATGATGTCAACGTCCTCCTTGAATACGGCTGACGAGTTGACGGTGAAAGCGGCGCGGGCTTCAATGCCGGGGATGCTTTCTACTGAGTTGAAATTAAGAGAGTCCATAACTTGCTGTTGTTTTCAGCGAAGTTATGGACTCTGTATGAGGTTAGAAAAGACGTAGTTATTATCTGATGAACATCTATCCAGCAGCGTTACATTCACATGCTTTTTTATAAGATACTTTTTTACGATGAGCTAAATTGACAATCATGGTAGGTATAGAGCATACGAAAATACCAATAAGTATCCCCACGATATAAGCAAAGATTGAATCTATACCAAACTCAATACTATTTTTAATATTCCGCATATATGCAGTAAATGCAATTCCGACAATAATACCTATGGGAATTGCTATCGAAGCCATTTTATTTGTGATTCTTTCATATTTTAGATATTCTTCATAGCATTTTTTACAGCAAAATGCCTTAAAATGACGCACATATTTGGTTTCCTTAAGATAATTACCACCCCAATTATATCCAGGTGTGAATTCTCTCTTTACAGTTTCTTCTTGGTTAATTGCTCTATCGTATGATAATTTCCCGGTGATATCAGCACCGCAAAATGGGCACGTTATTTTATATTCCATTTTTCAGAACTATTTGAAAATTTCGTTTTGCAAAGGTATAAAATATACCACCACCAAGCAAATATACCACCTAAAAAGTGGTATATTTGCTGAAATGACCTTGAAAAATACCACCACACATTCAACATACCACCTCAAAAGTGGTATATTAAAGGCAATCTGATTACAAAAATACCTCTAAATCGTTCACTTTGAAGATGCAAACGTCGCGTATGCAGTGCATTTCGCCAGATTTGAGTAGTTTTACGTTGCGCCAACCTCCGTAGAAATCGTAGCGTAGCGAGATGACGTTGTGAAGTTCGAGGATGTTTCCGTCGGACTTCCACACGGAGAGGTCAACTTAATCACCATTCGGTGGACAATACAAAAGTAACCGATCACCATGCCATTATTCCTACGGGAGAATCGCCTTCGAGGTTGTCAGCAGACGAAGCAACTGTCTATCAAATGGTTGTTACACGTTTTGTCGAAGCCTTTTCACCCAATTCAGAAGAAGAGCGTATGCTGGTGCGATTCACTGACGGCACCAATACCTTTACTTGGAAGGCATACCGACAAATCTCTTTGGTTTGGAAAGCTGTACAGAAAGGTAAAGAAGTAGAAGCTGAAAAGAAAGAAGATGGTGATGAACAGATTTTACCTTCATTGTCGAACTTGACTGAAGGTGAAGTCTGCGGCATACATCTCTCTGAAGATAACATCCGTGACTTGATAAGTTCTGGTCGTACGCCTACCCTTAAAGGACTGACCAGTAAGGCTGGCAAGAAATTCAATGCTTGACTGGTTTTGAAGGACGATTATACCACCACCTTTGAGTTTGAACAAAACAAGAAACAGAAATAGCCGACCTCCTTCTATACCGACACGCATATAGTTTCTGCTATCTCGGATGCATTTGTCTACACAAACCTACAGATAAGACGATGTTTAGACCCTTTTATAGGCATGGATGCACACATTTGAAGTTAAAAAGAAAAAGGCTGCTCCAGCAACCAACTTTGCCCGAGCAGCCAATTCTTTTACTCACAAGGTTTGTGATTTCTTCACAACAACCATTAAGCGCACTTTACGGTTCTGGGACAGGTTCAGGCTCTGGTCCCAGTTTCTTTTTTCCGCCGCCATTCTCTTCTTTCTTCTTAGTCTCCTTTTTCGTCACCTGCTCATAGGCAACATCGGTCAGCGTAAAATACTTACTTGATGCCACCAGACGCACCACAGGCTTTTCGATATGCACCTGCGCACGGAAAGGCGTACCCACTTCAACGGCTTTACTCTTGAACGATGGCTTCAGCGTACCGAGGTCGCCAAAGTCCACGATGTCGCCATTAGCCACGATGTCGCGAGCCGTTTCAGTAGCAAGATTAAGAACTGCCGCCACTTCCTGTGGATTGAAAGTAGTAGACTTAGACACACGTTCGCAGAAGTTGCGGAAATCCACACGGTGTCGTCCCGTAGGTTGGGCAATCTGTACGGTTTTCTCACCCGCCTTGCCCACATTGAGCTTGCGCTCAGTCAGAATAAATTGTAAAGGCTTGTTTGCCATAGTATATACAAAGTTGGTCTGCTTTGTTAGCCTTGCGTGAGTCGAGACCATAAGACCCACAAAGGTGGCTGTCATGGGCAACCAACAGCAAAGATAGTAATAAAATTTTATCAAACCAAGAACTAACAGGAAAAAGCTCCTAAGCTTTTTGGAAAAAGGTTAGGAGCTTTTTGAAGAAAGTTTAAGAGCTTTTTGAAGAAAGCTTAAGAGCTTTTTGCCGAAAGCTTAGGAACTTTTTGAATATTACTTATTAGCTTTCTGAAATTCGACTAACACCTTCTTCCAGATTGATTGCAAATAATTTCTTCTCGAATTAACAACTTACACCTCTATTCGCTTGATATTTAAATAAAAAATCTTTATTTTGCGTCGTGTTTCTTTCCCATATATAGTTGTGGTTTGTGGTGAACCGTGAGGCGTATGGCGAAAGCCAAGCTGTCGGGCGGTGGCTCGGGTGGCGGAAATGACGAGCATCCGCAAAAAGTAAAAATCCCTCTCTTCCGTCCAAGCGGAGAGAGAGGGATTTTTACGTAAATTAGTCCATGTTCCGTATCCAGCGTTTGGCATTTTCAAATCCCCATTGAACATGCCATTTACGTCCATCAGTCTTGTCGATTAGAATGAATTGATAGATATTGCTTGTCGGGTACAACTCAAAACTGCCAGAACCATAACCTAATCCCAATGATAAATCTACATTGTTAATTACGACAGAGCCTTCTTTCTTCTCATCCAAAGACCATTGCACTTGCTGTATCTTTCCTGTTTTCGTGTCTAACTCCAAGAAGTTGTAAATGTTCTCTGTTTTATAGAGTTTGAATCTCCCTTTTAGGGAAGAATCTATTTCTATTTGCTCTAACAACATATTGTTTATGGTTAGCAACGTGTCAATCTTTGAAAGCAAAGCGGATATATTCTTGCCTTGCCTGTCTGATGTACTTTCTTGCTGTTTACCTACTGTCTGTGCCATTCCCGAAAAAGGAATCGGCAGAATAAGTAAAAAGAATAAAAACTTTTTCATAAGTTATTGACTATTTAAGTTATATTACAAATACCAGTTCTCTAAAATCTTCTTCATCAAAGTGTTTGCATACTCTTTCGCTTCTTTCAGTGGAATTTCCTTGCGCTCATCATATCCCCAGTCGTTTCCAAATTCCATATTCACGACAAACTCAGCTTCCTCTTTTTGGAAATTCTTAGCCCACTTATTGAACTCTGCAGAATCTTCTGCTTCAAATCCGTGAATGGAGTCGGTGATGTAATTTACCAGCCATTCTTGTAACTCTTTGTTGTTTTTAATGAAATCCATAGTTTCTTTATTTTAATATTTGCTATTTTCCTGTATGCACGACCATAAATATATGATTGCTTAACAAAAGATACGGCAAAGATAGAAAAAAACTTTGAAAAAAGAGTTTTTCGGAGGTTATTAGTTTTTATGCCGTACAGGGTGAGTTCCGCCGTTATGACGGTATCAATCTCCTGAAGCACGCCTTGCACAATACCATTCCCGACATCAACAAGAGCAAGGAGGTGACGGATAAGGTTACGGGAGAGACCAAGACCATTAAAGTAAGGGACGGACATGCTATCCAGATGGCAAATGCCAAGATTGAGGAAATCAGACAGGGCTTTGTTGATTGGCTCGGACGTACACCTGACACGTTCAAGCAACAGTTATCCGACCGTTATAACCGCCTTTTCAACTGTTTTGTGCGACCCAACTTTGACGGTACGCACCAGACGTTTCCCGACCTTGACCTCAGAAGGTTGGGTATTGCCGACCTTTACAAGAGCCAGAAGGATGCTGTGTGGATGCTCAAAACCAACGGTGGCGGAATCTGCGACCATGAGGTGGGAGCGGGTAAGACACTCATCATGTGTACGGCTGCCTACGAGATGAAGCGATTGGGACTGGCAAACAAGCCGATGATTATCGGTCTGAAGGCAAACGTCTTCGACATTGCTGATACCTTTAGGAAAGCTTATCCTAATGCTAAGGTACTCTATCCAGGTAAGAACGATTTCAACAAGCAGAACAGACAGCGTATTTTTAACGACATCAAAAACAACGACTGGGACTGTATCATCCTCACGCACGAGCAGTTCGGCATGATACCGCAGGCCTTGGAGATACAGGAAGCGATTATGCAGAAGGAACTGGACTCCGTGGAAGAGAACCTTGAAGTGCTTCGCATGCAGGGTGCAGAGATTTCCCGTGGTATGCTCAAAGGACTGGAGAAACGCAAGCAGACCCTTGAAGCCAAGTTACAGAACATACAGGACAGCATTGCCGAGCGCAAGGATGATGCTGTGGATTTCAAGATGATGGGTATCGACCACCTCTTTGTAGATGAAAGCCACCAATTCAAGAACCTGATGTTCAATACCCGCCACGACCGTGTGTCGGGCTTGGGCAATCCCGATGGCTCACAACGTGCCTTAAACATGCTCTTTGCTATTCGTACCATACAAGAACGGTCCGGCAAGGATTTGGGAGCCACTTTCCTTTCAGGAACGACCATTTCCAATAGTCTGACGGAACTGTATCTGCTCTTCAAATACCTCCGTCCACAGGCTTTGGAAAAGCAAGGTATCAATAGCTTCGATGCATGGGCTGCAGTCTTTGCCAAGAAATCGACCGACTATGAGTTCTCCATCACAAACGACATCATTCAGAAAGAGCGGTTTAGGACCTTCATTAAGGTGCCGGAACTAGCCGCCTTCTATGCGGAAGTATGGGAGTAGAAAGCAGAAAATGGCATAAAAGTCATATCTGACTGAAATACAGCGGATATTGCTTGTTTCTTCTTAGGGTTGCATCATAGAAAACAGGCAGAAAAGGGAGCGAAAAGGAGGGAGTTCAGTTACCAAATCGTTCGAAAAACGATGAAAGGAAAAGGACGGCTGAAAGTGGTAACTAAAACGGCGTTTTCTCTTTCATTATCAATGTTTTGCACCACTCAAAGTTCCTCAAAGAAGTGTAATTTTGCAAGTAAAAAACAATGGAAAAAGAAAAATTCAAGCTGCTTTTCTACCTCAAGAGAGGTACGCAGGACAAAAACGGAAAAAGTCCCATCATGGGACGCATCAGCGCAGGAAGCTCTATGGTACAATTTAGTTGCAAATGCTCGTGTACTCCTCGTTTGTGGGACAGTCGCAAGAACCGACTGCTGGGCAAGAGTGCCGAAGCCGTATCGGTAAACAAGGAACTTGACCGCCTTCAGGTGAGTATTCACAAGGTTTATGAGTCTCTTTCGGGAAAATCCGATGCTCGCGTCACGGCAGAGCGAGTAAGGGAATTGGTGTTCGGGTTGAACAGCGAGTCGCAAGGACTGCTTTATCATACGGGCGAGTATATCAACCGCTTCCGTGAGCGTGTGGGCATAGACCGCAGCGAACGCAGACTAAAATGCCTGTTGCTCTTCCGCAAGCATCTGGCAAACTTCGTCAGGTACCGCTACCATGTGGAGGATATTCCCGTACAGAAAGTGGACACAGCCCTCATCAAAGACTTGGAGGACTACTTCGCCAAAGAAAAGGGCTTCAAGCTCAATACCTCGGCTGGTTATCTCTCCATGCTGGCTTCCTTGCTCAAAGACCTGCATAAACGGCATATCATTGACACCTATCCCTTCATCAACCATTCCATTCGTTGGGAAGTGGGCACTCCACGTTACATCACGAGGGAGGAGGTAAGCCGTATCGCAGCCTTGGGAGAAGACGAACTGCAAGGCTATGAAAAAGTGTCGAGGGACATGTTCCTTTTCTCCTGCCTGACGGGACTTTCCTATACCGACGTGTATCACTTGACAGAGCAGCACGTCTTTCACGAAGCGGGAATGACTTGGATACGCAAGCCGAGAATAAAGACGGGCAACGTGTGCCACATCCCCCTACTTCCCGAAGCCGCTGCCATTATCGAGCGTTATCGGGGCATTCACACGAGGGCTTTCCGACACGAACCGCCCAAGGGGTATCTGCTGCCCATACCCGGATGCGACACGGTAAACATACACCTCAAAAAGATAGCATGGCTTTGCGGTATTCAGAAAACGCTGACCTATCACATGGCACGGCATACCTTCGCATCTCAGATGACACTGTCGGAGGGCGTGTCCATTGAGAGCGTTTCCAAAATGCTCGGACACAGTCAAATCAAAACCACGCAAGTGTATGCGGAGACATCTCCCGAGCGTGTCTTTCTGGACATAGAGAAAAATACTTCCACAACTCGCACATTATCAACTGACCAACTAAAACCGCAGAACAATGAAAAAGTACATTTGCCATACTATTCTACATAGATAGAAGCAAGACCAATGAAGACGGACTATGCGTAATCCGTTGCCGTATCACCTGTAATGGAACGTCCTCATCGTTTTCCACGCAGTTGCAAACTTCCCCCGACGAGTGGCTTGCCCGAAAAGGGTGCATCAAGGCGACAACAGGTAATTCAAGCGGCATCAATCTGCAACTGAACTCAATAGAAGAGTGCTTGCATTCACTCTATGAACGTACATTAAGGGAAGAAAAACTATATCACGGCGGAATACCTCAAGGAGCGTTATATGCAGCAAAGTCGCCCCATGCCAACACTTACGGAGCTATATCAATCCGTTTGTGAATACAAGGAGGAATTGCAGGGCAGAACATTAAGCAAGGCAACTGTCAGGGCTTTTTAAGGACAGCTACAAGAGTTTTTGTTCATTTCCTGCAAGTAAGGGACAGGGCAGACTGTATGCCCACAGAGGTGGACAAGACTTTGCTTGAGGACTATCGCCTTTTTATGCTTCGGGACTTGGGAAACAAGGAAAGCAGTGTCGGCAACCGCCTACGCCACTTGCATCAGGTCATTCGCAAGGCATTGCAGGAGCGATACGTTCGTGAAGACCCTTTTGAACTCATAGACATAGAAACGCCTACCTACGAGCGCAATGCACTTACGGCGGACGACCTGCAAAAACTCTTGGCTTACCGTCCGCACCGCTCGACAGATAACCATTGCAGACTTATTTTCCTCTTGGGATGTTTCACGGGGCTGGCATTCTCAGACTTAAAGAAACTCCGAATGGACGATGTTTATACATTCGGGGATGGGCGTAGGTACATATCGCTCTGTCGAACAAAGACACAGAACAGAAGTATTGTCCCGTTGCTGCCCGTTGCCGAGAAAATACTCGCCATTGTGAGCCACGGACGAAGGGAGGGGCTTTTCTTTCGAGAGTTTCCCAGCAACAGTAATTTCAATAGAACTATTCAGGAGATATGTATTAAGGCAGGACTGCCACCGCATACTCAAGCGACCTCGCACACCGCACGGCACACCTTTGCCACGACCATCTGTCTGGAGAACGGACTTCCGATAGAGACGGTGAGCAAGATGCTGGGGCATCGCTTTATCTCCACGACCGAGATTTATGCACGGGTGACCAAGAGCAAGATTGCCAAGGAAATGCAACCCCTGATGGGTAGTGAGCATACAAGGGTACTGCGTAAAGCCTTACGGCTGTGTCCGTCAAGAACACCGAAAAAGTCAAGTCCCATAATTGGGATGTAACAGCCGTAATGAATGATTCAAAAAAAAGAAGTCCAACTTTTTAACAAGAAAAACAATGAAACAGAAGAACAAACAGGAACTTTCCTACTTTCGATTGAAGTTAAGAAGTTACATGAGTGAGCATCACCCCGAAAAGTTGCAAGATACGGAGTTTATCACTGCACGGGCAGATATGGCTCTCACAGTTTACTGCGATGCTGTAGCACAAGGCTTTACACACATTGAAGCGGAGAGCATGGCAAGCGAGGCATTGTATCAAGGCTTGCACTTTTCCAAGTACGATACGCTTATATCCGTGTTGGAAAACGAGTTTGAAAGGGAACTTCCTGCACCGCTCCCAGAGAAACTCGTACCTATACTGTTGTCGAACAAGGCTATTCAAGCCACATTCGACAAGTTCGGTTTGACGGACACATTGGCTTCTGACGAGCAATACGGCCGTCTTTACACCGAACTCACAGGCACGATAGTGCTGCTCATCGAGAGCAACAATCTGCCAACGGTCAAACAGACGGAGGAAGCAAGCCCGAAGGCGTTGTAGGCAAAGGCGCACGCAAAGTTCCTGATGCCGTTTCTTATCGTGCAAAGGTACAACGGCAGCCTGTCTGCCCTGAAAGGTCGAGTCCTGCGGATGGAGAGAAGAATCTCCACCGCAGGATTTTTCTGTTTCAAGGTGGTATTGCCATTTTCTATATCCATGCGGTCGTATTCATCTCTCCCAACCTTGCAAGGCTGGGCTGCCGTAGAGAGATAGGCACGACAAGAATACGGCATACTCAGGCTCTTTGGACGCAAGGCGTAACAACTAACAACAGATAGGACTGACGATAATACGGACTATCTATTGTTTGTACAATTTGTTGTCATGACTATCTGTTGTCAAAACTATATATCGTCAAAATAATCTATCGATAAAACTATCTATCGACACTTCGATATCTCGATTTGTCGAACTATCGAATTATCGATAAAACAACAAAATAATAAAAGGAACGAACCGGCACCTCATCTCATTACCGCAATAACACAGACGGATTTCCTTTGTTTTTCTATTGCTTTCTCTCTATTTCCCTGCTTATCCTCATTTCTTGCAGCGGTGCTTCCGAGGGTTTACTTTTGCACCCGAGAAGTACGGCAATGGACTGCATAACAGTTTGTTTGCTGAGTAACAATAAAGTAATCAAAACAAAATTAAGGCAATGAAACTCATTATCATCGACCGCAAAGCGTGGGGGCAACATCGCTCCGAATTTGCAGACTTTATCCATCGTGTGGAGAAACTCATCGGTAATCCTCCTGAGACCGAGCAATGGCTCGACAACGAAGCCGTGTGCAAGCGTTTAGGCATCAGCAAGCGTACCCTACAATCATACCGAGATACGGGCAAAATCCCTTTCTCCATGATTGGACACAAGTGTTATTACAAACAGACCGACATCTGTGAAATGCTGAATGCAGTCAAGGATTGAAATCAAAGAATGAATGAATTATGGCAGAGAATGAAATCATTACGCGGGAAGACCCTCAGATGCAGATGTTTGCACAACTGATGGAAGGCACTTTGAAGAAGTTGGAGCGGTATTGTGCCACAGCTCGTCCGATGTTAGATGGCGAGGTTTACCTTTCGAGCGAGGAAGTGTGCAGGCAATTACGGCTCAGCACACGCACGCTCCAAGAGTACAGAAACTCAGGAACGCTTCCTTTCTACAAAATCGGAGGGAAGATACTCTACAAGCAGAGCGACATACAAGCCATGCTTGAAAAACACTATAACCCGATACCCAAGAAATTATGGCAAGAATAGATGAAAAAAGGAAACAACGCTTGGAACAAGCCATTAGAGATATGGGAAATTATGGCGTTAAGCTCCGCAAGCCCGAAGAGTTACCCGATTTTGACCAGCCCTCCGATTATGAAGAGGAAAAGAGAAGGTTTGAGCCTGTTGATAAAGTTGAGGAACAAAATGACAAGGAGAGTAACGAGGATTTTTCTCAACCGTCCTATCAAGAAACAGCGTTGTCGCCAACAGAAAGGGCTACTTCTACCGAAGAATTTCATCAAAGAATGGGAAAAACAAAGGACAGAAAGCAATTATCCGAGTTTCAGGGGAAATATCTCCAGCCCTTTCGCAACAGCCACCGCAAAGCCGTGTATGTATCAGAGGAAATCCAACGAAAGTTAGACTTCGTGGTGCGGAGAATCGGTGAGCATGGAGCGAGCGTTTCGGGATATGTCGAACAGGTACTGCGGGAACACCTCGACCAATACAAGGAAGATGTGGAAAGATGGAGGAAACTCTGAATTACTGCATTCCTCGAATGCAAGCCTACGCCGAGTTACTGTATTCAATGAATGCAGTAACACAGCAGGGGCTTATAATCCCATTTTCTACATCAGCAAGGTGTGTCTTTGTACCACAAATTGCCATTTGTACCACAAAGACCCTTGCCCCGAAAGGGGATTAAATCACTCCAAAGTCGTGATTAGAAAGCAATGAAGAAGCAAAAAAACAAAAAGAAGCTAGACGGCAGATGTGCCACCTGCCCACGATGGGACAGATGGCACATCAGAATACCCTAATTCCGAAGACCAGCAGAAACTTATCAGACTCTATCGCAAGTCGGGAGCAAAGACAAAGAGCGACTTTGTCCGAGCAAGGCTTCTTGGTGAATCTTTTAAGGTCATCACCCAAGACCCTGCAAAAGAACCTTACTTGGAGAAACTCTCAGAAATCGTTGCCTTGGCTCATAAGATAGGAGTTCTGTACAACGAAGTCGTGAAAGTCCTCAATACTTATCATTCTGTTGCCACTGCTCAACAACTGCTCGGCAAACTCGAAACCTATTCCCAAATTCTCATCAGACTACAACAGCAAGCAGTACAACTGACAAAAATCCTTTGGGAGTAGAGAAGAATGAATGCTGATAAATCATAACACCCATACTCGTATCGTACCGCGAATGTCCAATCCCTCTTTGGATGATACAAAAGGGTCACTTTGAACGATTACATAGGACCAGTTTCAACGATTTTTCCACTCTGCCCTAATACTTTATCTTTTGGAAAGTACATTGATAATCAGATAATTATTTCAATAACTCCCGATTTGGAGTATTACCCCACATTTATTATTTTTTTATTTTGACAATTCCCGATTTGGGGCATTACCATGACCATTAACAAACACAAAGTCTGTATAATCCCCTATAACTAACGTATCTTTTGAAATTTTCCGTATTTTGTAATCAACATATGGATAGAGCTTTTCCACAGGATGTGGAAGTTTCCAATAAATAAAAACTCGCATGCCATCAACATCAAACACTTTAGGGAATAAAATGTCCTGTTGGGAAGTAAATTCTTCATCTCCTTTCTTATTATAAGCTGAATTCAACTTGCAAATGCAACAGAATTCTGATTAATAATTTGTTTAAATTTTTCGTTTGGCGTGAGGTATCCAAGTCTTTTACGAGGTCGATTATTGAGTTTATTTTTCAATCCACTTAATCTGTTTGTTGGTTACTTCACTAAAGTCCTTACCCTTTGGGATATACTGCCTGATAAGCCCGTTGGTGTTTTCATTGGCACCACGTTCCCATGAGTGGTATGGTTTGCAAAAATAGAATTTTATTTCCAATTTTTGCGCAATTTCCTCGTGCTTTGCAAACTCCTTTCCATTGTCAGCCGTAATTGTGTGTATTAAGTTTTTCACTTTCCGCAGTGCCCATACTGCAATCTTAGCTACCGGGATGGCTTCTTTTCCCGACAACTTGCGTATCCAGACCCTGCTTGTTGCTCTGTCGTTAATGGTAAGAATGGCACCTTTGTGGTTCTTACCAATAATTGTATCTATCTCTAAATCACCAAATCTCTCCTTCAGTTCCACTATCTCGGGACGCTCATCAATATCCACCCTGCCTGGGATAAATCCTCGCCCTGCATTTTTAGAACCACGTTTGGCATACCTGCGACCTTGTCTGCGAAGATATTTGTGCAGTTTGCCACCCCGCCGCTTATCCTCCCAAATCCAGCGATATATCGTTTCGTGAGATACCATCGCAATTCCCTCCAAGCGGCTCCCTGCCGACAATCTGCTCCGGGCTGAATCCTTTCTTCAACAGCTTTATTATCCGTTTTCTCATTGCCGGTGTAAGCACTTCCTTGCGATGTTTTTTTGCTGCTTGCGCCTGTCTGCTTTTCGCTGGGCAAGCTCCATGCTATAGCTACCACTTCGGGCGTCGCAATTGCGCTTTATCTCCCTGTAAACAGTGCTTTTATCTACTCCGATAGCTTCCGCTATTGCTTTTTTGCTCATCGGTATTTGCAACATCATAGAAAATTGCATACCTTTGTTCCTCGGTTATATGTTTGCTCATCTGCAACTTTTTTTTCTTTGGACGGACAATTAAAGCAAAGATAGCAAACTTTATCCATTCAGAGTGAGAGAAAGGGGACATTGTCTCTTTCCTCTCTGAAAAAAATAAATGTTTTTTTATTGCTTATTATCCGCACCCAAAAAGTTGCATTTATAAGTTGAACTCAAGAAGTATTCACCTGTAAGAAGTTACTAATGACAAAAAAGAAATTGCCCGTTCGTTTTACGGGTCAGCACTTTACTATTGATAAAGTGCTAATAAAAGATGCAATAAGACAAGCAAATATAAGTAATCAGGATACGGTTTTAGATATTGGGGCAGGCAAGGGGTTTCTTACTGTTCATTTATTAAAAAAATCGCCAACAATGTTGTTGCTATTGAAAACGACACAGCTTTGGTTGAACATTTACGAAAATTATTTTCTGATGCCCGAAATGTTCAAGTTGTCGGTTGTGATTTTAGGAATTTTGCAGTTCCGAAATTTCCTTTCAAAGTGGTGTCAAATATTCCTTATGGCATTACTTCCGATATTTTCAAATCCTGATGTTTGAGAGTCTTGGAAATTTTCTGGGAGGTTCCATTATCCTTCAATTAGAACCTACACAAAAGTTATTTTCGAGGAAGCTTTACAATCCATATACCGTTTTCTATCATACTTTTTTTGATTTGAAACTTGTCTATGAGGTAGGTCCTGAAAGTTTCTTGCCACCGCCAACTGTCAAATCAGCCCTGTTAAACATTAAAAGAAAACACTTATTTTTTGATTTTAAGTTTAAAGCCAAATACTTAGCATTTATTTCCTGTCTGTTAGAGAAACCTGATTTATCTGTAAAAACAGCTTTAAAGTCGATTTTCAGGAAAAGTCAGGTCAGGTCAATTTCGGAAAAATTCGGTTTAAACCTTAATGCTCAAATTGTTTGTTTGTCTCCAAGTCAATGGTTAAACTGTTTTTTGGAAATGCTGGAAGTTGTCCCTGAAAAATTTCATCCTTCGTAGTTCAAAGTCGGGTGGTCTACATCAATGCCACTGTTTATCTTCCATTGCTTACCCTTATAATCCATTCTCAGGGTGAGTTCCTGCCCACATATAGATAGTGTGTTCTCATAACTTAGGCTATCTATGTATGGTCTATTCGGTATAGTATAGTCGTAAGTGTTGCTTGTGTTTCTATCCTCTTCGTGATGCAGTCCGTACCCTGTCTGCAATTTCAACTGTTTGCCAAAAAGGATGGGTATATTGCAATGATATTCTGCTTTCGTTGCGCAGGGTGGGCAGTTGTTGGCAAAAGATTGCGCAACAGTAGTGAATCTCCGCCCACAGCGTTGCGCAGGTGGTGGAATTTCGTCAGTGAAAGGCTGGTATTATTAGTTTCATTCGAGTTACCGCCAAGTGTCGCCTTCACGGTAAATGATGCCCCAGCCTTGCCAATCCGCCGTGTGAGGTCGGCAGATACATGGTAATTCTTTCCATTGCTTTTTTTGTGTTATTTCGCAGCGTTCCCGAGGTCAGCGTGTCCGCAGCCGTATTGCGCTCATATAGGTATGTTGTGTTGTCAGTCAGGTTGTCTGACCGTCCGAAGTTTCCATTTGCACTTATATTCAGCAAAAGTCTTTTTGTCTATGTTATACTGCAGATTTATGTTTGCGGCATTACTGTGATTCTTGCTCAAGGAAAGCAGCATTGATTCCCGATATTTTTGTTCCCGATGAAAGATATTGCTCATCATAGTCATGATTCTCGCTTCCATTGTGGAAGGCATTGAGTGAGAGGCTTGCATTGAGCGTAATTTTCTTACCAAATTTCTTCACGATATTGCCCGACAATATGTTTTTGGAAATTGTTTCCCCAATGTTCATATTACTAAGATTGTCAGAGCGCAAAGTCAGCGAGGTGTTTTCGCCATCGGCATTGAATAGATTGCCCTGTACCTCATCCCTGCGTCTGTCGCGATTGCCGTGTTCAGCCGTTAGTGTTCCTGTCAGGCTGCCATTGTAGGTAGATTTGGTCTTGATGTCCAGCACATAATTGTCGGCACCATCATCTACTCCCGTCATTTTCTCCAATGCGCTGAGCATGTCATACAGTTTCAGTAGTTCCACTGCATCGGTTGGCATATTCTCCAACGCTGCGATAATGTCGTTGCCCATAAAGGTCTCGCCATTGATGTTTACGCCGTTCAATGGCTTTCCTTTGAATGATAGTTGCCTGTTCGCCTTGTCGTATTCCATGCCCGGAATATTCCTGATTAAGTCTTCCAAGTTAGCACCTTTCCTTACTCGAAGGCAATCAGTATTGATAAACGTGGTGTCTTTTCTTATGGAAAACAATTTCCGCTGTCCAATAACTTGAACTTCATCGAGTTCTATCGTTTTATGTAATGAAGAAACATGTTTTCGAGTAGGGTATATAGTATCACCCACAACTAAATTCAAATAGTAGCATTAGCAGTGGGAAACAGCAGAAGTAGAATGATGAAGATTAAAAGAATTCTTTTGATTATCATTTTGCAAAATTACCATTGTTCATAGATATATGCAATACCTTAAAATGGCGATTTTATAGAATTAGAAATGTCTAAGGTTGATTTTCATTGAAAAAACAACGTAAATACTTTGCTTATATGAATTATATCGCTATCTTTGCAACATCAAACAGAGAGTTCTTTGAGACTTTGCAGAATAAAGAAAGGGAAAGAAACTCGCTCGTTTCTTAGTCGTTCACCTTATCAGATTATATATTCTGCTTTTTATTAGTAATCAGTCGATTACATTCACCCCCATTACTTTTATGCGGAGATTTGCGATTTTCGCACTGCCAAAGACATCGGTATCGACAGACCGGAGAAGAATGAGATACTGCATAACATACCACCGACACCCGAGCAGGAAGTCTTTATCGGAAAGCTGATGGAGTTTGCTAAGAGTGGCGATGCCACGATCTTGGGACGAGCACCTCTGAGTGAGAGCGAGGAAAGAGCAAAGATGCTTATTGCAACAGACTACGCCCGCAAGATGAGCCTTGATTTACGCATGATTGATGAAAAAGCTTACTCAGATCATATAGATAACAAGGCAAGTCACTGTGCCAAGATGCTCAATGACTATTACCAAAAGTACGATGCACAGAAAGGGACGCAGTTCGTTTTCTCTGATTTAGGTACTTATAAGCCCGGTGGAGACTTTAATGTCTATTCGGAAATCAAGCGTAAGTTGGTAGAAGGCTATCATATCCCGTCCTACGAGATACGCTTCATTCAGGAGTGTAAGAACGAGAAAGCCAAGAAAGCGATGGTAGATGCGATGAATCGTGGTGACATTCGCATTATCTTCGGTTCTACCTCTATGTTGGGAACAGGCGTAAACGCACAGCAACGTGCCGTTGCGGTCCATCATTTGGACACGCCTTGGCGACCTTCAGACTTGGAGCAACGCAACGGACGAGCTGTGCGAAAGGGAAACCTTATCGCCAAGGAATTTGCGGATAACAAAGTTGATGTGATTATCTATGCCGTGGAACGTTCCTTGGATAGCTACAAGTTCAACCTGCTACATAACAAGCAGCTTTTCATCAATCAACTCAAGACAAACACGCTTGGCAGTCGCACCATCGATGAGGGTTCGATGGATGAGGACAGCGGCATGAACTTCTCCGAATACGTAGCAGTGCTTTCAGGCAATACCGACCTTTTGGAGAAAGCAAGATTGGATAAGAAGATTACCACCTTGGAATCAGAACGTAAGAACTTTCTCCGTGAGCGTGATGCCGCAACGGGCAAGTTGGCAGAGATTGACAGCTCCGTGTCCTTCCATACGGATAAAATCAAGGAGGCACAGTCTGATTTAGCTCTCTTTGAGAAGCGTGTAGAACGTGATACGGAGGGACTGCCCGTCAATAAACTGACAATCAAAGGTGTGGAAGACAGCACTGACATCAAGATCATTGCTGCACGTCTGCAGGAAATAGACGAAAAAGCACGCACCAAAGGAGAGTACAACAAAATTGGCGAAATCTATGGTTTCTCCATTATGGTCAAGACAGAGAGTACTTCCAAAGACTTATTCGACTGTTCGGTGAACCGCTTCTTTGTAAAAGGGCAGGAGAGTATCTACTATACCTATAATAACGGTAAATTGGCAACAGACCCGAAACTTGCATGTCAGAACTTCATTAATGCCTTGGAGCGTATTCCAAAGGTGATAGAATCGCATGAGAAGGAGATGGCAAAGGTTGTAGCCAATAAAGAAGTTTACACCAACATTGCCAACAGTTCTTGGAAAAAAGAGGACGAGCTTCGCTCACTTAAAAGTGAAGCTGCTGAATTGGACAGAAAGATTGCGCTTACCCTTGCTCCACCAGAGGGGGAAAAAGAGGAAAAAGAGGAAACAGAAGAAATGAAGCAAGGAGAGGGTTTATCCGACCATTATCATTCTGGAGGAGTAAAGAACGAAAGCTATCTTGTCCAAGACAGAGAAGATAATAGCCGTTTACAGAGTTTTAGACCCAAATGGAGGCACTAAACACATGCCGAGGGGCTAAATAAAAGTCAGACATCCGTATTGAATGTCTGACTTTTATCATTATACCTGCAAATAACCTTTTAGCTTATCTATTCCTTCTTTGTGCTTATCGGGAGTCTGTTTCTTAAGTTTACCTATATTCAGTAATTTCCATTGTACAGATGGATATTGGCTTAAATCACCTGCGCAACATTTCTCCCACTGTGGTGTTCCCTCCTCAAAGGAAACGAGGAAATCCTTGTCTGTATTTGTAAGGCAGTCATTTACCTTTTTAATAATGGATTCACGAGCCTGCTCATAGTCTGTATAGGTAAATGGAATATCTGACATTCCCTTGAATTGGTTTTCAAGTGCCTCCTCTTGGTTTATGCTATTAGGAGACAGAGATTCTACGATAGGCTTGTCGCTTCCCAATAAGCATAAGATAAGCCCGTCTTTTACATCTTCAAGTGTTTGGTCTTTCATGTATTTGCAGTCAAACATGTCACGTGGGTGCTGGCGGCTGAGGGCAGCTGTAATCTTCCCCCCATAAAGTTGAGAATAAGGAACTATACGTGCCTTACAGCTGGCTTGAAACTCTTCCTTCGCTTTCGGACAGAGTTCCATAATTTTAACCTCTCCAAGTATGCCCCGTTTTGTACCATTTACCTCTATTTTCACCGTAGCGCCATCATGTGTGCACAGCAATTTCCATACTTCGGATTTATGTTCCACATGTATTCCGGGAATGGCACGTTCTATACTTGTTTTCAGTTTTCCGAGATGTTGATTTATCTTTTCCAAACTCGCCGTGCGTGGCTCTATCGGAATATAGGTAAGGTCAATATCAACCGAGTAACGCGGCATATTCTGGTGGAACAGGTTAATAGCCGTACCTCCATGAACAGCAAAGTCCGTTATCTTGTAAACCAAAGGCAGAATACGTAGTAACAATGCCACCTGTTTTTTATATTGTTGATCATTCATAATCGTTTAATTCTTTTGGTATAATCATCTTATATTTGCTGATATATATACCAGATTTGACGAGTTGGAGTTTATGTGTCCCCAAATCTATTTTTGTAAGGTCTAAATCTTCATACCAATAATGCCCCGCTTTCTCAGCCATATATAGAAACAGCCTCTTCATTTTGTAATGTTTTGTGGTTTCCAATAACGATTGGACGACATCCGGACGCAGAGTGGTCAACTGTTCCATTATATAAAATAGATCCATATAGTTATATTGGCGTGGAGTTAACAACAGACATTCCATAAAGGCCTGCTCAGGGGAGGATATAAGCAGCCTCCAGTCCAAGTATGTTAAAGTTGTTATCTGTGCACTGGTAAACACCTCTGTCTTGAAAAACTTAAATTCACGGTCGAAAATGTCATGCTTCATCCATTGTGGCATTTTATCACTTGCCGTTGATACCATTAACAGGGGTTTGCCCATAGGAACATAATGGTTGAAACCCCAAAGCTCCAAAGCAGAATGCGCTGCAACACGAAAACTCTTTCCTACTTGTTCGTTAAAGGACTGCAAAGCACCAAAAGCGGACAGCGTGTCGCCTGTGCGGTACATGACTCCCTTACATAGAGAGGATAACCAACCGGAAGAACGATATCTGCTCAACAACTGCCTGGAATAGCCATGCTCTACGAGCCATGTCGCAAACAGCAATCCGTTCTTTTGCCCGGATTGAAGCATTTGGTTTATTTTTTTTTTCCTTTTAGTATACTCATAGTTTACTTGCTGTAATTAAAACCAACCGCAAAGGTACAAAAGACTTTACTAATTACAGTCGATTGGTTGAATTATTTTCCCGAAAGTAAACTAATAGTTGACTTGCAGGATAATATTTCAACCATAGTGAAAAAAAAGAATGAAATAAAAAATGAGCATTTCCAACATACTTGTATAGAACTGACTTCTACCACCCTTCTCGCTTCCGTACCATTTCATCTATCTCTTCCCGAAGGAAAAGTAACCTGCCATTGGCTTTAAGATAGGGAATTTTTCCTGCCCAAACCCAGTTGTATATAGTCTTTTGTTCCACCTTCAAAATTTTGGAGACATCTATGATATCCAAGTATTCGGGTTTCAATGGAGGGTGAATGGTCGTATCTACTTCCTGTTCCCGTAGGACAAGCAGACGGTCGAGCTTGTCTTCCATATTCTTCAGTTTTTCAAACAGGCGTTTCTGCCATGCATTTTCTGGCTGTTGATCTAAGTATGGCATAATTCTCCTTTTTGATAATTCCCACTTGTATCTTGTATCAAAATACGCTGCTCTTTCATATAGGCAATATATTTCTTTGCAGTTCTGTCCTTGATTTCCATTTTGCGCATCAGAACCTCACAAAGTTCTTGGTAAGTGAGCTTGAAAGAATTTCGGAAGGTTTCTTTGACAACGGCAATGAGTTCATCAGTCTTGCGCTTTTCCTTGTCCTCTTTAGACTTCTCGCCACGATAGACGTGCATGTCCTCAGCCTTATCCCAGCCGAAAAGCATCATCGGTACGTCCAACGGACTTCCGTCACGGACTTTCAATGCCTTTACGACCGAGTATTCAGGATTGTCGTCCTTTTCTATGGAGAGAATGCCCGCCGCCTTGCGTTGAAGTTCCGATCCTATATGCCCACGTAGCTTTATACCATTAGGCACAAAATGAAGCACACAGATGATGCAAGTATTGTATATTCCTGCTAATCGGTAGAGTTCATCAACAATGGCTATACTTTCCGTTTCATCGTTGGCGGAACGTATTAAGTCGGCTATACCATCTATTACCACAAGATGAATACCTCCATGTTTGTGGTAAAACAAATCCATACTCTCACGGATAAGTTTCAAGCGGTCCTTGCGTGAGAGCGAGGCTAGATATAGGGAATGGTAAAACTCCGGCACATTTTTCAGTGAAGCGCGTTGTAAGGTTTTACCCAAGTTTTTATGCAGTTGTGCCTCGGACTGTTCCGTATCGTAGTGTAATACCGCCAAGCCGTTAGGGTTGGGCGTAATTTCCAATCCCAATGTCCTCTCGGCAGGTAACCGTTCTGTTCCTAATGTCCCAGTAAGAATGGCAGCCACATAATTACTTTTGCCAGTTCCTTCGCCCCCTGTAATACAAAGCAGATTATCCTGCGTACCCAGCGGCACACCATTTACTGCTACGATGGACTTTGAAGCATCAGGAGGATTCTCATAGTCTATTTCACATGATTGTAGCATCATAATTGTATGGGTATATATACTTGACAGCTTGTCTGTTAACAAAGAAGTTAAATCCTTTGCCGTCTTTCCCAAAGCAAAAAAATCAGAAATGTCCTTTTCAGTTTTTGTTCCTTGCAAAGAAAGACTCAGATAAAATACATGGTATGGTTCCAATTGCTTGGCCTGCCTCTCTGCTTCTCTTAATCCGGTTTCATCCGTATCATAAAGCAGAATGATGTGTCGAAATCTTAGTTGCAGGCTTTCGATAATAGGCTCAGGGATGGAGGCTGTTTCGCTATTGAAACAGATTGCATTAAAATGGTGCGAAGATAATGACAATACATCTTTCTCTCCGCCAGTGATAAATAAAATATCCCCTTTACTTGGTAACTGTTCAAAACCAAAGATATAATCCTTCGATTTATCCCCTCCATAAAGGAACCGTAACTTGCTGTTTGGGCGGTATATCTTGACAAAATCGCCCATTACATAACAAAAGATAGGTTCATTCTTAGTAGAGGTTAGACTAAAAGGATTCCCTTGATTGGAAATTGTCTCATAACGGAACAGTGACTTCACATGATATTTTTGTAAAACCTTGTCAGTTATTCCATAACGTTGCCAATAGGCGATTTCGTCTGCCCTGAAAGGTTGTTCGTATAGCTTGAATATCTTTTTCTTTTCGGAAAGTTCTTCTTTTGCATTGGTTGATGTTGAAGAAACAAGACTAATGTCCTTGAAAGATTTTGTTTTTCTATTCTCTTCAGTCTTAAAATCCATGGTAATATTGAGATTTAAATCCTGTATGATAGTCAATAAGACTTTCTTGAAATCCGATCGAACATCGAGACCAAGCATCGTTGCTGCAAACCAAAAGCAATCACCCGAATATGCCTCGTTCCCAAAATCCTTCATGCGGTAGCATTGCGATTTTGTATCAAGGTAGATGTTGCAGGATGCCCGTTTGTCCTTATAAAGTGGATTCCGGAAATTCCGTTTGGGAACGAAATCAATCGGCATATAGAAACAAAAAATTTCCAGTCCTCTGTTTGTGTGTTCCAATATCTCTTCCTTAATGTTCATAGTTCCTCAAACGAAATTTGTGAGTCTCCCATATATCCTTTCAGGATACCGTCCTTGTAAGCATTGAGCCTTTGAAGAGCTTCCACTCTACGAAAACCTTTGAAGGAAGCACGTCCCGTCTTGATTGCAATATATAATCCTTTGAAAGGATAGACCACATGATTGCAGGAAACATAACGATAAGGGATTACCTGACTGTCTCTCCATCGCGCCAGTGAAGCTCTGGATATACCGAGAAGGCGCAGTACATCAGAAGAGTTCAGTTCAATCTTTTCTTCCAAAACAACATAGTTCTGTTTCAGTTCAAGAATGAAGCCTGCAATTCGATCTATACTTTCTTTCAAGGAATGTATCTCTTCCAAAAGAGTGGCAGAAAGCATGTTATTCTCTGTCATTATGCATCAGTTTTTTAAAAAGTTTCTCAATAGCTTCCATCATATCTCGAAATTCAGACATATTATTTTGTTTTTTTACTATACGGTTGGATAGAAATATGATATGCTGAATCATTCTTTTGTGATCTACATGACAGAGCTTGTTCAATAAAAAGATGAGATCTTCTTTTTCAATTGTAAAGAAACTATGGTCTTTATCTTCAGTGGTATGCACCAAAGATTCTATCATTCCTTTGGGAAGATGCAAAAGAAGCACATCCATATCGAATGCGGAGGCACATTTGGTATAGGTATCAATTCTCAAATCCGTCTGCATCTTACAATGTTTCCTAAAATTGGAATACTCCATGCCGGCACCTTGGGCTCGCATCTTGCTGTTATCGCAAGAAGACAGCATGGTTTCAAGAGTGGGAAGCACGATAAACAAGCGTCCCTCTCCCTTTTGAGGTATCATCTTCTTATCCATTTTGTGTATTAAATTGATTTCCAAGTGCAAAGTTCTAAAGAAATAAACCTTTTTTTAGAATATTAGATTGCCAATGTTGGTAATATAATACCATTTGCAATTTTAATTGCTTTCTACGGCATAGACCATCAGTGCACGGTGCAAGTCCCTTTATATATAAGGACTTGCACCGTGCACTGAAATTGTAGCCAGAATTTTTCTAAAAGATTTTCACTCAAATATTTGGCAGTAGTTCATTTTTTATGTACCTTTGTACCCGAAATGACATAGCTGATGTCAGGAGAGCAAATTATTTAAGTACTCTCAAAATACTCTATTGAGGCTACAAATTGGCTACATAGAAGAAAGAGAGTGATAAAAATAGTTGTGATACAGAGTGTTACAGAAACAAGTTCGAGTTTCGTACGCACCGCAAAAGGTCTTAGCTTTATCGCTAAGACCTTTTTCTTTATATCCAGATAGACGATAGTAGTACCAGTGGAAACACCTCGCAACAACCAACCCAACCGCAAGGATTGCCCTAAACAACCTATCCGAACTATCACGCTTAACACCTCCGAAGAGGACTGTGTATGCCTTGGAAGTTCGTAAGGAAAGATAGGATTCATACGAATGGGGCCGCACCTCGTTCACAAGGGCAACTGAAGTAAAAATGAGGAAACGCCTTCTTTGCATTAAAGAGAGCCTCTCTTCGATACAAGGAAACGCCTTCTTCATAACGAAAAGACGCCCTTCTCTATTCGAGAAGAACGTCTCCTATTTTCTAAAACAATCTTTCTTTTCCGTTTAGTTCCAGTTGATTTGCGTGATTCTACCGCCTTTCACAACCGCAGAAATCATGTACTTGCGGTTGGAAGTACCGCCTTCACGCTCTATGCTAAGCGTTGCAGGCACCTTAATCTTCAAGGGTGCGTCATCGTCATTGCTGTCTTTTGTCACTTCAGCAGGCGACCCGAGATGCCAATTCACCGTCTTCACGTCAGCTTGATAGAGCCTATTGTGCATATAACTCTGTATGTCCTTTGCTGTAGAACCAGCCGACCCGAGGAAGTTCAGTTGGCTAGCTACAGCGCCAGCTATCTTCTCGTTGCTCTTACTATTTATCCCTTGCAACAGCTGACGGACTGCATTAACAGCACTAGACTTGTCTGCGTCAGCCACAGTATGCTTCATCAACTTCTTTAAAATAGCGTCAGCCTCAGCAGCATGTGCGCCATTCTGGTGCATAGCAAGGTAACCGGCATAAGCGTCCTCATCGTTCTTTTTCACTGCCGTAGCCCAATCCATCTCATCAATCTTTGCCTGCAACTCCTGCTTGTGAGGCGAGTTAGGATGTTTAGAGAGGTAAGCCTGCATTGCTTCCTTTGAGTTGCTTGCTGCAACCGAAGCCCAGTCAGTATCAGTCGTATGCAATGCCTTTATACGTAACGACACACTATCGCGGTGCGCCTTAGGTGCATCTGGATATTGCTTGAGGTAATTTTGCATAACAGTAGGCTCACCGCTTTCCATTGCCTGGGCGTATTCCTCCTGTTCATCATTCGTCTTGTTATTCCGAACTCCTTGGTTATAAAGGAAGAGCAAGACGGCAGCTGTGATGACAGCAATGAGCAATGAGACAGCCAGAGAAGTGTGATTATGCTTCTTAGATTGCTCCTGCTCTTGACTTTCCGAACCCTCTTCTTCAAGTCGTTCAGCTGCATCTAGCACAGCAGCATCCTTATCATTATCCATGATAAATGCCGCATCTACGACATTATCTTCTTCATCATCTGCATCCGTTGTAATCGGTTCCTCCGCTGGCAAACCCACAACGATTGGCTCATCAGAAGGCGCATTTTCAAGACTATCATGCACCTCCTCAGCTGCCACCCCTTCGGTAATCTCTTCTACAGCCGATGATGCGTTCGCCTCCTTCGGAGCGTCCACAACCTCCTTCTCAACCGCCGCCACACCCTTAGCAACGTCCGTTTCCGTGTGATGGCAATTAGGACATGAAGGCTCTTCTATTAGGTATAACTCCCCACAATGGCTGCATTTAATGATATGTCCGGCTATTTCTACACCACAGCTAGGGCACACTGGTGCTTTATCACTCACCTGATGACCACATTCAGGACATTTAATTATCATGAATCTAACGTATTATTCGATTATTGCAAATGATATTTTCTTATTCTTTCAAGGTGTATCTCTTATCGTCGTCGCCTGTATCTCAGTTCTCGCATACTATGTTTTCCGAGTAAACGACTCTTGTCGACGTATCCATTCACACCATTGATTCGCCCCTTACCAGTGTACTGCCAGGCAACAATATCATGTCCGTCGGACAGTACCGGCTCCTTGTTATTGTATTGCGCAATGAATAGCTTGTATCCATCTAACGCCCCAACGAGGTAGCGATTATAGAAGTTTGTATAGGTATATACCAATGGTTTCACCCCATACGCCTTAGTCATTAGCACCAAGAATGTCTGTAAGCTATCACGCAAAGCCTGCGCACTTAGCCCGCCAGTAGTCTCTATGTCAACCATAGGAATCAGGTCTTGATCCTGCGGGCGGCACTGAGTTTGGAAATTGCGGAGCTGCTCTAACTGCGGAACCGACGGACGATAGAAATGGTAAGAACCGACATTCATACCATAGCGTTGCGCCGCTTCAATATTATTGAGGTATCTTTGATCAATTCTGCCACTGCCTTCGGTAGCTTTCAGATAGACGTAATTGAGTTTATGATTGCTGTTTTCTGCAACCGTTTCCCACCATACATCACCCTGATAATGGCTCATGTCAAGACCATGAATATGGCTACATGTGTCCTCGCATTGTATGGTGTATTGCGCTCGCAAGCCTGTGAATGAGCACAAACAGACTATGATTGATAGTAAATATTTCATTTTCATAACTGCAAAGGTAGTGTTTTATGTTGATATAAAGCCTGTGTACGAATAGATTTAAGGGCTTAGAAACTTAATTTAACTTTGTGTAAGAGGGTGAGAAAGAGGCGTTTCCCCAACGTGAAATTCTGCCTTTTTGAATGAACTTGAAAGCCCATCTGGATGGGAAGAAAGGCTCTCCTCATAGTAAAGAGAGCCTCCCGTCATGGCAAGGAGAGGCTCTCTTCCTAACGAAGAAACGCCCTTCTCAAATGGAGAAGAGCGTTTCCTTTAATTCAGAAATACGAGAAGTTATATGCCTCGTTAGTATTATCTGCTTTGCTAATATTACTTACGATCGCCTAACTTGCTATCGATGTGTGCAATAGCATGGCTTGACAAGTGAGCGAAAGAATCGAGTATGTCTTGTACATTACGCTCCTCTTCAACTTGCTCATCGATGTATTTTGCGATGAAGTTCTGCGATGCGCGATCCTTTTCCTCATCTGCTATGTCAGCTAACTTGTTGATGAGTTCAGTTACTTTCTGCTCATGTGCCAATGTATCAACGAATACTTCTTTAGGATCATTCCAGCTTGTCTTGACTGCATCAATTGCTGTCAACACAACCTCACCACCACGATGTAGAATGAACTGAGCCATGTCCATGGCATGTGAACGCTCCTCTTCTGCCTGCTTATACATCCAACTAGAGAAGCCCTTCCAGCCCTCTTTACGGAACCAGCAAGACATCTGGAGATAGAGATTAGACGAATACATTTCAGCTATAATCTGCGCATTGAATGCGTCTTGCATCTTACTTGTAATACTCATTGTTATACCTTTTAAATTCTAAATAAACCTTATTTGTATCTGTCGTTATTGTAATTCCGACTGCAAAGGTACCACTTTTTCTGCACAAGACCAAACATCTTGTGCAGAAAACATTGCTTACGACGGATTATACCGATAATTTAATCACAATATAAATAACGCCTTCTTGCCTACTCAATAACGACTGTTGTCCATCCATGTTTATCCTCTATCGTACCATATTGGATGCCTCGAAGCGTCTCATAGAGCTTTGTTGACCAAGGTCCAGGCTTATCTCCAAAGTTGTAAACCTTGCCTGTCTCCAAGTCATCGAGGTGTGAAATAGGTGAGATAACAGCTGCAGTACCACATGCACCAGCCTCTTCGAAGCTGTCTAACTCATCCTCCGCAATAGGTCGGCGTTCGACTTTCATGCCCAAGTCTTCGGCTATCTGCATGAGACTCTTATTAGTGATTGAAGGTAAGATAGACGTTGACTTCGGCGTAACATAGGTGTTATTCTTGATTCCGAAGAAGTTAGCTGCACCGCACTCATCAACATATTTCTTCTCTTTAGCGTCCAGATAGAACTCCGAAGCATACCCTTTTTCATGCGCCATCTTATTGGCTCTCAATGAAGCGGCATAGTTTCCTCCCACCTTAAACATACCTGTTCCCAGTGGAGCAGCACGATCGACGTCACGCACAATGACGTATGGATTGGAAGAGAAACCACCTTTGAAGTAAGGACCTACTGGTGTGGCAAAGATCAAGAAACAATATTCTGTTGCTGGACGAACGCCCACGCCTGCTGTAATACCAAATAGTAACGGGCGCAGATAGAGCGTTGCTCCACTCTCATAAGGTGGGATGTACTCTTGATTGAGGCGTACCACCTTCTTCACCATATCAACGAATAGCTCGGTCGGAACCTCTGGCATGACAATACCACGGGCTGTGTTCTGCAAACGAGCGGCGTTTTCTTCTGCTCGGAAGATGCGTACCTTGCCATCAGGACAGCGGTAAGCCTTCAGTCCCTCGAATGCTTCTTGACCATAGTGAAGGCACGTTGCAGCCATATGTAACTTCAAGTACTCATCCGAACAGACCTCTACTTCACCCCACTTACCATCTCGGTAATAACAACGAACATTGTAGTCGGTGCGTAGATAACCGAATGTCAAACTCTTCCAATCTATATCTTTCATATCATATAAGTATTTAATTGCATCCTGCCATAGCCTAATGCAAAAGTAAACAAATTTATCTTTCCCTGCAATCCATCGTTCGCTTTATTGCTACTGATTGGCTAACAGCTTCTGAATCTCATCATCGGTGTGCTTGAGCTTCTGCTTACACAGCTTCACAAGTGCCTGTGCTTGCTTCAGTTGAGCAGCCATTGAATCAACATCGAGTTCGCCTCGTTCCATCTTGTCAACTATGCTCTCGAGCTGCTGAACGGCGTCTTCATATTTCATTTCTTTCATCTTCTTGATTGTATTAAAGGGTTTAAAGGGTTCCTCCTAGCTATTTCTTCACCACACTCTCCACCTCTCCTTGCTCAAAGCGAGTGGTGATAACGTCTCCAGCCTTCAGCTGTGAGGCATTGCGAACAGCCTTCCCATTGTGTAAGGTAATACTATATCCTCGACTTAAAAGCAACTTCGGATCCATCAGTTGAGCACGTTGAGCGAGCATATCTATGCGACGTTGCTCGTTAGAAAGGCGTCCTACAAGGGTGGGAATAGCATATCGCATCATCGAATCAAGGTCGTAACGGGCTTTAGAAAGCCTTTCCTTCATCCTATTCACCAATCTTTGTGCAAGACTGTCGAGCCGTGCTTCCTGTTGAGTACGCACCACGGAAAGAGCATGGGGATGTGAGTTGCAATGTGTTGTATGTGCATCTTCTCCCGTTCTAACCTGCGTTGAACAGCCTCCACAATGCTTGCTTGTGCGTTCTCAACCCTTGCCAGCGTCGCAGCCAACTGATTGATGAGATAAGCGGCAGCTGCTGTTGGGGTTTTCACACGCATGAATGAAACCATATCCAGCACACTCTCGTCACGTTCGTGACCAATTCCTGTGATTATCGGGAGTGGGAAGTTCGCCACATTCTCCGCCAGATTCAAGGTGTCGAAACCACTCAAATCGGCTGTCGCACCGCCTCCTCGGATGATAACAACGCAATCGAAATCCTCTTCCCGTTCGTTAATTAGGTTCAAAGCATTGATAATGCTCTGTTCAACCTGGTCTCCTTGCATCACTGCGGGGAATAGTTCTACATGAAAGGCAAGCCCAAACTCGTTATGAAGTAACTGATTGCAAAAGTCGCCATAACCTGCTGCTGTCTCGGAGGAGATGACGGCTATGCGTTGAGCAAACATCGACAAGCACAATTCGCGTTGCAAGTCATAGACGCCTTCTGCCCTTAGCTGTCGGATAATCTCCTGTCGTTTGCGCATCATGTCGCCCATGGTAAACTCGGGATTGATGTCATCTACAATCCAAGAAAACCCATATTGAGGATGGAACTGAGCGTGCACAAGCAACATAACTTTCATACCTGCATGGATCATCTGACCCGTTATCTTGATGAAAGAAGGCTGTATCTCCGCCCACACGTTATGCCAACACTTGGCTTGAGCACGTGCAATGGGAACATTGCCACGAGCGTCCTTCTCGATCAGTTCCATATAACAGTGTCCACGGCTCTCACGTGCTTCGGACAATTCAGCCTCAACCCAGTAAGAACGCGACAAGGTGCTACTGATAACATCCGATACCAATGCGTTCAGTTCATAGAGGGTGAGGGCTTTTGTCGTCATGTGTGCTTCTATATATATAATAAGGTGTAAATTACATTACTTATCCTTAGGCAATACCACCTGATGATACGCCTCCATGAAATCGGGAACACCATAACCCATGATGTTATTGGGCGTCAGATGATTATTAGATGTCTGCCGAATCACCTCTATCAAGTCCTTTGCACACGTGTTAGGAGCGGCTTGCCACAAGCAAGCAACCATCCCTGCCACCAACGGACAAGCAAAGGAAGTACCCGTATCGGGCGTTATATATCCCCTACCCGATACCACATTTGTTGGACAACCATACGCCATCACGTCTGGTTTCACTCGATTATCTGCGGTTGGACCGATCGATGAGAAAGCTGCATTAATGCCGTCTGGTGCAATCGCACCTACCGTGAGTATGTCATGCGCATCGGCTGGTACATTGATCTTCTTCCACGGTCCCATGCCATCATTCCCCGCACTATTGACAAGGATAATGCCTTTGGAAGCAAGCAAGGAAGCCGCCCTTGAGATGGGAGCTGTCAGTCCATTGAGGTCGGAATAATGATAGTTTAGACTCTTATCATCGAAGCCGTGATAGCCTAAAGACGAACTAATGACATCGACACCGACGGAGTCAGCAAACTCAGCAGCGGCTATCCAGTAGTCTTCCTCCGCCGAACTCTCTGTAAGATAATCCTCCGAACGCAACAACCAAAAGCTCGCTTTCGGTGCAGAACCTACGAAGGTAGAGGGTTGATTGACTGCTATAACGGATAAAGTCTTCGTTCCGTGATCCATTTCCTTGTACACATCAGCATCATAACCAGCAACGAAATTATGCGTTCCAACGATGTTGACATTCTTAAAAGCAGCCATCTTATCCACGTTCATGAAGCCTGCATCAAGCACAGCGATGGTCATCCCCTGTCCTTGAAAGCCCATATTGTGCAACTTCCGACCATTGAGATTCTCCAACTGTGCCTTTCCCATACCATAATAATCATGTATGGTGGAATCGAGCACTTGCAAGTCTGACCGACAGCGAACGCGTTGTGACAACGGACGAATGGAGTCGGGAGAGGTGAAAACGAGCTTACTATCTCTCACAAAAGATAACACCTTGAGATCTTCTAACGTCTGTCTGTTCCCTCCACGCACCAAGACTGAGTTGTTCCACTTGCTTATTGCAACCACATTCCCACCCTCTTTGCGTATCTTCTGGATATAGGTTGGCGATACAGGAAGGTCCGTTGAGTCCAACGTCAAGTGCTGTCTCTGACGTCGTTTCAGCGCCGCCTCAGACAGAAGGCACTCGGTTTATCTAGCGAATAAGGCGATTGACCCTTGTCACGGAGCGTCACACGAAACATATAACACTTCCCGCCAGGGTAAGCAATATAGCCTTTTCCATCATTACTAGCCTCAACGAAGGATGTAATGAAGGCGAATAAGCATACAAGATAAATCTTTAGATGGTTCCGACTCATAATATGCAAACTTACACAAAATAATTGAAATACGGATTACCAGGCTGTCTTTTTCGCTAAAATTATGATTCGTTCCGCCAGATGTTTTGCTTTTTTAGGGTATAAACAATAAACCATCTTCCGCCTTAGAAGTCACCTCTTCAACCCAAAGAGATTTATTCGTGAAATGAAAGAGACGCCTTCTTCCCCACAAAGAGAGCCTTTCCTTCTATCGAGGAAAGGCTCTCTCTTCATAATGAAGAAACGCCCTTCTCAAATGAAGAAGGGTGTTTCCTGTTATCTTAATAGCTTATGCCACTTTCTCTAAACGCTTCATCATGAGGAACATGAAGGCGGCAGAAACGAGGCAAAGAACAATGAATACGGACCAAACTATGGTGAGTGACAAACCTCCCCAGAGGTATCCTCCAACGCTGACAAGGAGGTTTCCGATTGCTGTGGCTACAAACCATCCACCCATCATTGCGCCCTTGTACTTTGGAGGAGCTACCTTACTAACGAAGCTGATACCCATCGGGCTAAGCAATAACTCACCAAAGGTGAGGACGAGATAAGTACCAATTAGCCAGTTGGCTGACGCAAATGGGGTTGCTCCACCTGCTGCCTTTGCTGCTGCCTGCTCGTTAGGTGTGAGCAAACCTTGCGATGCCATGACCATAAGGAAGTAGGCGCAACCTGCAACGATCATACCGTATGCAATCTTACGAGGTGCTGAAGGCTCCTTACCTTTGGCTGCCAACGAACTGAAGATAGCCATACTTACTGGTGTGAGGGCTACTACATAGAATGGATTGAACTGCTGGAAATAGGTGCACTAACCTCTACTGAGCCTGAAAGCTCTCTGTATTTCCACATTAAAACCAATACTGCTACGAGGAAGACAACGCCTGAGATTGCCTTTGCTTTTGCTGTTTTGCTCTGGAAGAAGGTCATACCACTATACACCATAAGCACAATCATGACTAGATTGACTACATCAAATGCCATGCTCTGAACGCCTGTTGAGACAGGACTCACAAACTCATTAGCGAAGTAAGTAAGCGTCAGACCATTCTGATGGAACGCCATCCAGAAGAAGATAACGACTGCAAAAACAAGACAGAGAGCCACAATGCGCTCCTTTGTCTGCTGTGGGGTGAGTTCTTCTTCAGCAACAGTTGTATCCTTCTTCTCGGTCTTCCCGTTGCCACCCTCAACGTGTTTGAACATACGACGGCACCCATAATAGATTGCCATAGACACGATTAATGATACACAAGCTACTGCGAATGAGAAGTGGTAAGCGTCATTGCTACTGCAATGGAGCGTTGCCTCTGCCCAAGACTGAATCTTTACGGCAGCCGTTGGAGCAAAGAGTGCACCGATATTGATTGCCATGTAGAAGATTGAGAACGCCGAATCGCGCTTGCCAGCAAGCTCTGGTGTGTCATAGAGATTACCCACCATAACCTGCAGATTGCCCTTAAATAGACCCGTTCCAAAGCTGATTAGCAACAGAGCCGCTAGCATAGCTATGAACGCAATAGAGCCTCCGCCCAATGGAATAGACAGGAAGAGATAACCGACAAACATAATAGCAATACCAATGGTTACCATCTTTCCGTACCCGAACTTGTCGGCCATGAAGCCTCCAATTAAGGCAAGAAATAGACCAAACCGAGGAAGATACTATAGATTAGACCCGCTGTTCCGGCCTCTAATCCGAAGTTTGCTCTCAAGAATAAAGCGAATACTGCCAACATTGTGTAGTATCCGAACCGCTCGCCAGTATTGGCTAGTGCCAAGGCATAAAGCGCTTTTGGTTGGTTTTCAAACATAATGATAAAAATCTAGGTTAATATTACTTTGTTCTTTTGATATCGAATAGATAGGTTGCTTTTACTACTATATTCCCAAAGTTCGACTTACCGAAATAATCTCTCTTAGTGCTTCCGTAGATATTTCCTAGTCCATAGTAATAACGCCCTTCAAGTAGGAAGTGCCCCACATGACGGCTGCTCCATTCCATTCCTAAGCCTGCTGCTATACCATAATCGAACTTCTTCTCTACAGCTTTCGACTCTTGTTCGATGGTGACATTACTACGTCCTGTGCCGTCAGTAGCGAGGTTTGGAGTGGTATAATTCATGTTGGTTGACTCGTTCAGATAGACACCTATCTGTGGACCAGCTTGTACGAAGAAGTTGAAACCACGCTGCTCTTTGCCCCAAGCAAGGTGTGCAAAGACTGGAATCTGAATGTAATTGATTGTTCGGGAGTACTTCTCTGCTTGTCCATTGGCGTTGATAACAGGTTGATCAGTACCTGTCTGTATCTTTTCCTGCCATCCGATAGAAGCGTAATTGACCTCTCCATAGATGGAACAGATGGTATTAAAATACTTTTCACATACGTATCTAACACTCAAACCACCTGTTATTCCCCCATGAAGAGATTGTGACACTTTTGGACTGAAGCCCACATTAGAAAGGGCATAACCGCCATTAACGCCAATGGAAAGGTCGTCACGATGTTCTCCCACTTGTGCTGCAACACGCATAGGAAGCACAAGTAAGAGCAGAAGGAATATGCTTAACGTCTTATTTCTCATATTATAAGCAGCTGTACCAGCGATGGTTAATAAACGAGATTCTCCATCTTCTGGTCAGTAGTAAAGTGTATCAACTGGAAGTTGTTATTGATATATCCTCCCTGCCCTACACGTTCGAAGTTATAACGAGTTTGTAGTGGGCGATACTTCACATCGCTATATACACCCTTGAAGTCCTTTCCCTGTGCTTTAATTCCACGTACAAAGAATTGCGCCTGATCGTAACCAGTGAGTGCCAAACGGGGTATGTATTGCTTAGCCATTGGTTCGTCATACTGCTCATTATACTTAGCTTCAAGCGACTTCGTCTTCTCTGACGACTTATTATAATAATAGGTGGAAGGGATGTAGGTGTTATATCTGAAGAAGTTATCTAAGTCGTAATCTTGGTAAACGAACCATTGATTATAGCCATAGAGGGCTATTGCGATACCAGGATTAGTCTTCTTGAGTTGTGCTAACTTGGCAAACACCTCATTTAACTGCGGACTCTTCTCAGAGTTAAGGATAACTACATTAGGTCGAGTCTTATCGAATCGCTTTGCAAAGTCGGCTGCGGAAGACTTCAAACTAGTAAGGGAATACTTAATCTTCAGTATGTCTAACTGCTTACGAAGCGTTGAGGTGAAGTTGCCCACTTGGCTGTTTGCATCGTTGCAATTAATGAATACAGGGTGATGAGACTTCTGGAAACGCTCTAAGAAAGACGCAATAGCCTTGCTATTCAAGCTCTCATCGGTTTGATACACTTGAAAGATATTAGGGTTATTCTCTACTTCGTTGCCTGTTATTGAGAATGGGATAACGAGCTTTGTGCCATGTGCTCGACAGAAGTCAGCCAATGGCTTCACCTGATCAGAGTAGAGAGGACCAAAGATGAGGTCAAGTTTTGAGGCATTAGGATCTGATAAGGTAGTACGAATGTCAGCGTCCTTTGGCACATTCCAAGCATGTACGTCGGTTGTAATACCTTCACTCTTCATCTCGTTGAGGGCTAATAACACACCTCGATAAAACTCTATCATGCGCTTGCCATCACCATCTTGATTATGGAGAGGGAGCATGATTCCAACATGAATAGCGTTCTCTTGTTTTGCAAGAGCAGCCGCATTTGCGCCTTTCTTCTTAGCCTCTTTATCAGCTTTGGAAGGCTTTACAGCCTTGCCCATTATCGACCCATCAGGGCGGATATCACCATCTTTTGCAAATGGAACAAGTATGAGTGCACCCTTTTCAGTTCATATCCTGGGGTCTTCATAATAGGGTTGGAATCTATCAACTGTTGGATAGTTACACCGTACTCTTTGGCTATTCCGAATATAGTCTCCTTGCGTTTCACTTGATGTTGATCACGCCATACAACATTCTGAGCCATCACACTACAGCTAATCAGGACTGTGAATAGCAATAAGAGATATCTTAAATAATTTTTCATGCACATATCTTTTGGGTTTACAAACTGTTACTTATATGCAAATACATGTGCAAATATACAAAAGAAATCTGTAATCAACAGGTGTAGAGAGCAAAAAAACGTAAAATAGATAATGGCTTCTTGTATATCAACCATCGCTTTTCTGTTTTGCTTGTAGGTGTGAGAAAAAATGCTTATATTTGCACGATTATCCTTTTGGAGACGTTGAATTGTAAGGTAAAAGAGATGAGAGATAAATATACAAGATTCTTATTACTGTTTTTGTCAATGCTTGTCACGGTCTATACAAAGGCACAGGATTGCCAGCCAACAGGCTCTTATAACGATGAGAATGGCGAAGTTATGACGATAAATGCAGGTGATAACTATACAGGATCGGCACCTTTAACGATGAAACTGAAGGCTAATGCGCCTACAACGAATGACCCTGCAACGCATTATGAATGGCATTTCTTTGCACAAACAAGCCCTCGTGAGGCTTTTCTGATACGTTATGAAGAAGACACAGAATACACTTTCACGAAGGCAGGTAATACACAGATTGTGCTTTACGAGATACTCAATGGAGACACAACTCGTTATAATCCTATAAGCGTATCTATTAGTGAAAGCAGCTTGCAAATGCCTAATGTTTTCACTCCAAATGGCGATGGTATCAATGATATCTATCGAGCGAAAACAGGCTACAAGAGTATCATTGAGTTCAAAGCAATTATATTCAATCGATGGGGACAGAAGCTCTATGAGTGGACAGACCCTGCTGGTGGATGGGATGGAAAGTATAAAGGTAAGGATGTAGCTGAGGGCACTTACTTTGTGAATGTGACGGCAAAAGGTGCTGACGGAAGGCGTTTTAATATTCGGCGCGACGTCAATCTGCTAAGGGGATACAACCAATTAACACCCTAAACACACAACTCCTCATTCATAATTTATCATTAGAATCATTCCTAACTCATCACTCCTCATTCATAAATCATCATTAGGATTATTCTTAACCCACCATTCCTCATTCCTAACTCACCATTATTTATCTTATAAGCAACACACAGATATGAACGAAAAGATAGAAGTCTTCGGTGCAAGAGTACACAACTTGAAGAACATAGACATAACTATTCCACGCAACTCACTCACTGTCTTCACTGGACTATCAGGTTCGGGGAAGAGTTCTCTAGCCTTGATACCATCTTCGCAGAGGGTCAACGAAGATACATAGAGACCTTCTCCGCCTATGCTCGCAACTTCCTCGGTAATATGGAGCGCCCAGATGTGGACAAGATAACGGGACTTTCGCCTGTAATCTCTATCGAACAGAAGACGACGAATAAGAATCCTCGCTCCACAGTGGGCACTACGACGGAGATATATGACTATCTTCGCTTGCTTTACGCACGTGCTGGTGAGGCCTTCTCATATATGAGTGGGGAGAAGATGGTGAAGTATACTGAGGAAAAGGTAGTCGATATGATCATGGCTGACTATCGTGAACGTAAGATCTACATATTGGCTCCTTTGGTTCGAAACCGTAAGGGTCACTATCGCGAACTATTTGAGCAAATGCGACGAAAGGGCTATCTTTACATCCGTATAGATGGTGAAATTGAGGAACTCACACGCGGTATGAAGGTGGATAGATACAAGAACCATAACATCGAAGTGGTCATTGATAAGATGAAACTCAGCGACACGGAAGATGCCACCCAACGTGAACGTCTATCGAAAACTATTGCTACTGCGATGAAACAAGGCGATGGTTTGATTATGATACTGGATAATGAGACCAATGCAGCAAATTACTTCTCTAAACGTCTCATGGACCCTGTTACGGGTATTGCATATAAAGATCCTGCCCCCAACATCTTCTCCTTCAATTCCCCAGAAGGGGGCTTGTCCGCATTGCAAAGGACTAGGTGTAATTGATGAAATCGACCTAAAGAAAGTGATTCCTGATGACGCTTTGAATATCTATGAAGGGGCTATCGTACCATTAGGGAAGTATAAGAATCAGATGATATTCTGGCAGATTGAAGCCCTGTTGAAGAAGTATGATTGTACCTTAAAAACACCCGTTAAAGACATTCCCAAAGAGTGCATGGATGAGATTCTATATGGATCTTTGGAGAAACTAAAGATTGCCAAGGAACTTGTTCACACCTCTTCGGATTACTTCATATCCTTTGATGGTATCATCAAATACCTCCGCACAATCATGGAAAGTGATGATTCGGCTGCCGGGAAGAAGTGGGCTGACCAGTTCATAGCCGAGGTTACTTGCCCAGAATGCCATGGGCAGCGACTCAATCGGGAGGCTTTATCCTATAAGATATGGGATAAGAACATCGCAGAACTTGCCAACATGGATATCAGCGAACTGATGGATTGGATTGATCATGTCGAGGAACACATGACGAAAAAACAGCGAGTCATAGCCACAGAGATCGTGAAGGAGATACGCAAACGCATTAACTTTCTATTGGAAGTGGGACTTGATTACTTGGCTCTCAATCGACAAAGTGCAACGTTATCAGGCGGTGAAAGCCAACGTATCAGACTAGCCACTCAGATTGGATCGCAGCTTGTCAACGTGCTTTATATCCTCGATGAACCTTCTATCGGACTGCATCAACGTGACAACGAGCGACTTATCAAGTCCCTAAAAGAGCTACGCGACATGGGTAACACGGTGATTGTTGTGGAACATGATGAGGACATGATGCGTGCTGCCGATTGGATTGTTGACATCGGTCCAAAGGCTGGACGAAAAGGAGGAGAAGTCGTCTTCCAAGGTAAACCGGCTGATATGCTCAAGAAGCACACGCTCACGGCACAGTATCTCAATGGTGAACGTAAGATAGAGATACCCACTGAAAGACGCAAAGGAAACGGCAAGTTTATCAAGTTGATAGGCTGCACTGGCAATAATCTAAAGGGTGTTGACGTAAGCTTCCCACTAGGTGAATTGATTGTTGTAACAGGTGTTTCGGGCTCTGGAAAGAGTACTCTTATCAATGAAACATTGCAACCTATCCTCTCACAACACTTCTATCGCTCATTGAAACGACCCATGCCTTACAAGAAGATAGAGGGCATTGACAATATAGATAAGGTGGTGAATGTGGACCAAAGTCCTATCGGGCGCACCCCACGTAGCAACCCCGCAACCTATACGGGGGTATTCTCTGACATCCGACAGTTGTTTGTCAACCTCCCAGAAGCTAAGATCCGAGGCTACAAACCAGGGCGTTTCTCCTTCAACGTAAGGGGTGGGCGATGTGAAGCATGTGGTGGTAATGGATACAAGACTATCGAGATGAACTTCCTTCCAGATGTAATGGTTCCATGTGAGATATGCCATGGTAAGCGTTACAATCGGGAGACTCTTGAGGTGCGATTCAAGGGTAAGTCGATTGCAGATGTACTAGATATGACGGTCAATATGGCCGTGGAGTTCTTTGAGAATGTACCGCAGATTCTACCAAAGATAAAGGCTTTGCAGGACGTTGGATTGGGTTATATCAAACTCGGACAAAGCTCAACAACGCTATCGGGAGGCGAGAGTCAGCGTGTCAAACTGGCTACGGAACTATCGAAGAGGGATACGGGTAAGACGCTATTCATCCTCGACGAACCAACAACGGGACTGCATTTTGAAGACATCCGCATCCTTATGGACGTCCTTGAAAAGCTAGTGGATCGTGGCAACACGGTACTCATCATTGAGCATAACCTCGATGTTATCAAGCTCGCCGACTACATCATTGACATGGGACCAGAGGGTGGTCGCAATGGTGGAAGGCTCCTTGCAGCAGGTCTTCCAGAGGTAGTTGCCAAGAATAAAGAGAGTCACACAGCCCCTTTCTTAGCAAAGATTCTGAAATAAAAAACTACTATTTGCAGATGAAGGGGGCGTTTCTTTGATGTAAGGAAAGGCTCTCTTCGATAAGAAGAAACGCCCTTCTCAAATGGAGAAGGGCGTTTCCTTATTCTTGTTCGTTCGTTATTACGATTCGTGTTACTATTGTTCCTCTGTCTTAATAATATGTCATTAAAACAGTATGTCTTTATGTCATTTTGTCTTAAAAACACGTCATTAAAACAATATGTCGCTATGTCATTTTGTCTAAAAAAACATGTCCTTCTGTCTTAATCACCTGTTCCTCTGTCTTTAAAGAGGATGTTAATCGTCATCATCTACGACTATATTCCCACCAGTTAGAATCTTTTGAGACCCGTTCATATAGGTGAGAACTATCTTTGTAAACTTCATTTTCGACGAGTCCCCCCACGTATAATAGGAGGAGTCTTTCCATTCCCACGAGCTCGTCTCGAGCTCTTCTACAGGTCCAGTACCCCTAAACACACCTTGACAACGCACATCCCCGACATCATTCGTGATGATGAAATGGAATGCAATATAGCGTATCTTGCTCTTGCGAGTATTAACGAATGAGAGGCTCATAGTCACAAATCCGTTCTCATCATCCCAATCCCAATCCTTGATGTAACCATAGGGTGCGAGTTCACGTAGCCCATTGATATAACTTGTATACGAATCGGTCAGGTTATCCAAGGCACTACGCCTATTGCGATCAGACAATGAAAGCTCTTTCTGAAAGGCTTTCCAATGATAAATAAACGCTGAGTCTTCATGCAACTCATCCGTTATTTGTGCTCGATGCACATCCTTATGATCCAATCCGAGATCGCCATCTTGCTGCGTAAAGAAGTAGATGGAATCATTGTCGATACCGATTGTCTCCGATACATCCGAGCCATTGAAAGTGTTATCGCAGAACGTGCAATACAAGGTGGAAGAGCCCAAAGGCACATCATGCGCCGTATGGCTCCGACGGTACTGCTCCTTTTGATTGGCTCTATCAATCTCTGCCAACTGACGATGAAGCACCTCATCGAGCGAGTCCTGTTGTGCTTTTGCTGTGGAATCAGCAATCTCCTGCCCTCGACGCTGGTTCAACACATAGTACTTATCGGCTAATTGTCGGTTGCGTTTGTCGATAGCTTGTGTGAGAGCAGTGCCCGATAAATGAGGTATATCCTTGAGTTTCTTGATGTATTTAGCAAACTCCTTTTCCAATACGATGACCACATTTCCGTTCTTTGTGAGCACGTAAAGGCAATTAGTCGACTTATCGAAAGCATAGTTCTCCACGACATCATTCACCTCAGGAACCATCCTGTTCGTTAACACCTCATAGTATCCTAAACCGTTACGATGGTAACTTACGAGTTCTTTACGCAGCATTGAATTGCGGTCGGAATACTGAGCTTGAATGCACTGACACGTTATTAGTAAGCAAGAATTGCCAAGATTTTTCTCATAGAGTGTACTTAAATGGCTGTAATAAATGGTTTTGTTTATTGTGCAAAAATAATAATAAAAAGCGAACTAGGCAACGATTCTACCTCAAAAGATAGATTGCGATGGTAAGGTGAGGGCGTTTCCTTAAAACCTTCACAAGCCTTTCCAAAAGAGGAATGACCCTATCCTAGCTCGCTCCCAATAGGTACTCCTCCCCTTTCGAGGAGGATGAGTGGAGCTGGATGGAGCCTTATTTCCAACTATGTTCACCCAATTTATATTCGCCTTTGACCTTTATGTCCATCCCCATGAGCTTCATTCTCGACTCCGTGGTATAGTCGTTCACCCAGAAAGAAGGGGTGAAGTGATAGGTATCAGTGGCGTTATAAGTGATAGTAGTCATGCCCATTGCTCTCATTTGTGACCAGTTCTTTTCAATCTGCGAAACGGCATCGTCGCCTACTCCAAACTTCTTCATATTACCGATGAGGAAGCCCTTTACGTCATCTTCTGACATGTTCGCTTTGACCTTACCCACGATGGTGAGCATTCCAAGGATTTGGTTGACATCATAAGAGGTAGTGGTCTTCATGCCCTGAACCGACTTATCTTCTTGATCGCCAGTCTTCAATGTCTTGCCATAGAGACTGAATACTGTTTGCTCCTTAACATACTCTGTTATGAACTCTTCTGTGAGTGTGTTACTAAGTGCCATGAGCATGTTCATCTTTGGATTAACCTTCTCGATCTCTGGGTTCTTGGCGTATAATGAATCAATCTTAGCTATGCCCGTCTTACTCATCTTGCCAATTACTTCTTCGGAGTTAAGCAACTTCTTGAGGGCTCCATTCTTATCGGTTTGATAGAGCAAGGGTACGTTGTTCAACATTGTCAATAGCTGTCCACCACTCTGCTGGAACGCTGTTTCGTCACCATCAACCTTCACATCAGAGAAGAGGAGTTCGATCTGATAGCCCTCGGCATTGGCTTCCTTCACATCAACATGTAGCTTACTTGTCACGTTGGCTGTCAGTGTGCTGCCCTGCATCATACTACCAAATTCAAGGTTTGCAGCATACTCATAGGTAGCCTTATCGCCCTTATTAAAATTCGCTTTGATGAGTGTTTGCGCCTGCAAAACAGCCACTATGAGCATGAGAACGAATGTTAGAAATGTCTTTTTCATACGCTTTTGGTTTTTAGTTAATAGAATATTAATATTATAAAAAGCAATTGTCTCCAACCCAAGAAACTGATTCCTCGGATTGGAGACAATATATTTTTAATATGATCTTGCGATGATGACGCGATACTTAGCAGGCTTTCCACTTACCATATCGACGCCCGGTGTCTGTTCAAACATGTATGGGACGCAACGGATAGTGGCTTGTGTATCCTCCTTGATCTTGGCTTCTGTCTCTTCAGTTCCATCCCAATGACAGAGGAAGAAACCACCATCTTTCACCTTCTCCTTAAACTCTTCGTAGTTGTCGCACTCGTAGATATGCGCGTCACGGAACGCCTTTGCCTTATGGAAGATATTGTCTTGAATGTCGTCAAGAAGGGCTTTAACGCGCTCGACAATGCCATCGAAACTAACGCTCTCCTTCTCTAGTGTGTCACGACGCATGAGCTCGATTGTATTGTTCTCAAGGTCACGTCCACCCATTGCAAGGCGCACCGGCACACCTTTGAGTTCATAATCTGCGAACTTAAAGCCTGGTCGCTTGTTGTCAGTATCATCGTATTTAACAGTGATACCAAGCTCCCGAAGACTATCAATGACGGGTTGTAGCTTTGCAGTTAACTCTTTCAACTGCTCTTCGCCTTTGAAGATTGGAACGATAACAACCTGTATTGGCGCAATCTTCGGGGGTAGAACGAGTCCGTTGTCATCGGAGTGTGTCATAATGAGAGCACCGATTAAACGTGTACTAACGCCCCATGAGGTAGCCCAAACATATTCTGGCTTGTTGTCTTTATTTAGGTAGGTAACATCGAAAGACTTGGCAAAGTTCTGTCCAAGGAAGTGTGACGTACCACTTTGTAAGCCTTTCCATCCTGCATCATAGCCTCGATGGTGTAGGTGTCCAAAGCACCTGCAAAACGTTCCGTTTCGCTCTTTACACCCTGAACAACAGGCACGGCGAGCCACTTCTCTGCGAAGTCTGCATAGACATGAAGCATTGTTTGTGCCTCTTTCTCGGCCTCTTCACGAGTAGCGTGTGCCGTGTGTCCCTCCTGCCAAAGGAACTCTGAAGTACGCAAGAAGGGGCGTGTGCGCATCTCCCAACGCATCACATTGCACCACTGGTTACACATCAGTGGCAGGTCACGCCATGAGTGAATCCAATTCTTATAAGTGTTCCAAATAATCGTTTCACTCGTTGGACGGATGATTAACTCTTCTTCTAACTTAGCGTTAGGGTCAACTTCAACGGCATTACCATCGTCAGTTGCCTTCAAACGATAGTGTGTGACTACAGCGCACTCTTTAGCGAATCCCTTTACATGTTCAGCCTCTCTTGATAGGAAACTCTTAGGGATAAGGAGTGGGAAGTAGGCATTCTGCACACCAGTCTCCTTAAACATCTTATCGAGTTGAGCCTGCATCTTCTCCAAATAGCGTATCCGTAAGGCTTGATAACCATACATCCGCGAACCGCAGACTGCTCTGCTAGGTCGGCCTTTATTACCAAGTCGTTGTACCATTGAGAGTAGTTTTCAGCTCTCTTGGTCATGTGTTTTAGTTCTTTTGCCATATATTTATAATCTTCAAAATGCTTGTTTTAGGGGAAATCCACTACCTTTTAGGTATTTCCCCATACCTTTGAACGGTATAATGTCTATCTTTGTGCAAAATTACAAAAAATAGTTGGCAATAGTCTCAATACTCCAATAATTGTTTAACTTTGCATGAATTAAAGGAGAGAGAACCGATAAGGAGGATTGCTGAAAAGGTAAAAAGAGAATTATCACATTATAATATATACAGTTATGAAGAATATGAAAATGATGGCAGCAGGGCTATGTGTGCTCTCTGTCGTAAGCTGTCAAACAAAGCAAGGAACTGGAACTTTAATCGGTGGTGGCGCTGGTGCTGTACTCGGCGGCATTGTTGGTCAGATCATAGGTAAGAATGGTAAGAGTACTGCAATAGGTGCTGCTATTGGTGGCGCAGTAGGTGCTGGAGCTGGAGCTATCATCGGTCGTCACATGGATAAGGTGGCTCGTGAAGCTGCACAACAGCTCCCTAACGCTAGTGTTGATAAGGTTACGGATGCAAACGGACTTGAGTGTGTGAAGGTAACATTCGATTCTGGTATCCTATTCCCACTCAATGGTTCTAACTTAAATGCGGCTGCTAAAAACGATCTAACGAAGTTGGCAGGGCTTATGAAGACTAATTCAAACTGTGACGTGGCTATTCAAGGTTACACAGATGCCTCTGGTAACGATAATATTAACATCCCTCTGTCTCAGCGTCGTGCGTCTGCTGTATCTTCTTACTTGAGAGGTCAGGGTGTTTCTAGCCGTCAGATTCGTTCGGTAGAAGGCTTCGGAAGCCAGAACCCGATTGAGAATAAGACTGTTAGTCAGAAGAACCGCCGTGTGGAAGTGTACCTATATGCTTCTCAAGAGATGGTTCGCCAGGCTAATAATGGTTCTTTGTAAACTATAAGAAATCAGGTAACCATACGCTGAGAGAGCAATGGTTTGCTTGATTAGAAGTAGATATTAGGAAGTAGGAAGAATATCATTTGAGTTTCTTCTTACTTCTTTTTTTATTGATTATAGCAGTTAGATCTATAAACTAAAACGTGCTCTTTAACTTGATATAACCAATATCTCCATAAGATAAAAACGAAGATTTCCCAGGAAACTAGTAACACTAATCCTGGGAAATCTAATATTGTTGATGACTACTTCTTCGTAACGCTGTTTGAAGCCTCAGTCAACTTTGAAGTAATCTCAGAGAATTTCTTCATCTGTTCAGGCGTCAACTTGTCCTTAACCATATCTAATTGAGAACTAACTTCCAATGCTTTCTGCAAAACAGGTGTCCACTGTGTAGCAACTGAAGCATCACCCGCTTTCATCTTATTCATGAGTCCAACTAACTCATCTACACAAGAACTATAAGATTCAAGAAGTGCTTCTGGGTCTTTAGAATCAGCCGTCGTAGATGCTGCTTGACCACCACCTTTTCGTTGAATCAGTCATTTCTACTGCTGCACCATCAGCATTCTTCTGCTCTTTCTTCTGGTTACATGAAACGAGACACAAAGCAAATAAAGCTACTGCAAATAATCCAATCTTTTTCATAACATGTTGTTTTTAAATAAAAAGAAGTGTTTAAAGTTATTTGATTGCAAATATAGTCTTTATTCAAATACGACAAGGTTTAGTCCAGTTAAAAATAATTAAGTGAGTAAACAAATCCATTCATGTATGCACTTCAGCTTCTATTATTCTACTAACTCTTTCCTTCTCTGACCAATATATTACCGCTCTTGTAATAACATAATCAATTAAATCCAGCCGAATAATACGTGTGTCCAACTCTATACTTATCTAAAACTTTTCATCCTTCAGCCTTATTCAATATAAAAACAGGGTTATAAAAGAATCAATCAAAGATGCTGTAAACAGATGTTGTACGCTATCTCAATCATTGCAAAGCAACAAATTACAAAAAAATAAGCTTTTCCTCGCCTTATTCAGCTAATATAACAAAAAAGAGTCTAGTCAAATCAGGAAAAATCAAAATATCACATTACCAAAAAGGTACTATTCTTTTAAGAAAAAAGTACTATCGTTTCTTTTAAAAAGTACTATCGTTTTATCAAAAACGGAGGTACAATTTATTAAAAACGGAGGTACGTTTTATTAAAAACCAAGGTACGTTTTATTAAAAACGGAGGTACGATTGAAGCAAGTCGATAAAACTATCTTGAGGCTTGTCTATGGTATTTCAGTAATGGATCTCCATCTACATTACTATCCTGCGGATGGTGGAGGTTCGTTGGGAGAAGGCGGGAGAGAGGATTTGGGAGAGAAGGTTGAGGAGTAATAAGGTGATGAAAGGAGAGTAGAGCTACAAAAAAGGGGGAAAAAAAAGAGAGCTTCAAAGATTTCTCTTCAAAGCTCTCTCATATTAAAGAAGGCGGCCACCTACTCTCCCGCATTGCATTGCAGTACCATCGGCGCAGACGGGCTTAACTTCTCTGTTCGGAATGGGAAGAGGTGGAACCCCGACGCAATAACCACCTAATATTTTGTTCGGTTGACTAGTACTGAAGTTGACAAGCTGACTAGTTATTACTTCTGTCGTTTGTCATTGCTTCTGTTCTTATCAGTAGATTCTTCATCGTTTTTTATTAGTCTCTCGGACTAATAACTCGTTAACTTGTATACTTTTAACTTGTTGTCTTATTAACTTGTCTAATCGTAAACTCATCTACTAACTTGTCAGCCGTATAAGGTGACGTATTTTCACAAGCAAAGACTCGTATGTTAGAACTGATTAATTCATTTTAAAGATTACACAGCTCAAAGTCTGAGTCACTGGTCTGCACTATCGACTTGGATAGTGCTAGACCCGAAGAAAGTTTTGGGCAATTAGTAGTGCTCGGCTTTGACGTCACCGTCTTTACACCTACACCCTATCAACGTCATCGTCTATGACGACCCTTATGAGGAGTTCTCATCTTGTGGAAGGCTTCGCACTTAGATGCTTTCAGCGCTTATCCATACCAGACTCAGATACCCAGCGGTGCACCTGGCGGCACAACTGGTAAACCGGAGGTCTGTCCAACACGGTCCTCTCGTACTAGTGTCAGCACCACGCAAAACTCCAACGCCCACGATAGATAGAGACCGAACTGTCTCACGACGTTCTGAACCCAGCTCGCGTGCCACTTTAATGGGCGAACAGCCCAACCCTTGGGACCTTCTCCAGCCCCAGGATGTGACGAGCCGACATCGAGGTGCCAAACCACCCCGTCGATATGAGCTCTTGGGGGGGATCAGCCTGTTATCCCCGGAGTACCTTTTATCCTTTGAGCGACGGAGTTTCCATACACATCCGCCGGATCACTATGCCCCAGTTTCCTGCCTGCTCGGCATGTCTGCCTCCCAGTCAAGCGCCCTTATGCCATTGCACTCTATGAGACCGGTTACCAATCGGTCCGAGGGCACCTTTGGAAGCCTCCGTTACGCTTTTGGAGGCGACCACCCCAGTCAAACTACCCACCAAGCAGTGTCCGCACTTCAAGCGCGTTAGACCTCAGACAGCCAAAGGGCCGTATTTCAAGGATGGCTCCACGAATGCTGGCGCACCCGCTTCGAAGCCTCCGGCCTATCCTACACATCGGATGACCAAGGTCAATGCTAAGCTGTAGTAAAGGTTCACGGGGTCTTTTCGTCCCATCGCGGGTAATCGGCATCTTCACCGATACTACAATTTCACTGAGATCATGGTTGAGACAGCGTCCGGATCATTACACCATTCGTGCAGGTCGGAACTTACCCGACAAGGAATTTCGCTACCTTAGGACCGTTATAGTTACGGCCGCCGTTTACTGGGGCTTCAATTCAATGCTTCCTATTGCTAGTGACATCTCCTCTTAACCTTCCAGCACCGGGCAGGTGTCAGGCTGTATACGTCATCTTTCGAGTTTGCACAGCCCTGTGTTTTTGTTAAACAGTTGCCTGGACCTATTCTCTGCGCCTCATATTGCTATGAGGACCCCTTATCCCGAAGTTACGGGGTCAATTTGCCTAGTTCCTTAACCATGAATCTCTCAACGCCTTAGTATATTCTACCCGACCACGTGTGTCCGTTTGCGGTACGGGTCGCAGTAACATTAAGTTTAGCGGATTTTCTCGGAAGTATGATTACCTGCGCTCAACGCTTCCCGAAGGAAGTGTTGTACTTTCGTGTTTCAGCTCAAGTGGTGGATTTGCCTGCCACTCTCACAACCTACGCACTTAAACGCCCTATTCCGTCAGGGCGCGGCAGTGTCACTGCTCCGTCTCCACATCACTGATACTGCGAGTTGCGGAATATTAACCGCATCTGCCATCGCCTTCGCCGTTCGGCTGAGACTTAGGACCCGACTAACCCCGAGCTGATTGGCATCGCCCGGGAAACCTCGGTCTTTCGGCGAAAGGGAATCTCACCCTTTTTATCGTTACTTATACCTACATTTGCTTTCCATAAACTCCAGGATCAGTTACCTTCACCATTCGACGTCGATGGAATGCTCCCCTACCGATACTTTTAATATACATTACTATCCCGCGCCTTCGGTATCTGACTTATACCCGATTATTATCCATGCCCGGACCCTCGACTAGTGAGCTGTTACGCACTCTTTGAATGAATGGCTGCTTCCAAGCCAACATCCTAGCTGTCACGGGGACCAGACTTCGTTAGACTAACTTAGACAGAATTTCGGGACCTTAGACGGCGGTCTGGATTCTTCTCCTCTCGGGGACGGACCTTAGCACCCGCCCCCTTACTGCACATCTGCTGTCCATAAGCATTCGGAGTTCGTCAGGTCTCGATAGGCGGTGAAGCCCTCTTGACCTATCGGTCGCTCTACCTCTTATGGAGATCGATGCACGCGGCACCTAAATGCCTTTCGGGGAGTACGAGCTATCTCCAAGTTTGATTGGCCTTTCACTCCTACACTCACCTCATCGGGAAGCTTTTCAACGCTTATCCGTGCGGTCCTCCATTCGGTGTTACCCGAACTTCAACCTGGGCAAGTGTAGATCACTTGGTTTCGCGTCTACCCCATCTGACTCGACGCCCTCTTCAGGCTCGCTTTCACTGCGGATACGTGACTAATGGCACTTATCCTTGCCAGACATGGTAACTCGTAGGTTCATTATGCAAAAGGCACGCCGTCACTGAATTAACAGCTCCGACCGCTTGTAGGCGCATGGTTTCAGGAACTATTTCACTCTCCTAATCGGAGTGCTTTTCACCTTTCCTTCACAGTACTCGTTCACTATCGGTCTCACGGGAGTATTTAGCCTTACCGGATGGTCCCGGCGGATTCGCGCAGAATTACACGTGTTCCGCGTTACTCAGGATACCACTACGTCTCATCATGCTTCGAATACGGGATTATCACCCTCTATGATTGTTCTTTCCAGAACATTCTTCTCACAATCTAAGTACGACAGCGTGGTCCTACAACCCCAGCAGCGCATTGCTACGTCACTGGTTTGGGCTATTCCCCGTTCGCTCGCCACTACTAGGGGAATCATTAGTTTATTTTCTCTTCCTAGAGGTACTAAGATGTTTCAGTTCCCCTCCGTTTGCCTCACTACGTCTGTAGTGATATCAGGTCTTCAACCTGATGGGTTGTCCCATTCGGAAATCCTTGGATCAAAGGTTATTTGCACCTACCCAAGGCTTATCGCAGCTTATCACGTCCTTCATCGCCTCCGTGAGCCAAGGCATCCGCCATGCGCCCTTTCTTACTTTCTTCGCCTTCTTTGTAACTGCTTACAAAGAATGTAGCTCATACTTTCAGCTGTTGTGTGATTCTAATTTTGAAGTTTAACCTCTATTAGAATACTAAATCTATTTATTAAATGATTTAGTTCTACTTTACAGTCTTGCTTGTGTCAATATGTCAAAGATCGATGCTGTCTCAAACAGCAAAGTGGAGAATAACGGATTCGAACCGTTGACCCCCTGCTTGCAAAGCAGGTGCTCTAGCCAACTGAGCTAATCCCCCAAGGGAATTTTAGAGTATTGAATTAGAAGTTTTAATTTAGAAACTCTACATTCAATAATAAAAGAAGTAGTCCCAGGCAGACTTGAACTGCCGACCTCCACATTATCAGTGTGGCGCTCTAACCAACTGAGCTATAGGACTGAGTTGGAAGAAAGCTTATGGTGTTTTCTACCTGACTTCCTTTTCTCTTATTCTTAATAACAGTTTCAGTGAGTACAAGAAGAAAAACAAACCTAAGGTTCTTTTCTTATCTTGATTACCGTTAAATTGTCAACTTGTATACTTAAATACATATCAACAAATTAACTGATAAACATCCTCTCCAGAAAGGAGGTGTTCCAGCCGCACCTTCCGGTACGGCTACCTTGTTACGACTTAGCCCCAATTACCAGTTTTGCCCTAGGCCGATCCTTCCGGTCACGGACTTCAGGCACCCCCGGCTTTCATGGCTTGACGGGCGGTGTGTACAAGGCCCGGGAACGTATTCACCGCGCCATGGCTGATGCGCGATTACTAGCGAATCCAGCTTCGTGGGGTCGGGTTGCAGACCCCAGTCCGAACTGGGACCGGCTTTCAAGATTTGATGCAATTTGCATTACACCATCCCTCTGTACCGGCCATTGTAACACGTGTGTAGCCCCGGACGTAAGGGCCGTGCTGATTTGACGTCATCCCCACCTTCCTCACACCTTACGGTGGCAGTATCTCCAGAGTGCCCAGCTTAAACTGATGGCAACTAAAGACAGGGGTTGCGCTCGTTATGGCACTTAAGCCGACACCTCACGGCACGAGCTGACGACAACCATGCAGCACCTTCACAGAGACCCCGAAGGGCGTCATTATCTCTAAATCCTTCCTCTGCAATTCAAGCCCGGGTAAGGTTCCTCGCGTATCATCGAATTAAACCACATGTTCCTCCGCTTGTGCGGGCCCCCGTCAATTCCTTTGAGTTTCACCGTTGCCGGCGTACTCCCCAGGTGGGATGCTTAATGCTTTCGCTTAGCCGCTGATACCAGGTACCAACAGCGGGCATCCATCGTTTACTGTGCGGACTACCAGGGTATCTAATCCTGTTCGATACCCGCACCTTCGAGCTTCAGCGTCAGTTGCGCTCCCGTCAGCTGCCTTCGCAATCGGAGTTCTTCGTCATATCTAAGCATTTCACCGCTACACGACGAATTCCGCCAACGTTGTGCGTACTCAAGGAAACCAGTATGCGCTGCAAGTCAGACGTTGAGCGTCTACATTTCACAACACACTTAATCTCCGGCCTACGCTCCCTTTAAACCCAATAAATCCGGATAACGCCCGAACCTTCCGTATTACCGCGGCTGCTGGCACGGAATTAGCCGGTCCTTATTCGTATGGTACCTGCAAACAATCACACGTGATTGACTTTATCCCCATACAAAAGCAGTTTACAACCCATAGGGCCGTCATCCTGCACGCTACTTGGCTGGTTCAGACTTCCGTCCATTGACCAATATTCCTCACTGCTGCCTCCCGTAGGAGTTTGGACCGTGTCTCAGTTCCAATGTGGGGGACCTTCCTCTCAGAACCCCTACTGATCGTTGCCTTGGTGGGCCGTTACCCCGCCAACAAGCTAATCAGACGCATCCCCATCCATTACCGATAAATCTTTTATCCTTATCTGATGCCATCAAAGGATTATATAAGGTATTAGTCTGCCTTTCGGCAGGTTATCCCTTAGTTGTGGGAAGGTTGGATACGCGTTACTCACCCGTGCGCCGGTCGACGTCCATTCTGTGCAAGCACTAAATGCCGTTTCCCCCTCGACTTGCATGTGTTAAGCCTGTAGCTAGCGTTCATCCTGAGCCAGGATCAAACTCTCCATTGTAAAATATGTTTGGGTGATTAGTAATAGGTAAGAAGGGTAATAAATACCAACTTAACCCAAAACTTCACCGAGTAATCTCTGTTTCAGAATGCTTATCCTTTAGTATCAAGTTTTAAAAGCACCTATTCCTATATAGGAATTCAATTGAATTGATCGGTTCGTTTCTTTTACCCATCTATTTGATTCTTAACCAAACAGACGCTTCTTGTACTACTTCTCTGTTTATGTAAATCTTTTCAAAGAACTCTTTCTTTATCGCTTTAAGTACTCATAAGTAGTTAGCTTATTTCGTAAAAGCGAATGCAAAGGTATATACTTTATCAGAAACTACCAAATGTTTTGAGAGAAAAAATCAATAAAAAGTGGTTTTTATTGCGCCTGAGAGGAAATAAAGGACGTTACACCTTATTTATATATAGGCATAGGGAAGATGAAAAAGAAGCGTGAAGATATTGACGAGAGAGGCAAGCGAATATTAGTATTCGTTGTTGGGAGTATTGGTGATGGGGGTGAGAATACTGCTAAAGGCATATTGGAAAATGCTGAAAGAGGGTTAATAGTAGTGCTAAAAGCGAACATCAACCAGAAAGGAGATCGTTTTCTAAAGAAAAGGCGCATACCTTTAACAGCACAAAACAATATTATTCCCCTATGCTCTCCACTGTTGGTTTCTTAATTTCAGGCTTCGGAACCTTAACAGAAGGCGCCGACTCCGCCTGTCCCTTCAGGCACACTCGGAACGATAACAGGCTCCTCTGGCTCATCTGCCGACTCTTCCTTCTTCGACTCAACAGGCTTCGGAGTCTCCTTTTTAATCTCCTCTTTCACTTCTTCTTTGACCTCCTCTTTCGTCAAAACAGGCGTCTTCGGACCATTATCAATACCAATAACATCACCCGACATATCCACCTCATACTTTCGAGGCGGCGCCATCTCGCGTGTCTCCATGAGTACCCCCAATGTAATAGCCCCTACTGCCAAAACGATGGCGCAGGTGGCTACAGGAACCTTATAAGTTGGTTTTTTCTTCATTTGTTCACGTATATCTTACTTCCTCGTGCACGTAATCTGTACGTTACAAAATTATTAAATAGTTCAGAGAGAAGCGTTATTCAACAAATGATTTTAGTTTTTTTAAGACTGAAGAGCAGCCTTACACAATCTTACTACCGCATATTTCCAAGACATAATAACATTCATCAAGGCTATTCAACACAAACAAATGAACATTAAAATAGCCTATTTCAAAGACATTATAACCTAGTAAATGACCACTTGGAAACCAAAGAAACCACGCAAAAAGAAACCTACAAAAACATCAATCGACGATCTTTCAGGACAGAAAAAAGGACTCTATCAAATCATCGCTCCCCCACTCTCACTCGCAGATAGGTATGATTTGATACAGTCCTAAAGAACTAACAGCCTTATAAACAGGCGTTTATTGTTTATATTTTGCTAGCAGTTCGCCCAACACTTCACCATGATGAACCTCCTGCCGTATATACTCTTCAATCTGTTCGGCGACGTCATCTCGCCCCAACTCACGCACCTTGTCAGCCAAAGGTTGTAGGAACTTTCCTGCTCCCAACTCGCCTTTCTGCATGTTTTCCATCATCTGAAACACATCCGAAGGATACTTTGCATTCAGCGTCGCATAGTACCCTGCATGCACAGACTCCTGATTGGCTAACTCACGAAGACGCTCTGCCAACTCCTTCGGAAGCCCCTGTTCTTCAGCCATCAACGCCAATGAATAATGATTCATCACGCCCATTGCCTTGCCCATAGCGGCAGCCTCGATGAGTTTCTCCAGTCCCGTCCCTTTCGTCAGACCATATATACTCTTCTTTTCCATGCTTTATTCAAATCTTTTCTATAGCCCCGATTACAATATATACCGACACTCTTTGTCCTTCGCAGCCGCTTTATCCTGTGCTCGTTGTTCAGAGAGAGTATTGATCAGAGCGTCTAATTCAGCAGATAACAAATGAATATCATCAACACTTGTACGGTCACTTAGCACCTTTCCCAACATACAAGCAGGTATGCTTGCAGCCTGCCTTTCAAGTCCTTTTGCCTTGTCCGTGAGATAAACGTAGGTCTCTCGTGCATCCAACTTACCCTTCACTCTCGTCACCAGACCCTCGCTTGCCATGCGTTTAACAAGCGGTGTCATCGTGTTTGAATCGAGGTAGAGTCGATGCGCCAACTCCATCACCTTCTGTCCATCCTCCTCCCACAAAGCCATCAAACGAGGTATTGTGGATAGGTAAGTCCTAACTTCTCGAGCATTGGAAAGTAAGTCTGGGTAATCAATCGACTAGCTGTGTACAATCTAAAACAAAGTTGATTCTGCAATTTCAGTTGGTCGTAAGCCATACGTATAAGTCTTTTTTAAATTTGTGTTCGCCTGTATCAAACATCCTTACAAGCTGATGTATATATAATGTTATCCCTCTTAAAAGATTTTACAAAGGTACTATAATGTTCTAACTAACGCCTCCGCGTATCAAATATTTAACACTTTTTGACCACAAAAGGGCTGTTTCAGAGGTCTATTTTACTATTATTCATAAGTTATATAAGCTCATATACCTTATAATAATAGCATTGTGTGTACATGTCTCATGCACCCCAACCTTTGAAACAACCCTTTCGGTTATCGTTACAAATTATGCTTATTCAAAATAGTAAAGGAAGGTTGCGATCCCTTCGAGGGCTGGTTTGCGTTCGCCCTCAATCTCGATTTGGAACTTGATACCCGCCTTGCAAATACCACGGAGGTTCTCAATGCTATCGAGGTTGGCTACCAAACGAATGCGCGAACCTGTCAATACAGGCTTACCAAAGCGCATCTTGTCCATGCCATAATTGACCATCATCTTTAGATTATGCACCTCGATAATCTCCTGCCACATGTGTGGAAGTAGTGAAAGTGTCAAGTAACCATGTGCGATAGTACTCTTATAAGGGCTCTCCACCTTGGCACGCTCCTGGTCAACATGAATCCATTGATGATCGAGGGTGGCGTCAGCAAAAAGATTGACACGCTCTTGGTCAACTGCTAACCACTCACTTTCTCCTAGCTTCTCACCCAATCGGGCAGCTAGCTCTTCGTAGTTATTTACAATTAATTTTGCCATTGTCTTAATTTATTATGATGTTTATTTCAATTCTAAACGATAATCTGTTTTAGTCGATGAGTGGACAAGTTCGCACGTCAAAGAGTTGTTTCTTCCATCGGAGAGCCTTGTCACACAATAGGAGAAAGCTCTTTCAACGAAACTTCCGTGAGGCTTTCTTCCTCATCGAAAAGGCTGGGCAGGATTTCAACAAAGGCTCTTCTCCATTCGAAGAAGGCGTCTCCTTCATGCCAAGAGAGGCTCTCTTCATAACGAGGAAACGCCCTCTTGATTTGTCAACAAGCCCATTCAGGTCGCTTACCATTCGGAGAGCGACTGACAATGAGCCGCTTTGTAGAGCCTATGACGCAGTGCAAATATACGAAAAAGAATCCGAACTGCAAAGTAATCAATCGATTGTCTCGAACGCACCATGATGTGAACGGAAGAATTGCAACAGCTCTTCTCTCACCTCCAAATTGGCTCCCACAATGATTCCTCACCTTTCTGATGGCGTTCCAAACGCTTCAAACAACGGGCAATCTTGCGTTTGTTGTTGCGCATCTGTAGTGCATCAGCCTGCACGGGACCAGCCTCATCAAGTGAAGCACGACGCAGTTTCTGCATGAAACGATCGAACTGATTATATTGTAAAGCCAGTTGCATCATCTTCTCTTGATCCTGTTCTATGTCGTTAAGTCCCATTAGTTGCGCCAGATGTTCATGACTCCAATCATCCGTCTTGAGCCAGAACCACTGGAAAAAGTGGTGCTCCTCCATTTCAATCAGCTCTCTCATCAGCGCATCTTCCGCCTCATCTGCCGTCTGAAAGCGGGTGAATACCATTCGAGCAAGTGCCACAGGATCCAGTTCCAAAGCCTCATCAGTCTTCATGGCTTTCGTCACAACGATACGCCAACGGGTGTCCTTATGTTTCACAAGGGCGTTGCGCGACCCCTGCAACAGCTCTGACAGCTTACCTTGTGCAGCCTGTTCGCGCACCTTCTCCATCTTTTTTCTTAGGTTGCGAACCGACAATGTGCCGTCCTCATACCATATATATTGATAGCTTTGAGCCAAGTCGTCAAGGCTAACAGCAAATCTATCGTCATCGTCACTGCCCACGAAACTATAGTTATAATGGTCTAACTCGGTGGAAGGAATCGTCAGATCGCCCACAACCATCGCCCCATCTTCAGCCGTGATATTAAATCCGACAAAGGGTAATTGCAGTTCCAAACTGAACGACTCGCCCCCTTTATCAGGCGTGAGAATGCACTTCAGCATCTTACCATCTGCACAATCAGCCTTCCTCACAACGTATCCTTCTTCTGTTTTCGTCGCTCCCTCGACCCTTACCTCACCATGATACCAATCAATCTGAAAGGTTGTTGAGTCGGCATCCTGGCGCACCATGGTCAGAAATTCGGCTGGTTCTACACCTAAATTAATTACTTCGGCAGGGCGCACCTCCTCATCATCATCAGCTAAGGCCATCGCCTCAATGCGTCCCAAAGGGGCATCATCTTCCCACTCTTCCGCACCTTTCTCACGGAAAACAACGAAACTCTGGCGCACCTGCTGGGCTTCTTCTCCCGTGCGACAGAGGCTGAATCGTGTGGCACGACTTAGTAGCGCAGCCTTCACAAAAGGGTTATAATCATCGGGTTGGTGATTCACTTCAGTCCATGCCAGTAGACTTTCTGTTTCGTTATCCTTTGCAGTTTCCATTGTAGAATATTAATGTTTATGTTGTTGCCAAAGGGCAAAAAGTGGCGCAAAAGTACGAAAATTATCTGATAAAACGGGCACTTTAATAGCAAAAGGTGCTATAAAAAAAGAGTTGTATCAGCATTGACACAACTCTTATTGTTCGTTCTCTCACTCGTGACAAAGCCTGTGGAATTACAAAGACAGACGATCTTGTCTTGTCGGCGTCACGATGAATGAGGATTTAGTAATTGCTTTCCTCAACCTGGAAGAAGCTCTGTGGGTGGTTGCAAACAGGGCAAACAGCAGGTGCCTTCTTGCCTACAACGATGTGACCACAGTTGCGGCACTGCCAAATGCAATCGCCATCACGTGAGAAGACAACCTTATCCTCGATGTTCTTCAACAACTTGCGATAACGCTCCTCGTGGTGCTTTTCAACCCGACCAACGCCACGGAACTTAACAGCCAACTCTGGGAAGCCTTCCTCCATAGCCTCTTTTGCCATCTGATCATACATGTCTGTCCACTCGTAGTTCTCGCCTGCAGCAGCATCAGCAAGGTTCTGTGTTGTTGTTGGGATATCGCCCTCATGCAAGAACTTGAACCATAGTTTAGCATGCTCCTTCTCGTTACGTGCGGTCTCTTCAAAGAACCCTGCGATCTGCTCGTAACCATCTTTCTTAGCCTTAGAAGCGTAATAGAGGTACTTAGTGTGAGCCTGGCTCTCACCTGCAAAAGCATTCATAAGGTTCTGCTCAGTCTTTGTTCCCTTCAAAGCAGCTGGGTTGAACTCCTTGAACTTGTCGGCCTTTGCGTGGCAAACTGGGCACTCTGCTGGTGCTTCAGCACCCTCATACATGTAACCACATACTGTGCAAATAAATTTCTTCTTCATAATGTTTTTGTATTTAAATAATATTTTTCTTTATCCTGCCGCATTGATAGCTCCACTCCTTCTGATGGTCTTCTCGCTATCAAGTGTTATCCTTTTGGCATATTGTAATTATTCCAAATCACACTGCAAAGGTATGAATTATATACGAAACAAGCAATACTTTCACATCACTTTTTGCCTTTAACGCCTCTATTTAGACGATGAAAAATTAACAAAAACGATGTTGCGTGGGGGCTTATATATAAATAAGGTGAGACAGAAGAACAGGCTTTTCAGACAGAAGGACATAGTATTTTAGACAGAAGGACAGAAGGACATATTGTTGTAAGGACATATCATTAAGACAGAGGAACATAGGAACAATGTGTTTACTAACAGATGTTTAAGACAGAAGGACATAGTTTTTAGACAAAATGACATAAAGACATATTGTTTTAATGACATATTATTAAGACAGAGGGACATAGGAACAAGGGTCATGATAACGAAAGGGTAAAAATAAGGAAACGCCCTCTTCAAATAGAGAAGAAGCCTCACCCCCGTCCCCTCTCGAATGGAGAGGACTACTATTAGCAAAACAGAGGGCGTTGATTCGCATTGAAGAGGGCTCTCGTATCAGAAAACGCCCTTCTCCAAGCGAGAAGGGCGTTTCATTTCAAAAATACAATTTCCTCTACTCCCATAACGCCCTCTTTCATCTGAAAATAATAGTCTCCACTCCCCTCTCCATTACTTCCCTTCGGTCAGTGACCGTTGGTTCGGAGAGGGGGTGAGGCTGTAGATGGATTGGTGTGAGGCTTCTCTTTTACTTCAAACAGATCTTTGAAGCCTTATTGCCTACACGTACAATGTATGTACCAGGAGCCAATGAGATGTGCATATCAGCTGTAGCTGCCTTTGCACGATAGATAGTCTTACCATCAATAGAGTAAACAGCTACAGGGCTGTTCTCGCCTCCTACGATGTTAATACCACCTGCCACGAACTGAATCTTGACGTCTTCATTGGTCTTCACTGCGTCAATACCTGTTGGAACATACTTAACGTAATCAGTGTGAAGAACGGCACTTGGGAAGGCAAGATTGGTCATTACACAAACGAGATTGTTGATTGGATTATCCAGTTTCAATGTAGTGACACCATTCTCAAGAGTGTATGATTCATTGAGTTCTAGCTCTTCGCCTTGCAACTCACCATCAATAACTTGAACCTTACCAACGAACCAACGGAAGGTAGTTGACTTCCCACCAGCTGTTACCTCAGAGCTGAGATCAACCTTACCATCGACACATTCAACCTTAATTGGGTCCTGAAGGTTGTATGAGTACTTGTTAAAACGCTGCACTCTAGTCCCCGCTTTCAACACTCTCTCATTAGCAGGAGGCATGGTAGAGAAGCGTAGACGATTGCCAACAAGGTTGAGAATAGTTAGCTCAGGGTTCTTCTTATAAGGTACAGAAACGGCTGTCAATCTATTAGAAGCTAAGAACAACTGTTGCAACTTAGGCAACTTTGACACGTCGATAGACTCTAGTTTGTTCACACTCAAGTCTAAGTTCCACAAGATTGGGTTATCAAGTACAATACTTGTCAAGCTGTTGTTTGAGATCATCGCAAGCTCTAACTTCTTTGCAGAAGAGAGGTCGATAGATGAGATCTTATTGTCAGCTAATGACAAGAATGACAAGTTTGGATACTTAGACACATCAAAGCTAGCGAGCTTATTACCGCTTAGGTTGAGCTGAGTAATGTACTGTGCATCAGCTGGGAGCTTAACACTTTCCAAGCCAGTATTCGATAGAGTGATGGCGTGTGTGCGTCCTAGTTTAGAGAGAGATCAGCGTTCTCCATCTGTACATTTGATATACTGAAGACTGAAAGCTCATCGGTTGGGTTAGCAACAAGTACGCGTACTCTAGCTCCTGCCTTAGACTTAGCACGGAAGCGAGTGTAGGTGTCCTTTAGTGTATACTGGTAGACATTGTTGTCGCCACTCCACTCGAAATAAACCGAAGTACCTACTACTGGACTAGCCAAAGAGAGCTCAACACTATCGGTCTGGTTGACTGTTGTGAACTCTGCCAATACGTTTGTTGGCATTGGGATAGGTGTAGTATAGGTTGTTCGGAACACATTAACACCCTTGAAATCAGGGTATGCCTCATGGGTCATCTCACAATAGATACGACCCGTATTGGTGTTCTTAAACTTAGAAGAACCATTGTTGATGGTATAGTCAGTGCCCTCAGCAAGAGCTTGATTATTCGACTTCTTCCATTTGAACTGAGTAACTTTTCCGTTCTTGGTTATATACTGTTCAGATAGGTCGATACCAGGAGAAGCAGTAGAGATCTCCAATGGGTTCTGTGGAGCATATAGGAACTTACCCTGTCCGAGAGCAAGATAATCAGGCATAGTAGCCAATGTGAAGAAGTTACCACGGATGTCCAAAGTCTTCAATGGAGCATTAGCAGGAACGTAGAACTTCGACAGTTGGTTATAAGAAATATTCAGATTCTCAAGCAACTCACTATGGTTCAGCAGCATGGTGTTGAACTGGTTGTGTGAAGCATCAAATGAGCGGAGGTTATCGGCATTGTTTACTCCGAGTTTAACAAGTTTGTTGTAACTTACATCAAGATGACGAACAACAGTGATGTTGTTATACTCTATTGTCTCCAAATTGTTGTGACTAAGGTTGATGTCAGTCAATATACTCTTATCGAAGTAAGTAGAAGGTCCCTTCAAGCTCACCTTTCTCATGTTGTTATAAGAGAGGTCTAACGTCTCGAGCTTGTTGTTATATCCAAGCCCAACAGAGTCTAAGTCGGCATGAATCAAAGCGAGGTGACGGAGTTGAGGGAGGTTATCGAGGTCAATCTTAGACATCTTCACGCCATCAGTTCCTAATGCTGTGATCTGCTTATCCTGTGGTACATAAACCGTAACAACGTTTGATCCGGTAAGAGTTCCTTTAACATTAACGCCCGTAGGAAGCTCGTCTACAATGGTTCTCTCAACCTTCGTGCCATCACCAAAGTCGATCTTCACCTTTACAGGAGCTGCTGCCGTAGCATCCTTCACACCAATCGCCATCTTGATGGCAGAGCCTTGTGCGTTGCCAGTAACAAATGAGAAAGCCTTGTCGTCTTGCCCAAATTCAGCTGTAGTCTTTATTCTGAAGTTCTCTGTACGTAGTGAGTAATCCTTCAAAACAGAGTTATCATACTGGATGAATACTTCATCGTCCAACGCACGTTTCAGTGTTACCTTACCCTTGTCATAGTCGTAATAATCGTCAGAGAGCTTCTCTGGCTTTGTTGGGTCATCCTTTGGTACACGATAGAGCACACCATTTGTGGTTGAGCTAGACGATTGACACGACTAGAAAGGTCGACAACAGACCCTACACTATAGGTTGGATTCACCTCAAGATTGTTCTGTTCGTGATAATACTCGAACCAGTTACCAGGCTGAGGGAGCGTTACGAAGTCAAGATAGTTGTAACGGACATTCACGCTATAAAGCTTTGTATTCTTGGTTAAATCAAGGTTTCTTAGCTTATTGCGAGCACATGAGAAAGTGAAGAGTTCAGGGTTTCTTGAGAGATCAAGATTGGTTAAGTTGTTACCATCACAATAGAAGATAGTAAGTAGCGGACAGTTTCTTACATTGATATCATCAAACTTGACGTCTGTATTAATACTACCTGATGAGTGAGAGGCATACAACTGTTTGATCTTTGGACTACGGCTCAGATCAAGGGTCTTAATGCGTGAGTCGCTGACATTCAACACCTCCAAAAGAGGGTTCTGACTAAGATTTACAGAAGAAACAGAGGTCATATCCAAGCTCAAACGGCGTAGATTAGGACAACCAGTAGGGTCACAAGAAGTTAGACTTACCGTGTGGTAAGCATCGAAAGACACAAGATTAGGGAAGTTCTTCAATGTGAAACTTGGTGAGATATGACCTATCTGCGTTACTTCCAATACCTGGAGGTTAGGCAAACGACCAATCATCAGCGGCGTTGCAGCTGTGAAGGGGTTATCTTCCAAATAGATTACTTGTAACTTCTGGAGCTTATTAATGTTTAAAGCCTGCAATGAGTTATGCTCAAGATTGAGAATCTTTAAACCTAACTGATCGCTGAACTGGATTTGATCAATCTCTTGACCAGAAGCATTGAAATAGTCGATCTTGCTGGCATCACCATAGATCTTCACCCAGCCGTTAGCATCTACTTGCACAGAAACAGGCGATCCCTTCACAGCGACTTCGCCCTGTTCTGAAGTTGTCAAGCTGGCTTTTCCGACCTCAGCCTCTTCTCCGCCGTTACCGCCATCGACGCTAAGTGTAGTCGAATCGGTGGCTCCGAGAGATAGATAAACCATTGGTGTGGTTCCAGCACTGGTAGCCTTCGCATAGATATTAGTATGGAAGGAGATAATAGGATCGCCCTCTTGTGCATGCACAACAAGCGGACATAAAAGCATCGCCACCACCCCTATGAGGAAAGATGACAGATAGGTAAACTTTTTATTCATATCCATTGAATAGATTAATAAATGATAATTCGTTTTGAAACTCCGCCTGCTACTTGTACAAGGTACACACCCTTGCCCCATGAAGCGGCGTTAACATCAGCCTCATCGCCCACACACTGCTGTGCATGAACAAGCTGTCCAGAGACGGTATAGACGCGCAGACCAAACTGCTTAGCCCCTGCGAGGAATACACGGAATGAACGATCGCCAGTCATAGTGATAACAGGTTCTGTCTTCTCAGCCACAGTCTTCACACCATCAATACCTGCTGCCATCTCACGCAACACCTCTTTTAATCCATCATAGGCGTTGAACTTGCCCGCACCCCACTGTACTGGGTCACCTGTATGGAGCACTTTATCGTCCTTAACGGCAGTCTTCTGGATGATACGGAACACATCCGCGTACTTTAATTTAGGATTAGCTTGAAGCCAAAGAGCAATGGAACCTGCTACAACAGGCGTTGCCATGGATGTACCCAACGTCTGCGCCCAGTAATAAGTCTTGTTCCCTTTCTTCAACTTACCCTGTAGTCCAGCATCAGTAACACCATTGGCAGGGTCGTCAACGAAGTAGCCATTATAAGAAGAGATGATAGCTGCTGCACCAGGAGCACATATATTAGGTAGGCTTCTGCCGTCAGCAATAGTACCATAAGATGAGAATCGAGTGGCTTCTCCATCTGGATACTCATCGATACCATTCTTTACATTATAGCCATAGACCCATCCGTCGAGACAAGGCCAGTGTTTGCGAACATTGTAACTGCCCACACTAATAACATTCTTGGCACATGCCATATCACTAATTGAGCCATTGCGCGAACCTTTATCGAACCTAGGTAGACCATAGTTATCGAAGTAAACAAACTGTGCATCACCATAGGCATCAATGCGCTGACCGGCTTTCTTGCTCTTAAACAAGAGTCCGAGCTTGTAATGCCCATCCTTATTTGTGACTTGATTGTCGCTGGTTAGGAACTGAGCCAGGGCGTAATAACGACCCGTTTCAGGGTCTTTCATTGACGCAAGACCGATATATCCATCGAAAGCCTTTGCGAAGGCAGCATCTGTGGAAGCTCCACTAATAGCATAGTCACCACCTGATGAGATGGTAACGGGCTGACCATTAGTATTGTTCTTAACAGTGTATCGCTTAGCAATAAAACCCGTTTGTCCATTGTAAATGATGACTTGCATCTCGAACTCAGTGGAGTCCTGACTATAAACAGCTACTTGTCCGTTGCGCAAGTTATAGTAAGTTTTACTCGTCATCTTAAACTCTCCCTCTGACATTGGACGTATGAGAGTTTGCTTGATTTGCCCCGGTTGATCGAACTTAGCCGTATATGCCACAGGATAAGTAGCCTCATTACCTGCTGCCACACAGATGATTACATCCTTACCACACTCTGCAAGGAACTTATTCATCACACTTGTAGAGTCGTGAGCACCAACGTTACTACCTAAAGAAAGGTTGATAACGCAAGGTTTAGGCTCTTTGCCAGACAGCTTCGCATAGTTGACAATGTCGTCAACACCCATTGCGATAAACATATCTTGCAAGTCGCCGCATGAAGCAACAAGCTCGGATTCGGGCGCACAGCCGTAGAATGGATTCGGACCAACCACTTGCTTAGATGTTTGGTCAGTCACTCTCTGGGCATAAGTGATGTTTCCTCTATAGCCACCAGCCATGATTCCAGTAGTATGAGTGCCATGGAAGCTCTTTTCAGAGTCGGTTGTAAAGTCCTTCTCTATCGAATAAGTCTCATCCTTGTGCGCCATAGTGTCCATCACAGCCTGTGGATAATAATTCTGATAAAGGTAGCCTTCCTTTGTGGCTGTTGACTTTGTTATCTTACTGATGTAACCGAAACGTGTGGTGCCATCAGACTTGAGAAAGTTGATATGGTTAGCCTCAATACTTCCATCAACAATACCCGTCACAACACCTTTACCAGTGTAAGCCTGTGGGAGGTCGAGCCCTTGATGAATCTTGTCGACACCTATCTCCTTACGAACAACATCCATCTTCTGATACACGCGACGTGGGAGTTCCATGCGAGAAACGCACTTCAGACTTGCAACACGCTCTACATCAGAAACAGGCAAAGAGACAATTGCGATGTTACCACGCACACGGAGCACCTTTACACCTTCTTCCTCAAGCTTCGCAAGGCATCATCACCCTTAAACTCAACCATTGCCATGGTTCCTTTTGGCAACGATGTTTGGGGCTCATAAGCACGTGTCCGACTATTGTAAGTAGGTATAGAGGTATTGCGCATACGTAATAACTCCATCTGACTCTGTAGGTCGAGCTTGGACTGACCATGTGCAGTCCAAGCCAAACCGAGGCTTAAAATGGTTAATAAAAACTTTTTCATCAATTATTTGATTATAACTTTCTTACCATTGATAATATATATTCCACGTGGCAACTTGGTCTCATTTACACGTGTTCCATCCAAACGATAAACTTCGTTCTTGCCGTTTGCTGATTGGCGAACAGCCTCAATTCCAGTTGGATCTCCCTTAATATTAATCTCTAAGCGATCGCCATCCTGCAATGTTACCTCATATGAAGTACTATTAGGATAAGCACTTTCAACCTTCTGACCATTGAGTTTTACAACCATCTTTGTGGCGTCAGCTCCATAGGCAGAGAAGCGGAATGGATTGTCATCAGATGTGAACATGAGAGTGTTATCACCTGTATTCATGGTGATTGTGGAGTGATCAGCTCGCTCGAAGTTGAAGCCATAAGGACTTGCAGAAAGGTCATCAATAACAATGGTTGCCTTCTTATCTCTTACAATCTTAGAGGTCTTGATCTCAACATTTGCACCATCGGTCAGATTCAACTGATAAGATCCGTCATAGCTAGCAGATTGTGGAATGCCATCAATCTTGACACTATTAATCTTACAACCAGAAACTGGTTTTAACTCAAAATACTTATTGCGCTCACCAAACTCGATGTTGTTTTCGCCTGCAACAAGGCTGACTACCTTATTTTGATAGCTTTGTCCACGATAGAGAGTGATATTCGCAGGAGTGTCAACAGATACTTTTGCGTGAAGCATAGCATACTTATGTGCCTTCACGTCAATAGTGGTCTCGTCTGCAACAAGGTAATCGTAAGAGATTCCATAGATGGTGATTTTCTTACCATTAACCTTTAGTTCGTCTAATGCGTAGTCGTTAGTATTGAAGTTCAAACTAATCTTCTTACCTGCTTTCACTGTGAAGTTGCTAGCAAGGTAATTATTAACTTCTTGTCCATCGACCATCACCTTGGATAGAACTCCCTTAATCGCTTCATCGGAGAAGTTAAACTTTACAGGGCAATCAACATCTGGGTAATTAGCTTGAACACTGATAACTGTGTTAGGAGTGAGCGTTACACGATATTCACCATCATTACTTGGAATATCCTTACCATCCTGTGTCACCTTATATATAGGTGCCCCGCCATAGCTAGCAGAACCTATCATAAGTGTGTTTTCAAGTTCATCTACGAATTTAATAGAGTTATCACCATTCTGCAAAGAGAGGCTTGTTTGGGTTTCAGCCAAGCTAGCACGAACCTTTGAGGCATCATCCACTTTCAATGTAAAGGATACATCACGATACTCTTCAAAAGTACCTGACTCTACATCTACAGATATACCAGCATCAAGGTTGGCAACATAGATTGAGCAGCTCTTATGATAGCTGATAGGCTGGTCAACAGGGTCTTCTCCAAGCTTACTTCTCGTCACTCCTAAAAGGAAGCAACCTGTTTTTGCCTCAATCTGAATCGATCCATACTGTGGTACCTTCACAGTATTCTCACCATTTTGTAAGTCTAGTGGCTGACCATAATTGACACGTACTGCCACGCGACTAACATCATCCACGTTAACTGTTATGGCTGTCTCCTTAGTGTCTTCACCTTGTGCAAAGGTGTTAACAGACAGGAGTAACATGACAGCCAATAGCATAATAGAGTATAATTTCCTCATACTATTTATTTTTATTGATTATTAATTAGTTCATCTCTTGTATATTTCCTCTTATGTTATTAAGCGGCATTTAGACTGCTATTTACTGATTAGGAATAGGTAAGGATAGTAGCAAGAAGAGGCACGCCGCATCTAGCAACGTACCTCCTCTCTGCTTATTTATCTATGAATACCCTATTAATTCCATCTCAATTCGTTCTTAATTAAAGTTGACAAGACTAATTCCCTTATTAAAGACTAGCTTGTAGGTAGGATCCAAAACAGATGTTAATGTTATCTTCGTTGGGTTCTTTGGATCATTGAGCGATACCTCATAAGCTGTTTCCAAACCATTCAGTTTGAAACGAACAAGTACATCTTCAAAGCGGAATAACCGCTTAAAGGCACTATAGTTATTGTTTTGTGCTCCATTCAACTTGGCTGTTGCTGGCTCATTAGTGCCTATGAACGTAATGTGATTATCGTCATTTATCTCGTAATCATATACTACTCGACCTCCAGCTTGACCAAACACAGCACCAATAGTGAATACTTCATCACCATCATAAGTACCGATGAACAGACTTCGGAATGGGTACTTATTACCAGAAATAGCACTTGCATAAGCATTTACAGTCTTCCATACATCTACAGTCTGGGAGTTTGTTTCAGTCAAGTTGACTGTCCATTGACCAGAGATAAGCGCTTCCACTGGTGAAGGATAGTATGGCATGAGCTTAACGGTATTGTCGTTTTTGTCTACCCACTTGTCATCTTCAGAGTAAGTGAAGTTCCTTACGATCTTATCATGCACTTTCTTTGGTGTAAGCAAGTCCATTCCTTTATTCGTATAGATGAATGGGAGGTCGATAACAACACCATTTGTATCTGTTACCGCAATGACATTATAATCCGTCTTAACGGCTTTTAAAGTGTCATTTCCTAGAACAAGACGATAGCGATCAGAGGTCATCAACGTCTTCATATAGTGTGCATCGGCGATGTAATCACTCCATGTTTGATTCTCAGGCACAGGTGTCATGACGATACGAGCCTCTCCCTTCTTACCTTGAAGAACAATACTATCCTTTGAGCAAGACAACACACGGAACTCAAAGTCGCCTTCGAAGCCCTTACCAGCCTGCCCTACTTGTGCGCCATCGAGCTTTCCTACAGGGTCAGAAAACTTGTGGAAGGCTTGTTGAAAGTATCGAATGAGAGTTGAACACCCTGAGACTGACTTACAGTATAATGTGACTCAGCTTCCGACATATCGGTTTCTTCCATCACTTTCACATTCTCCGCCGTATCGAACTTACAGAATATGTTGTATCCACCATACTGCTCAGCACCATAATAAGCCATTCTCCATCCATTAGGAGCAGAGGCCAAAATCGCCTTTGTATTACTGATTGATTCAGCTATACGATTCGCAGAAGACTTGTCAAAGACACTATCTACTTCAGGTGTACAAGCACCTAGCAGCAGTATTGATGTCAGTGCAAATAATAAACTATATAACTTCTTCATAATCTAAATCTCTTAATTTAATGTTTCAAGATCCAAGCTACTTATCTCGCCCTCACGCCTTAATACAATCTTACGTAACTTATCAATATCAACGCCCCAAGAGTCCATTAGGTAGCTGCGAATCAATGATAACTTAGCGAGAATAGCATTCTTTCCATCTTCTTTACCACCTGCTGCGGTTACAGCCTGTGCCAATCTCTTCTGCCACATCTCGTCTGTATCGGTCACATAACATGCGAATACCTCAGCAAAGTCCTCGTTATATTCACCACTGGCATAGCCTGTAACGAATCCTTCTGCACCTGATTTCAGATTGCTGACATTGACCCAGTCAGATGAATGATACTTGCCCTGAGAGATTGTACGGAAGTCTGTTGAATAGTTCTTGAGCTGCGTTAGGATATGAGCAAACTCATGGTGCATTGTGTGGAAGTATGAGAAATTCAAATCAAAGACGCCCGATGTGTTATAAGGGTCATGCTCCTCAATATAGAGGTTATTGAAGTCAAGGTTGTTAACTTGGAACAAGTTCACACGTACACCACCCTCTGCAAAACCCAAGGTAATTGATCCTTGACCATTGTACTGAGCGGATCCAATGAGCTGAAACTCACGGAAACAATGCTCTTTCAAGAACGTTGGTCCCATTAACTCGGTATATGCGTCCAACCAAACATGCTTGATGATCTTTGCCAAAGCGATAGAACGTTTCAGCTCAGCAGGCGTCACGTTATAGCTAAGATTGGAGTTCTGGTCAACGTACTTGTAATTAAATCTAATATTGTAAGGCTCGGTGTAATTTTTATACAACCACTTATCAAAATCGTTCTGATGCTCCGCTGTCTTTGTAGGGAATATTGAATTCCCCCTTATCAACGTCATCGTTTGAACAAGCGACAGCCGTTAGCACGAGTACAGCTGCTATAAGCATTAACTTTATATTCTTCATATTATATTACCTCCTTCATCGTTTAGTTACGTGGATTAGCTTGTAGTCCACTATTGATAACATCGGATGGCAACTGTATAGCACCACGTAAATCGCCAGCCACGAAATAGATTGGATCTTCACCATCTATGCGGTGCGTAATCTCAATACCATAGCGTTTAATATCCTGGAAACGCAATCCCTGCTGCCAAGTCTCTATACGACGCATCTGTAAGAGGGCGTAAAGCATATTGGTCTGTGTGCCATCTTCTACGCTAAAGCCTTGTGGATGTAATGGTTTCTTAACACCCATCTGTGCATCCATCATCACCTTTGCTGGAACTGTTGAAAGCCCATTAAAGAAGCTGTTGATTGATGCCTCGGTCAGAGTAGGACGTGTTGCAGAACCCACAGTCTCCTCTGTGTGTGATACAACCCACGCATTCATATCAGCCAAAGCTGCTGTGTAATTCTTCAACAAGATCTCTGCCTCTGCACGTACCAATAGTGTTTCATCAGCCGTCAACACAGCATCCAAACTATGGACATAGCCTGCCGTCTAGCCGCATTGGTGTACTGTATCTCGGACATAATCTTTGGGAAGAACGTAAGCTGTGTATTACCATAGAGCATACGAGACTGATACAGCGTGTTATTCTGTGAACCTCTACCCCATGGCATAGGTGCCCAGAAGAGTTCTTTCTCTACCAATAACTGTGCAAAGTTGAAGCGGAGTGCACCCGAGCTGATCAACCGTCCCAATGAAGAGTAAGCTGTTTGAAGCATGTAATTAGCCTTCTCACTTGAACTAATGTAGGCATTGTGAATATCTATCGAACCACTGAGTGTCTTATAATGTGCCCAATTACGCAAATCAGCTGACGATGTTGAACCCAACGACTTAGTAGCATAATCGATTGCTTTTTGCCACTGTCCATAATAGAGATTGAAGCGAGCTGCGAAGGCATAAGCCGCACGACTGTTGAAGTGATACTTAGGAGCTGTCAAGTAACTATCGTCCAGTAACGGCAGAGCTTCTTCAATGTCTGCATTGATATTCTCGTATAGTTGCTTCAAAGTTCCGCGTTCGTTAACAGATACTCCAGGCTCCTTTGGATAAGGGAGACCTAAGTATTGGTCGGCTTTCGTACCATCGTATGCCATACAGAAGATGTTTGAAAGGCGGAACATTGTCCATGCTCTGCACAGCAAGGCTTCAGCACGTACTGGTGAAGGATCGCGATCTTTCACCTTACTAAGGCTTGCTAACACCTCGTTGGCATGCCCTACTGCGAGGTAAGAATTATTCCACACGCTGCGTGGATCATCATTTTCTGTGGTCGTAACAGGCTTCCAGCGATAGACTTCACTTTGGTTCGTTTGATACAAGAAAGTCTTACCATTGTCCATGACGTTATCGCTACTCCATTCCATTAGAAAGGCTGGAGACCCCCTCTGCATAGGCTGAAGCTACGAGCTTCTTAGCTTTCTCAAAGGTATTAACCTCTGCTCGATCATCAGGCAACTTATCTAGGAAGTCGTTGCAAGAGGATAGGGCAATAAGCCCTAATCCAGCAAGCAGTATATTTAAATTCTTCATGTTCTTGTCTATATATAATAATGTGTTAGATGCCAAGACGCAATGTCAAGGTGAACTGACGAGGTGTTGGAAGAGCCACACCACCTGCATTCATAAACTCTGGGTCTTGTCCGTTGAGCTTCTTATCAGTGTAGATAAGGAAGAGATTGGTTGCTTGGAGCTTCAAACTGAGCGCACTCAATGACAAGTGACGAATCAGTTGTGCAGGGAAGTCATACGATAGTGAAATCTCTTTCATACGGATGAAGTCGCCCTTTGCAATACGCTCGTTCGAATAGTTATAAGCGTTATAAGCACGATTGAGGTAACCATCCTGCTGCTGAGTACGTAGGTCGGCAATAGCAGGGATAGTGGTTTTCTCTTCATCACCAGCCTTTGTCCAACGGTTGCGGAACTCCTTAGGCATAGCCAACATATCGCTATAGCTTGTGCTAAAGAACGGATCCAAACGAACCTTATTACCAAAGGCATAGGTCATAAGAGGCTCAAGTGCCATCCCTTATAACTAAAGGTATTGTTCAAAGAACCTGTAATGGTTGGGTCAGTCGGACCTTCATACTTCAAGTGAGTGAGGTCATAACTCTGGAAGTCAACGTCACTTGTAGTCAATTTACCATCTTGATTGATTACCTGTGGGATACCATCTTTATTCAAACCTTTGAAGTCGAAAGAGAAAAGAGCACGATAAGGATAACCCACCATGGTAAATCCTGTACCAGAAACCATCGACATAATACGTGAACGACTATCGAGTGATGTAACCTCAGTCTTTACGTGTGAGAAGATGAAGTCGGTGCTCCATTGGAAGTTCTTCTTCAATATGTTCTTGCTTGAAATAGATAGTTCTTCACCATGAGACTTCATAGATGCAACGTTAGCATACTCTATGATTGAACCCTTTGTACCATTAGTTGTACGTGGACCAATGAGGTCGTAGTTGTTACGAGTGTACCAATCGAAGACTACATTCAAGCGGTTATTGAAGAAACCAAGGTCTGCACCAATGTTAAACTCATGCTTCTTCTCATAGGTCAGATCCTTATTTGCGAACTGACTGATATATAAACCTGACTCCTGATCGACAGCGAATGGACGCCAGATGTTGGTACTGCGGATAATTACCTGTGAGTTGGTAATAGCTGGCTTATCACCTGTCAATGAGTAAGATGCACGAAGAGTAGCGTGAGTCAAAGAGTTCTTGAATGTCTGTTGGAACCATGGTTCCTCATGTACGTTCCATACTCCTGATATGTTCCAAGTAGGCAACCAACGTGCAGAACGTGCCTTACCCAATCGGTTACTACCCTCGTAACGAGTGGTGAAGTTAGCTGCATAGCGTCCTTTCCACGAGTAGTTAGCTGTACCAAAGAATGAAACGTCACGCATATAGCTGTTGCTCAACTGGTAATAGAGGTTACCATCTTCCACTGCCTGCTTGAAGTAGTGGTAGTCGTAACTAGGAAGATAACCCATATCATACTGCATGCCGACACCATCGTAAGCACTTTGTTTACGAACAATGTTGTTGACTTCCATACCACCATATAGTTTACAATGTGACGATCATTAAAGACATCATTGTAACTGGCCGTTGCACGGAAGTCCCAACTATTCATCTTATACTTTGTCTCATTGTAGAAACCACCCTGAGGAAGCACTGAGTACTTCAGAGAGTTAGGTAGGTCAGGGTCTTGATAGAGCCATGGATTGTTGTCACGGATAGTGGCATCGTCCATTGCACGATAAGCCATTGCCATGTTAGAACGCTCGCGAACCTGTGAAGCCTGCGTCGTTGTAGAGAACTTATAAGCACCGAGTACAGCAAGTGTAAGTTTCGTGATAGGCTTATACTTCAACTCTGCTTGCACCTTCATATCGAGCACATCAAAATCGAGGAAGTTGTTGTTAAGCTCGTTATGGATGTTGAATGGAGCATAATTACGTACGTAATATGCCTCTGGATCCAATGCTCGTGAAGCATTCATTGCGTATGAGAACGGGTTGATATCGAAGTTTCGACTCACTGCACCAGACGTTGGATCAACCTCTTGATTGAATGATCCTGGGGCGCGTTGTTTACGATATGAGGTGTTACCAATTAGTTTAACGACACCTTCTTATTGATATTGTAGTTCGCATTAATTGAGTATGTCATACGTCTAACCTTGCTCTGCTCGGTCCATCCTGGGTCATCCATGAATGAGAAAGAGGTGTAGTATTGAGCCTTGTCAGTACCTGAAGACATAGAGACAGAGTGGTTCATTGAAACCGAGTTAGTAAACAACTCGTCAAACCAGTTAGTGTTTCTCATCTCCGCCTCACGCAGGTAAGCATTCATAGCATCCTCTGTGTTGGCAAGACCAAACTTGCCCGTACTTGCGTTGTAGCTGTTGATGAGATTGTACATCTTACCATAGATACCACTTGTGGCAGCACGAAGTGTACGAGAGAAGGAGAACAATCCGTCCGCAGCCATCTCTTTGTAAACACCCATCTGCTCCTGTGAGTTCATGATATTAAACTGTGAGTAACTAGGACGAAGACGCATTGTATACTCGCCAGTGTAGCTTATTCGGTTACTTCCCGCTTTACCTTTTTTGGTCGTAACTACGATGACACCACCCATTGCACGTGCACCATATATAGAGGTGGCAGAACCATCCTTCAATATCTGGAAGCTCTCGATGTCATCGGCATTGAGTCCTGCAATAGCCGAAGAAATCAATGTTGCAGCATCACCTGATGATAGGTTGTCGGCATTCACCTCGGCTACATCGTCCATGATGACGCCATCTACAACCCAAAGTGGTTTAGAAGATCCATAGATAGAAGTGGCACCACGCACGCGAATCTTTGGTGCCGTACCAAAGGTACCAGACACGTTTTGAACGCTGACACCTGCTGCACGACCCTCCAAAGAGCGACTCACATCAGCCACACCATCGAGTTTTGCCTTCGAAGCATCAATCTTTGTAGCTGCACCAGAGAATAATCTCTTGTCCTGTTGGGTCATACCTGTAACGACAACCTCCGTGAGTTGGTGGTTATCATTGGTCAGTGTGACCTTCATACCATCCTTAGGTGTGACGGTCTGAGTGGTCATTCCAATGTAACTAACTACGAGTTTCTTGCCTGCAGGAACGTCAAGTGAGAACTTACCGTCTATATCGGTAACAGTTCCAGTCGTCGTGCCCTGTACCATGACAGAGGCTCCGATGACCCCTTGACCATCGTCCTGAGAAACTACGATACCATTGATTCTTGTCTGACCAAACGCTGTGCCGATGGACAGCAATAGCCCGAACAAAAATAAAGCGAATCTTTTTTCCATAGATCTCTTTTACTTAACTGAATTTTATATAGTGATACTTTCTTTCATTACGTCAACTCTGTACACTGACAGAAAATAGTCTTCTCAAACACTTCTTTGTGTCATCTGTCTTTGTGCAGGACACCTTATTATATATATAACAAGTAACAATTTGTTATGTAATCGTGCCTTTTAAACATTGACAGAACCTATGTCTACAAATTTAGGGAATGTTTAGATTAAATGCAAGAGATTCACATAAAAAATTACAATCAGCACTTACTTTTGTTTAAAACATTAATATTTATAATCTAATAATGCGTTTTTACTGCAACTATATGCACTTTTTTTAAGCGAAGAGTGTACGCAATACAAGTTTCAATTCGTAACTATCTCCACCCTTAGAAGCGTGTGTGTACATAAATCGGAGGCGTTATTTTTATTCAAGAAAAAGCCTCCCCAAGACCCAAAAACAAACTTAGGAACCCTCGAATGAGGATTCCTAAGCGATGAAAAGTTGCGGGTGCAGGACTCGAACATGCGACCTCCAGGTTATGAGCCTGGCGAGCTACCAACTGCTCCAACCCGCGATATTAACCAGAGAAACTCACTAACTATGTTAGTATCTATCCTGAATTGCGTGTGCAAAGGTACTACTTTTTATCCGAACTACCAAATAATATTGGAAAAAATATCACTTTTCTCATATCTTTCCAGGCTTTCAAAGCGGTTTTGAATGTCTCTTCATCCCTGAAAGACAAGGGTTTCGCTGATTGCAGATAGTATTTTTCTACCTAATTCCCAGCACTTATGAGGGCTACCACTGGGAGCAAATTGTTCGCTATAAGATACCGCTCAAGCTGCTTGATATTGCTTATCACTCGCTCAGCACCTGCCTTTTCGAGGCTCTCACGACTACCATTTCCATAACTGACACCGATGGTATGCACACCAGCATTGCACCCCATAAGGATGTCAAACTCGGTATCGCCCACGACAACTGTCGACTCGGGACGAACATCGAAATGCTCCAAAGTAACTAAAACGGACTCTGCATCGGGTTTATGATGTTGCACATCATCCGAACCAACAACGTACTGGATGTAGGGACTAAGCCCTAGGTCGTCCACCAAACTAGACAATGTTCGATGGCAACGACTACTGGCAATCGACATAAGGAAGCCCTTTTCATGCAATCGTCTCAGCGTTTCCTTCACCCCAGGGAAGAGCGTCACAGCCCCCTTAACATTCTTCTCGTCGAAGATACGGCGGTAGGTTTCCTCACATTTGTCAGCCTCTTCATCGGTCAAGGTCATTATACTCGTGAAGCACTCACGGAGCGGAAGTCCGATGGTACTAGCGAATTGCTCACGTGTTGGAGAGGGCAGTCCGAGTTCGTCAACAGTGGCAAGCATGGTGTCAGTAATGAGTTTCTGCGAGTCGCCAAGCGTACCATCAAAGTCGAAAATCACCAATTTAATCCTTCCTCCCTTAACATGCTTGCGTCTCAGTCTGCGCTTCAGTCGCTTGTAGCCCTCCACTCCTAAGATGGTAATTCCACTATATTGAAACAGCTTCGCAATGCCGAAGAACACAGCCCATAACACACCCTTTGCACTCGTTGAGAGGGGTAAAAGCATTTGAGCAAAGGAGATAATATAAAACGGAATACACATCAGAAGAACGATAGTACCCGTTCTGAAGGATAGTCCTTGTAGCTTCGTTTTTATAGACATAATACTGAATTGATTTCTAATTGAGGCTACAAAGGTACACATAAAATTGTGTTTTTCTCATGCAAAGGGGATATTTCAATATGGAAGAAACAGCCTCACCCTAACCTATACAGGCTTACCACCAGCCCATCTACAGCCTCACCCCCGCCCCCTCTCCGAATGGAGAGGGGAGTAAACACTGTTAGTAGGATGGAAGAGAGTGGTAAGGGGGGATAGAGGTAATTGTATTTTGAAATTAAGAAAACGCCCTTCTCAATTTGAAGAGGGCGTTTCTTTGCAATGAAAAGGGCGTCTCTTCAATGTGAAGAAACGCCCTCTTTGTATTAAGAATGCCTTTTCCTAACCGACTCCCGTTAGGCACTCCTCCCCTTGGGGGAGGCTGGGTGGGGTTATTCCATTCGGAGAGGGGTTGGGGGTGAGGCTGTAGATGGGGTTGTGGGAGGCTGTTGCTTGGACTATTTGAGGCTTCTATCACACCGCTTTAAACAGCGTGAAATTAACGCTGCCATAGCTTCGATGCTCCAGAAAATGGGGGTGCGACGAGAAGTCGTTATGCTTTCCATGCTCAAAAACGAAGAGTCCATCGGGCGCAAGAAGGTCTTGCGAGAAGATGAGATCAGGGATGGTTGGCAGTTCTGGGAGGGCATAAGGAGGATCAGCAAAGATGAAATCGAACTGCTGATGACAGCTCTTTATGAATCGGAAGACGTCGCCCTTGATCAATACATGTTCATCGGCACCTATCTTCTCCATGCACTGTGCAATGAAACGAGCATGGTCTCTGTCCTTTTCCACACTAACTACTTCCTTGCAGCCACGCGATAGCAATTCCAGAGAAATGCTCCCCGTACCCGCAAAGAGATCGAGTGCCACCGTCTCATCCCAGTCCAGATAACCATTGACAACATTAAATATATTCTCTTTAGCAAAGTCCGTTGTGGGTCGTGCCTTGAATGTGCGAGGGATGTCAAAGTGCCTTCCCTTATATTTTCCTGTTATGATTCTCATTCGTAATGCAGTATTGTTATCTTGTGAAGTCGTTGTTTTGATTAATCCAGATAGATGGCTTTGATATCGTAAGGAATATCCTTTTTTCTGCCAAGGCATGATGTTGTGCGAAATCATCTGCCTGCTCCACCACTCGAGAGAAGCGCAGATACTTAGCCAGTTCCTCGGTGAGCACTTCCGCTTGTGGCATATCTCCAATCAGCAAGAGTTCGTCTTGTTGGGCATCCAAACCCGTCAACTTCCATATATATAATAGGTAGTAGAGGGCATCTTGGGCGTTTTCTGTTTCGTAAGTATTGGCAAAACGAAATCTATTCTGCTGAAAGCTGAAGACTTCCATACGCTTTTCATGGAAATAAGCATATAACTTTCGGCGTGCTCCAGCGTATGTTCTACGATAGAGATGCGTCCAAACAGGACACATCAAAGGTTGTATGCGTATGTCTTCGAAGTGATCCTCGATAACGAGCCTCAAGTCTTTATTCATTGAGAACACCGTTACCACATTGAGTTCTTTTAGTTGGTAAGCAAGCACCTCATCGTTCCCCTTGTGATGAAAGGTGTGATAATAAAGCGTTTCCACATCCTGCGTTTCATACTCATCGATGGGCATGAGCATAACAGGAGAGTCCATCTGAACAAGCACACGTTTGTATCCACTCTGTAAGAGTTCCGATGTTCTGAATGCGTCCCGAAGGTTAGCAGCCACCGAGATACCCGTATTCATTTCATAAGGTTCGTATGCCAAGACCCCATTCTCTTGTGGGTCTCCAACGGAGAAGGTCATGTTATTACGACCAATCCTTATGGTTAATCGAAGTTTCTTATCGGATATATTGTTATCAATCTCAGTCATTCTGATGGGGACATAAACGTTTTTAAAATATCTGCAAACTTACACAATTTATTTTGATTATGGTCGTTTTCTTCTTGATAAATGTCATCTATTTGCCCTCCAAAGGCTCCTTTCTGGGCTAGATAAGTGATAAACTGGTTAAAAAGATATACCTTTGCAGCCACTTTTTGACACTCTGTCAGATGATTATTCAGCGTTAAATGCTGTCATTGATATTACATCTTTTCTAAATGGCAATACAGTTTTTTGTTATCTTCGGATGCCTTGCATTGGGAGAGCTTATCGTATGGGCGACAGGAGTTAAGCTGCCGTCCAGTATCATTGGTATGTTGTTTCTCACCTTATTCCTTAAGTTGGGATGGGTAAAACTTAGTTGGGTTGAACACTTATCGGAGCTTCTTATCGCCAATCTGGGCTTCTTCTTCGTTCCACCAAGGGGTGGCGTTGATTCTTTATTTGGACCTGATTGAGAAGGAGTGGTTCCCTATTGTGACGGCAACTATCGTCAGTACGGTGCTCGTTCTAGTGGTTACTGGGCACATGCACCAGCTTGTTATCAAACTAGAACGTCGAATGATAGCCTCGACTTACTACATCATCGTGCCCATAAGAGGCAGGCAGAAAAGATGAAGGAGATACTCAAAGAATATGCAGAATACACCGAGGAGGAACAGATTCTCACGACTGAAGCCTTGCAAGGAAAGGATATTATGGATGAAAAGGAGACTAAGTTATGATTTCAATTGACCAAACCATCGATCAGACGGTGAACCTCATTCAGGACGGACGGGACATCTTCTCTAATCAATATGTTATCCTGACGCTCACCTGCGGGACGTTCTTTTTGATCAAACGACTACAAAAGAAGACAGGCTGGATGCTGTTAAATCCCATCCTTATAGCTATCATTCTTATCATTATATACTTAAAGGTAACGGGTGTTCCCTTTCAAGTGTATAAGCAAGACGCACAGCTCATTGACTTCTGGTTGAAGCCTGCGGTCGTAGCCTTAGGGGTTCCTCTTTATTTACAGTTAGACGCTATCAAACGTCTTTGGTTGCCCATTGTTCTGTCGCAGCTAGTGGGCTGTTTGGTTGGAATTGTGAGTGTTGTCACAGTTGCCAAACTATGTGGTGCATCGGATGTTGTCGTGTTGTCAATGGCAAGTAAGTCGGTCACAACCCCTATAGCAATGGAGGTTACGCAGAGCTTGGGAGGTATTCCTTCACTCACAGCTGCCGTTGTTGTCATCACAGGTATTATAGGAGCTTTGGTTGGATTCAAGGCCTTGGCGATAGGACATGTGCGTAGTCCGATAGCTCAGGGACTATCTATGGGCGCTGCTTCTCACGCTGTTGGCGCATCCACGGCGATGGCTTATAGCAGTAAATATGGCGCATTTGCCAGTCTTGGTATTACATTAAATGGTATCTTCACTGCGCTCTTCACCCCTTCTATCTTGCATTTCATCGGGGTTTCGTAAGGGCTGAACAAAATAAAAGAAAGTCTCACTAAGAATTCTATATACGATAGATTTCTTAGTGAGACTTTCTTTTTTTAATGCCTCAAAGGCGTTATCTCGCCTTAATTCTTCACCTCAACAATCTTCGTTGGGGCTTGTTCTTTATTCCGTCTGTTGACTACTGTCACCACAGACTGCGCCAGACTCAAGAACGCCTGACCGGTCACGGTGTCTACTTGAGAGGCTGCTGGTGTACCTTTATCGCCGTTTTCACAAATGCTCTGAACGATTGGTATCTGTGCAAGTAACGGACAGTTGAGTTCTTTCGCTAGGTTCTTACAGCCGTCCTTACCAAAGATATAATACTTATTCTGCGGTAGTTCGGCTGGAGTAAACCATGCCATGTTCTCTACCAAGCCTAAGATTGGAATGTTAACCTTGTCGTTTCGGTACATATCAATGCCTTTTCTCGCATCGGCAAGGGCTACACTTTGTGGCGTGGAAACAATCACTGCACCTGTAATTGATAGTGTTTGCATCAGTGTCAAGTGGATATCACTGGTCCCAGGAGGCGTGTCGAGGATGAAATAATCAAGCTCTCCCCAATCGGCATCAGCGATGAGTTGTTTCAAAGCTGACGTCGCCATGCCCCCTCGCCACAGCGTTGCTGTATCGGGATTAACGAAGAATCCGATGGAAAGAAGCCGCACGCCATACTTCTCAACAGGCTCTATTAGCTGTCTACCATCCTTCTCAACGCCATACGGACGGACGTCTTCTACACCGAACATCTTAGGCATACTCGGTCCGAAGATGTCGGTATCAAGCAATCCAACCTTATACCCCAAGCGAGCTAAAGCGATAGCTAGATTGGCAGAAACGGTGCTCTTCCCCACTCCACCTTTACCCGAACTAACGGCGATGATATTCTTCACTTGTGGCAACAACTTGCCCACCTCTGGGCGAGGTGCACTCTTGAACTCGGTTTCGATGGTCACTTCTACGTCCTTCCCCACCGAGTAGTGAATCTGCGCCTCGGCTGCTTTAAGGGTCGACTTGAGGAACGGGTCGGTCTCACGAGGGAATATCAACGTAATCTTCACCTTGTTTCCATTAATACTCGGAGTATCTGCCAGCATCTCACTCTCTATGAGATTCTTCTTCGTCCCGGGGTAGATTACCTTCTCCAGGGCGTCTGTTATCAATTTTGGATATAGTGTCATAATAAATTAAATGTCTATTTCAAGATTCACATTCAGGCTTCGGGAGGCATCCCACTCCTCCATTGCTTGCTTCCAATCGGTCATCTCGCCCGACTCTATCGCACGTCGTTCAGCCTCCACCTTATCGCGTTCCTTATCGCGAGCACGCTTCGCCTTCATATCCGCAATAGTAGCATCATCGAGTATCTGGATGGCTCCGCGGTCGATAGCCTCATAGAGTTCGGCTTCACCGAAAGCCTTACCAGGCACATTGAAGTCGGATATGTTAAACTCAAATAGCGTTCTGAGGTCATGCCGAACAAGCTTTGTTTGGCTCTGTTACCCGCATTCTTCAATCGAAGTAGCTTCGCTATCTGTTTTATTTCGCTGTCTGCAAACTTATTTCTACCCATAGTTTTTATTTGTAAGAAAGCTCCGCTAACCAGCCCCTGTTCCTCCTTTCAACTCTGCCTGAAGCCTAAGAGGGTGAATGAGGGAGATAGTGTGGGATGTAATTGATTATGCGAAGTTACTAAAAAGATTGTGAAATCACAAGTTTTCTATCATCTTTCAACGTATTACTGACGCCCCACAACAACCCCCATTGTCCATGCCGCTTGCAGGTTGAAACCGCCTGTTATGGCATCAACATCCAACACTTCACCTGCAAAAACAGTCCTGGACAATGCTTACTCTCGAGGGTTTGCGCATGAACAGACGACAGACTCACACCGCCACAGGTGACAAATTCGTCACGGAAGGTGCCCTTTCCTGCAATAACATATTGGTCGTTGGTCAGCGTCTCGACGATTCTATTCATCGTCTTACGCCCTATCTCCGCCCAAGGCTTGCATGTCTCAAGCCCTAACTTACTGATGACATAAGTCCACAAACGCTGCGGAAGACTGAAAGGGTGCAATGTCCCAATCTGTTTCCGTGGGTTCTGTGCCTGCAAACGGAGCAATTCCTCTTCCACTTCCTGCCGTTTCCTCTCGCCCGTCCAACTGATGGCTAGGGGCGAATGGTAGTCTTTCTCTGCCAGAAAACGGGCTGCGTAAGACGATAACTTCAGTGTGGCAGGACCGCTAACACCCCAGTGTGTGACCAACAATGCACCCACGGAGCGCATTTTAGAGCCTGGAATCGACATCACAACAGGGTCAACAACGGTTCCCATGAGGTTGCAGAACTCCTTATCTCGTATGTTGAACGTGAAGAGAGAGGAGGAGGGCACTGGTGGCTCGATGGTATGCCCTAGTTCGGCAAGATAAGCTAGTCCACGTGCCTGCGGCGAACCGCCTGTTGTGATGATAACACGCTGGAATATGCGGTGAGAACCCTGTTGGAACGCTAACTGCCAACGCCCGTCCTCCATCTGCGTAAGCCCTGTCAGTCGGGAACGGCAGCAGATGGTTACACCCAACCGAGTGGCTTGTCGTGTTAAACAATCCATCACTACGTGCGAATCCTGCGCCTTCGGAAAGACGCACTCATCATCCTGCGTCACCAAAGGAACGCCCCGTTGCTCGAACCATCGATAAGTGTCTTCATGATTAAAGGTGCTCATCAAGCGTTTCATCAGCTTGTGTCCACGTGGATAAGCCTGCTTTAAATCAGTGATACGAGCGAAACTATTGGTCACATTACAGCGTCCGCCGCCTGTCACCTCCACCTTTGCTAGCACCTTCAATGCCCGTTCGAAGATGGTCACCCGAGCCTCCGGATGTGTTTCCTTTGCCGTTATCGCTGCCATGAATCCGGCTGCTCCTCCACCGATAACAGCTATATCTAAATCTGTTTTAAGCATACTTATTCAATTCTAAATATAATGTTTAAAGAATCTAACGCCCCCACCCTCTCTTCGAAGAGAGCTTTCCCTCAAGCCCCTCCGAAGGAGGGGATGTATTCTCCAAAACGCTTCTTTCTATCTAAAAGAGCCTCTCTTTCATGTGAAAAGGGCGTTTCCTTGCCTCGAAGAGAGCCTTTCTTCAATTTGACAAGACGCCCCCTTTATCTGCAAATAATAGTTTTCACTCCCCTCTCCATTCGGAGAGGGGACGGGGGAGAGGCTTTCATCTGCAAACAATAGTTTTCCTCCCTCTCCATTCGGAGAGGGACGGGGAGAGGCTTTATCTGCAATAGTTGACTCGTCTCCCGTCGGAGAGGGGGCGGGGGTGAGGCTTCTTGTCCTCTCTCAATGAGCCATATAAAAGGCTGCACCTAAGGCTCCTTTATACTCGTCAACATCAATTCTATCCCCCTCATGATAGGTCTCATACTCCTTTTTCGATACTGTTATCTCACCATCCTCTTGCATAGTTCCGCAGGAGGCAAAGCGCACTTTATACGCATGACTGCGTCCGCTCGTCTCAAACTTATCCTTCACATAACTGATGTGATGATCTGGTTCGGAGTCATCAAACGCTACGTTATAGGTTATGATGGTGCCAATCGCATAAAAGATAGCGAAGAAGAGGACAAAAATGAACTGCTCAGTTGGATTGTCCACACGTGATTTTGTGAAACTGAAGTTGTACCAGAGGAACGGAATAGAGACCACAACAATGCACAGAAGCATATAGGGTATGAGCGGATAAATGTCTATGATGTTCTCACGCAACGCTAAACACAACAGCACCAAAGACACTAAATAGGTACTACTAAACAGTGTTGGGCGGTCGGAACTATCACGATATACATCGAAAAGTGCCGTTCCTTTCGATTTGATAAACACAATGCTCGCCAGCCAGGGCATTGCTGCTGCCGCCAAAAAGACGTATCGGTAATAGGGCATTGGCACGAAGAAGAGGGCGACGGTGACGATGTTTGCAAGGATATTCACCGCTCGTGCCCATAGACGATTGCGTTCGTTCTGATTGAGTCGTTCGACTGCACTGGCTCCTAAAGAGCTATTCTGCCTTATCGACTGGCGGTCTTTTCTCTTCTCACGGGGGAAGTAATTATGGAAATAACGCCCTGCCCAACGTTCCACGTCATGGTAATCTCGATAGTAAACACCGAAGGTTATCTTCTTTCCTGCACCCTGATAGGGTACGAATTCGATACCATTCCCGTAAGAAGGTAGCACACTTTCAATACTATTGAAGAACAGAACTCGAGTGCCAAAGAGGGTTTCCTTGACGATTCTATCTTCATAGATATACACCTTATCACGCCTTGTATAGAGGATGGCAAATACTGGCAAAAGGAGGAGGAAGAGCCCCATAAGTGTGGAGATATAATCGTCCAGCGAGGCAGAACCATGTAAAATAGTGGTCAAAACGCCTGTTTGTACGGCATCATAGATGACTGCAATGCCGAAAGCAAAGAGTGCGATAGCAAAGAAATACAATATGATTTGTCCTGTAAGTGCCATCGTGTAGGGTATTGCTACCCTACTATCTCCCCTCTTCCCGTCCGTTGCCGAGGCTGGAATCTGTATGTCTTTTCTATGTTTCATTATCAATGTTTAATATAAAGAAAAAGCCTCACCCCCAACCCCTCTCCGAATGGAGAGGGGAGTGAATAGTATTGTTTGCAAACAAAGGGGGCGTTCCGTTGATGTGAAGAAAGCCTCTCCTTGATGCGAAGAAACGCCCCCTTTAAATGGAGATGATGCTTCCCTCCTACCCTCTTTCCTACAGAGAGGGGAGCAGATAGTGCCATTGCCCACAGGACAAACAACTCGTTTACTTGTCAACCTGTCCACTCATCAACTCGAACCAACCGCACTTTAGAAGTGAAGCAAGACCTTGGGGGGAGGACATCCCCTCCTTTGGAGGGGCTTGGGGAGGCGTTAATTTGAATTGTACAAAACCCTATATTTCCTATTACGATTCGCCCCTTCCGCCTGCAAGAAACCGAATGATACAAGTTGACGGAGGTATCGTTTAGCAGTGGTTGGAGTAAGTTGGAACTCCCGTATTATGACTTCGGTCGTAAGCTCCTGATGGCTATTTGCGAAGTAAATAATATCGACCAGTTTCGCTGCTAATGATGGTTTTTATCGACCATTTACCAATTATTTCCTCCTTTAAAGCCTCTTTATCGACCATTCCCTCGCCTATCGACCGCATGAAGTGGTCGATCTCCTGCTGTAGATGCTGGCAATGCAAGAGCGTCATATAGTCAATAAAAACGTATCAAAGAAACGCCCCATTTATTTGCAAACAGCAGTATTCACTCCCCTCTCCATTCGGAGAGGGGGCGGGGGTGAGGCTTCTCTTACAGCAGACTCTCCCCAAAGATAGCGTTCTTGATGTCCTTCTCATGCTCGAAGACAAAGCGTGCCACGATTGCACTAAGGATGGCTGTTGAGGGGAGTTTGATACTCGTTGCCGACTTTAATCGGTCTAGTACGCTCTTCAAATTAGAGTCTATATATACCGTTGCAAGGCGTGAGTCGCGCATTTTATAGTCTCGTGCTAGGTCGAGGAAGAGCTGCCAACTATCCTCACCGCTATCCTTTGCCATCGAATACTCACGTGCCAACTGCCTGCCCTCAGCCTTTGGCAACTTCTTAGCAGCTGGTGCCGTGCGGTCTTTCTCATCATTCACTGCATCGATTGCAGACACCTGACCAAATCGAGACTGCTGTGTTTCTGGTTCCGTATCAGCTGTTTGTGCCACTTGCTCAGTAGACTGTTCCACTGCTGTCGGACGCTCGTTTTCCACCTGCTCTACTGCCTGCTGCACTTCTTCCTGTGGCTCTTCTTCTGTCTTATCAACGACTTCAACCTCCTCATTATCAGTCTGTTTGTCGTCTGCATTAGCATTAGCTACACTTGTATTTACTCTCTGAACGCTATGAGCCAAGTCTGCCATTGCACCCGGCATCACAACCATTGTTCTCTTCTTCTTTGCCATGTTTAATTCAAAATAGTTCTTTTAAAGCCTCACCCCCGACCCCTCTCCGAATGGAGAGGGGAGTGATTAGATAGTGTGGAAACTGTTGCCTACTAGGTTTCAACCCTTCCTCTTCGGTTCCATCTAATCTCCTTTTCTTCCGAGAAAGGCTAATTAGACAATGTAACTTATCGTCATCATCAAATATCCTAACTCCCGCCTTCTGTACTATCTACTCCCCTCTCCATTCGGAGAGGGGGCGGGGGTGAGGCTATTTCATTCTCCTAATCATAAACTCAAACGCTTCTTTCACTGCGCTCCGTTGCGTGGCTAGGAGCTCAAAAGTGTTCGTTCGCTTCAGAGTTGCACGACTATTTACGGCTGGCGTAACCTTTCCGAACTTGCCAAACACTTCATCAGTTTTCTCCCACATATCCTGCTCCTCCGCCGTACCAATACGTGGGTCAATGCGGTTAGGAACGAAGAATAACTGTGCATGCATTTGTGGGTTATGCTCACGTAAAACGTTGATTACCTGTACAAAAGTACCTGTTGAGTCGAGTGTCTTATCCTCATATTCATAAGGACAAACGATGTAATCGGCTTCAACAAACAATGGTGCCAATCCGTCCTCACTGATGTTACCAGGGGAATCAAACAACACGAAGCCGTCAACCTGCGATGCCGAATCCATCAATTCTTGCATGGTCTCGACATCAGTCACATCGAAATCCTGCACGTTGTAAGGCTCTTCTTCGCCCTCATAGAGCTGCGCATCTTTCTGACGTTGCATGAGGATGGTCTTCTGCAAGTCGGTATCGATGATGCAAACATCCTTGCCTTTTGAGGCGAGATAATTAGCAAACAGGATGCAGAGGGTGCTCTTCCCTACCCCACCCTTTTGGTTTGCAAATACTACTTTCTTATTCTTCATTATTGTTGTTGATATTTATTTCTATTCTTATTAATTATATTGTCGTATTATTGTCATCTATCAGCATTTTCTTCCAAACTACTCCGATACCTATCACATCAGCGATAATAAAGATAGGAAGGGCATAAGAATAAACATCTGAAATCCATCCTTTTACTCCCATATCAAGCCCCAGAAGGAAGATTAGAAACGAACCGATAACGACCAAGACAAGGGCTGATAACATCCATATCTGTTTGATTATCAGATGGTAAAGTTTGCCTTCCGTAAGCATTATTAGGCGTACAATGAGGAACAAATAGGCGGTTACTGCCACCCAACGGGATAGACTCACGCTGGTTTTCCAGCTTATATAGAAGGCTTCACCACTATAGTCTGCCTCGGAGAAAAGCTCTAATGCTTCACATCTGTTAGGTAGATTGCACCGAAAACTACTAGTATCCATGATGCGTAACTAACGATAGTCCAACCACTTACAGTGCGTCCCAAGCGGTGCGCCACACGTGCAAATACGGCGATCATAGCCATGAAGGAATAGCTCGCCAAAAGCTCTGCTATCATCGAGAAATGGTCGACAAGCGTGTTTTGTTCATCTGTGAAGATGTTGTCATTAACGATCTCTAACTGACTACCTAATGCCATTACGTCACCCAATACACCTAGGATGAAGAGCGAAAGAAAGGCACTCATCAGATTCTCTTCGAGCCTCGTTGCAGGCAAACAATCTATTATCTTTTCTTTTTTCATTCGTCTATTTCGTCTATAAATAGTTCTTCTTCGTCCTTTAATAACCACTGACCTTTAATGTAGTTATCCGTGCTAGGAGCATGGAGATGGGCTGCATCTAAGATATTCCTCCATAACACTCCGATGTAGAGAACGACGGATAGATAGCACAGACATAATATAATTTCTAACATCAAAGGGACGTTATTGTTGGCTGCTCCCGGTAGACAGAATTGTATCAAGATGAGGAACACACAGAAGGCTGCTAACTGCTTCACAAATAATATCTTGAGGTGACCTTTACTCAAAAGAAGTGACCGACTGATAATGTAAACATAGCAGAGAAAACTCAAAGTAACACATGTAAAGTAAACTCCATTGCATGTATTCACAATGTCAGCATCGAACTCATTGCTCACTGAAGAGCCGGTTGTAAGGGCTACGATGATGTTTACACAAAGGTTGATCATCAAAAAGGTAGCAAACAGCCAAGCGCCTATTGCTATGCTCATCCAGCCTGTATGCGACCGACCAATACGATGGATAACAAGTCCAAAGAGGGTCATCAAGCCCGCAAACCCACAATTAAATGGGATGTTCGTGAGGGTCTCTAAATCCATTTGACGTAGACCAGAACCATACAAGAAGAGCGTGTTCGGACCAAGAACATACACCATTGAATAGGCTATCATACCGATAATAAAGAGCGTAAGGAAGATATTTGAAGCTCTTTGCTCCCATTTCTTCACAGGTAGAAAAGTTATATCTTTGGCATCCATAACCATGTTTTATCATCTTTTAGACGGCTTACAAGAGCCTTATTGCATATTATTTAATCCTTTTACTATCATTTTGTAAAGTTTACGCTACCCTTTTCTTCTTCATTTCTGGCGTTTTTTAAACAACCTTACCATCTACTCGCAAATACGAGAAATACAGCAGTTATAAATGTTGAAGAATCTTATTTTCGATTCAGGTAACGCCCTCCCCCACCTTATTTATATATATATTATACATAAAATTGTGCTGGGAAGCACACTTGCTTACGCTTGACTCGCATCTTCCTCATCGATGTCCTCTTCTGTAATATCCGCTGACATCGAACCACGAAGGGCAATCGATGGAATCAAACCAAGCACGAAGACAATCAGTGTAAGGATGGTTCCGTAGGTGTCAATGGCTGTCATTGATAGTCCACCAACCTCATTATACATATAATAAAACACTCCGCCAGTTAGGAAGATGAGGATTGGACAAAGAATGATAGACATACCATACAAACGAATGGAGCCTCGGAACTTACGCACCAAACCGATTCCTAAGAATAGATTCAATAGTCCAATAACAACATTGTTGTAGCCTCGGAAGGTCTGAATCAATGCCTCCTCGCGTGGTGTCTCCATCATAATGTCGTGAGCAGGTAACAATGCTCTGTAACAAACGGCGGCTGTTCCTAGCACCGACAAAACCATAATCACAATCATAGCCAACTGCAAAAAGAAATGCTTACTATTATTTAGGCACCTGCGAAAAACCTCCCACATCACCAACTGAGTGGCGCATACAAGAATCGACTCTGCTATCTGAATCGCCGAAGAACTTTGAACAGTTTCAAAGGTCTCAGTCAATGATGTCATCCCATCAGTGGGTGTTCCTGTCCAGTGATCTATGCTATTTACCAAACTAAACGCTAGAAACAAACCAAGGCTCCAGTTGAGAGTTTCACTCTGAACAGATGATATTTTAAACTTCTTCATACGTTTTTATATATTTATGTTTTAGCCTTTCTAAATAAATAAACATCGCTTCGTTCATTTATATTAATGTGTATGCAAATATACACCTAAATACTGAAAGAAACAAATACATTCAAATGTTTTTGTTTGAAAAAGTAATAAGATAAATCATTAAAAACGCATTTAAATAAGCAAATAAACACTTATTTAGTTGTTTATTTATTTATATATTTCATTATTAAAAGAGCCTTTCTTTATAACAAACAAGTATTTAAATAGATATTATAAGTGACTTAAAGAAATAAAGAAGTTATTATACTTTTATATATTTAGATATATTTTTCGATACAAAGTAAGCGTATGAAATTATGTTATATATTTATTGATTCATATAAAAAGAGACATTCAATAGGCATGAAAAGGAGGTTATACATTTATATAAATATGGTACTAGAAAGAATCAAAGTAGGTATCTATTTTAGTATAAACATATATTTATACAAAGATACAAAAAGTACGTTTTCAGACTTAAAAAGGGGTAATTTGAAAGAGAGATATACATAAATAGTTATTTATATATTAGTATATAATATTGTATTTCAGCATTTTTATAAGTACTAAAAGAGAATATATAAAGAAAGAACAAGTACATATCTTGATAATTGCAGATAGGCAAGGAATACTAAAAGGAGTGTAGTAAAGAGATATTAAAATAAGGTATAATACAAACATAGGATACTATTTGCAGATGAAAAGAAAAGTATATATTTATATAATAATGACGCATAAATAACAAATTGAGAAGTGTATATAAATATAAAGTGGAGCGTTTATAAAAAAAGAAAAATAATGGTTATATACTTTTATACTTTTTATATATTTAATAGTTGAAGGAGCCCTGAATTAATATTATAAAAAGTGTTTATATAAATACATACTATTAAGAACAAATAAGTAAATAAGTATTTTTCTATTTATATATTAATGGTACTTTAATGAGCAAGTAAACATATATTTCATTTATAATAGTATTATATTTTTTTATATCTAAGCGGTTAATTAAAAGATGTAATAACATATTCAAAGAAAGAAGTAAACCATTAGATACATATAAAAGGAGTACATTTAAAATATGTATATATAAATATGTTTTAAAACAGATAAGCAAAAAGAATAAATACATATTAGTATTAATAAGGAAAAACAAAAGTGCTCTATAAGGACAAAGGAAGTAGGGAAACAAGAAAAGAAATGGTGATCAGAAAAAAGTAAAAGATGGGTATTTAGACAAACAAAAAGGGGAGTTTTGGAAGAAAAGAGGGTGTCGTTTTGAAAAGAAAAAGCAAATGAATAGGCTAGAAATAGACTATAATTGATATAAAAAAGAAGGTTTACAAGAGGAGAAAAAACAATGATTGATACATGAAAAGAGGGTAAAAAAGAAGCTAAAAAGATCTTTTCAAATACATGAAAACACTTTCAACGAAACAAAGTGAATAGACTTATAAAACAAAGGAAGAACTATTATAAAACAAAGGAAAGCACACTTATAAAACAAAGAAACGCCTTCTTCAATGCAAGGAAAGGCTCTCTTTAACATGAAGGGAGGCTCTCTTTAAATAAAGAAAAGCACTTCTTGGAATGGAAATGAAACTTTGAAGGGCTTATAAAGGATATAAAAGCAATAAAAATAACATCTCTTTTTGCTCACAAAAAACGACTAACTATCTAGGAAATAGTAAGATACTGAATTGATAAATAGCACTAATTAGCAAAATAAAGAGAGCCCATATAAACAAGAGAAAGGCTCTAAAAAATAAAGATTAAACGGCAAAAAAATAAAGAAAAAACATTCCTCTAAATAAGAAGAAATAATAAACAAAACCTGAGATAACATCTATCTAGAAGGAAAAAGACGACAAATTAGTAAGGTTATAAATAATGTGTAAAAGGCTAAGTAACGACAAATAGGGAGAGAAAACTCAGTTACTTGAAACTAAGAAGTGCGACAAATTAGTAAGTTAAAACGTCTAGAACTATCAGAAAGAAGCGTTGGAAAGACGACAAAAAAGGAAGTTCTTTGAGGAAAAAGAGCCTTGCGACAAATTAGGAAGATATTTCTTTAACTGTAGAAAGGCATATAAAGAGTTGTAAATCAGTATGTTTACAAAGGAAATTAAAGCCAAACGGCGACAAAAAAGTGAATTGTTTGGGTTTTATTTAAACGTTTCGTACAATATGGAAGAGCTAAAGTTCTGTTATACAGAGTAGTTAGTAAGGATGGAGAAAGGCATTATTAAAGTAAATAAGTTCCTAATATGTCGCTATAAAAGAGGCTCATCTTGTACAAAAAATAGGTACTTTTGGTAGTTAAAAGGGGGTAAATCGACAAACAGGGAACAAAAAACTTGAATGAAGCTAAGTATTAATTATAGAAAAGGAGACGTATTGGGAAGGTTGAAAAGACGACAGAATGGGAAGAAAAAAACGAGTAATAAGACAAGAAAAAAGCGACAGGAAAAATAGGAGAATGTTGGTTAAGAAAATAATAGGAAACGATTTGCTAGATGATAAAAGGAACCTGACAAAAAATAAAGTTATCAAGAGAGAAGAGAGTAGGGGAGGGGTGAGTAAAGCGAAGTAGAGCATAAGATAAAATAAAGCTATCCGACTAATAACAAAACACTTAACGTTGAGTTAGTTAGGAATAAACCTATTAGAAGGATAAAAGACCATCGACGATAAGACTAGGAGTAAACCGACAGAAAAATAACAAAGAAACCATCAAAACAGATATAAGAGAGTGAAAGAAGCTGCGGAAAAAACGAACAGCAAGCACAAAACAAGCACCCCTCAAGCTAAGTTGCGACAAATAGGGAGGGTCGCCCAAAAGCCCTTAGTAAAAGTCATCTCCACACAGGCAAATATCTTTTTAACCCTTAACTTAAAAACTTCTCATCGAGTTAGATATCGTTAGTTAATCAATTATAAGACATTAGTAAAGGTGCTTTAAGATATTGATATACAATGAGTTGATAGGTTAATTACCGACAAATTAGTAAGTTAGCGACGACAGATTAGTAAGATGGAGGCGACAGATTGGGAAGGAGCTTGCGACAGATTAGTAGGTAGATGATGGATGTGTTCGACGAATGAGGAGCATTGGTTCGACGTTTAGGGAGCCTCTTGTCGATATTTACGAATAGTTATGACAAAATAAGGAAATTGTTAGTTGTGATAGAGGAGATGACTTCCTTTCATGTAGGTTATTGTCTTTAAAAGGGTAGGGGAGTCTGTGATGTTATGGAGAAGATAATCGTTTGTAAATAACTTATTACTCGGTAGTTATCATTCTGTGCGTTTTTTCATCCGACAAGAGGGGAAGGTTTGTGCAGAGAAGAGTATGAAGAGAATACGACAAAAGGGTAAGTTGTTGAAAAAAGTTTACTTGCTTTGGGGATAGAGGAGGGTGAGGAGTGAGGGGGATGGGGCTGATTGGGCAGATGAGGAGGGTGAGGAGTGAGGGGGATGGGGCTGATTGGGCAGATAGAGGAGGGTGATGAGTGAGGCAGATGGGGCTGATTGGGCAGATAGGGGAGGGTGAGGAGGGGGGTGATGGGGCTGATTGGGCAGATAGGAGAGGGTGAGGAGTAGGGTGATGGGGCTGATTGGGCAGATAGGGAAGGGTGAGGAGTGGGGGTGATGGGGCTGATTGGGCAGATAGGGGAGGGTGATGAGTGAGGCAGATGGGGCTGATTGGGCAGATAGGGGAGGGTGAGGATGGGGTGATGGGGCTGATTGGGCAGATAGGGGAGGGTGAGGAGTGAGGCAGATGGGGCTGATTGGGCAGATAGGGGAGGGTGATGAGTGAGGCAGATAGGGCTGATTGGGCAGATAGGGAAGGGTGAGGAGTGAGGGGGCTGGGGCTGATTGGGTGGATAGGGAAGGGTGAGGAGTGAGGCAGATAGGGCTGATTGGGTGGATAGAGAGGCATTGGAAAGTCGCCAAACCAGTTGGTTATCCATCATTTTAAAGGCTGGATTTTGAATTATGAGAATAATTGCTTACTTTTGCCTAATGATATACAATGCTCATGCCAGTGCTTAGCAATGTGGCAGACAAAGGTTCGTTCTACAACAACCAGTGTTTAGCCAGACGACAGTTGCTACTTAGTAATGTGATTGTCCATGTCGAGTGCAACAACCACCGACGACTGGCAAGACGGTTGCGAACGATAGCTTGCGTTCTTGCGAGCGGTGGACAGGAGCGGAGTTATCGCTAGAGATAAGAATAGATATGGAACCATTGGCAGAAAGGATGCGTCCTCGGACGCTGGATGAATACATTGGGCAGGAGCATCTTGTGGGTCAGGGAGCTGTCTTGCGACGTATGATCGACAGCGGTCATATCAGTTCGTTCATCCTCTGGGGACCACCAGGTGTCGGCAAAACTACGCTCGCTCAGATCATTGCCCATCAATTAGAAACACCCTTCTACACGCTCTCGGCGGTGACAAGTGGTGTAAAAGATGTACGCGAGGTAATCGATCGGGCGAAGAGCGGGAGGTTCTTCAATTCGGTTTCCCCGATACTCTTTATCGACGAAATTCATCGATTCTCTAAGTCGCAGCAAGACTCCTTGTTGGGGGCTGTGGAGAAAGGAGTTGTGACGTTGATAGGCGCAACAACGGAGAATCCCTCATTCGAAGTCATCCGCCCACTGCTGTCGCGTTGCCAGTTATACGTGCTGAAATCGTTAGGGAAAGACGACCTCCTCCGCCTCGTGCAACGTGCAATTACGGAAGACACGGAGCTGAAGAAACTCACGATAAAGCTCTCCGAGTCGACCGCCCTACTGCGTTATAGCGGTGGTGATGCACGTAAATTGCTCAATATTCTCGACCTTCTCGTCAGTGCTCGGACGTCAGATGAGATTGTTATCACCGATGAGTTGGTGGAGAAAGAGCTGCAAGAAAACCCCTTGGCATACGATAAGGACGGTGAGATGCACTATGACCTTGTGTCTGCATTCATCAAGTCGATTCGTGGAGGAAACGCCGATGCTGCCCTCTATTGGATGGCTCGCATGATTGAAGGAGGCGAAGATCCACGCTTTATCGCACGCCGTGTAGTGATCAGCGCAGCCGAGGATATCGGACTTGCGAACCCCAATGCTCTGTTGTTGGCAAACGCTGCCTTCGATGCAGTCGACCGCATAGGATGGCCAGAGGGGCGCATACCCTTGGCGGAAGCAGTGGTCTATCTCGCTCGTTCCAAGAAGGACAATTCGGCTTATAAAGTATCAATGCCGCCCTTGAGGAGGTGCGCCGTTCGGGTAATCTGCCCGTTCCGTTGCACCTTCGGAATGCACCGACAAAGTTGATGAAAGACCTTGGTTATGGCGATGGATATAAGTATCCTCACGATTACGAGGGGCATTTTGTAGAGCAACAATATATGCCGGATGAGTTGGAGGGGAGGGAGTTTATACCCGACTAACGGCCTCACCTACAGCCTCCCCCGACCCCTCCGAAAGGAGGGGAGTGTTGCTTGGACGTTGGCTGGGGAAGGTTGGTCGAAGTATTACGAGGTACTGCCTCGTAAGCTGGAACAGCAGGACAGCAAACAAAGGGGTGCTCTTTTTAAAACGAAGGGGGCGTTTCTTTGAAGCGAAGAGAGGCTTTCTTCATAGCAAGGAAACGCCCTCGTTATGGCAACGAAAGGCTCTCTTTATAATAAGGAAACGCCTTCGTTGATGGGAATGAAAGCCTCACACCCTCTCCGAACCAGCGGTCACTGACCGAAGGGAAGTAATGGAGAGGGGTGTGGATAGTATCATTTCCCACAGAACAAACAACTCGTCTACTCGTCAACTATCAACTCGTCTACATATAAAAAACAAATAATAACAACAAAAAGAGGTACTCTCACTGCCTTACTCATATATCCTTACCAACTCCCGTGAGGCTACATCCCCTCCTTTCGGAGGGGCTTGGGGAGGCTTTCGGAGGGTGAGTTCGGTTTTGGGGAGGCTTTTATTAAACAATAAGAAAGTATGAAACTAGTTATTCTCGACTGCCATGCAGTCAACCCTGGCGACCTCTCGTGGGAGCCAATAAAGCAACTTGCTGATTGTACGATATACGAAAGAACACGACAGGAAGACGTCGTTGAACGTGCAAAAGATGCTGACGGAATACTCATCAATAAGGTGAATATCACTGAAGAAGTGCTCCAACAACTGCCTAAACTGAAGTATATTGGAGAGCTGGCAACAGGTTATAATAATATTGACATCGCTGCGGCACGTGCAAGAGGAGTTGTGGTTTGCAATATCCCAGCCTATAGTACCGATAGTGTGGCACAACATGTTTCGCCTTACTATTGAATGCTGCAACACGAGTAGACCATTACGCCGAGGCTGTCAGACGTGGTGAATGGTGCAAGCAGCAGGACTTCTGCTATTGGGATACGCCTCTGATCGAGCTTGCGGGGAAGACGCTTGGTATCGTCGGACTCGGTCACATCGGTCAGAAAGTGGCGCAGATTGCGCACGCCATGGGTATGGATATATCGGCATACACCAGTAAGAACAGCACCGATCTACCCGAGTGTATCCGCAAGACAACTCTCGAAGGACTCTTTAGTACGTCTGACGTCATCACCCTCCATTGCCCTCTTACGGCAGAGAATACGCACATGATCAATGCAGAAAGTCTACAGAAAATGCGCCCCGGAACCATCCTTATTAATACAGGACGTGGTGCGCTCATTGACGAACAGGCAGTTGCCAACGCCCTCGAAAGCGGTCATCTCAAAGCCTATTGTGCAGATGTTATGACCGACGAACCGCCTCGCATGGACAATCCCCTTCTACAACAACCCAACGCATATATCACTCCGCACGTGGCATGGGCTACTCGTGAGGCACGCGAAAGACTCATGGCTATTGCCGTGGAGAATATCAAGAAATTCATAGAAGGCACTCCGCAAAACTGCGTATGACCTACACTGACCCCCATCTCGTCCGTACCCTCCAGGTTATCTTGGAGTTTCTAGGCACCTTCGCATTCGCTATCTCCGGTATACGGCACGCCGCCCAAAAGCACTTCGATTGGTTCGGGGGCTACGTATGCGGCTTTGCTGTAGCCATCGGAGGCGGTACGATACGTGATGCCATGCTTGGTGTGCGCCCGTTCTGGATGTCAAATATCATGTATGTGTTGGTTACTGGACTTGCACTCTTCCTCGTTATCCTATCGAGGAAATGGATAAAGAGGCTCGATAACGCATGGTTTGTCTTCGATACCTTGGGCTTAGCTCTGTTCACCATAGCCGGTATTCAGAAGACCATCGCACTAGGTCATAGCTTCTGGGTAGCCGTTATCATGGGGTGTATCACGGGTGTGGCAGGTGGCGTCATACGTGATGTTCTGTTGAATAACATCCCTGTCATCTTTCATAAAGAGATTTACGCCGTGGCTAGTGTGGCAGGTGGTCTAACCTATTGGACGCTCTTCTCGCTCGGACTGGGGCTTCCGCTGACGGTGATAGTCACCTTTCTTATGATTTGTGTAATACGCTTTGTTGCAGTAGGTTACCATATTTCGCTACCGACACTACACGATGAAGACGAAAAGAAAACGTAAAAAAGTTGATGAAAAGTTTGGTGGGTTGAAATAAAAGTAATACCTTTGCACTCGCAATTAAGCAATAGCACTATTGCTCTTAACGTTTGCAACCATTTTAATGGTTCCGTAGCTCAACTGAATAGAGCACTTGACTACGGATCAAGAGGTTACAGGTTTGAATCCTGTCGGAATCACAAAGAGGACATCTTAACGGTGTCCTCTTTTTTTTGTGTGCGTGTGCAAAGACAGAGGAGAAGCCTCACCCCCGTCTACAACCAGCCTCTCCCCCGTCCCCTCTCCGAATGGAGTAACCCCACCTAACCTCCCCCAAGGGGAGGAATACCTAATGGGAGCCGGTTAGGAAAAGGCATTCTTAATACAAAGGGGGCGTTTCTTCACATCGAAGAGACGCCCTTTTCATTGCAAAGAAACGCCCTCTTCAAATCGAGAAGGGCGTTTCCTTAATTTCAAAATACAATTACCTCTATCCCCCCTTACCACTCTCTTCCATCCTACTAACAGTTTTCACTCCCCTCTCCACTCGGAGAGGGGTCGGGGGTGAGGCTTTTCTTTATTTGCAAACAATGGTCTTCACTCCCCTCTCCATTCGGAGAGGGGCTGGGGGTGAGCTGTAGTAGGGGCTGGGGGTGAGGCTTCTTCTCACCTGCTCCCATTAGGTATTCCTCCCCTTGGGGGAGGCTAGGTGGAGTTGGTGAAACAATTTCGTCGAATTTAAAGGGGCTTTCGTCGAGTTAATATATGTTTCATATTTTATTAATTTAAGATATCTTTTTTTGCGATTGAACATCCTTTGCACAACATCAAACTAACTTTGTCAGCAAATCACATAGCCCACTTCTCACCCCAGCAAGTGGGCTGGTGATATCAAAGGAAATGCGCCCCACTTCCCTTCTCCTACCACTCAACAGGTGGTAACAAGCGTGGGCAAGGCATGATGCCACACATTATTAATGCTTAAAGTAGTACAACTATGGAAGATGGAAAGAAGAAAAAAACAATGATGAAACCAATGAAGAAATGTACAGAAGAGGACTTGCAGCGATTGAAGTCCATGATTATTAATGATTTTTACGACCTAATCAATCGTAGTGAGAAGGAGGGTTTGTATTGGAAAGGTGCCACCTGCGACCTGATTGATATGGCACACATGGTTTGGGAGAGTGGAGCTTTATTGCGCCCTGATGGTCGACCGATGGACTTTATCTCCATCGTTCGTAACATCTGTCGGGTACTGCATGTGAGGGTTCCGAGTAACCCCTCTTCAACGGTGATGGCGGTACGGATGCGTAAAAACATACGTGTCGGGCCGCTCTTGGAACGCTACTTGTATGTGATGACTACCATCGATATACAGGATCCCGTGCGGTTAGAAATAGGTAGAAGGAAGCCTCGCCCCCGACCCAACTAAAGCCTCACCCCCAGCTTATCTACAGCCTCACCCCCGTCCCCTCTCCGAGTGGAGAGGGGACGGGGGTGAGGCTCCTTTGAGGAGACAGATAATCCTTCTTTCTATTTGAAGAAGCAACTGTTTTATATATAGTTTATGCTTATTTAACAAAAATGGGGGTAAATAAAGGTTTATTAATACCTTTGCAGCCAATTAATACGCCGTTTTCTATATTAGAACAAAACTATTTAACAAATACAATTAAACCATTTATGAGAAAGAAGAGAACCTATATTCCACCGAGAGTGGTGCAGATTAATTGTGAGTATGAGGGCATGATATGTCATAGTAAACCAATAACTCCTGATGCAAATAACTCTAGTGAAGAAGATTGGAATCCGAATGAAAACATCGGAGGAGACGATGAACACGGATTTGAATAAACCATTGATAAGACTTAAAAAGATGTTATACAATTTAAAGAGTACAATTACAAAGATTGGTTTTGGTGCAGTGATAGCCTTGTTAGTAGGCTGTAATAACAATGTAGAAAATGATGCTGCGAGTAATCAAAAAGCAAAAGTTGGAATTGAGATCATCGAGTCAGGCTATGATAATCTAGCCCCTGCTTCACGTGCTGTAAGTAGTAACAGCGATAATCAAAAGTCTGTTGTTGATTTTAACGACTGCGGTGCTTCTACCGAACTTGTCCCTGATCAATCAAGTAAAGAACCTGCAACACGTGCCATAACAGGCAATACGCACTATACAATTCGATTCTATGAAGGGTCGACGAGAGTAGGGGAACTAAAGGGAAGAATGAATGGTTCAACCTTTACTCCTGATGCGGGCACGTCTAACCAGCTATTTTTAATGCGTGGAAAGACTTACACTTTTGTTTGTTTCAACGATGATGTCGTTGCAAATGGAGAGTCTCTTGAGGTAAGTTTGGATAAAGCTGCGACTGCACGCATTGGGCGACAAACAGTCACAACAGGTACTACTTGGGCGCAAGAAACAGTAAAGATTATCTCTAAACATGCTGGTGTACGTGTCAGAACACAGATTCAAGCACAGAAGCATACGGTAAAAGACTTTAAAGCAAAGTTCCTTTCAAACTCGACAAACATACCTAATAAGGTGTCATACAATCCTGTTACGGGTGTTTACACAACCCTCTCTACAGCTGCATTGGCTGCATCTGAGAATGATTCTCCGAATAGTACAGAGGCAAGATATACTGCATCAGGGTATGGAAAGAACTTTTCTTACACCTCAACAGCCCCTTTCCATTATCTTCTACCAAGGTACTGACGCAAAGAACTTGAAGATGGATATCAGCGAAGGACAAATCTTTTGGAAGAATATGGAGGGTTCTATCAATAGCCTTGTGAGTGCTGGTAAGGTCTTAGAAGCCAATGGAACCTATACTATAGCCGTCAAGATCAAGCCTTACTTCACCTATCTTTTCAGCGACGGAACAACAGGCTTGCTACATAAGAACCCTGGAAAGACACCTGTCGGAGTCGTTGTTGACCCTGTAAACCATCTTGCCGCAGCTATAGAAGAGGCTGGTAATGGAACAAAGTATAAGCTTGCTGAGACATTATATGACTATGTGTATCGAAGCAGTCATCCTATTAGTGATGTTGGAGGGATTGGTGTTAGCTCTGCAAGTAGGTACTATAGAGAGTTCTCAACCAGCGGTTATGACGAGACATGGAATGCTTCTTATGCAGGAGCGGACGTGCTTCCTGCAGATAAAGTAAGAGGTGAGAGTGATAACTTCCCAGCCTTTAAAGCAGCTGCGACATTCCACCCTACAGCCGTCTTAACGGGTACTTTAGCAACAAAGAAGTGGTTCTTACCTTCTCAAAGAGACTATTTTCATGCTTATGATTTGCTGGGTTTTGCTGATAGAGTGTGTGATATTGGGATGTTAAACCGTGGCTATGATTGGTATAGTTATCTATTCGAATCAGCATTTACTGCCGTTGGTGGCGTTTCTTTCGTTGGTACTACAGAAGAGAGTTTCTATTGGACAAGCACCGAACATAATGGTGGTAGTCGATTCGAAGCAAAGCCTAGATATGTAGGAACTCCTACGAATTATTCATGGCTTAAATATAAGGTTCGTTCCTTTGTACAGTACGATTAAATAAGAGGGAACACACTCCTCAAATCTTGCTAAAGCTCTTTTGGAAGAGAGATATATTATTCGTAGGATGAGAGAGGATGGTTAATGGAAATAGATAAAATTATATTTTAGAATTAAGGAAACGCCCTTCTCGATTGCAGAAGGGCGTTTCCTTATGTCGAGAAGAGCCTCTCCTTGCATCAAAGAAACGCCCCCTTTATTTGCAAACAATAGTTTTCACTCCCCTCTCCATTCGGAGAGGGGGCGGGGGAGAGGCTTTAGTTGGACTGTTCGATTCGGTTAGTTTGGTCCATCGGAACGCTAATCTAGCGTATTAATTACACTTTTCTAGTAAAGAAAAATGTAATCTCTAATATGGACAAATAGGGCAATAACAACGCCTAGAAAAGGCTTTTTATAGACGAGAATATTATAATTATTACAAGTAAGAAAGTGTTTAATATTTTCATAAAGTATAGCTTGCAAAATATTACAGATACTTTCCTCACTTATAGTTCACGATTTCCACTATCTCGACTAATAGTCAGTAGGATACGACAAAAGTCTTTCGTTTTATAATAAAGGTTAAAAGTAATGGTGTAGAAGCATTTTTATTGCGGTCGAGCATTGCGTTTTGAAAATAAAACATTACCTTTGCATCAAGTTTTTTTAGTGGTTAATTTAGTTTTAGTATTTAAACCTTGGGTGATGTGAATCAGTCAAGGCTTTTTTGTATTATAGCCTTTCTTCGATGTTGAAGAGGGTTAATAAGAAGATGATAAGTGTAAAGATAATTTGCAAACGATATACTTGTTTTATATCAAGAACATTGTTGAATAAATAATAAAAAGACTATGCAAATGAAATATGTAAACGACCGTGTTCGTCGTCAGGATCGCCTGATGGATGAGGAGCGAGCACTTGAGTTATTAAGAGATGGTGAGTATGGAGTATTGAGCATGGTGGCAGATAACGCTGGTTATGGTATCCCTGTCAACTTCGTTTGGGATGGTGATCACAGCGTGTATATCCATTGTGCGCCATCTGGGAAGGAAGTTAGATGCCATTGAAAAGAACCCTAATGTGTCGCTATGTATCATTGGTAACGTCCACTTGTTACCGCGTAACTTCACCACAGAATATGAGAGTGCTATCTTCTTCGGAGAGGCTCGTATCCACCTTTCTGACGAAGAGAAGATGCACGCCCTGCACCTACTAATCGATAAGTTATCGGCTGATTTCAAGGAGATTGGCGATAAATACGCTCACAAGAGTTTCCATCGTGTGGAGATCATACGCATTGACTTTCACTGAATTCAGTGGGAAGAGAAAGAAGGTGCATACGGCTGATTAGTGGGGAAAAAATGCCTCACCCCCAGCCCCTCTCCGAATGGAGAGGGGAGTAAACACTATTGTTTGCAAATAAGGAAAAGCCTCTCCCCCTCTCCGAACCAACGGTCACTGACCGAAGGGAAGTAATGGAGAGGGGAGTGAAGACTGCTGGTTGTAGATAAAGAAGAAGCCTCACTCCCGACCCCTCTCCGAATGGAGAGGGGAGTGAAAACCATTGTTTGCAAATGAAGGGGGCGTCTCTTTGATGTAAGGAAAGGCTCTCTTCGATAAGAAGAAACGCTCTTCTCCATTTGAGAAGGGCGTTTCTTTCTTTTTACCCTTTCGTTATCATGACTCTTGTTCCTATGTTCCTCTGTCTTAATAATATGTCATTAAAACAATATGTCTTTATGTCATTTTGTCTAAAAAACTAGGTCCTTCTGTCTAAAAAGCCTGTTCTTCTGTCATAAAAACGGATTTCCAATACCCTAGATATTTGTTTTCAATACTCCAGCTGTGCGCTATCTTTAAACATAAACATTCTATTATATATTTATATAAACGGCGACAAAAAAGTGTAAAGTTTAATTATTTTCAATAAACTCCGTATCTGTCGCATTCTTACTCATGCTTGTTAGGGATATCAAACTTACTAATCTGTCGCACATAACTACATGTCACTGATAACGTGAGAGTTGCACGTTTGGATTATTAAAGATAATCCATTTCATAAAAGAAGAAACCGAGCTTGAAAAGAGATAAACGTTCGCTATAATCGAGATAATGTAAAGAAAAAGGAAAGAAAAGCACTACAAACTACTAATTTGTCGCCCTCTTCCTCCCTTTCTGTCGCCTTCTTTCAAAATAACCTCCCCTTTTGTCGCAAAGAGCCTACCAATTTGTCGCATGGAAGTTCCCCTTTGGTCGGTTGAAACTTACGTATTTGTCGGCTATTACCAGCGTAAGGCTTTAAGAATCAATACGATACATAGGCGTAATAAAGTCTACTAATTAGACTACTATTGACCATCTATCCCGAGACAATTTACGTTTTCTTGTGTTATTATTGATTGTCACTACAAAGGCAGTTTACGTTTTCTAGTGTTATTATTGATTGTCAATACAAAGCGAGGTTATGTTTTTTAGTGTTACTATCGACCATCTATTGCAAAATAGCTTACGTTTTTTTAGTGCGTATGAAACTCACTGGAGTAGGGGAGCAAGGTATTAGAAACGATACAGCCTGCGAACACCAGAGTACTGGTTGTCCGCAGGCTGCGTTATAGAAGTAGGTTAATTACCTACAAGACGTTACACCCAAAGTGGTGGCAATAGCGGTGATGATGGTCACAGCTAGTTGGAGAATTGTTCTCCATGTAGATGGTTTGATCATGATTATACGACTTTAATAATGAAAAAATTAGTACTTAACTCTCTTCCTTCCAATAGACATTCTATTATCCAGCAGATATTGGTCCATGTTCCTCAGAGCCCTCAGATGAAGCGGGATTGGAGCCTTTCTTGCCCCCTTTCTTCTTAGTGGAACCCTTATAAATAAGCGACTCCTGCACCTTTAAGCCCGTCAATAAGAGAGGTGTGCGACGTCGGTCTGCCCCAACGCTAACGGCTGGTGTGAAGATAACATGAGGTCGGGAGATGTGCTTTTGGACGTTAAAATCCTTGACATTCGTCACCCCTTGCGAGTGAATTCCTACTCGGAACGTGCCCAAACTGTCGAGTTTCACACGCTTACCCTCACGCAGTGCGTAGTTCATCTCGCCCACTAGTGCAGTGATGACAGCAATCACATCCGAGTGAGTCACCGTACAGGAATTGTTAATGCGATTGGCTAACTCCTTCATATCCACTAGTTCGGGAGAGAAGGCGCGGGCGTACCATGCACCCTTGTGCTTACTGTTTGTGCGGTTGTCTTGATACAAACGATACTTAATAGACATAGTTTTAATGATTTAAAAAGTGAATAATTAATGATGTAAATAACAAATGATTGAAAATGTAAATATATAAAGATATAATACTATAAAAGCGTACTTTTGATTCATTCGAAGCCTTATCTGTGATTGATAAACTTGTGTCGATTCATCCCAGAACGTTTGTAACTGACGTGTATCCAACGCTTTACAGGTTGGTTGACAGGTTCCAGAATGATTTGATCAAAGTTCGTTTTGAGCAACACACGGATATATTTATCCCTTATTTCGGGCGTTGTGAAATGTATATCAGCAGCCTCCCCTCGCAGGTGTTGTGAGTTAGCTACGCCTCCAACAGCTTCGTTGAGTTGTTGACATCGGTATCCGCTTGTGATAATCACTCGTCCTACTTGTTGTCTGAGAGGTTCTAACACATTCACAGCCAATGCCTTTAAGTTCTCTATGACATCGTCATACGAAGGTTCAAAAGGCGATGGATTCTTCCCCGGCATATTATCAATATTTAATTGAATAGCCGTTCCCGATCGCAACATCTCACCGAGTGTGAAGTGGGGAGAAAGGCGTTGCTCGAGGTCAACGGGGGTTGGATTTCGATTCTTTACATTCATGTACTTATATATTTATATTATAACTTGTTTATGTGAACAGATGCTTTCTGAACACATTGCAAAGGTACAATTCAAAGCGAGGGAAAGCAAGTAAGAGCTACATAGTGATGTTAGTAGAGTTATTGGAGGGCGTTAGGTGGATTGAAGGAAACGCCCTTCTTGTCTGAAAGAGAGCCCCTCTTGGCATGAAAGAAACGCCCTTTTAGGGGGGAAGAAGGCGTCTCTTTCCAACGCCATCAGCACCGCCTCCTTTCTTCCCTGCCTATTCGAGGAGGAAAGAGAGCCTATCGGGAGTTCTTCACGATAGGGATGATTTGGATGAAAGGAATCTGTCAAATAAATACCATGACATCGTGTTATTTCGTCTGAATAGATACCTACTAGTAGGTATTTACTACTTAGAAGCGCCAATAACCAGCGTCTTATCATTTTTTTTCACTACCTTTGCATATTGCGTTAGGAGCGTTAGAAGGAGAGCGAACAAGTATTACTTTTGATGCACCTAATCGAAGAATGCAAACAAAGGAATAGATATGAAACTATCATCATTACAAACGGGTGAGGTCGGAATCATCGTTAAGGTGTCCGGACATGGCGGTTTCCGTAAGCGCATAATAGAGATGGGCTTTATCGAAGGAAAGCAAGTGGAGGTGCTTTTGAATGCGCCGCTTCGTGACCCAGTGAAGTATAAGATTATGGGATATGAGGTCAGTTTGCGTCATAGCGAGGCTGACCAAATAGAGGTTGTGCGCCTTGATGAGGTGCAAAAAGGCGATTCCCAGGACAAGAAACAGAACCTGAATACGGCTACAATGGCGGATCCGTATGATAAAGAAGACCATGCCTTGATGCCTTCGGAACCATCGGAAGAGTCGAAACGACGCACTAAGACTATCAATGTAGCACTCGTTGGCAACCCTAACTGTGGGAAGACTTCCTTGTTCAACTTCGCTTCTGGAGCGCATGAAAGGGTGGGTAACTACTCCGGAGTGACCGTAGATGCGAAGGTGGGACGTGCTGAGTATGAAGGATATGAGTTCCATCTCGTCGACTTACCAGGCACTTATAGCCTGTCAGCATATAGTCCTGAGGAGCTATATGTGCGTAAACAGCTGGTCGAGGAGACGCCCGATATCGTCATCAACGTCATCGATGCGTCCAATTTAGAGCGTAACCTTTACCTCACCACACAGCTCATTGACATGCACGTGCGCATGGTCTGTGCCTTGAATATGTATGATGAGACCGAAGAAAGGGGCGACCATATTGATTACGAGAAGTTATCTGAGCTCTTCGGAACGCCTATGGTACCTACAGTCTTTACCTCTGGACGTGGTGTGAAAGAGCTTTTTCATCAGGTGATAGCCGTTTATGAGGGCAAAGAAGATGAGCGTTTACAATTCAGACACATCCATATTAACCACGGACATGAGATAGAACAGGGTATAAAAGATATTCAGGAACATTTGAAGAACTACCCTGGTTTGCGTCAGCAATACTCTACCCGCTATCTAGCTATCAAACTCCTTGAAGGCGATAAGGATGTGGAACGACTCATCCAACCGCTTGGCGATTCCCTAGAAATATTCCAGCACCGTGACAGAGCAGCGCAACGTGTGAACGAAGAAACGCACAACGATTGCGAAACAGCCATCATGGACGCTAAATACGGGTTCATTCATGGAGCCTTGGAGGAGTCTGGGTTATACCACAGGAGATAAGAAAGACACCTATCAAACAACCCATCTCATCGACAAGATACTAACGAATAAGTACTTAGGGTTCCCTATCTTCTTCTTAATCTTGCTCTTGATGTTCACCGCAACATTCGTTATTGGACAGTACCCGATGGACTGGATCGATGCAGGAGTAGCCTGGTTAGGCGACTTCATCAGCCAGAATATGCCTAACGGACCTGTTAAAGCGATGTTAGTAGACGGAGTTATCGGTGGAGTTAGGGGCTGTTATCGTGTTCTTACCACAGATTCTTATCCTCTACTTCTTCATCTCTTACATGGAAGATAGCGGTTACATGGCACGCGCGGCATTCATTATGGACCGCTTAATGCATAAGATGGGGACTGCATGGAAAGTCCTTCATTCCATTGATCATGGGCTTTGGCTGTAACGTACCAGCGGTGATGTCTACCCGAACCATTGAGAGTCAGCGCAGTAGACTCATAACAATGTTAATCCTTCCATTGATGAGTTGTTCGGCAAGACTACCTATTTATGTTATGATAACAGGTTCGTTCTTTGCCCTTAAATATCGGTCGTTAGCCATGTTGTCACTCTATGTCATCGGTGTGTTAATGGCTATTGTAATGAGTCGATTGTTCTCTGCCTTCGTTGTAAAAGGCGAAGACACGCCCTTCGTGATGGAGCTTCCTCCTTATCGTTTCCCTACTTGGAAGGCGATTGGAAGGCATACTTGGGAGAAGGGAAAGCAGTATTTGAAGAAGATGGGAGGCATAATCTTGGTTGCATCCATCATCGTTTGGGCACTCGGTTACTTCCCTCATACGGATGATCCGAGCGTTTCCAATCAGCAACAACAGGAGCAGAGCTACATCGGAAGAGTAGGTCATGCGGTCGAACCAGTGTTCCGTCCGATGGGATTCAACTGGAAGTTAGATGTCGGACTGTTGGCTGGTGTGGGTGCAAAAGAGATTGTTGCCTCCACGATGGGAGTGCTTTATTCTAACGACGATAGCTTTAAGGACGATAGTAACTTCAGTTCCGAATCAGGGAAGTATGTGAAGTTACACGAACTGATAACGCAAGATGTGGCGCAATTACATGGTATCTCTTATGAGAAAGCACAGCCAATAGCAACGCTGACAGCCTTCTGCTTCCTCCTTTTTGTGCTGCTTTATTTCCCTTGTATAGCCACGATTGCTGCGATAAAAGGCGAGACGGGCAGTTGGGGATGGGCTCTTTTTGCTGCTGGTTACACCACAGCTCTGGCGTGGGTGGTCAGTGCGGTGGTCTTCCAAATAGGCTGTTTATTTATAGGATAAGGTATAGAAAAGAACCTTGCAAGTTCTTAGAAATAAAAAAGCTAGTTGTCTTAGGAATCTTAAGGCAACTAGCTTTTCTCTTTTCTCGAGTGTTACTAACCTCACAATATCGCCCCAATTCCTTTTGACAACCAGCTTTCCCGAAGTCCTTTGAAACCTTGGTAGCACCAGAGGCAATCGTTCTTCTGTCTTTGAGAAAACACCTAATAATATAAATCAAATTGCACTTCAACGTTCTTCATAAGCCCTATAAAAAAAAGAAAACGGCAGAGCTTCCGCTCTTCCGTTACCTCCGAATAACCATCGTCTCACGACGTTGATGTTTCTACAATCTTTACCTAAAATATAACTAAAAACCTAAATCTATTACTAACCTAAACAAATCTTCTTATTCAAATTGTAATCCTGAGCAACCTTATGTACCTACAAAGATACTAAGACCTCATTGGTAATTAGATACGTATTGTATCTTGATTACGATGCAAAGGTACACCCTTTTTTTGAAGTGACAAACGTTTTGAGGGTTATTTTTCATCGACTGTGATGTTTCTTGATGTATATCAATTATAAAGCGTAATATTATCTATTCTTATTATTAAAGGTTATAAGTAAAGGTGTAAAAGGAGTGTTCTGATAGTAAGGAGAGCCTCACCCCCAACCCAACTACAGCCTCTCTCCCGTCCCAACTACAGCCTCACCCCCGTCCCCTCTCCGAATGGAGAGGGGCGTGAAGACTGCTAGTAGGATGGGAGAGGATGGTTAGCGGGAATAGAGGTAATCATATTCTAGAATTAAAGGAACGCCCTTCTCGATTGCAGAAGGGCGTTTCTTCGTTATGAAAAGAGCCTTTCTTCAATTTGACAAGACGCCCCCTTTATTTGCAAACAATAGTTTTCACTCCCCTCTCCATTACTTCCCTTCGGTCAGTGACCGTTGGTTCAGAGAGGGGGTGAGGCTTCTTCTCACCAGCTCCCATTAGGTATTCCTCCCCTTGGGGGAGGTTAGGTGGGGTTATTCCATTCGGAGAGGGGACGGGGGTGAGGCTGTAGATAGGCTGTGGTGAGGCTTTAGTTAATTCGTAGTGCAGTCCCTCTTCGATAATAACCAAGTGTTAATTAATGCGTGTTTTGTTTACATTTTTTATATTGTAAGCACCTTTTTCGCTGTATAAAATATGTATTTTTAGATTATAAATAATGATACTTGCAACAAAATTAAGGCTGAATTGTAATTTTTTATATCAATTACTTGCTTTTTTTCTATTTATTCTCTAAATTTGTCATCGAGCCTACTTGCAATGCACGTAAGGTTCTAAACTATAATAATTATCAACTAATAACATTTGAAGAAGGCGAAAGCCATAAACGAAGAGACTTAATTCTATACTTAAAATAACTATGCGAAGCGTTACTGCTGAGCGACGTATTTAATAGTATAATATCACTATTTTCAATTCAGTTAAATCAAAAACGAGATCTATGGAGAAAAGATTAGCACTATTCTTGTTTGCTCTCTTGCTGTCAATTGGTACAGCTTTCGGCCAAACAAAGATTATTGGTACTGTTATTTCTCAGGACGATGGTGATCCCATCATAGGTGCTTCTGTTATGATACAAGGCACAACGATGGGTACAGTTACCGACATTGATGGTAAGTTCTCACTTGATGTTCCTGCAGGAAAGAAGCTTGTCGTGAGTTACATTGGTATGGCAACCCAAACCTTAAGTCCTAAGGCTGGAATGGTGGTAACGCTTACTAATGACAATCACACATTAAATGAAGTTGTCGTTACAGGTATGACCCAACAGGACAAGAGATTGTTCTCTGGTGCGGCAACAAAGCTTGATGCCTCTAAAGCGAAGATTGATGGTATGGCGGATGTGAGCCGTTCTTTGGAAGGTAAAGCCGCTGGTGTGAGTGTTCAGAACGTATCAGGAACCTTTGGTACAGCACTAAGATTCGTGTGCGTGGTGCCACTTCTATCTTCGGATCATCAAAGCCTCTATGGGTGGTAGATGGTGTCATCATGGAAGATGTGGTCGATGTATCGGCTGACCAACTCTCTTCTGGTGACGCTAACACCCTTATCTCTTCTGCTATTGCAGGTTTGAACTCTGACGATATAGAGAGTTTTCAGATCCTAAAGGATGGTTCTGCCACCTCTATATATGGTGCGCGCGCGATGGCGGGTGTGATTGTTGTAACGACAAAGAAGGGTCGTGCAGGTCAAGCACACATCAATTACACTGGAGAATACACCTTGCGACTGAAGCCAAGTTACCGCAATTTCAATATAATGAACTCTCAGGACCAGATGGCAATCTATCAGGAATTGCAGCAAAAGGGCTATCTTAACTATGCAGAAACGGCTAATGCAGCCAATAGTGGTATCTACGGAAAGATGTATCAACTGATAACTCAATACGATCCAGACAAGGGGCAGTTCGGACTTCCTAATACGGAAGCTGCGAAACTGGCGTATCTTCGTGATGCAGAGTACCGCAATACAAACTGGTTTGACGAACTCTTCTCTAATGCCATCATGCATAATCACTCTGTAAGTGTGTCTGGTGGTACGGATAAGAGCCAATACTATGGTTCTTTATCAGCTATGTTTGACCCAGGATGGACGCTCGATAGCAAGGTTCAACGCTATACCGCAAACCTCAATTTCACACATAATATAAGTAAGAAGCTCTCTGTCAATCTCATTGGCAACGCCTCTTATCGTAAGCAAAAAGCACCAGGAACATTGAGTTCAGATACTGATCCTGTGACAGGAACAGTAAAGCGTGACTTCGATATCAACCCTTATTCTTATGCGCTGAATACATCTCGTGCATTGGATGCACATACCTTCTACACACGTAGTTATGCTCCTTTCAATATCTTCAGTGAGTTGAATAATAACTATATCGACCTTGCTGTGCACGATTTCCGTATATCGGGAAGCATTGATTATAAGCCTACTTCTAAGTTGAAGTTTACCTTTCTTGGCTGCTGTAAAGTCGGCTGCTACATCGCAGGAGCATAATATCCTTGATAATTCAAATCAAGCTCTTGCTTATCGTGAGATGGGTACAGCAACTATTCGCAAGACTAACCCATTCTTGTACAAAGACCCTGATCACATCTACGACTTGCCTATCACAGTTCTTCCTTATGGTGGTATCTATGAGAGAACAGATAATAGCTCGTTCGGTTGGGACACCCGTCTCTCCTTCTCTTATAATGATGTATTTGCAGAGAAGCACATCGTTAACGTTTATGGTGGTATGGAAACAAACTATACAAACCGCCATTCAATATGGTTCCGTGGCTGGGGTATGCAGTACTCAAAAGGCGAGATTCCTCTCTACGCATACCAAGTCTTCAAGAAAGGACAGGAGGAGAAGTCGGATTACTTCTGGATGACTAACACCCATTATCGTAGTGCTGCTTTCTTCGGAACTGCCACTTACTCTTTCGCACATCGCTATCAGGTGACTGGTACCGTACGCTATGAAGGAACCAACTACTTAGGTAAGGCACGTTCTGCCCGTTGGCTTCCTACATGGAACATATCAACTGCTTGGAATGCACATGAGGAGAGTTGGTTTGCCAATACATTTAAGGATGCACTCACACATGCTACTTTGCGCTTGAGTTACTCACTAACGGGTGACCGTCCAAATGTGACCAATGCGTTGCCAATCTATCGTAGTTCAACTCCTTGGCGTCCATTCGCTAGCTTGTCAGAAACGGGTATGAGCATGACAATGGGTAACTCCGATCTTACTTACGAGAAGAAGCATGAGTTCAACATCGGTGCTGATTTAGGTTTCTTGAGCAATCGCATTAACTTCAGTATAGATGCTTACTGGCGTAATAACTATGACCTCATCGGTTACTTCAATAGCCAGTTATATGGTGAGTTCTTGCGTGCGAACGTTGCTTCTATGCGTTCACATGGTTTGGAGTTCACACTTTCTACACAGAATATTAAGCATAAGAACTTCTCTTGGAACAGTGACTTTATCTTCTCACATACCAAGAATAAGATTACTGACCTTTACTCTCCTGCACGTATCTTAGACCTTGTGCAGGGTACAGGTTTCCCACTCGTGGGTTATCCAGTACGCTCAATGTTCTCTATTCCGTTCCGTGGTTTGAATAAAGAAGGACTCCCAACGTTCCTCGATCAGAATGGTAATATTACCACAACGGGCATCCTCTTCCAGGAACGCGACCAAGAGAAGACAAAGTTCCTCAAGTATGAAGGACCTATCGACCCTACATTTACGGGTTCTTTGGGTAACTCCTTCCGTTACAAGAACTTCTCTTTAAATGTGTTCGTTACTTATTCCTTCGGTAATGTAATTCGTTTGGACGATGTCTTCAGCAATGAGTATGACGACTAACATCCATGACTAAGGAGTTCCGCAACCGATGGGTTGTACCCGGAAATGAGAAGGTTACGAATGTTCCTGTTATAGCTTCTCGCCGTCAGAACTTCAATGATTCTAATCTAAAGTATGCTTACAGCGCATATAACTATTCGGATGTTCGTGTGGCAAAGGGCGACTTTATTCGTATGAAAGAGATTTCTTTGGGTTACGACTTCCCTAAGTCTGTTGTGAAGGCATTGGGTGTTAACACACTAGCAATGAAACTTCAAGCAACCAATCTCTTCTTGATTTATGCTGATAAGAAGCTCAACGGACAGGATCCTGAGTTCTTCAATACTGGTGGTGTGGCTGTTCCTACACCAAAGCAGTTTACTTTGACGCTGAGATTAGGACTTTAAGAGAGACAATAAGAAACTGTATTCTCATAATAGTTAGATATTTACAATATGAAAAAGAAATATATTTTCCTATCGGTTCTGGCTACAGCAGTATCTGTAACTACGCTTTCTTCTTGCGATGACTACCTTGATACAATGCCAGATAATCGTACTGTTCTTGACACGGAGGATAAGATGTCAGACCTTCTGACAAGTTCCTATCCTGCTTACGAATACACTCTTGTGAACGAACTGATGTCGGATAATGCTGATTACTATGGTGCAGAGAATCCTAACGGAGGTCGTTTGGGTGACCAGATATACTTCTGGAAGGATGTTACCGAGTCGTCGAATGAGGCTCCTTCACGCCTTTGGTCGTCATGTTATAATTGTATCGCCAATGCGAATCAGGTGCTCGAATCACTCAAAGAGTATAAGTTCTCGGATGAAAAAGCACAACAGCTGAAAGGCGGAAGCATTGCTCTGTAGGGCTTATGCACACTTTATCTTGGTCAATGAATTTGGTCTTGCTTACAATACAAAGACGAGTACAAAAGATTTAGGAGTGCCTTTGTCAACGAAAGTGGAGAAGATTACTGCTAAGCACGAACGTGCTTCTGTAGCTGCAGTCTACGAACAGATTGATAAGGACTTGCAGGAGGCTCTACCATTGGTAGGCGATAACTATAAGGTGCCTAAGTATCACTTTCAACGTGAAAGCAGCCTATGCTTTTGCCACTCGGTTCTATCTCTTCTATGAGAAATGGGATGAGGCTATCAAGTATGCCGACCTCTGTTTGGGTGGTCAGCGTGGTCCATTGCGTGACTGGTCAGTACTCGGAAGTATGGCAGATGATAATGATGCATTAATCAATCATTATATCAGTGCGGACCTAGGATGTAACCTTATGTTCTCCGACTTCTACTCTTCTTCAGGTATCTACCTCGGCGCATACGTTGTTTACAAGCGCTATTCTCATGGTCGATACCTTGGTGCCAACGAGGACATCTTGGCTAACAATGTATGGGGATCAGGCGGTTATTACAAGCGACCACTTAATATGGCGGGTGCGAACTTCGATATTTGTCTCTTTAACAAGATGGCTTATAAGTTCCAATATACCGACCCTGTGGCACAGACGGGATTCCGTCGTCTGACCTTGCCATTGTTTACTACGGATGAAGTCTTGCTTAGTAGAGCAGAAGCACTCATAATGAAGAAACAGTATGACAAGGCTTGCGAAGATCTCAACGCATGGATGCACAACATCGTAAAAACCACTGTTACGTTGACTCCAACACTGATTCAAAACTTCTATAACAGCGTGAATTACTGTTATGATGACGTTGATCACTTGCAGTCAACAGTAAAGAAACACCTCCACCCAGCCTTTGATATCGATGCAGAAGGCTCTGTACAGGAAACGATGTTACAATGTGTATTAGGCTTCCGACGCATTGAGACTGTACAAGAAGGTAAGCGTTGGTGGGACATCAAACGCTATGGTATTGAGATTCCACGCCGTGAAATGGATGCCAGCGGTCAGCCAAGTAAGGTCCTGGATGTGCTGAAGAAAGACGATCCACGTCGTGCCGTTCAGATTCCTCTACCGCAGCGTAACGCCGGAGTACAGCCTAACCCACGTAATGGGGAGAGCTCAACAGTGGTGGCACCAGCTGGTCCTTTGGACAAATTCCTCAATAATGTTACCTCGGATGTGGACTTCTCTAACAAGCTCATAAGGGCTCCGAAGAATTGATAATGTTGGTTATTTAAATAAGACATAAGTTATGAACAAATACTTTATATATAGCTTATTGCTGGCGATGGCAGGTATGACCTTCACTGCTTGTAGTGAGGATAAACTGGACAGCACCAGTGTTATTCAGCCTGATGAAACCGGTAACAGCGAGTTTGACAAGTGGTTGGATGCCAATTTCGTAGCACCTTATAATATTGAGTTCCTCTATCGTTACAAGGATAACGAGACGGATATGAACTATTTCAACATACCTGCAAAGGTGGAAGATGCAGTCAAATTGGCACATATCGTGAAGTATTCTTGCTTGGAGGCTTACGATCAGGTGGCAGGCGTGAACTTCACTCGTGCTTACTTTCCAAAGATGTTCTATGCTGTTGGAGACTTCGAGTATAAGAGCAATGGAACGATGATCTTGGGTACTGCTGAGGGTGGAAAGAAAATCTTTCTGGCTGGTACTAACCATCTAGATAAGTTCTTGACGAGTAGAGAAGAGCTCAACACCTATTACTTGAAGACGATTCATCATGAGTTTACGCACATCATGAATCAGACAAAGGACTATCCTGCAAACTTCAAACTCATTACGGGTGATGGGTATGTGTCCGATGCTTGGAGTCAAGCTCCGTATGGAGGAAGGCCTTATTACCTAAAGCATGGATTCATCTCAGCCTATGCGCAGCATTCACATGTGGAGGACTTCGCAGAGATGTTATCTATCTATATCACTAATCCAAAGACCCAATGGGATGCGTGGATGACGGAAGCTGGAACCGACGGAGCTAAGCTCATCCAACAGAAACTGGACATTGTTCGCTCTTACATGAAGACACAATGGAAGATAGATCTTGATAAGTTGCGTGAGACTGTGCTCCAACGTGAGGATGATATTGTGGCTGGCAGAGTTAATCTGACCGACCTTACCGTCAATAATTAATAAGTATTGAAGATTATGAAGATGAATAAGTTATTAGCATATTTATTCCTCCTTCTTCCCGCATTGACGCTTCAGTCATGTTTGAAGAATCAAGAGGATGTGTTTCCTGAGTCGTCTGCTGCACAGATGAAGGACTATCTCGACAAGACAAAGGATGTGTTAGCAAGTTCAGAGAAGGGATGGGTTCTCGATATGTACCCCGATAAGACAAGGAAGTACGGAGGCTTGCTTTTGTATTGAAGTTTGATGCGGATAAGGCAACCGTTGGTAGTGAATTATCTCCCAACCCCTCCAATCTAATCACATCTCTATATAAGACCACCGCTGATGATGGTCCTGTGCTGACGTTCGATACGTATAATGCATGGATGCACAAGCTTGCTACACCTAGTTCTGAGCAGACTACGGCACTCGGTGGAGACTTCGAATTTGTCATCGATAGCATTGGTAGTGATTTAATCGTGGTACACGGAAAGCGCAATCAGAATGTGATGTACTTCCGTAAGTTGACTGATCAGACCATGACGGAGTATCTCACAGCCGTTAAAAAGATGCAATCTACCTTCAAGATGTCCGAAGGCAAGGGACGAGTAGGGGACAAGAAGGTTGTGATGAAGTTCTCTAATCACAGGCTAAACTTATCAGTTGGCGATAAAGAAGTGGCTAGCAAGGTTGCTTACACACTTACTGATAAGGGCATCCGGTTCTATAGTCCATTGGATTTCAATGGTGTGAAGGTTAGCGAAATGACCTTTGATGCAGAGGGAAACAAGCTCACTGCAAAGGAAGACGCCAATATCGTGCTATATGGCTTCACACCTCAACTATCCAAGAACGACGATGCTTTCGAGAGAGAACTCTATGTTGGCGATGATATCCAGTCGGTTACTACCTCTGAAGGCTCTGAATGGTTGACAGTTACAAAGACGTCTAATGGTATTAAGGTATCGGCTCCTGCCAATACATCTGGGCATATCAACAAGGCCGTCATCAAGGTCAAGACAGCTGATGGAGAGTCTACTATCACTGTCACACAGGCTGACTTTGATAAGGATGTAGCGGGTAATTACACCTTATACTTCAATGATTTCTATGACGCCGCACAAACTACTCCAGCTACAATAAGCCGTGAGTCAGATGGAAAGATTCTCATGAAGTGGACGACCAGTGGTGTTCCTGTTACCATAGAGTTGACTTGGAATTCCGAGAAACTTGCTCTGGACATGGAAAGTAGACAGCTAATTGGAAAGTCATTGATGTCTAGTGGCGATACATGGTACTTCTACAACATCTTCTTCTATGAGGGTAATCAATGGTCAGGGTACAATGGTAAATTCACTTGTAGCTTCCCATTGAGTTATACCAAGAATGCTGCAGGCACCTACGAAACCTCTGGCGCTCTCACAGGAAAGTCTTCTTTAGGTGGTGCCGTAGAAGCTCTTTGGATGAGCGCATTCAAAGGTGAGGGTACAGATGCAGGTAATTACCTCGGCAGCTACGAGTCGTTTAAGAAGTTGAAGATAGTTAAGAACTAGATAAAAGTTCACACTTAATATTCTCGGTGTAGCCTTGCTGTTGGAACGGAAGAATGCTCTTAGCAGTTAGGATACACCGATTTTTTTAATAAGATATATGTGATGAAGAAGTTATATTCGATGTTTATGCTGCTAACCACCCTATTTGTTGTGGTTGCATGTAGCGATGATACAGAGAATCCTTACGTGATGGAATCTCAAGTACAAGTAGTGAAAGCAAATGTTCTCTTCGGTGCTAAAGGTGGCGAAGGGAGTGTAGAAGTGACAGCACCAGGTGTTATCTCTGCTACTCTGAATAGTTCCTGGGCGGTTGCGACGGTTGAAGGAAAGACCGTAAAGGTCGTTGCACAGCCTAATGAGAGTGGCAATGGGCGTTCTGCAAGACTTACTATTAAGAGTGGAAAAGACTCTACACAGCTTACAGTTCAGCAGACTGGGCTAGTCTTTCATTGCAGGCTGAACCTTCTTATATTGTTAATGACCAAGCAGGAGAGAAACAGTTTGCCCTTGAACACACCAATGGTATAAACATAACAACGACTGCTGAATGGCTTACAGCAAGTTATGATGATGATAAATTCATAGTGAAATATACACAAAATACCACTGGGCGCGTTCGAACAGCTAGGATTAATTACAGCAGTGGGAATGTTCGTGATTCCATCGTAGTGACCCAAGGCTCTTTAGCAGATATCATTGACAAGTCTTACTTATTGGTTGGAACTTACAATGCTAATGGTCAGCAACGTGGTATAGAGTTCCCTGCAAACTTTGTGCAAGAGTCTGGTAAGCTATTCCTGCATATTAGCAGTACTAGTGCAGGCTTCGATTGGAAGATTCCAGTGACCTTTGATGAGGCAAACTTAAAGCTCTCTTTAAAGTCTATTGATAATGTGGGAACTTTTACAGGTGATATTAAAGGAGATGGAACAAGTATGACGGCGAATGTCTTCCTATTGATGTATAGTACAAAGGTAGGCGGTAAATCTATTGTAAGTAATGATAGTGGGGTCTTCTCCGGTAGCTTCTTTACGACAAAGACAGGTGAGATGAATTGCAATCTTGATGGTAATGTCGTGAATGGTAACCGCCTTAATTCCCTAATCTTTGCGGCAGCTACGGGTGCAACCTTTAGTACAGAGACCTTTGTAGGGTCGCTTCTTTCGATGGACGAACCCTTCTTACGTGAGGTAGTGACAGCCGCAACGAGATCAAAAACGAGGTTTTAAGACCTTACGTTTGAGCTTACATTATTAACAAAAAACACCAACTTATTATGAAGAAGAGATTATTATATGCAGCGTTTGCTACATTGTTCATCTTCTTACTCACAGCTTGTCGTGATAAAGAAGATGTTGTTTTGACGTTGAAACCTCAATTGAATCCAAGTGAACTTACGCTTACAGTGGGGGATAAAGCGACTGTGACACTTACAGGTGTGCCTCAAGACGTGGAAGTCTTTTGGATAACTGGTGCCGATAATATAGCTTCTCCAGTCAATCGTACGCATGATAAGACGGATGTCCAGGCTGTCGGTGTTGGCAAGACGAATATTATTGCAGTTGTTAAAAGTAAGGGAGAGCGTCTCGAACTGAAGTGTCCTGTTACTGTTAAGCAGAATCCTAACAAGCAACCCATCGCCTTTGAGGATGCTAACTTGAAGCGTCAACTCCTTGCAATGCAGCCTTCTATTGATAAAGATAATGATGGAGAAATAACCCCAGAAGAGGCAAAAGCGGTTACAGATATTGATTTCCATTTCGACAGTAAGGGTGATGCTATCCCTGACAAGGTTATCAAGAGCGTTGTAGGATTGGAGCAATTCACGAATTTAAGAGCACTGAAATTTGAAGAATCAAGATATTACCAACGCTGCTTCTATTGAGAAGTTAGCCAGTTTGGAGACGCTCAACTTATGTGGTAATAACATCACAAAGCTAGATGTATCATTGATGACTAATCTTAAAGACTTGCGTCTTTATGATACAGAACTCACGTCTCTTGATCTCTCTAAGAATATTAACTTGGAACAACTCTACATCCAGCGAACCAATATAAGTAGCCTTGATATTAGCCAACTAAAGAAGTTACAGCTTCTTATGGCTAATGGTGCAGCTCTTACGGAACTTACTGCTGTAGATTTACCAGCCCTTGAGCAGATTCAAGTCACTAAGAATAACATCAGGAAGATGACCATTCGTAATCTTCCCAGCACTACAACAGTTGCATGCTAATAGCAATGTTTTGAAGGAGATAACACTTGAGAATCTACCAGTGTTACAGCGTCTTAACCTTTATGATAATGCTCTTGAGTCGCTTACACTGGACCTTCCTAAGTTGATGTTCCTCTTTGTTTATGACAATCAACTTAGTCAACTTGATACATCGCACTTGCCAATGCTCTTCCAGATAAGCGTATCTAATAATCCAATTAAGAAACTTGACTTATCTTCTAATCCTATTGTTCGCAACATAGAAGCCGAGAATATGTCTGCGATGACAGAGCTAAATCTAAAGAACAATGGCGACTTTGACGAAGATTACGAGTATCTTATTATAGATGGAAACAAGTCTTTAAAGACGATATATGTGGATGCGGGGAGTGAAGCAACAGCCGTGAAGCAACTTGTTGGGTCAAAGGCTATCAATGTTGTTGAGTAATAATTAGGTACAAAAAGGTGGTTGATAAGAGAGGAATAGAGATGTATCTCGACTCTTATCAATGCTGAAGTAGTATCTTCATATAGAATTTTTCATAGTTAAAAGAAAGTCTTTTAAATGACTTTAGTGAGCCTTGCGGACAGTGATGTTAGTAAGGCTCTTATATTATGTTAGATACGTGAAGTAGGTTTGCTTATCCTTGTTTGCATTGTGAAAGGGGATGTGGAGAAGGTGATGATATGAAACTTATCCCATCTTCTTCAGCGTTAACAATACTTTTGTTCTTATGTTCTTTTGTCTTAAAAAAATGTTCTTTCGTCCCTAATATCTGTCATTTAATAAACAAGCGGATTGTGTCCTTCTCACAATGAAGGGACTGTCTTTGCAAACTACTGACTATCAGTGAGATTACGAGGGGAGGGTTAGACAAATGTGAGGAGCAGGTAAAAAATGTTTAAAAAATAGCCTTTTAAGATGTTATCACTTGCTTTTTACAATTATTTTACCTATCTTTGTCCATGTCATTTAACGATGTATGAACATTGAATTTACTAATTAATCTAATTAACGGAGGTAATTACAATGAAAGAAACTAAGACCTTGGATTTCTTCGATGACTATGACTTCGAGAATCAGAGTAATCAGGAGACCGCCAGTGCAAAGCATTTACTTGGTGGTGAGATTTGGTACAATTAACGTAAGATAATAGTAGTTTTTATTATTAAACGAATACTTTAGTAATGTTGCAATCCCGAGAGTTCTATAAAGAAGAGCTCTCGGGGTTCTTCTTTTGATGGGTTGCTTGATGGGGAAGGAAAGCCTAACACCTAGCTTAACGGGCTCACCACCAGCCTATCTACAGCCTCACCCCCGTCCCCTCTCCGAGTGGAGAGGGGAGTGAATACTGCTAGTAGGATGGGAGAGGGTGGTAAGGCGGGATAGAGGTAATTGTATTTTGAAATTAAGGAAACGCCCTTCTCAATTTGAAGAGGGCGTTTCTTTGCAATGAAAAGGGCGTCCCTTCGATGTGAAGAAACGCCCCCTTTGTATTAAGAATGCCTTTTCCTAACCGGCTCCCGTTAGGCACTCCTCCCCTTGGGGGAGGCTGGGTGGGGTTATTCCATTCGGAGAGGGGGCAGGGGTGAGGCTCCTTTGAGGGAGCAGATAATCCTTCTTTCTATTTGAAGAAGCAACTGTTTTATATATAGTTTATGCTTATTTAACAAAAAAATGGGGGTAAATAAAGGTTTATTAATACCTTTGCAGCCAATTAATACGCCGTTTTCTATATTAGAACAAAACTATTTAACAAATACAATTAAACCATTTATGAGAAAGAAGAGAACCTATATTCCACCGAGAGTGGTGCAGATTAATTGTGAGTATGAGGGCATGATATGTCATAGTAAACCAATAACTCCTGATGCAAATAACTCTAGTGAAGAAGATTGGAATCCGAATGAAACCATCGGAGGAGACGATGAACACGGATTTGAATAAACCATTGATAAGACTTAAAAAGATGTTATACAATTTAAAGAGTACAATTACAAAGATTGGTTTTGGTGCAGTGATAGCCTTGTTAGTAGGCTGTAATAACAATGTAGAAAATGATGCTGCGAGTAATCAAAAAGCAAAAGTTGGAATTGAGATTATCGAGTCTGGCTATGATAATTTAGCCCCTGCTTCACGTGCTGTAAGTAGTAATAGCGATAATCAAAAGTCTGTAGTTGATTTTAACGACTGCGGTGCTTCTACCGAACTTGTCCCTGATCAACCAAGTAAAGAACCTGCAACACGTGCCATAACAGGCAATACGCACTATACAATTCGATTCTATGAAGGGTCGACGAGAGTAGGAGAACTAAAGGGAAGAATGAATGGTTCAACCTTTACTCCTGATGCGGGCACGTCAAACCAGTTGTTTTTAATGCGTGGAAAGACTTACACTTTTGTTTGTTTCAACGATGATGTCGTTGCAAATGGAGAGTCTCTTGAGGTGAGTTTGGATAAAGCTGCGACTGCACGCATTGGGCGACAAACAGTCACAACAGGTACTACTTGGGCGCAGGAAACGGTAAAGATTATCTCTAAACATGCTGGTGTGCGTGTCAGAACACAGATTCAAGCACAGAAGCATACGGTAAAAGACTTTAAAGCTAAGTTCCTTTCAAACTCGACAAACATACCTAATAAGGTGTCATACAATCCTGTTACGGGTGTTTATACAACCCTCTCTACAGCTGCATTGGCTGCATCTGAGAACAATTCTCCGAATAGTACAGAGGCAAAATATACTGCATCAGGGTATGGAAAGAACTTTTCTTACACCTCAACAGCCCCTTTCCACTATCTTCTACCAGGTACTGACGCAAAGAACTTGAAAATGGATATCAGCGAAGGACAAATCTTTTGGAAGAATATGGAGGGTTCTATCAATAGCCTTGTGAGTGCTGGTAAGGTCTTAGAAGCCAATGGAACCTATACAATAGCCGTGAAGATCAAGCCTTACTTCACCTATCTTTTCAGCGACGGAACAACAGGCTTGCTACATAAGAACCCTGGAAAGACACCTGTCGGAGTTGTTGTTGACCCCGTAAACCATCTTGCCGCAGCTATAGAAGAGGCTGGAAACGGAACGAAGTATAAGCTTGCTGAGACATTATATGACCATAAGCTTATTAGCAGTCATGATATTAGTAATGTTGGAGGGATTGGTGTTAGCTCTGCAAGTAGGTACTATAGAGAGTTCTCAACCAGCGGTTATGACGAGACATGGAATGCTTCTTATGCAGGAGCGGACGTGCTTCCTGCAGATAAAGTAAGAGGTGAGAGTGATAACTTACCAGCCTTTAAAGCAGCTGCGACATTCCACCCTACAGCCGTCTTGACTGGTACTTTGGCAACAAAGAAGTGGTTCTTACCTTCTCAAAGAGACTATTTCCATGCTTATGATTTGCTGGGTTTTGCTGATAGAGTGTGTGATATAGGGCAATTAAGCCGTGCCTATGATTGGTATGGTTATCTATTCGAATCAGCATTTACTGCCGTTGGTGGCGTTCCTTTCGTTGGTACTACAGAAGATAGATTCTATTGGACAAGCACCTCACATTATGGTGGTAGTCGATTCGAAGCAAATCCTAGATATGTAGGAACTCCTACGAATTATTCATGGCTTAAATATAAGGTTCGTTCCTTTGTACAGTACGATTAAATAAGAGGAAACGCCCTTCTCCAATCGAGAAGGGCGTTTCTTCGTTATGAAGAGAGCCTTTCTTCCTATCCAAGAGAGCCTTTCCTTACACCAACGAAACGCCCCCTTTATTTGCAAATAATAGTTTTCACTCCCCTCTCCATTCGGAGAGGGGGCGGGGGTGAGGCTTGTTGTTGGCTAGTGATAGGTCTGTAGTTGGGTTTGTGCTGCACCTGTTTTTATTCTCACTTGATTACAATAAAAGGGGAAGGGAGAGCGTTATTTGATAGTTATGATAGGTAAGTATCTGAAAACAAGTATATTATTTGTGCTCTTCCTGATGGTTACGCAGGTAGCTATTGGTCAGTCTTTTACACTGCAAGGAAAGGTTTCTGATAAAGATGGAAACCCCATTGAATTAGCGTCCGTGATGGTTGTTTCGCAAGGAAAGTTGGCTATGACGAACCTAAAAGGCGAATTTCATATGCAGTTACACAGCGAGGATTCGGTGAAAGTACGCTTTTCGATGATTGGTTATAAGAGTAAGGAGCGAGTGCTCCGACGCCCACAAGGGAAGCAGACCATGCTCGTTCAGCTCCTTGATGACAATGAGATGCAGGAGGTGGTAGTAGAGGGTAAGACCAAGCAACACGGTACGACCGAGGAACTCGACGTCGATAAGGTGAAGCAGGGACCCTCTGCTTCGGGCAATGCAGTCGAAGAGATGGTGCAGACGCAAGCGGGTGTCTCCACTCATTCCGAACTCTCCTCGCAATACAATGTGCGTGGTGGTACGTTCGACGAGAACTCTGTCTATATCAATAACATTGAGGTCTATCGCCCCTTCCTGGTACGTAGTGGGCAGCAGGAGGGCTTGTCTATCATAAATCCTGACATGGTTCAGAGTGTCGGCTTCTCAACTGGTGGCTTTGAAGCAAAGTATGGTGACAAGATGAGTTCAGCTCTTGACATCACTTATAAGCGTCCGAAACGAACTGAGGCGAGCCTCACTGCCTCCTTGCTTGGAGCCAGTGCGTACCTTGGAATAGCGTCAAAGAAGTTCACCTGGACTAATGGTGTGCGTTATAAAACGAACCGTTATCTACTCGGATCGTTGCAGACTAAGGGTGAATATAAGCCCTCGTTCTTGGATTATCAAACCTATCTTTCATGGCAGCCTAGCAAGCGTTGGCAGATAGACTTTATAGGAAATATATCGGACAATCACTATAACTTCCAACCAGAAGACCGTGAAACGAACTTCGGGACACTGCAGAATGTGAAGAAGTTCCGTGTTTACTTCGATGGACAAGAGAAGGATCTCTTCCGCACTTACTTTGGTTCTCTCTCCATCACACGCCATCTCTCACCTCGAACAGACGTATCGCTCTTGGCGTCGGCATTCTCAACAAGGGAGCAGGAACGCTATGATATACAGGGACAATACTGGCTTACGCAGACCGAGACATCGGAGAATCTGGCGTGGGAACCTATATGCAGCACTCGCGCGACTACCTGAATGCGAACGTGAAGAGCCTCAAATTGATGTTACAACATCGAATGGGTAAGCATAAGATAGAGGGTGGTGTGACCTATAAGGTGGAGCAGGTTAAGGAGAACTCAGCCGAGTATGAGTATCGTGATTCGGCTGGTTATAATGTGCCACATACTGGTCGGGACCTTCGCATGATATATGCCCTTCGTGCGAAGAACGAGCTGAATGCTAAGCGAATAGAGTCGTATCTGCAAGACACATGGAACTTCCAAACACGTGATTCAGTGCCAACGCTCTTCACATTCAACTATGGTGTGCGTTTCGCCCATTGGTCGTTTAATGGCGAGAGCATCGTCTCTCCACGTGCTTCCCTTACCATTACTCCTGGCAAGAATCGCAATCTTAGCTTCCGAATAGCAGGTGGTTTGTATTATCAAGCACCGTTCTATAAGGAACTGCGAGACACTTCCATGATCAATGGCATCACCTATGCAACTCTGAATCAAAGCATCCGTTCGCAACGATCCATCCATGCTTTGGCGTCCATGTCCTATCGTTTTGAGATGATGGGCAGACCATTTAAGTTCACAGCCGAAGCCTATTACAAAGCCTTGTCACAGCTCGTACCTTATTCTGTAGACAATGTGAAGGTCACATACTACGGCGATCAGCACGCCACGGGACATGCAACAGGATTAGATCTAAAGCTCTTTGGCGAGTTTGTTCCTGGTACTGATTCATGGTTGACACTAAGTGTTATGAACACAAGAATGCGTCTGAACGGTAAGAGCATACCGCTCCCGACCGATCAACGATATGCACTGAATCTATACTTCACCGACTATTTCCCTGGTACGACGAGATGGCGAATGTCACTCAAGTTAGCCTATGCGGACGGTCTTCCCCTTCGCAACTCCTCACCAGGAACTAGAGAACAACTCCTTCCGAGCACCAGCCTATAAGCGGGCGGATATAGGTATGAGTTATCGTCTACTAGACAATCATGATGGTAGTAGAAACACGATATTCAAGAACGTTTGGATTGGGCTTGATTGCCTTAACCTATTCGGTATCAACAACGTTAACTCATACTATTGGGTGACCGACATAGCCGGTCAGCAATATGCCGTACCGAACTTTCTTACGGGTCGCCAGATTAATGGTAGGGTGACAGTAGAGTTTTAGTTCTCATATTCCGTAGGGTCTTTAACCCCTGCATCAGCGAATGCCTCCTTGCGTTCCACACATGTTCCACACTTTCCGCAGTGTCTCTCTGAACCCTTATAACAGCTCCATGTCTTGGCGTAATCAATGCCTAGAGCAGTGCCACGACGCACGATGTCAGCCTTAGAAATGTTCGTGTAAGGAGCCTCGACACGCACATCAACGAAGGTGCCAGCCGATGTTGCCTTATCCATAGCATCGATGAACTCGGGTCGACAATCAGGGTAGATCGTGTGGTCGCCACCATGATTTGCAATATAAACACGCTTTTAGTTCGTGGCTTTCCGCTATACCCGTAGCAATCGCCAACATGATTCCGTTGCGGAAAGGAACCACTGTCGACTTCATGTTCTCCTCCTCATAATGCCCCTCGGGATGGCTTTCTGCACCTTCAAGTAGCGAACTCTTGAAGTATTGGTGCATGAAGGTAAGGGGTATAGTAATATGTGGAATACCTAGCTTCTGACAGTGGTATTCAGCATAAGGTAACTCCTTCTTGCCATGGTTCTGACCGTAATCAAACGATATAGCTAAGGCTATTGTCTCCGCCTTGTCATATAATAAGGTGATGGAATCAAGGCCTCCACTCACAATAATAACAGAATCTTTCATATCCAACGAATTAATCAATAACAATACAGCCCAGTGCTAACTGCGCTTTACAAAATACCCGATTAAGGGTAAACCATACGTGCAAAATTACAAAAAAGATACTAATCTCTTCCCTAATTCATCGAAAAGTAGTATTTTTGCGGTAGGTTAGTAATCACATTAAAAAGTATTATATAAGAGATGAAAATTAATGATTTCAACTTCGCCGGACATAAGGCTATCGTCCGCGTAGACTTCAATGTGCCATTAGATGAGCATGGTCATGTAACAGACGACACACGTATCCGCGGTGCTCTTCCTACCTTGAAGAAGGTGTTGGAGGATGGTGGTGCCCTCATCATGATGAGCCACATGGGTAAACCAAAGGGTAAGGTTAAACCTGAACTATCATTGAGTCAGATCGTAAAGAACGTTAGCGATGCCCTAGGAGTTGATGTTAAGTTCGCTAAGGACGCTGGTAATGCTGATGCAGAGGCAGCTGCCTTGAAGCCAGGTGAGGCTCTCTTGTTGGAGAACCTACGCTACTATCCTGAAGAGGAAGGTAAGCCAGTAGGTGTTGAAAAGGGCACTCCTGAGTATGACGCAGCCAAGGCTGAGATGAAAGAACGCCAGCAGAACTTTGCAAAGAAACTTGCTTCTTACGCTGACGTGTACGTTAATGACGCCTTTGGAACAGCCCATCGCAAGCACGCATCAACAGCTGTTATCGCTGATTACTTCGATGCCGACCATAAGATGTTGGGCTTCCTTATGGAGAAGGAAGTTACTGCCATCGATAACGTCCTACGTAATGCTAAGCACCCATTCACAGCCATCATCGGTGGTTCAAAGGTAAGTTCTAAGCTCGGAGTAATCAAGAATCTCCTTGACAAAGTGGACAATCTTATCATCGGCGGAGGTATGGGTTACACCTTTATCAAGGCTCAGGGCGGTAAGATAGGTAAGTCTCTTCACGAGGATGACCTTATGCCAGAGGCATTGAATGTGATAGCTGCTGCGAAGGAGAAGGGCGTTAACCTCTCATTGTCAGTGGCTACTGTTTGTGGCAAAGAGTTCTCTAATGACACTGAACGTAAGGTGTTCCCAATCGATCAGATACCTGATGAGTGGGAGGGAATGGACGCTTCTGAAGAGAGCATTGAGGCTTGGAAGAAGATCATCCTAAGCTCTAAGACCATCCTTTGGAACGGTCCTGTAGGTGTGTTCGAGTTGGAGAACTTTGCTAAAGGAACAGGCGAGATCGCTAAGACCGTAGCACAGGCAACACAAGAGAACGGTGCTTACTCACTCGTTGGTGGTGGTGACTCTGTAGCCGCAGTCAATAAGTTTGGACTTGCAGATAAGGTTTCTTACGTATCTACAGGTGGTGGTGCTATGCTCGAGGCAATCGAGGGTAAGGTACTTCCAGGAGTAGCTGCAATCAATAAGTAAGCGCATTTCTTGCACTTAGATATATAAGCCGTCGTTCCGTAGGGGGCGACGGCTTTTTGCTAAATGACCCCTTCAACCTAAATAATGAGTATTAAGAACCTAATAATGAGTAGTTTATCGTTACTATCGGGACTATCTGCAAATGCGTTCACAACCGATAGTTTGACACAGATGAAAGGATTTCCTACGACCGAAACGGGTATCGAACAAGGCGTATCAGCCTGTTTCGCAGGACATATAGGAGCGTATATTGTGATGGCAGGAGGCTGCAATTTCCCTGTTAACACGCTCGCTCCCGACAGCAAGAAGAAGTTTTATAAAGGTATATACAGCGCACGTTCCACCACTGGCGACCAACTGGCATGGACGCAGATAGGCTCCCTGCCCGAGCCAATCGCTTATGGTGTTGCCGTGTCATGTGCGGACGGAATGATCATAGCAGGCGGTCAGAACGAGAGCGGAAGCAAGCATGGTGTCTATCGCATTACGCTCGCTAAGGATGGTCAAGCACGTGTGACAGCCCTCCCCCTCTATGCCTTGCAAGGTGGATAATATGGCTGGTGCACTCGTCGGTCGACACCTATATATCGTTGGCGGAATGGTAGATGGAAAGGCAAGCAATCGTGTGTTATGCCTCGACTTAGACCATATCAACCGTGGATGGAAGGACATCCAACCCTTCCCCGGGCTACCTCGTGTACAGCCGATAGCCGGTTCTTTAGGCGAAAGAAAAGCTCTGTCTTTTCGGTGGATTTGCCCCTGCAACAAAGCGAGTGAAAGACGCACAGTTGGCTATGGATGGCTACCTCTTTGATGAAGAAACTGCCACTTGGAAAAACCTCGATTGCCCTAAGGATGAGGCTGGCGAAGCCCTCTTTGTGGGTGGCGGAGCAGCTATCAACATAGCAGACGACCATCTCTTGGTTACGGGCGGAGTAAACAAAGACATCTTCCTAGCGGCTGTCAATCATCCACAACCCGACTATCTCTCTCACCCGATAGCGTGGTATCAGTTCAACCCTTACACCTTATTATATAATAAGGGTGGTTGGCAAGTATTGTCGAAACATACGGAAACAGCACGTGCGGGTGCTGCCATGGTCAAAACCGATGATGGTGTCTTTGTCATCGGAGGTGAGTTAAAACCCCGTGTAAGAAGCAATCAGATTGTAAAATACCCCGAACAAGCTCCTCACAAACGTGAGATAAAATAACAAACAGCGGTAAAAACCTATCTATGAAGAAGTATTATCCCTGGGTGCTTGTCGCCCTCTTATGGTTTGTAGCACTCTTGAATTACATGGACCGACAGATGTTGTCCACCATGCAAGAGGCTATGAAAGTAGATATTAGTGAGTTAAATCAAGCCGAAGCATTCGGTGCTTTGATGGCAGTCTTCCTTTGGATCTATGGCATTGTAAGCCCCTTTGCAGGTATTATAGCCGACAGGATGAGCCGTAAGTGGCTCGTTGTGGGTAGCATATTCGTATGGTCAATGGTCACATTCCTTATGGGTTACGCCCATAACTTCACGCAGCTTTACTGGCTAAGAGCCTTTATGGGCATTAGTGAAGCGCTCTATATCCCTTCCGCCCTGTCGTTAATTGCCGACTGGCATGAGGGTAAGTCGCGCTCATTAGCTATCGGAATCCACATGACCGGACTCTATGTTGGACAGGCGATAGGCGGCTTTGGTGCCACACTCGCAGCCATGCTCTCATGGAATGCGGCGTTCCATTGGTTCGGCGTCATCGGTGTTGTTTATTCAATCGTACTCCTTCTCTTACTCAAAGAGAACCCTAAACATTCGCAGAAACAGGCTACCACGACAGGAGAAAAGCCCTCACGCAATCCGTTCCGAGGTCTTTCTGTCGTCTTCTCAACGTGGGCATTCTGGGTAATATTGTTCTATTTCGCTGTACCTAGCCTCCCTGGATGGGCAACGAAGAACTGGTTACCAACGCTCTTCGCCGATAGTTTGAACATACCGATGGCTAGTGCGGGACCTATATCGACCATTACTATTGCCGTCTCATCCTTTGTTGGCGTCATTCTTGGAGGTATCCTCTCCGACAGATGGGTGCAGCGCAATATCCGTGGAAGAGTTTATACGAGTGCTATTGGGCTTGGTTTGACCGTCCCAGCATTGATACTCTTGGGCTTTGGACATAGTCTCATCGCAGTCGTTGGGGCTGGACTATGCTTCGGAGTGGGCTATGGTATCTTTGATGCGAACAATATGCCGATCCTGTGCCAGTTCATTTCTTCAAAGTACCGAAGCACTGCCTATGGTATAATGAACATGACGGGCGTCTTTGCCGGGGCTGCTGTTACACAAGTGTTAGGCAAGTGGACCGATGGAGGAAACCTTGGGTTGGGCTTTGCCCTATTAGGAGCTGTGGTGGTGCTAGCCCTCATCTTGCAGCTTTCTTGCCTACGACCAACGACAGACAATATGGAATAGTAATACATTAAAATATAGTTATGGAAAGATTATTGGACTTATCGATGCACCATTCACACCCTTTCATGCGAATGGCGATGTCAATCTCGAACCTATCGAGAAGTATGCAGCTATGTTGCAGAAGAATGGTTTGAAAGGTGTATTCATCAATGGTTCTTCAGGCGAAGGATATATGCTTACGACCGAAGAACGTATGCAGCTGGCAGAGAGATGGGTGCAGGTTGCGCCCGAAGGGTTTAAGGTTATCGTACACGTGGGGAGCTGTTGTCTGCGTGAGAGTGTTAAGTTGGCAAAGCATGCCGAGCACATTGGTGCATGGGGAATAGGCGCAATGGCACCTCCTTTCCCTAAGATAGGACGCATCGAGGAGTTGGTGAAGTATTGCGAAACCATCGCTTCGGCTGCCCCTTCCTTGCCGTTCTATTATTATCACATCCCAGCCTTCAACGGAGCCTTCTTGCCGATGCTTGACTTGTTGAAAGCCGTTGATGGACGCATAGAAAACTTTGCAGGAATCAAGTACACCTTCGAGAGTCTCTATGAGTACAATCAGTGTCGTTTGTATAAAGAAGGCAAGTATGACATGCTTCATGGTCAAGACGAAACAATCCTCCCAAGCCTTGCTCAAGGTGGAGCACGTGGTGGCATTGGTGGTACAACGAACTATAACGGGCGCGAGCTGACGGGTATCATTGAGGCATGGAACGCTGGCGACATCGAGACAGCACGTGAGAAACAGAACTTCTCACAGGCAGTGATCAATGTTATCTGTCACTTCCGTGGTAACATCGTAGGCGGTAAGCGCATAATGAAACTGCTCGGTTTCGACCTCGGACCGAACCGTGTTCCCTTCCAAAACATGACCGATGAAGAGGAAGCACGTATGCAGAAAGAACTCGAGGAGATTGGTTTCTTCGAGAGGTGTAATAGGTTTTAAGTTACCCCACCCAGCCTCCCCCAAAGCCCAAATAGAGCCTCCCCGTCCCTCTCCGAATGGAGAGGGGAGTAAAAACTATTGTTTGCAAATGAAAGGGCGTTTCTTCGATGTAAAGAAAGGCTCTTCTCGACATAGGAAACGCCCTTCTCCAATCGAGAAGGGCGTTTCCTAATTCTAGAATATGATTACTTCTATTCCCACTAACCACCCTCTCCCATCCTACTAGCAGTTTTCCTCCCCTCTCCATTCGGAGAGGGGTTGAAAGTGAGGCTCTTCTTTATTTGCAAACATATGTCTTTTTAATAATGAAAAAGATTATAAATTCGTTTTTTTCGTACTTTTGCAGTCGGATAATGATAGAAGAGTAATATCAAAGAAAGAGTTCTTTTAAGATTGTAATAAGAGTTAGAGCGAAAACAATTAACCATTATGAGCGAATCAAGTGATGGTATTCAGTTTAAGTGAAGGCTGTTTTTCGATTAGTAAAAGATTGTTTTTGATTAGTAAGTAAATATTAATTATAGAGAAAGATGCACAAGATGAATTTTCTCCAACGTATTACCTGTGTTCTTATTCTGAACCTTTTATGCTTTGGACCATTATGTCTTCCAGCTTCAGCACAGGACTTCGATGGTGCGAAGGTAACGCTTTCTTTGCAGGATGCAACAATCGAATCCTTTGCAAATGAGGTTGCTAAGCAAACGGGTCTAGTAGTGAAATTTGCTGACGAGGATGTTAAGTCGCTCAAAGGAGTAACCCTTTCCGTTCGCGACCAGTCAGTCACAAGTTTATTGGTGAGCCTCTCCAATCAACTGCCGTTTACTTATTCGGTTGATGGAAACACCCTCACCTTTGCCAAGAAGGTAGTTGCTCAACGCAGGGAACCATCAAAGGTCAGGTTACTGACGCCGATGGCGAGCCAATCATTGGTGCCATTGTCCGCATGGAAGGCGTTAATGGAGGCTTCGTAACCGATATCAATGGTGAATACCAGATACAAACGGATCAGAAGGAGGCGCACCTTACGGTGTCCTACATCGGTTATAAGACCGTAACAAGGACTGTTAAGAATGGAGCAGCAGCCAACTTCACCTTGAGAGAGGACTCTAAAGAGATGCAGGAGGTTGTTGTTACGGGTTATCAAACTAAGAACAAGAACTCGTTTACGGGCTCTCAAGTAGCCGTGACACGCGATCAGTTGATGAATGTGGGTACGAAGAATGTGTTGCAAAGTATATCTTCCTTCGTGCCAAGGTATGGTCATCGCCGATGATAACCTCAAGGGTTCTGACCCTAACAAGGTGGCAGATATCAATATTCGTGGGCGTGCCACCTTTGAGGGACAGGCTAATACTCCAGTCTATGTAGTCGATGGTGCACAGGTAACAGCAGAGTATGTTGCCGACATGGATATGAATGATATCGAGACAGTAACCGTCTTGAAGGATGCTTCAGCGTCTGCCCTTTATGGTGCGAAGGCGTCAGCTGGTGTGATCGTCATCACTACGAAGACCTTGAAAGGTGGTAAGCTGAAGTTGAACTATAGTGGAACTGTTCGTTTGTCAACGCCAGACTTGCATGATTATCACCTCTTGAATGCTCGTCAGAAACTTGAGTATGAGCGTTTAGCAGGCTTGTTCACTGATACAGACCCAACCCGTCAGTACCAGTACGACCGCGACTATGCACGTATATATAACGATGTTCAGCGTGGAGTAGAGACCGATTGGCTATCGAAACCATTGCGTAATGCCTTCTCACAATCGCATAGCTTGAGTATAGATGGTGGTGATGAGCGTGCCAAATATAACCTTGGAGTACGTTATGGAAAGGACTCCGGAGTGATGAAAGGGTCTGATCGTACCCGCTTATCAACCAACTTCCGCCTCTCATATAACGTCTCGGGTAAGTTCTTCATATCGAATAATTCAACGTTAACATCGGTTACTAATCATGAATCACCGTATGGTGACTTCTCTGATTGGGTAAAGATGAACCCTTATGAAAACCCTTACGATGCCGATGGGCAGTTGCGTTCTTCGCTCTATCATGACCTTGCCAACCCATTATATGACGCTTCGTTAGTAGTTACAACAAGTCGAATAACCTCGACTTCCTCAATACCACGAGTGTCCAATTATGGTTTGGTGATAAGGTACGATTGGATGGTGACTTCACAATCGACCGCAGTAAGCAAGACAGACGAGTGTTTACTTCACCTTTCTCATACAATGAGAAGATCTCAAAAGCAGTCAACCAGCGAGGCTCCTTGTCGGATAACTGGACCAATACAACCACCTTCCAAGGTAAGGTAATGCTGTCTTATAACAACTACTTCTTTAAGAAGTTGTTCTTAACAGCTATGGGTGGTAGTAGTATGGAGTCGACTTCTACAGACGTAGCAGGCTATCGCTCCGTTGGATTCTACTCTGACCAGTTGGGTCATCCAGCCTTTGCTACCTCTTATGATACCAATAGTCACCCTAGTGGTTCAGATACAGAAACAAGGGGAGTAGGCTTCTTTGTGAATGCAAACACTATATGGGATAACAAGTACTTCCTCGATCTCATCTATCGTTATGAAGGCTCTTCTCGATTCGGAAAGAACCAACGCTTTGCTCCATTCTGGAGTGTTGGAGGTGGTTGGAACATCCATAATGAGAAGTTCATGAAGGGTACTCCCATTCAATTACTCAAGTTGCGTGCTAGCATAGGATACCTTGGTAACATCAACTTCAACCCTTATCAGTCATTAACAACGTATAGTTACAACAGCTCTTACTTCTATGGTAAGGGTACAGGTGCCACACCTATTACTATAGGTAACCCCGACTTGAAGTGGGAACGCACGTTGAGTACGAATATCGGTGTCGACTTCACCGCTTTCCATGGGCGTATCGACCTCTCTGCCGACTACTATATCAAGAATACAGATAACCTGCTTTTGGATATAACCAAGGCACCATCAGTAGGTGTATCCACCTCTCGTGAGAATATTGGAGAGGTTCAGAACACAGGTTTCGAGCTTCGTGTTCGCACCTTCCCAATACAGACAAAGGACTGGCAATGGTCGCTTGGTTTCACCTATGCATATAATAAGAATAAGATTAAGAAGATAAGTAATGCGCTCCGTGCACTCAATGAGCAGAACCTCGCAAAGGGTGGTGTTGCACCACTTCCAGTATATGAGGAAGGTCAGTCATTGTCTGCTTTGAAGGTTGTACCATCCGCTGGTATCGATCCAGTAACAGGTCAGGAAATCTTCATCAAGCGTGATGGTAACTACACATTTACCTATGATCCGAATGACAAAGTCATCTTTGGTGATACGAACCCAATCGGTATCGGATCTATCAACTCCTACCTTACTTATAGCGATTTGCCCTTAGCTGTACCTTTCAATACTCATTTGGTGGAGCCTTGTATAACGAGACTCTCGCTACAAAGGTAGAGGGTGCTAACCCTAAGTATAACGCCGATGAGCGTGTACTTCAGGACAGATGGAAGACGCCAGGAACGGTTGCTAAGTACAAGCGAATTGATGATACGGCAACACCTTATCAAACATCTCGCTTCGTACAGATGAACAATTACCTGCGAATGAGCAGTTTGGCATTGTCTTACGAGGTTCCAACAACATGGATACAGAAGTACGGCTTGAGACGTATGTACCTCGAGTTCCTCACCAATGACCTCTTCTATCTATCCACAGCAAAGCGTGAGCGCGGTCTAAACTACCCTTACGATAGAAGTTTCGAGTTCTCTTTAAGATTCTCACTTTAATACGATTAGACAAGAAATGAATATGTTGACAAAATATATAGGGGCTTCGGTGGTACTTGCACTACTGACCTCTTGCAATGACTTCTTGGATGTTCAGCCCAAAGGACAGAACACCGAAGACCAGATGTTTACGACTATCACGGGTTATGAAGATGCTATGTTTGGTGTTTATGGCAAGTTAGCTTCCTCCAACCTGTATGGTGAGAGCCTCTCATGGGGGCTTGTTGACAAGCTCGGACAGGAGTTCGGTTATGATAACTCGCAGGATGTGAGCTATTATCTGAACCGTTACCAATATACCAACCAACAGGCTCGTTCGCAGACAGATGCCATCTGGAAGAACATGTATAGTAATATCGCAAATGTCAACAACGTGTTGCGACACATGAATGATATCAGTAGTGCGCCCCAAGAGAGACGCCTCATACATGGTGAAGCATTGGGTTTGCGTGCCTTTATGCACTTCGATTTGGCTCGCTTATACTGTACTGACTATACCCGAAGTGACGCCAATACGTTAGGTTTACCATACGCAACTGAGTTCAATCTAAAGAACCGCTCGCGTTATAGTTTGCATGATACTTTCAAGTTAATCATTGGTGATTTGAATGCTGCCGACTCGCTATTGTCAGATGATAATAACGTCACTTACAATAACGTTTTACAGCGTGATTATCATCAAGACCGCGTCATCTTCTTCAATAAATATGCGGTGAAAGCAACGAAAGCACGCGTTTACTATGCTATGGGTAATAAGTCAGAAGCAGCCAAGTATGCACGTGAAGTCATCAATGCAACACAGAACTTTAAGCTGAACACAACGACTTCTATCGATTCAGTTATGCGTTTCCCAGCTAATAAAGAGATGATATTTGGTGTTTATGCAGCCGATCGTTCTGGTGCCATTCGTTCTGCTTTTCTGCGTGCAACAGGTGCTGGTACGTTTACTGAAGGGCGTCGTGATGCACGAAGTCTCTATGAGACAGACCACTTCACAGCCACTAGCTCCGATGCAAGATACAGCTCGTTCTTCAGAGAAAACACCTCTTCGGGTGCATCAACATTCTCTTTTATACGCTTCATACAGAACGATGCAGAGGCAAACAACAATACTCTCAAGGGCTTTGTACTGATTAGTCTGCCAGAGATGTACTATATCTTGAGTGAAAGTGTGTATGACACGAACAAGACAGAGGCTATTTCTCTGCTTAACGCAGTGAGGAAGAGTAGGGGACTTGGCGATGTTGATGCATCGAAAGTGAGCACACGTGAACTCTTCGAACAGGAGATGATGCGTGAACGTATGCGTGAGTTCCCTGGTATGGGACAGTCATTCTATGCGTTAAAGCACTATAATCGCAGCTTTACAGACTTCCGCAACGTTGATACCTATCAGCCTTCTGATGCCATCTTCAACCTCCCTTGGCCTGATGTGGAGAATGAGTACGGCAATAAGGAAGTACACAAATTATAAAAGATAAGGGCTAATAAGGTCTTTGTGGAGCGAAGACTCTTTCGCTAACCACACTGACCTGCCCTCATACAAAGTATATTGATACAATCAACTAGAATTTAATAGATTATGTATAAGTCAATCATAAACTTCTTTGCCATTGGTGTTATTGCCTTGTCATGGCAGGCATGCTCTGGTATAGATTACGATGGGGAATATTCTAAAGAAGGTGATTTTGAAGGTAATAATCAGGTGTATTTTGCTTTGAAGAATACTTCTGATACCTTATATAATTACTCTTTTGGAACCGCACCAACTAGTGTGACACGTGATACGGTGGCTGTTACTGTAAAGCTCGCAGGCGTTAAAAAGTCCACAGCTCAGCACTTTAAGGTAGTCGTTGACCCTAGTAGTTCGGCTCAAGCAGGTGTACACTATGAGGCCTTGAATAGCGATCAGATTATTCCTGCCGATAGTCTTTCTGCAACGTTCCCAGTGGTGTTGTTGCGTCAAAACTTGAGTAGTACGCAGAATGATAACATACGAATTGTATTGCGTTTAGAGGCTACCAACGATTTAGGAGTTCGTTTCCCGAATATGACCAAGCGTATTATCACTTTCGATAATGTACTCGAGAAGCCTTATTGGTGGGACTATCCAATAATGAAGGCAATGGGTCTTCCAGATTATACACCAGCCAAGTATCGTATGTTGTTGTCGTATTATAACTCTGACCCAAGCCTAATTGTGAATGCAATTCGCAATCCTCGTCAACAGACACAGCTGTATAGAAACATTCAGAAGGTTAAGGCTTATTTCCTAGCAAACCCTGAGTAACAATACAACTAATAGATAACAGATACGGGACATGGTCCCTTCATGGAATAAGAAAGCTACAAGTATGATAAAGAAATATTTATATGTATTGGCACTATCTGCCCTTACCTTCACCTCATGTATTAAGGATGACTCTACTGCGGGGGGCGACTCTGTATCAGTGATAAGTCTTCAGAATCCTCTTGAAAGTACTTATACATTGGATCAGAACGATACTCTTAAGATCAATCCAACCGTCTTGCAGACCAATGGAGACAAACCCCTTACTTATGAATGGGAGGTTAATCATAAGCTAGTATCGAACGATTCGAAGCTAGTCTACCCTTGTAACAAGTCGGGAGAGTACAAAGCTCGCTTGCGTGTAAGCAATGGTCAGAACATTCAAATCTATGAGTTCAATGTCAATGTAGAGTATGCTTACACCAAGGGAATCTATCTCTTGGCTGATAACAACAATCAAACCATCTTGTCATACGTCCCAACTGAGGATGTAAAGAAGTCCTTCAAGTTGGATGTATTGGCTGATAACAACCCTAATGTCAGCTTTGGTGCGCCACGCTCAATGGCTTTCAGTAGGACATTCGATAGTCAGAAGGCAAACATCTTGTTCCTTGCTGCAGGTAACCCATCGAAGATTTATCAGCTAGATGGCTATGAGATGATATCAATCTTCAATACTTCTGTTGGTGAGAAGGTCAATCAGTTAGTGGCAAGTTCGGATGATAGTCGACCCAAGGTGATGGCTATTACAGGTCATAACCTCTATTCTCTTGATGTGAATTCAACCAATCTTCAAACACAGACATCACGTTTCAATGGTGCTGTCAGTGGTAACGTCACACTTGCCAATTACATGACTCCATGGTGGAGAGAGGACTTGTTTTATGCACATGGCGATGCTTACTTTCGACAATTCACATGGTGCTCTTCTCACAATGGCGATTGAGAACACCTCAATACCAGCCGAGATCCTCAAGGGAACATTCTCTGGTGACACCTTGGTAGGTATGGCTAGCATTAATAGGCAGCGCCATCTCGCCCTCATCACATGCCAGAAGAGCACGGGAACATTCTATTTCAACTATATCAACCCAGGCTATTATTCGTCTGACGCAACCAAGCGCATTGCTGCAAATGTACTGTATCGTATAGCTATGCCAGCGTCAACAGGAATTGAAAATGGCTCTGTTGTGCGTTCAGCACGTAGTAAGAACATCGTTTACTACACGAAGGGTAACGCTGTATATGCACATAACGTCCTAGCGAACGGAACCTTCCCTACGGCTCCACTCATTAGTGTTGGCAATAGCACGGAGACGATAGTTGACATGGTATTCTCCGATGATGACAACCTTATATATATAGCAACTAACGACCCATCAAGCACTATGCAGGGCAGTCTTTACTGTTATGACGCCCAGACAAATAGCCTACGTTGGTCGAAACAGCATATCACTAAGAGGATTGTGAAGGCACTATACAGAAACAAATAAACATTAATGATAATGAATATCTCACATTGGAAACCATTACTGGGAGGGACTTTTGCGTTCCTCCTAGTATTGCATGGTACTGTAGTTAAGGCTGATGACAATAAGTCGAAGGACTCTTCTAAAGCCAAGAAGGAGACGAAGTACGATCGACTCTTTAAGGACAAGAAGACCGAGACAGCACGTAGTAAGTTCATCACAGTCTACAAGCAAGACAACAAAATCTACTTTGAATTACCACGAACACTGCTTAAGAAGCAGATGATATTAGGTGGCACGATTACGTCAACGACCGACCCTACAACAGTGACTGTCGGTTCGACGAGTGCTAACCCGGTACTCTTTTATTTCGACATACAGGATAGCTCGGTGGTAATGAAGACCCCGAACAATGTTCTCTTTCAGTCGAATGCCTCCTCACCAGAGCTTTCTAGCGCCCTAGCACTCAACTATCGCGATGGTATCTGGCAGGGTTTTAACATCATGGCATATAACAATGACAGTACAGCAGTAGTCTTCGACGTTACCTCCTTACTAGGGAAACCAACCAACCTACTGCCTGTTATGCCAACACGTAATGGTAAGTATTCTATCAAGGCAACGCCTAAGTCAGAGCTTTCTTTTATAAGAGGTATAAAGAGCTTTGATACTAACTTGTCCATTAATAACGACTTCTCCTATGGCGTTTCCACCTCTTTAATGTCTATGCCGGTAGGTGGTGAGCGTCCAACAACAGTAGGTGTAAGCTATAGCCTAGCCCTTGTTCCCGAGTCAGCTATGCGTCCTCGTATTATGGACTCACGCATTGGCGTTGATTATTCTGCTCGATTAGGAATACCCGTAGAAGGGGCTGGAACCAAGAAAATCTACTATTCTCACCGTTGGAATCTTGTGCCACGTGATAAGAAGGCATACGCTAAAGGCAAACTGAGTGAGCCTGTTCAGCCCATCCGCTTCTATCTTGATAACACCTTTCCAGAGGCTTGGAAGAAACCTATCAGAGAGGGTGTTCTTGCGTGGAACAAGGCTTTTGAGAAGATTGGATATCGAAATGCAATAGAGGTGGTAGACTTCCCTAAGGATCAAGAAGACTTCGACCCAGACAACGTGCAGTACTCTTGTATCAGATATATCCCTAGTGGTTCTTCATCCGAACCATCGAGTGACAAGTATGTAAACCCTAATACTGGAGAGATTATGAGTGCGTCAATGTTTATCTATTCTGACGTTGAACGCTCTCTACATAAGCGTCGTTTGGTGGAGACAGGAGCTGTTGATCCATCAGTGAGAGGCAACCGCTTGAATGCAGCTCAGTTTGCTGAAGGGTTGAAGCTACTTGTGATGAGAGAGATGGGAAGTATGTTGGGATTACAAGCTAACCCTGGTGCGTCATCTACTTACCCTACTGACTCTTTGCGTAATGCACGTTTCACCACAACCATGGGACTAACGCCATCGGTTATGGATGACGTCGATTATAATTATGTGGCACAACCCACAGACCATGGTGTACGCCTTGCTCAAACCGATTTAGGCATGTATGACTATTTCACCATTGATTGGAACTATCGTTACTTCGACCCTTCTACTGTCTCTATCAACGATGAGACAAAGACACTCGAGGCTTTCGTCGATAAGAAGGTACAGAACCCTCGCTATCGTTTCTACGCTGAACGCAATGGCAAGTGGGACCCACGTGTGCAGCAAGGTGCGCTCGGCAATGACATGATTGAGACTGCCAACCTTGCCAACAAGAACTACTCTATTGTTGAATCGAACCTCTCTAAGTGGATAAAGAACGATGAGGACACACGAATCAAGGATCAGCTCTATCTCCAGATATCACAGAATCGATACGAAGTATTCAAACATGTGCTTAGTAACGTGGGTGGTATGTACCTTAACAACATGAAGGTTTCAAGTGGAATAGCGCAATATCAGGTCGTACCTAAGGATCTTCAGCGTCGCTCCATGCTGTGGTGTCTACAACAGGCAACCAACTTCACCAAGTATGCTAACCGCAACTACGAGCGCAAAGGGTTCTTATCTGTTAGCTACTATGACCAGTCTTTGGAGTTCCTAGGCTATGACTTGCTTGCAGCTAGGCTTCGTGTGGCTGTTACCGCTTACTTGAATCCAAACAGCTACACGCAGAAGGAGTACTTTGATGACCTCTATGATGGTATCTTCAAGAGCGTTGCTCAAATGCGAACACCCTCTCAGAGCGAGCGAGTTCTGCAACGCACATTCATGAATTATGCGCAGAATGTAGTCTCAAAAGCCACTGGTAATGGTGGTTCTGAGGGTGGTTCGGGCAGTCGTTCAGCGTTGAAAGATGACGACATGGGCGCTACACCAGGTTTGGTGACCCTTCACAGAATCTCGCCCCAACAGTGGATATCACTGTAGCAGACAACTCTGAGCTTTATTTCTATAATTGTCTGGCTAAGTTAAAACCAGCTTTGGAGAAGTGCCTAAAGGCTAACTTGCCCTTAGAAGCACGCACTCACTATGAGATGTTGCTCTTCAAAGTGAACAAGACAATGGAGGTTAAGAAATGAGAAAACTATTCATTCCATCTAAGAGAACGGCTGCCATCAGCTTACTAGCGGTTGGCTTGCTAAGTATCTCACTCTCGGCGCAGGCTTTCCCACTCTTTAAAAAGAAGAAGAAAGATACAAAGACAACCACAACCGTGGTGAAGAAAGATGCTTACGAGCGACTCCTTACAGAAGAGAAGACCGACTCTGCCCGAGGTCCTTTCGTCTCTCTCTATCGAACGGAAGAGAAACTTTACGTCGAACTCCCCCCTTCTTCCCTCAATCGTGATATGTTGCTAGGGGCAACCATCTCGTCAGTATCTAGTCCGCAATATGCCGAATTAGGTACACGAGCAGGCTCTGTTTCTCATATCCGATTCGTTCAGAAGGATAGTTCTATCGTCATGCAGGCTGTCAATTCAGAGTTGCTTGACGCCTTACCAACGCCAATGGCAAAGGAAGCTGAGGCTACTAACTATCGTAACCTCGACCTCTATTCCTTCCCAATCAAGGCTCGTAACAAGAAAACAGGTGGTATCGTCTTCGATGCCTCATCGTTCTTCTTGCGTGAAAGTAAGTATTTCCCCGTTATCGCCAAGATAGCTGGTCCTTACAGAGTGGATGCCGAATTGAAACCCGAATGGATAAAGGTTACTGCCTTAAAGTCCTTTGAGTCCAACGCATGTATTAAGATGGAACGTAACTACGTAGCCAACATGACGGGCAATAGTGGTAGTGTGGCAATCAGCAATCAACCGGTATCCATCGGTGTTGAATTTACATTAGCTCTATTGCCAGAGGATAAGATGACGCCTCGACTTAGCGATGTCCGACTAGGTTACTTCTTAACTCCTAAGGCAATAGTTAACGATGGACTCATTGAGCATGCGAGCTTTATTAATAGGTGGCGAGTAGAGCCGAAGGACCCTGCCGCATACTTTGCAGGGAAGCTCTCAGAGCCTAAGAAGCCGATTGTTTACTATATCGACAACAACTTCCCACCGCTTTGGAAGAAGGCAATTAGGAACTCCGTTCTGCGTTGGAACGCTGCTTTTGAACGCATAGGATTTAAGAATGTCATGCAGGTAAGGGACTTCCCAACGGATGACCCGAGCTTTGATCCAGATAATTTCAAGTACTCTTGCATACGTTACTTGCCTACTGCCACAGAGAATGCAATGGGTCCGTCATGGATTGATCCACGCACGGGTGAAATCATCACAGCCACTGTCTTGGTTTATAACGACGTGGTCAACGTCATTAATAGTTGGCGTTTTATCCAGACAGCACAGCTCGATCCCGCTGCTCGAACGCTCAATATGCCAGATAGCATACTAGAGGCTTCGCTCGAATACATCGTTGGTCACGAGGTTGGTCATACACTCGGTTTAATGCACAATATGGCTGCATCAGCTGCTATACCTACTGACTCGTTACGCTCAGTGGACTTCACTCATAAGTACGGCACCACAGCCTCTATCATGGACTATGCCCGTTTCAATTACGTTGCACAGCCTTCTGATAAGGGCGTATCGCTTACGCCACCTATTCTCGGCGTCTATGACAAGTATGCCATAGAGTGGGGTTATCGTGTATTCCCTAACTCTAAAGGCTTTCGTGACGATATTAAGCCTTTGCAGGAACTTGTGGCTCAACACGAAACCGACCCTATGTATCGCTATGGATTGCAACAGTCGCGTTATCGTTATGACCCAACTGCAATCGAGGAGGACCTTGGTAGTGATGCAATTAAGTCGAGTACCTATGGTTTGAAGAACCTTGAATACATCCTCCAGCACTTTGATGAGTGGATACCAGATGGTGAGGACGGGGCTAGAAAGGCGAAACTCTATCGTCAAATAGTGTCCCAGGCTTATGGTTACTCACGCAATGTTTATGCCTTGATAGGCGGTATCAAACTCTATCAAACGACCGAGTCTTCAGGGCTTCCACGCTATGAAGTCGTATCAAAGGAACGCCAACGTGCAGCTGCAATGTGGCTCTTGGAGGAGGCTCGAAAGTTCGGTAAACGAGGGATAACAAGTCTTGAAGATAGATTGCCACAGGTTAATTCGCATCCTTATAAGATGTTGGCAAGTGGCATACAAGAGATGGCTATGTCCGCAACAGCACGTTTGGCACTCAGTTACTATGCCGATTCCACATCCTATTCGCCCTTGGAATATAACGAGGATGTCTATAACAACGTATGGAGAAAGACAATCGCAGGTGACGAGTCACTCGATGATGACGATATTGCCATGGAGCGTTTATACGTGGAACGACTTAGGTCGAACGTTATGGAAGTGAAGCAGATGGGTAGGGTGCGCAGCCTTCGCAATGATAAAGAATATGTGTCTTTCCTCGGTTTTGGAACGGGTTATGGCGATCCAGAAACAATGTGGACAGAGACCATCGACCGCACTGCTGAGTATGTGTTCCACTATGCGCAGAAGTTGCAAACACTCCTTGCTGAGCGTATCAAGACCACGAGTAACAGTACACTCAAGTCGCAGTACGAATTGATGTATGCGCGTGTTCAACGCTATATGAACGAATAAACTGTATAGAAGAAAAGCCTCTCCCCCGCCAACAACAGGCTTACCACCAGCCCATCTACAGCCTCACCCCCGTCCCCTCTCCGAATGGAGAGGGGAGTGAACACTGCTAGTAGGATGAGAGAGGATGGTAAGTGTGAATAGAGGTAATCATATTCTAGAATTAAAGAAAACGCCCTTCTCGATTGGAGAAGGGCGTTTCTTCGTTATGAAGAGAGCCTTTCCTTGCATCAAAGAAACGCCCCCTTTATCTGCAAACAATAGTATTCACTCCCCTCTCCATTCGGAGAGGGGGCCGGGGAGAGGCTGTAGATAGGTTGGGGGATAGGCTCTATCTAAGTTCGAGATAGGCTGCTTCTCTCCCTTAAACAGCAAATAAGTGCAGTAAACATGATTGACTTCTAGAAGATTTTTGTAACTTTGCTCTCAGATAAATAACAATCAAAAAGGATATAGATATATGCTTACATTAAAGCTTATAAGCGAAGAGACAGAGCGTGTCATCAAAGGATTGGAGAAGAAACACTTCTCTGGTGCACGTGAGGCAGTAGAGAAAGTATTGGAATATGACCGCTTGCGTCGTGAGACTCAGCAGAAACTTGACACCAATAAACAGCATCAGAACCAACTATCAAAGCAGATTGGTCAACTGATGAAGGACGGTAAGAAGGATGAAGCTAACAATATAAAAGAAGAGGTGGCAGAGCTTAAATCGGCCGACAAAGCACTCCAGGAGATCATGGAGAATGCTCAGAAGGAGATGACCGAGGTGCTCTTAACCATTCCAAATATCCCTAACGACGATGTTCCAGAGGGCAAGGACGCTAACGACAACGTTGTTGTTAAGGAGGGCGGAACGAAGCCTAACCTCCCAGCTGACGCCCAATGCCACTGGGATCTATTGAAGAAGTTCAACCTAGTTGACTTCGACTTAGGTGTGAAGATAACGGGTGCTGGCTTCCCATTGTACATCGGTAAGATGGCAAGATTCCAACGTGCTCTAGAGGCATTCTTCCTTGATGAAGCACGAAAGAGCGGCTATCTTGAGGTGCAACCACCATTGGTTGTTAATCAAGACTCCGGTCTTGGCACTGGTCAGTTGCCTGATAAAGAGGGTCAGATGTACCATGCTAACCTCGATGATCTATACTTGATTCCAACGGCAGAGGTGCCTGTTACCAACATATTCCGTGATGAGATTCTTGACGAGAAAGAGCTTCCCGATTAAGCGTTGTGCTTACTCTGCTTGCTTCCGTCGAGAGGCTGGTAGCTATGGAAAAGACGTGCGTGGACTGAATCGTCTACACCAGTTTGATAAGGTGGAGATCGTGCGCATCGATAAGCCAGAACACTCTTATGAGTCATTGGATGAGATGTTGAACCATGTAGAAGGTCTATTGAAAAAGCTCGAATTACCCTATCACATCCTTCGTCTCTGCGGTGGTGACATGAGCTTCACATCGGCTATCTGCTATGATTTCGAGGTATGGAGTGCAGCCCAAGAACGCTGGTTGGAGGTGTCAAGTGTATCTAACTTCGAGAGTTACCAAGCGAATCGTTTGCATTGTCGTTACCGTCATGCTGAGGATAAGAAGATAGAGTTGTGCCACACACTGAATGGTTCGGCACTTGCCTTGCCACGCATTGTTGCGGCAATCATAGAGAACAATCAAACCCCAGAGGGTATACGTGTTCCGAAGGTACTCGTACCTTATTGCGGCTTTGAAATGCTCGACGATAAGATGGACTAAGCCTTAGCCCACTAATACGGAACAACGAACAAGACATAACCTAACAATCAACCTTTTAACAAAACTCATCCCTCGTGGATTCTAATCCCCCCTCTCCAAGCGGAGAGGGGACGTGGATGAGCCCTTTAGACTATGAACAAGATTATAAGCAAGAAGCAGTTTTCTGAGAAGGTGTTTTGTATTGAAGTAGAGGCACCACTCATAGCTCGTAGTTGTCGACCAGGCAACTTTATCATCGTACGTGTTGATCATCACAGTGAGAGAGTACCATACACCATTGCCAAAGCTGACGCCCAGAAGGGCACGTTGACAATGGTTATTCAAGAGGTGGGACGCTCTTCGACGAAGCTTTGCCAACTAGAGGTTGGAGATGAGATAGTCGATATTGTCGGTCCTTTGGGCACCCCTTCTCGCATTGAGAAATACGGTACAGTCGTATGTGCGGGAGGTGGTATTGGCATTGCAGCGATACTCCCCATCCTCACAGCTCTTAAGCAAGCTGGCAACAAGGTAATATCTGTTTTGGCAGGAAGAAGCAAGGAACTTGTTATCATGGTGGACGATGTTCGACAGTACTCAGACGAGGTGATCATCATGACGGATGATGGTTCTTATGGTGAGAAGGGCGTTGTCACGGTGGGAGTTGAGAAGGTGATTCAACGTGAGCATGTCGATAAGGTGTTGGCGATTGGACCTCCTATTATGATGAAATTCACCTCACTCTTGGCAAGAAATACGGCATTCCGAACGATGTATCACTGAATACTATCATGGTGGATGGCACTGGAATGTGTGGTGCTTGTCGATTGACTATTGGTGGAAAGACCAAGTTTGTCTGCATTGACGGACCAGAGTTTGACGGCGACTTAGTCGATTGGGACGAGATGTTTAAGCGTATGGGCACCTTCAAGGAGATTGAGGCTAAGGACATGGCAGTGCCTAATCCTGCTGATAAGAAGGGTTCTGACCATTCTAGTTCGTCTATTAATAATGTAGGAGATGAGGCTTCTCTGGATGGTGAGAAATCATCTTCTATCGACAAAAACAACGTTTCCACCGATGAGGCAAACGAACCCGAAGAGGTTTGGCGTAAAGCTCTTCGCAAGGAGTTGAAGCCTAAGGAGCGTACAGCCATCCCTCGTGTGCAGATGCCAGAACTTGATCCTGCCTATCGTGCAACGACCCGTTTGGAGGAAGTAAACATCGGTTTGACGCCCGAAATGGCTATGCAAGAGGCGAAGCGATGCCTCGATTGCCCGAAACCAACGTGTGTGGAAGGGTGCCCAGTGGGCATTCATATCCCCGACTTCATCAAACATATAGAGCATGGAGACTTCCTTCAGGCAGCTAGCATACTAAAGGAAACATCGGCATTGCCCGCTGTTTGCGGTCGTGTATGCCCACAGGAAAAGCAGTGCGAGAGCCGTTGTATCCATCTAAAGATGAATTCGCCCGCCGTAGCCATTGGTTATCTCGAGCGTTTCGCAGCCGACTATGAGCGTGAGAGTGGGCAGATGACCTTACCAAAAGTAGTCCCCTCGACGGGTATCAAGGTAGCTGTTGTGGGTTCAGGACCATCTGGTTTGAGCTTTGCAGGCGATATGGTAAAGCGTGGATATGAGGTTTATGTGTTCGAAGCACTACATGAGATCGGTGGCGTACTCAAGTATGGTATCCCCGAGTTCCGCCTCCCTAACAGGATAGTAGATGTAGAGATTGAGAACCTCCGACGTATGGGTGTCCACTTCCAAACAGACACGATTGTGGGTAAGACTATCAGTATTGACGAATTGAAGGAGATGGGTTTTAAAGGCATATTTGTAGGTTCCGGAGCTGGCTTACCGAACTTTATGGGCATTGAAGGAGAGAACTCTATCAACATACTCTCTAGTAACGAATACCTCACGAGAGTAAACCTCATGGATGCAGCTAACCCCGAAACGGATACGCCACTCATAATAGGTAAGAGGGTTCTAGTTATAGGAGGAGGCAACACAGCGATGGACTCCTGCCGTACAGCTAAGCGTCTTGGGGCAGACGTGACATTGGTATACAGACGTTCAGAAGCAGAGATGCCTGCACGCCTGGAGGAGGTGAAACACGCCAAAGAAGAGGGTGTCCATTTCCTCACGTTACATAATCCTCAATCGTACAAAGCCGATGAGAAGGGTCGCGTCTGTGCTGCGGTATTGGATGTGATGAGGCTTGGTGAGCCTGATGCTAGTGGGCGTCGACGTCCAGAGGTAACGGGCGAGACGGTGACAGTGGAGTGCGATCAAGTGATTGTGGCAGTAGGAGTTTCACCGAATCCATTGGTTCCGAAGTCTATCGAAGGGCTTGAGTTAGGTCGTAAGAACACGATAGTTGTCAGCGACCAGATGCAGAGTTCCCGTCCAGAGATATATGCTGGTGGTGATATTGTACGTGGTGGTGCGACTGTTATCCTCGCAATGGGTGATGGTAGAAAAGCCGCAGCTAGTATGGCAGAAAGGCTCGCTTTGTAATCCAAAGCTATGAGTGCTTAGACAGAGTAACATAGTTTCTAAGACATAAGGACATAGTTTTTTTAGACAAAATGACATAAGGACATATTGTTTTAAAGACATATTTTAAAGACATACTAATATAGTAACAATGTGCTTAGTAACAGATGTTTAAGACAGAAGGATATGGTTTTTTAGACAAAATGACATAAGGACATATTGTTTTAAAGACATATTTTAAAGACATACTAATATAGTAACAATGTGCTTAGTAACAGATGTTTAAGACAGAAGGATATGTTTTCTAGACAAAATGACATAAAGACATATTGTTTTAATGACGTGTTTCTTAGGCTGAGTAATATAGGGTTACGAGGTGTACGAGTATAAGATAGTAAATAAGGAAAGGCTCTTCTCAAATGGAGAAGAGCCTTTCTTTCTATCCAAAAGAGCCTTTCTTCAATGTGACGAAACGCCCTCTTTATCTGCAAATAATGGTTTTCACTCCCCTCTCCATTCGGAGAGGGGTTGGGAGTGAGGCTTCTTCTCAAATGGAGAAGAGCCTTTCCTTGTTTTCGTTCTTTCGTTATTAGGATTCGTGTTCCTATGTTACTATGTCTTTAAAGTATGTCCTTAAACCAATATGTCTTTATGTCATTTTGTCTAAAAAACCATGTCCTTCTGTCTTAAACATCTGTTACTAAGCACATTGTTCCTATGTTACTCTGTCTTAATAATATGTCATTAAGACAATATGTCTTTATGTCATTTTGTCTAAAAAACCATGTCCTTCTGTCTAATTAACCACACCCTAGAATAGTGAACATTGCATTTTGAATTAGATAAACTGCTCAACAACATGTGCAACCCCATCTTCTTCGTTGGATAAAGTTACGTAATCGGCTTCGGATTGAATGTCTTTTGCAGCGTTCGCCATAGCTACCCCGAGTCCTGCAAAGCGTATCATACTCAGGTCGTTATAGCCATCACCACAGGCGATAACCTCCTCTTGGGTGATACCGAGTGTAGTGATTAAGCGGTTGAGCGACTGCGCTTTGTCGATACCTAAGGGCACACACTCTAAGAAGTAATCGGCTGAACGATAGAGTTCCATCTGTCCTTTCAGTTGAGCAAGTAGACTTAACTCTAGTTGATGGAGCTTAGTTGGTTCGCCAACAATCAGACATTTATTAATAGGACAGACCAGTTGGCGGAGGAAGTCATCGTATTGAACGACGGGCATCTTATTGATGTGCGCCTCAATCTGTACATATTTATCATCCTTTTGAGTGGCTGCAATACCCTCACCTTGGTAAGTTAGAATCTGTAAACCAGCCTTCTTCGCCCCTTCATAGAGCATGGGAACGAGCTTCTCATCCAACTTCTGTTCAAATAAAACACGATTGTTCGTGCAGTCAATAATCTTTCCTCCGTTGTAAGCGAGGATAAATCCGCCATGAGTCTTTAGTTCCAACTCCTCAGCAAGAGGTATGATTCCGTAAGTGGGACGCCCCGATGCCAATACAATATGCACGCCCTTTGCCTGCGCTTGCATAAGAGCTTCCTTCGTTTTAGGCGTTATCTCCTTCTTATTATTCGTCAGTGTGCCATCGAGGTCGAGCACAATCATCTTATACTTCATATATCCTTTACACTTAATCATTAGTCATTTGTATGCAAAGATACATATAAGTCGAGTCCAGGTAATAGTTAATTACGGAATTTAACACTTGCACTTCATTTAATAGCTATCATATCTTGGCTATCAGAAAATAATGTCGTACATTTGCAAGTAACAATAGGTATTGACTTATTTCATTATTAAAACATAATTAATTATGGCAGTAGTAGATTACAAGAAATTAGGTCTCGTGAACACACGTGAGATGTTCAAGAGAGCAATCAAAGGCGGTTATGCAATCCCAGCATTCAACTTCAATAACCTTGAGCAGCTTCAGGCAATCATCAAGGCATCATCAGAACTAAAGTCACCAGTTATCCTTCAGGTATCTAAGGGTGCCCGCAAGTATGCTAACCAGACTTTACTTCGTTACCTTGCAGAGGGTGCTGTAGAGTACGCAAAGGAGTTGGGTTGCCATCATCCAGAGATTGTTCTTCACCTAGACCATGGTGATAGCTTCGAGACATGTAAGTCTTGTGTAGACTTCGGATTCTCTTCTGTAATGATTGATGGTTCTGCTCTTCCATACGAGGAGAATATCGCTTTGACAAAGAAGGTAGTAGAGTATGCACATCAGTTCGACGTAACTGTAGAGGCAGAACTTGGTGTTCTCGCTGGTGTTGAGGATGATGTTGTAGCTGAGGTATCACACTATACAAAGCCAGAAGAGGTTGTTGACTTCGCTACTCGCACTGGTTGTGACTCATTGGCTATCTCTATTGGTACTTCTCATGGTGCTTACAAGTTCACTCCAGAGCAGTGTACACGTGACCCGAAGACTGGTCGTTTGATTCCTCCTCCATTGGCTTTCGACGTTCTCGCAGCCATCGAGAAGCAGCTCCCAGGCTTCCCAATCGTTCTTCACGGCTCTTCTTCTGTTCCACAGGAGTATGTTGACATCATCAACGAGCATGGTGGTAAGTTGCCAAACGCTGTTGGTATTCCTGAAGATCAGCTCCGTCAGGCAGCTAAGAGTGCTGTATGTAAGATCAACATCGACTCTGACTCTCGTCTTGCATTTACTGCAGGTGTACGCCAGACATTCGATGAGCACCCAGAGTACTTCGACCCACGTCAGTATTGCGGAAAGGCTCGTGAGTACATGGAGGATCTTTACAAGCATAAGATCACTGATGTTCTCGGTTCTGATAACAAGCTCGTTAACTGCGACTAATCATTAGTTATCGGTCTACGAGATCACATAAACGATAGCGGTAGTACCCTTTGTTGGGTGCTACCGCTTTTCGATTCTGTACTTGTTTGTCTTGGTTATTATATGTATCTTTGTATCGTCAATCTAACAATGGAGGGTAAAATATGAAATTTCCTATTGGTATACAGAATTTCGAGAAGTTGCGAGAGGATAGTTTTATCTATATTGATAAAACGAAGTTGGTTCACCGTTTAGCCGTAAATGGTGGGGATTACTTCCTTAGCCGTCCACGCCGTTTTGGAAAGAGTCTTCTGATATCTACATTAGAGGCTTATTTCTCTGGCAATAAAGAGGCTTTCCAAGGGCTTGCAATAGAGTCTTTAGAAAAAGACTGGATTCAGTATCCAATCTTACATATTGATTTGAATACGGAGAGATACAACTCTGTAGATGCTTTGGCAAATAAGCTAGAGACTAATCTTTACGAATGGGAGCAACTGTATGGGAAAAGTCCTGTTGCCAATTCGTTCGGTACTCGCTTTGAATATGTCATTCGTAAAGCATTCGAGAAGACGGGGCGTAGAGTTGTGATTTTGGTTGATGAATACGATAAGCCGATGCTACAAGCAATAGGCAATAACGATTTGCAACGAGAGTTCCGTAATATATTGAAAGGTTTTTACGGTGCACTAAAGAGTTGTGACCATTATATCCGCTTTGCTTTCTTAACAGGCGTTACGAAGTTTGGAAAAGTCAGTGTATTCAGTGATTTGAATAATCTTCAGGACTTATCGATGGATAAGGAATACCAATCAATTTGTGGTATAACAGAAGAAGAGATACATCAATACTTTGCCGAACCAGTGCAGCAACTCGCAGAAGAAGAGGGCTTGACAGTAGAACAGACGCTACAGAAACTGAAACAACTCTATGATGGTTATCATTTCGTAGCTGGTGGCGTTGGTATCTATAACCCCTTTAGTCTGTTGAACACATTAAAGCGCAAACAGTTTGGCAGCTATTGGTTTGAGACAGGAACACCTACTTACCTCGTAGAGCTATTGCAGCGTAAGGATTATGTCTTACCCAATCTTACAGAGGAGGTTGCCACAGCCGATATGCTCAATAGCATTGATTCTTTCTCGGATAATCCTATTCCTGTTATTTATCAGAGTGGCTATTTGACGATAAAGGGCTATGACAAGGAATTTGAGGAGTATCACTTAGGATTCCCAAACAAGGAAGTAGAAGAAGGTTTTACTCGCTTTCTTTTGCCTTTCTATACGAATGCTGAACATGGCAAGATGCCTTTCTCTATAGCGAGCTTCGTGCGGGATTTGCGTTCAGGGAGACCTGCACAGTTTATGCAGCGTATGGAGTCAATGTTTGCAGATACGGATTATAGAGTAGTGGGCGATTCTGAGTTGTATTTTCAGAATGCGTTCTATCTCCTAGCAAAGATGATGGGCTTTTATACCAAGGTGGAACGGGCTACGAGTGATGGACGGATGGATATGACCATCGAAGCAGCCAATAATGTTTATATCTTCGAGTTCAAGCTTGATGGTTCGGCAGAAGCAGCATTGAAGCAGATAGACGAGAAAGGTTATGCCACACCATTCATTTCCAAGGGCTACAATATATATAAGGTGGGCGTAAACTTCTCTTTGAAGAAGAGATGTATTGATGGTTGGAAGATAGCAGAGTAGAAACTTTTCCTTATTCTATTTGCTCCTTTAAATTTTTATCCTTATCTTTGCCACCGTTTTGATAAGGTAACAGAATGAGAGTAACGGCGAATTATAACTTTATGCAGCAGGCTGTCCTATATAATAAAGGTATAGGGGTAGCCTGCTGTACATTTGATTCTCTAACAAAAAAAGATGAGAAAAAGATAGCGAATTATTTGGTAGTTCCAAATATTTGTATACTCTCTCTCTCTCTCTCTCTCTCTCTCTCTCTAGTAGAGCAGACGTAAATTACACATTTTTTTCTTCTCGCGTACGCGCGCGCGAAGCGTGCCGCAAACCCTGTAAACAAAGGACTTCTAGGAGTTTCCTTTGTTCTTTTTTTGTGTCCGTACCTAAACCGAAATATAGAAAAATAAAGCACGAAATAACAACTATTTTTAATCAATAAAAGCAATGAGAAAAAAGCAAGAAAAGAAAGATTATGAACGACCAGTATGTCTCGTTTATGAAATGAAGTCAGAGGCATTCTTCTGCGTATCGGTTACCCCAGCACCGATGACGTCTCAAGAAGAAGATTGGAATCCAGATGAAGAAAAGAATTTTGGCGAGGTATGGGTTGAATAATCATTAAGAAACAAATTAACGACAAACTAAACAAGATGAAGAAGATTTTATTAAACATCAGTTCTTTATTAACAGCGATAATCACTATAAGTATGTTTATTGCTTGTTCAAGTGATGATAATCTTGACAGCAAGAAAAGTGAGGACTCAAAACAGCAACTCACGTTCACTTTAACTGACGAAGACTTCAATGCAGATGAAGATGTATCTGTAACTCGTGCAGGAAAACAATCTTTGGAAGTAGCAAAAGATACCATCGACCTCGGTAACGATATCTTTGCAGAAGCCACACTTGAACGCGATACAGCCCGTGATGCCAAGCCTGCAACACGTGCAGTCGGTATGTCGAATGGTACTTATACGATTCTGGCTTATCAGAGCGGTGTTCTGAAGGGTACGCTTAAAGGCACTGTCACCAGCAACGTATTCACAGCAACTAGTGCTAACCAAAGTCTAAGCCTTGATCCAGGAACATATACCTTCTATTGTTGCAATGACAAGGTAAACATCAGCGGGAACAACTTAACCGTAAATCGTGCAGATGCAGGTAAGGCTCGTATTGGTGTTACGACAAAGGTTATCACTGCTACTCCAGCAAAGCAAAAAGTTGATTTCGTAATGAAACATGTTGGTGTACGTGTGCGCATTAAGGTGTCTGGTTATATGCCGTTTTACTCAATGGCAGATCTTAAGGCAAAGAATAATATCCCAGGTTCAACAACACTGAATGCCACAACAGGCAGCTATACTACAGATAATTCTGTCGCTGCTAATTCATCCCTTTCTGCTGGTTCTCATTTTTATAATGCATATAGTAAAGGATCTGGGAATACATTTGACGCTTTAGGTGATTATTATTATATCCTACCAGGAACAGATTTGTTGGATTTAATGGTGAATTTCTCAACACTTAAGATCTATAAAAAGGAGATGAGCAATATCTCATTAAATGGTGGTTTCCTTTTATCGTCTACTACTACTCAGAATGGATCGTACACACTGCGTATTACGCTTAAATATAGATACAAACTCCTCTATCAAGATGGAACTGTATGGAAGTATGGTGATCCTGCATCTAGTGGGCATGGAAACCCTATTGCAGTTGTTATCAATGATAATAACGGAACACCTCAGTCTGGAACAGCTATGGCTTTAGAAGATAGTTATACTGGTACAACATATCCAGAATCAGATATGCCAAGCAGTTATAGTATTACCTCTTCCAGTTCTTTGGTAGATGCCAGTCAAGATAAAAATGGATATAGTAAAACTTGGAATCAATTTCTTTCCTACAGCCCAGCAGTAAATGCTGCTAAAGCTGGACTATCTGGTTCGTACAGACATCCTTTTGCTAGTGCTACAAATGTTAGTAAGTGGTATCTTCCTGCGGCTGGAGAGTGGGCTGATGCCTTTGAAACTATTCTTTGGTAGTCGTACCATAGTCCCAGCTGGTGTTGATGATTGGAGTGGTACTTGTTATCCTGATGCTATTGAAACTGTTACTGGTGGTCCTATGTCTCAATGGTATTGGACCGCTTCTACTTATATGTGGAGTTGGGTAGGATTTGGTATAAATGGTTCAAACGGTTATACAGATATGGAATCTTCTATGACTCCTGGCTCTAGTACTATGCCTACAGCTCTCTCGGTTAGATCTTTCATTCATTTTTAATAGCAAACAATAATATTATAAACAAACGCTCCGTGGGCTAAAAGGTCTCGAGCCTACGGAGTTATCACAAAGAGAGACCACCTTAATGATAATATGGCTAACAAACCAATTCAATTTTTCTTGAGAGAGCAGAAGCTAAACATCGGTAAGCAGGCTGGAAAGACTGTCATTGTTGCTCGTCCAACTGGTAGGCACCGTGTAGACTTCCGCAACTTTTGCGAACGTATTGCTAAGTCAACAACCTTTAATGCACAGGAGGTGGCAGCCGTGCTGAATCTTGCAAGCGAAACCGCCCGTGACATCGTAGCCAATGGTGACATTGTGGAGTTTGGCGATATGGGAACGTTGACACCTTCGTTTAAGAGCAAGGCGGTAGAGACTGTTGAGCAGTTTCGTGCACAGCAGCATATCGAGAAACCTGTTATAAAGTTCCTTGCTTCTGCTAAGTATTTCACGCTGAATGATGTTACGTATGAACAAGTAGCACCAAAGGAGAAGAAAGAAAAGAAGGGAAAGAAAGAGAAAAAGAAAGCAGAAGGAACCGAGCCTTCAGGTCCTGTAACAGCATGATGATAAAAGATTTTAGAGATTTTGCTAAAACAATAAAAAAATTGTTCGCGAAGAAATTCGAAATTCTTCGCGAACAATTTTAATTTTCTTCGCGAAGAATTTTTTGCGTTGCTTAGAGGAACATTGTAGCAGAAGAACAAGGATTTAGGCAGAATGATATAAGAACACATTTCTTATGACAGGTTCTGCTTCTAGATAAACGTGCCACGGGAGCATTTAAATAGATTGATTCAGGGTATCAATCGTTCTGTAATAAGACAATCGATTATATTAATTGTGAAATTAATGTCTTTCAAAACTAGTGTATTAATTTGGTTCTCTCGCTTCCGTGGTACGGCCTCACCCCCAGCCCCTCTCCTACAGAGAGGGGGCGCCTAACGGGGTGAGGCTTTTGTATAAGATGGAGGAACACGGGTTAAAGCAGAGTAAACAGGTATGGAATACAGGGTAATATAAGAATGTAATATCTGTAGTAACAGGTTCTTAAAAATCAAAAGTCTTATCAATTGTTTGCTTTCGGGTGAAAAGAAAAAGATATTTTTGCATGCTTTTGGCAGAGACATCTCTGTTGAGTGTCTCTAATAAAGCTAAAATAATCTTTCTTCTGTAATACATGATTGCCATATAGTCAGCAAAATTACGAAATATTCTTTTATGCAAGTTCTTGCCAAGAGGATTGTCTCGACTATTTAATCCTCTAAGTATTGGAAAGCCTGTGGAAGATGGTCTATGATGTCACTTGCAACAAGACTCTCTTTGCCAAGTTCTTTAGCGGCAAGGTCGCCAGCAAGACCATGCAAATACATACCAACCATGCAGGCATTCTGCTGATGATAACCACGTGCAAGAAGGGCGGTAATGATACCTGTTAACACATCACCACTACCTGCTGTTGCCATTCCACTGTTACCAGTTGGATTGAAGAATACGTTTCCGTTGGGTAAGCAAAGTGCACTATTGTGACCTTTTAATATGATGTAAGCCTGCAAAGACTTAGCGAGTTCGCATGTTCGATGTAGACGTTCATAGTCGGCATTAGCGGGTGATCCCGTTAGTCGATCAAGCTCTTTTGGATGTGGAGTCATGATGATTCCCTTTGGTAACTGCTGCATCCATGCACGATGACTGGCAAGGATATTCAAGGCATCAGCGTCCGCCACGATAGGACATTGTGCACGTCGAATCTGTGCAATCATCGCTATTGCAGTCGTTTCCTGGCGTCCCAAGCTGGTCCGATACCTAATGCGTCGAAGCCATCAGTGTCTACTGCTTCAGTGAAAGCGGTCTCTTCATGATCCATTTGAAGTACAGCCTCGGGGACAGCTATCTGCATGATATCATAGTTCTTCTTCGGTGTGATAGCAGTTACCTTACCAACTCCACTACGCAAGCAAGCACGTGTGGCAAGGACTGCTGCACCTGCCATTCCATAGCTTCCAGCAACGATAAGAGCATTACCCATGTTGCCCTTATGGGCGAAGTCTTCGCGATGAAGGAGGCGAGAACGAATGTCATTCTCTTCGAGAACATAGTATTGAGCTTCCGTCTTTTGGATGTATTCGGGACTAAGGCGTATATCGAGAACTTTTAGTTTACCGATAAACTGCTGTGCATCTCCAAATAGGAAAGACAACTTCCGTTCGTGTAGTGTAAGTGTAAGATACGCATGGATGATATTCGCACGTACGTTATAAGTATTGTCCTCAGACATTAATCCAGATGGCACATCAATACTAACAACCTTTGCAGGACTTTGATTGATGTACTTCACCAAAGATGCAAATCCACCGGCTAAAGGCTTGTTTAATCCTGAACCGAAGAGCCCGTCAACAACAAGCATGTCGGCTGTAAGCTCTGGAGGATCAAACTTGGCAGTTACTTCAATGAGGTCTTTTGCGTGCTTACCATCAAGCAAACGCTGTCGATTCAGTACACAATCATCAGAGAGATGATTCGTGATATTGAAGAGATAAGTCTTAACTTTATATCCCTCATTTATCAGCAATCTAGCCACTGCAAGGGCGTCTCCACCATTGTTGCCAGGACCAGCAAAGACCACAACAGGCGTGTGAGTGGTCCATTCCTCAGTGATTGCATGAGTGATGGCTTTGGCTGCTCGCTCCATTAAGTCAATCGACTTGATGGGTTCATGCTCTATTGTATATCTGTCCAGTTCGTGTATCTGGGTGCTTGTAAATATCTTCATACTGATGGCAAAATTACAAAATTAATGCTAATCGGATATGTCTGTTTGCTATAAATTTCGTAATTTTGCGGAAAATAAAGATTTATATCATCATGAGTCGTGTAACTATTAAGGATAAAACGTTCGAGACATCCCTTCCTGAAAGAGAGATTCTAGAGAGAGTAAAGCAGGTAGCTAATCATATTAATAAGGATTTTGAGGGAAAGACTCCGCTCTTTCTTGCGGTACTGAACGGCTCCTTCATGTATGCATCAGACTTAATGAAGAACATCACAATTCCATGTGAGATATCTTTCGTGAAGTTGGCATCTTATCAGGGAACAAGCTCTACCGGAGCTATTAAAGAGGTGATAGGTCTTAACAATGATATTAGTGGTCGTGAGGTTATCATAGTAGAAGATATTGTCGATACAGGTGCTACTATGGAACGAATGTTAGATACATTGAGAGCCCACAAGCCTGCTGGTCTTCACATCTGCACCTTATTGTTGAAGCCAGGTAAGCTCACAGTCCCATTGAATATAGAGTATGCAGCGTTTGAGATACCTAATGATTTTATTGTAGGTTATGGGCTCGACTATGACCAAGAGGGTCGTAATTTAAGAGATATTTATACGCTTGTAAAAGAATAAAGAATAATGAAGAATATTGTTATTTTTGGTGCGCCTGGTGCTGGAAAGGGTACTCAGAGCGACAAGATGATTGAGAAGTATGGTTTTGAACACATCTCTACTGGGGATGTACTTCGTAATGAAATCAAGAACGGAACAGAGTTAGGTAAGACTGCAAAAGGCTACATTGACAATGGTCAGCTTATACCAGATGAATTGATGGTAGACATCCTTGCAAGTGTTTATGATAGTTTGGTAAAGAGCACAAGGGTGTTATCTTTGATGGTTTCCCACGTACAATTCCACAAGCCGAAGCACTGAAGAAGATGTTAGCAGAGCGTGGTCATAATGTTGCTGCAATGATTGAGTTGTTCGTACCAGAGGACGAGTTAATGAAGCGTTTGGTACTCCGTGGACAGCAAAGTGGTCGTTCTGATGACAATGAGGAGACAATCAAGAAGCGTCTTAATGTTTACCACACACAGACCTCTCCATTGATTGAATGGTATGAGGGTGAGGGTATTCATCATCATGTAGAAGGCTTAGGTACTGTTGATGAGATATTCGATAGAATTGCAGAGGTTATAGAACAACTATAATAATAAAGGCCTCCCCAAGCCCCTCCAAAGGAGGGGATGTTTAAGTTACCACTTGAGGTAATCAGACATCCCCTCCTTTGGAGGGGCTTGGGGAGGCTTCTCTTTAAATAGATACAATGGATAGTAACTTCGTAGACTATGTAAAGATTTACTGTCGATCAGGTAAGGGTGGAAGAGGCTCTATGCACCTTCGTCATGTGAAGTATAACCCTAATGGCGGTCCTGATGGTGGTGATGGAGGTAAAGGCGGAAGCGTTTATCTGCGTGGTAACCATAACTATTGGACATTGCTTCACTTGAAGTATCAGCGTCATGTCTACGCTGAACATGGAGGCAACGGAGGTCGTGATAAGTGCCACGGAACGGATGGTAAGGATGTTTATATTGATGTCCCATGTGGTACTGTGGTATATGATGCCGAGACAGGAAAGTATGTCTGCGATGTTATGCACGATGGGCAGACGGTGATGTTATTGAAAGGTGGACGAGGAGGATTGGGCAATTTCCAATTCAGAACATCGACAAACCAGGCTCCACGTTACGCCCAACCGGGTGAGCCAATGCAGGAGATGACGGTCATACTAGAGCTTAAACTCTTAGCCGATGTGGGACTTGTTGGATTCCCCAATGCCGGTAAGTCGACCTTGTTATCATCGCTTTCAAGTGCAAAACCAAAGATTGCCAATTACCCTTTCACTACAATGGAACCATCGTTGGGCATTGTTAGCTATCGTGATAATCAGAGTTTCGTGATGGCTGACATACCGGGTATTATCGAGGGAGCTAGCGAAGGAAAGGGACTCGGTTTGCGCTTCCTTCGTCATATTGAGCGCAACTCGCTCTTACTCTTTATGGTGCCTGGTGATACGGATGATATCAAGAAGGAATATGAGATTCTACTCAATGAACTAAGGCAATTCAACCCTGAGATGCTCGATAAACATCGTGTCTTGGCGGTTACGAAGTGCGACTTACTAGACGAGGAACTCATCGAAATGCTCAAAGAAACATTACCCGATGACCTCCCTGTAGTATTCATTTCGGCTGTAACTGGTCAAGGAATTGATGATTTAAAGGATGTTCTTTGGAAGGAACTAAACGCTGAAAGCAATAAGTTGCAAGACATAACTTCAGAGGACACACTCGTTCATCGCGATAAAGATATGAGTCGTTTCGCTGCGGAATTGGCTGCAGAAGATGCCGATATCGACGATGTTGAGGAGGTTGGTATCGATGAATTGGATGAGGTGGAAGACCTTGATGACTTTGAATATACCAATGATTAAGCCCGTATTACACTATTATGACATTGCCAAAGGGGTTGTTGCTTTCAGCACAACTCGGCATGGTGGTGTCAGCAAGGGACAGCTTGCTACGCTGAATATCAACCCTCATCGTGGGGATGAGCCTACTGCCGTTGCCACAAACTTACAAGCTGTAGCAACCGAGATAGGGGTTGAGGCGGATAGAATTGTGCGCCTTCATCAGATACACGAAACCCATTGTCTGATCGTAACAAGCGATTTCTTCCAATTATCAAAGGCTCAACAAGCAGAAAAGGAAGAAGGGAATGATGCCGTCATTACCGATTGTTGTAATGTTTGCATTGGTGTGCACACTGCCGATTGCGTCCCTGTTCTCTTCTATGACCCCACTCATCACGCCATAGGAGCAGCCCATGCAGGATGGAGAGGGACGGTGCAGCGTATCGCACAACACACCTTGAAGCACATGATGGAGCAATATGATACGAAGCCAGCAGAGCTTAAAGTCGTTATTGGACCCTGCATATCTGAGAAGAACTTTGAGGTAGGGCAGGAGGTATATGACGCCTTCGCCACAGCGAACTTCCCTATGGATTGTATTGCAAAGAGGCACGAGAAGTGGCATATAGACCTCCCCTCTTTGCAACCAACTACAGCTTGAAGAGATGGGAGTTCCCGCCTCGAATATCCTTCAATCAGCTATTTGTACCTACGATAATGCCGATGATTTCTTCTCGGCACGAATCCTCAAAGAGGGTTTCGGAACCATTTATACGGGTATAGCTCTGCGCTAGTTTCTTCACTTCTAATGCTTAACAGGAATGAGAAAAATAGTCTTTATCTTCGTAATCAGTGCCTTACTATTGTCCTGTACAGATAACCGTCAAGGACAATTAAGCAAGGTCTTATTCCTATTGAATTGGTCGGGTGGCTTCGATGACTATACACTAACGAAGACAGCAAGGTGCTCTTACAATTATGATAGCCTGTTGGCTAAGGTCGACACAGCCTTTATGAAGCGTAGAAAGGCAGTTCCCTATCCGCGTGTTCAAGACTTGTTAGACAGCCTTTGCACCAATTCTCAACTCCTAACTTATACCCATCATCGTTATTCACCCGTTGTTCGTCTCTCCGCATTGGACGCTTTGATAAGACGAAAGAGCCCTCATGTGGAGCAGGTTTTATTGCAAACTTACAATGACACAAGCATGATTAGTGTTGGTGGAGACGATTATTTCTGGGAGGAAGCAGTAGGGAGTATAGCCCTCCGACACGTCCAGCAAAGTCGTAAGAAAGGTGTAATTACGCTGCGCGACTCGCTATATAACGATTCATTAGTACTATCCCAACCCATGTTAGCAACGTTCCGTTATATCAAACAACTACATTCTTCCCATTTGAAATAACGCCTAACATCCGTATTGCTGACATACTCTAATCACGGAACATACGGATGTGATAACTCCATCCGATCTACCCCAAAGGGGAAAGGAAGAGCCTCACTCTCCAACCTCTCACCGAATGGAGAGGGGAGTGAAGACCATGGCTTGCAAATGAAGGGGGCGTTTCTTCACATCAAAGAAAGCCTCCCTTTACATCAAAGAAACGCCTTCTTGCATTGCAAGAGAGCCTCTCTTGATGGGCTACTTATGGTCACATCAGTATTACCTTACTTCTCTTTATCGCATTAAAGTATGTTGGATGTAACTTATAGATAGCCTTGCAAGTTAAGACTAAGTATGTCCGTCTCTCACATCCCAGTATCAGTACGCTCCATTAGAACCGCTGGGTCGTGGGTTATACACACTTGTATAATTCCTTCTACACGCCTGTATAATCTAAAAGAGTAACGCTCTGAAGGGGGCAAGAGATACTTATGAGAGGCGAAGGGAGATACTTAAAGGGATGTGCGGAGGGTGGTTTACACCTCGACACATCCCTTTAATCCTGTTGAAAGTAAGGTTTGTTATGCGCTAAGCCGACTTATGCTATCAGCCATTTGTCTATACATCTCTTCTCAAGCGAGAAGTTAACACCAATCTTGAAGAGCTGTCGCTTGTCCATTGCAAAGGGTTGAGCATAACCTTTCTCATCGATTTGCTGCAGTGCAACATCAGCCGAACCATCAAGTTTAAACTCGACAATATAGACGTAATCATTCGTCTCAATCGTCAAGTCCATACGCCCATTACTGGTCGTCTTCTCGAAACTCTGTAATCCAATCGGGTACTTCATCTTCTGCCTCCTTACTCTTTTTATAATGCTAAAAGGACTTACCTAAGTCGCAGAGAAAAGCCTATTACTTGTGGCGATTGGCTCTTTGCTGGCGGTACTTAGCCTTTTGCTTAGCACTGCCAGAGCCGTGCGCACCTGTAATATACTTCTTCTTCTTGGCTTTAGTCTTTACTTTCCCATCATCATTCTTGGGCTTTGATGCACCTCGGAAGACCATTCCTCCTTCTATAATATCATCTATCTCGCTCATACAAAATCGGTTTAATGATGGAATAAACGTACTCCTGTGAATGCCATTGCGATACCATATTTATCGCAAGTATCGATGACATGGTCGTCACGAATGCTGCCACCAGCCTGCGCAATATACTCAACTCCACTCTTGTGGGCACGTTCGATGTTGTCACCGAAGGGGAAGAAGGCATCTGAACCGAGTGCTACTCCTGTGTTCTTAGCAATCCATTCCTTGCGTTCCTCACGTGTGAGAGGCTCTGGGCGAGTGGTGAAGAACTGTTGCCAAACCCCTTCTTGCAATACGTCCTCATACTCATCTGAGATGTAAACATTGATGGTGTTATCACGATCGGCACGACGAATACCCTCCTTGAAAGGTAGGTTCATCACCTTTGGACATTGACGCAACCACCACTCATCAGCCTTATTACCAGCCAAACGAGTGCAGTGAATACGACTTTGCTGACCGGCTCCGATACCGATAGCCTGCCCATCCTTCACATAGCAAACAGAGTTACTTTGTGTGTACTTCAGTGTGATGAGCGAGATAATAAGGTCGCGTTTTGCCTCTTCGGTGAACGTTTTATTCTTTGTAGGGATATTCTCGAAGAGCGCAGGATCATCTAGTTTCACCTCGTTTCTGCCCTGTTCAAAGGTAATACCAAACACTTGCTTGTGCTCGATAGGGGCTGGAGTGTAATTCGGATCAATCTTTATAACGTTGTAACCACCCTTGCGTTTCGCCTTGAGAATGTCTAGTGCTTCAGGTGTAAAGTCAGGTGCAATCACACCATCACTCACCTCACGTTTGATGAGCAAAGCCGTTTCCTTGTCACAAGTATCACTAAGTGCACAGAAGTCGCCATACGAACACATACGGTCGGCGCCACGTGCTCTTGCGTATGCACTAGCCAATGGTGTCAACTCGAAGTCGACGTCATCAACGAAGTAAATCTTCTTTAGTGTGTCACTAAGAGGCAGTCCTACGGCAGCACCAGCAGGGCTAACATGTTTGAACGAAGCTGCTGCAGGCAGTCCAGTAGCAGCCTTTAATTCCTTAACGAGTTGCCAACTATTAAGCGCATCGAGGAAGTTTATGTATCCAGGACGCCCACTAAGAACAGTGATAGGGAGTTCGCCTTCCTCCATATAAATACGTGAAGGCGTTTGGTTCGGATTGCATCCGTACTTAAGAGCTAATTCTTTCATATAACTTATGTGGTATATGTGATTGGTGCTACAAAGGTAGCGAAATAATTGAAAAGCCCTTTCTCCTTCGTTGTTATTCGATAAAAATCACTGCTATGCTTTGTTCCTTTTATAGAAAAATAGTAATTTTACAGCCGTAAATAACAGTATTAACAGATGGAGAAAGGGGATGTTAGCGTTGCTTCTGATGACTTCTTTAACGTCTCTAACTCCTTTTTAAATCTTAAAGACATGCACGCATTACACACAGACAAGGCTCCTGCAGCCGTTGGACCTTACAGTCAGGCAATCGAAGCCAATGGTTTCATCTTTGCATCTGGTCAGCTTCCTATCGACCCAGCTACCAACGCTTTCGCAGAAGGAGGTGTGAAGGAACAGACTCGCCAATCAATTACTAATGCACAAAACGTACTGGCGTCAGCTGGTGTTGACCTATCTCATGTTGTGAAGACAACCGTTTTCCTTTCTGATATGGATAACTTTGCTGCGATGAACGAGGTATATGCCAAGTTCTTCAAAGAGCCTTATCCAGCACGTTCGGCAGTAGCAGTTAAAACCTTGCCAAAGGGTGCCTTTGGTGGAAGTTGAGTGTATTGCTGTAAAGTAAACACGGTCTCACCCCCAACCATCTACAGCCTCTCCCCCAACCCCTCTCCGAATGGAATAACCCCACCTAACCTCCCCCAAGGGGAGGAATACCTAACGGGAGCAGGTGAGAAGAAGCCTCTCCCCCAACCCCTCTCCGAATGGAATAACCCCACCTAACCTCCCCCAAGGGGAGGAATACCTAACGGGAGCAGGTGAGAAGAAGCCTCACCCCCAACCCCTCTCCGAATGGAGAGGGGAGTGAAAACCATTGTTTGCAAATAAAGGGAGCGTCTCGTTGGTGCGAAGAAAGGCTCTCTTGGATAGGAAGGAACGCCCTTCTCAAATGGAGAAGAGCCTTTCCTTGTTTTTGCTCTTTCGTTATTACGATTCGTGTTCCTATGTTCCTCCATCTTAATAATATGTCATTCAAACAATATGTCGTTGTGTCATTTTGTCTTTAAAACAAGTTCCTCTGTCTTTAAAGTATGTCATTCAAACAATATGTCCTTATGTTATCATGTCTTTAAAACATGTTCCTCTGTTTTTAAAGTATGTCATTCAAACGATATGTTCTTATGTCATTTTGTCTAAAAAGATATGTTTCTCTGTCTTAAAACGACGTTTACTCTGCTTGAAACCATTGTTTTGTCTTATCGTTTCAGTAGGTGAGCAGCGATAGAGATGATTAATCTATAAAAAAGCATAAAAGACCCGAATTATATCCAACTAGATTTTGTTTTCTATATAATTATATGTACCTTTGCACGCCGTATCAACTTAGGATAACGGGAAAAGCTATTATTTTTAGGAGGAACTAATAGATCATTAAAGGAGGAAATAATAATTATTCATGAGACAACTTAAGATTTCTAAGAGTATCACGAACCGTTCCAGCGAGGCTTTAGACAAGTATCTTGTTGAGATAGGACGTGAGCCGATGATTACAGTTGATGAGGAGATTGAACTCGCACAAGAGATTCATAAGGGTGGACGAAAGGGCGAACGCGCAAAGGAGAAGCTGATAAAAGCCAACCTTAGGTTCGTTGTTTCTGTGGCAAAGCAGTATCAGCACCAAGGTCTCTCACTAACCGATCTTATCGACGAGGGCAATATTGGTTTGGTAAAAGCAGCCGAGAAGTTCGATGAAACTCGTGGTTTTAAGTTCATTTCATACGCTGTGTGGTGGATTCGTCAGAGTATTCTGCAAGCCATCGCAGAGCAGAGTCGTATTGTGCGATTGCCTCTTAACCAGGTTGGTGCTATATCAAAAATCAACCAGGTAACAAATGAGTTTGTGCAAAAACACAATCGTCGTCCCTCAATCCATGAGCTTGCTGAGCTTACAGGTATTGATGAGGCACGTATTCGTCAGAGCCAGAGTGCGGACAACCATCACATGAGTATTGATGCACCATTTAGTGATGACGATGATAACTCCATGAGTGATATGCTCTCTTCTGGTGATGATTCTCGTACGGACAAGGGCGTTGATTTTGAGTCAATGTCAGATGATTTACGTGCCGTTCTACAGAATACTCTGAAGGACAGAGAGATTAAGATCGTCACAGAATGCTTCGGTATCGGTTGTCAGGAGAAGGGTTTAGAGGAGATAGGAACCGAGATGGGACTTACTCGTGAGCGTGTTCGTCAGATCCGAGAGAAGGCTATTGAGAAGATACGTGAGAGTGGTAATGCCCGTGTGTTGATGAAGTATCTAGGTTAAAGAAGCGTTCCCTCTCAATGAGGAGACAGCTATAAGAAAAAGAGAAAAGCCCTACAACGATTGTTGTAGGGCTTTTTTAGTTGTTGATAAAAGGAGTTTATCTTTTCCCCAATACTCCTATTTGATTTTGAGGAGGGCAAATGTTGTTGATGAAAGATTAATTACCAGAGGGCAACCTTACCAATCGTCCCCATGTCTAGAGATACTGGTATATTCATTGCCTTAAATACTTTTGCAAGCGTACTAAACGTTATGCTTTTGCCTTTCTCTAGTCTGGAGATTTGTGCCTTTTGCACACCTACGCGATGACCAAGCTCTTCTTGCGTTAGATTTTGAGCTTTTCTAGCTATTTTGATAGCCTCTCCAATCTTATACGCCTGCACTGCCTCTGCTACATCTTTCTCAAATGTATCTCGTTCTGGAGTGCCTTTTTTGCCTAATAACTCGTCTTGTACTATATCAAAGTCTTTTAGTTTCATCATCTTGTCTTTGTTTTCTTATTATTAAAATATTCCTGTCTTAGTCTCTCTGCCTTGATTATTTCTTTAAGAGGAGTCTTTTGTGTCTTTTTTATAATACCATGAGTTGCAATAATTAAAGTCTCTTCTTCTTTATCCCAAAAGGCGAATAAGCGATAAGCGAGTTTGTTATATAGTGTTCGAAACTCCCATATCTCTGAGTTTCTAACTTCTTGAAGAGCTCTTTATTACGTTCTCCTTCTTGGATACGGCGTATGTTATACATCATTTTCCGCCTTGCCATAACAGGGAGTGAATATAGAAACTCTTCTGCTTCTTGTGATAAAAAGAGTTTGAAATAATCGTTCATATTCAGGTTATTTGATGCTACAAAGATAATAAAAGTTTCTTATATAGGAAACTTATAATGGTCTTTTTTATAAAAGGAAGGCAAATGTTGTTGATGAGAATATTAAGTTTTCCATGCTTTTTGTTTACCAGTTGATAGCATTCCGATGTTTTGGAAGGTTATACCATGTGGCATTTCAGCACGTGAGAGTTGGGGTTTAAGCCATGTGAGGAGTTCTTCTTCTGTCAAGGATGAGGGTGAGGAACATTCAACTTCAGCCTGTATTATATTACCAAAGAGTGGGTGAGGAACGGAAAAGACACGCACTGCAATGATGGAAGGGTGGGCAAGTAGCACCTGTTCTATGTGTTCTGGATGGACGTTCTCACCCCCACATACCACCATTCGGTCGGTTCTACCTCGATGAAAATAGTACCCATTGAGATTCTGAAAGACCAAGTCTCCTGTGCTTTGCCATTGGTTCTTGCGTCCAGCCATAGCCCAACTCGAACGCACCCATAGTTCACCCACATGCTCCTCGTTGGCTTCCTTCATCTTACATCTTACTCCCCATATTGCTTTCCCAAGCGTTGTTTCGTCGAAAGCAGCCAACTCTTGCGGAGTAGCAAGTAAGAAGAAGCCCGCTTCAGAAGTGCCATAGAGATTGTAAAGAACATCCCCCAGTTGTTGATGAGTAGTTTCGATGAGCTGCTTTGGAAGTCTGTCACCTCCACAGATGAGGCATTTCAAACTCTTCATTTGTGCTTTTGCACCTTCTACCAGCCATAGTCTTGAAAGCATAGCAGGCACGATGGGCATTACTTCAATGTGTTCGTTCTGAATAATGGATAGTGTTTCTTGCACGAGGAAACGCCTTTGTAAACAGATCTTCTTACCCATTAAGAGTGAAACAATGAGTGTGGCAAGTCCGAAACCATGATAGAAAGGTAAAGAGATGAGCACACTTTCATAGCGATAAATCCCTATTTTGTGGAGCAGGGCGATGAGGGGAGGGAGAAAGGACATGATGGCTGGACGTCGAGCCACAGCCTTGTAATTACCACTCGAACCGCCCGTATGAATGATAATCTTTGTTCCTTGGAACATACGAGGGAGCTTCATTTTGCCTTTCTTGTAGTCCCTATATATAATAAGGTGGTGTAGTTCCTCTGTTGTTACAGCTTTACAAGTTATTAGTTGAGGCTTTTCTATCAGCTCTTTATCGTATAGAAAGAGTTGATAATGATGTTTCTCAGATATTCTAAAAGGTGATCTTGCGGCATATCAGTGTTCAACAAAGTGATATGAGCGCCTATTCGGGAGAGAGCAGGGAGCAGTAAGGACAGGATGAGGCTGTTACGTCCTAAGAGAGCAACGTTCATCTTGGGGCGTAGTTGGTATTGTGTATAGAGCAGTTGAGCCAGTTTTTGTGCTTTCTCGTATGTTTCTTGATACGTTAGAGAACCTTTTTCATCCTTTATCGCACAGCGATTTGGATAGAAGTGAGCAGCGAAACGGAGTAGAGCCATCAAACTCATCCCTTCTGAAAGCAAGTATTTTGCCCAGTAGAATAACCCTTTTGGCGAAAGAATATGTAGTCGATAAAGGATGAGAAGGAGGTCCCTTAATGTTTTGTTCTTCATAGTTTCTGATAGAAAAGACGGATTATAGGAGCAATGACACGCGCAATGGGAACAGATAGAGTAGCCCACCAGGGTTGGTAACGATACTTCTTTCCTATGCAGAGGCGCAAGAGAATCTTTGCAGCATCAGCTGGATTGTAAGCTGGAAGATTACGATATTGCCTGTTAACATCCGACATCTGTGTATGAACCAAGGGCAGGTAAGCCACATGAACACGCACCCCTAACTTCTTTAACTCTATCCTTGCCGTGTCAAGCCATGCGTTGGCGGCAGCTTTAGAGGCGTGGTAAGCCGACCAACCTGGTGCCATTGGATAGAGAGAACTTACGGAGGATGAGTAAACGATATGCCCTTTATTTGTTTGCAAGGCAGGTAATAGTGCCAGTGATAACGCCACTAACGATCGATAATTGAGATCCATTGTGCGGTCATAGTCGTGCAATCGATCTATTGCCAGTGCGATATTGCGATGAATAGACTTACCTGCATTGCAGAAAAGATAGTCCACTTGTGGCATATCCTTGCGTAGCTTTTGACAGAGGCGGTCGAGTTGCTCCCTATCACGGAGGTCTATCGCACAATAATCTGCATGCCCCCCTTGTTCCTTAGCTTTCGTACAGAGCATTTGTAACTCCGCCTCACTGCGTGCAATAAGAAAGATGTTTGCGCCCAAAGAGATTAATTCCTCTGTCAGAGCACGCCCTATCCCGTGGGATGCACCCGTAACGATTGCCCACTTCCCACGCATCTCCTTTGCCACTACTTGGCGTTTTAAACGGATTGGCGGATAGGCTATTGCAGTGCTGATAGCCGTTAACTCGCTTTTGATAGATGCTCTCATAGGTGTATTCTTCTCTATTCGTCTCTAAGAACCAATGCTGTTCTGTATAAGAATCATTCAGTTCCTTACCTTATTATAATAGGTGTTTAAACCATCTCAAGACTATAGTGTTGATAGTCACGGATAATGGTATAAAGGAATTTCTCATTCCCCGTTCTGGTGTCAGAGATGCCTAAGTGTTCCCGAACCTTAGGTGCTAAGGTGGCAATTCGACGCTCCCTATCAGGTCCATAATCAGCATCGAGCGTGCGTTGAATGACCTCTATCTGATTGAGCGAAAGGTCTTCTGCTTGTGGATAGACGGGTTTATAGTTGCGATCAAGGTACGAGAACTCGTCAAGAGAGACTTGGATCTTATGGTAATCATTGATTTTTATCACCATAGTGTGGGCAGCTAAGTCGCCTAGACGCTGTGAGTTCTTGGTCAAAAGGATAATTGCTACACCTACGAAGGAGAACCCTATGTCAATAATCAGGAATAACCAACGCATGAAGAAGTCGCCAATACCAGGTGTCGTACCGTCTTTCTTCACCACACGGATGCGCATAATCATCTTTCCAAGGCTCTGTCCATGGTTGAAGAGTTCCATATAAAAGGAATAGAAGAGCACTGACAAGAAAACAAAGAACGCCGAGTATAATTTGTAGTTTTATCATTCAGATAGTCGTCTGCATTATATATCAGTAGTCCCATACCAAAGGCGTAAACGAATAGGATAAAAGCGTCAATCATCAGTGCAAGCATACGTTCGCCAATGCTTGCTGGCGATTGACTGATTTGCACATATTGCCCTGTAATGATGTTGGATTCTGACATTCTCTTTGTAACAAATTGGTTATTTCAGTTGCAAATATAGGAAAAAAACTCTACTTTTGTGGGCAGTTGGTAGAATTAATCATCATTACCTATAAAAGAGATAATGAAGGAAATCCTTTTCATACGTAATAACATCGAGAAGTGGAAAGCAATAGAAGCGTTGGTGGACAACATCAACTCGGTAATGCCTGACCGCTTGGCAGATGCTTACACAGACCTTACAAGCGATCTTGCCTTTGCTCAAACACATTATCCAACATCACGAATTACAATCTATCTAAACAACCTTTCCTCTGCACTTCATAATGAGATCTATCGCAATAAGCGTGAGAAATGGAAACGAATGATCACCTTTTGGACGCAAGAGGTACCTGATGTGATGTGGAAAGAACGGCGATTACTATTCCTGTCATTCGCTATCTTCATGATAAGTGTGCTCATAGGAGTCGTCTCAACACTGGGAGATGAATCTTTCCCAAGGCTCATTCTCGGTGATGGATACATGGATCAGACGCTCGAGAACATAGCACAAGGAAAGCCAATGGGCATATATGGAAGTGAAGAAGAGGGGGTTATGTTCATCGGAATAACGCTAAATAACGTCATGGTATCGTTCTATACCTTTGTTCTGGGCGTACTGACGAGCTTCATGCCAGGCTATTCCTTGTTCCAAAATGGCGTTATGGTGGGTTGTTCGATACCTTCTTCTATCAGCACGGATTGTTATCTGAATGCTTACTAACCACTATGTTGCATGGAACCTTAGAACTCTCATCCATCGTGGTGGCTGGTGCTGCAGGCTTGGCAATGGGTAATGGATGGCTATTCCCTGGTACTTACTCACGCTTAGTGAGCTTCCAACGAGGGGCAAAGCGTGGTATGAAGATAATAGTTGGTACTATTCCGCTCTTCATTGTGGCTGGTTTTATAGAGAGCTTTGTCACTCGGCACACCGAAATCAACAACTATGTGAGGTTGAGTATTATCCTCCTTTCATTCGCATTTGTCGTCTTTTACTTTATATACTTACCTTATAAACGTAATAAATATGAACTTTCAAGTAGAGAAGCCAAAGGTTGATTTGTATAGAGTACGCACCTTTGGACAGAAGTTTTCAGCAACATTCGACTTCATTAAAGAGAACTATAAGCTCTTGTTGAAGGCTTGTTTTTATCTCATCTTACCCGTTTGTCTGTTCCAGGCATTCGCTTTTGAGAGGTTAATGACTGCTGTTGCCAGTGACAATATGTCTTCTGTTGCAGACGATGGTAGTACTTCTGGAGCATTAAGTTACCTACTCATCAATACGGGTCTATCCTATATTTTGCTGTTAATTTGTATTTGTTTAGGCACACTTTTGCTATTCTCTATCTGCTTTGCAATGATAAGGTATTATAATGAAAGCCCCACTCGCTTACAGGGCGTGACCTTGCGTGACCTCAAGCCCCTCATCATTCAGTGTATGAAACGCTCCTTCTTGATGGGTTTAGTGTTCTCTGTTGCATGGGTGGTCATCGTTGTCATCCTTGGACTCTTTGCTTTTCTCTTCTTTGAAGTGACCTCGAATGACCAATTCCCTAATGTCCTTATTGGTATTGGACTATTCTTTTTGGTCATTATCGGACTGTTAGTTGCCTTTGTCCCAGCCACTGTCTCATGGCCAGTTTATCTATTCGAAGATGATGAGACAGTGTTCTCTGCCATTCGTCGTGGGTGGAGATTAGGTATTTACTCCTTCTTCCCTTTGATTGGATTGATGTTTATCATGGCGCTTATAGAGAATGTCCTTCAAACGGTGACGACGCTCCCTTGGTACTTCATGTACCTTGCGAAAGTCTTTTCTAACGGCTGCGAATGCAGAGGAAGTATCGATTGCTAGTTCTCCAGTGTACAACTTCGTCGAGTACATCTTATCGGTTATCATGAACTTTGGAACCTATCTAGCAACGATATTAACCATTATTGCGCTTGCCTTCCACTATGGTAGTGTTGCAGAGGAAGTAGATGGTGTCTCGGTTGAAGAAAGGCATTCAGAACTTTGATCAACTGGCAGAGAAAGATTCCGACATCGACGACTTTGATAAAGCTATAACACGGTTAGTTAAATCCTTCTGATATGTTACAAGCCCTTGTCCGACACGCTCTCTTGCGATACAGCTTTACTACATCAATACCGCGTTGATGAGGCGTATAACTATGCGAAAGAGCTACAAGCTCCAGAGCTAGACTCTATGGGATTGGCTGATGAAATAAGCTGATGAAGTGGATATCGGAGCTGTTCTCTCCGAATGGAAAAGGCGATGTTCGTTTCTATATCTATATAGGTTTAGCCATTGTCGTGGCGGCTTTTATCGCCTTTCTTATGTACCGTTACCGTGCGAAGCTATTCCATCGTACAGGAAAGGTGAGCAGTGTTAATGCCGAAGAAGACAATATATATGGTGTCAACTTCGATGCGGAATACACCAAGGCGATGGCACAACAGGACTATTATAAGGCTGTACGAATGGTGTATCTGCGCACACTTCGTTGGCTGGCAGACCATCATAAGATTAATTGGCAGCTTTATAAGACACCAACGCAATACACACGTGAATTCTTATCGACCGACTTTCAGCGTATGACCAATGCTTTCATGCGTGTGAGATATGGTAATTATGAGGCTTCGGAAGCGCTTGTCAACGAGTTACTCCATATAGAAGATGCGATTGAGAAAGGAGGTACTCACAATGAATAAGAAGTTCTTATTTGGTGTAGTAGCCTTTCTCCTCTTTGTCTTAGCGATGGAGTTTAATGTGCCAGCAAAGTTCATTTGGAAACCAACCTTCGGTCATTACGATGATCAACCCTTTGGTTGTGCAGTCTTCGACACGCTTATGCAGAAGTCAATCCCTGCTGGTTATCATGTGACGAATAAGACTTTTGCGCAGTTAGAACGTGATGGATATGGTAAGAAACCGCAGGCTATTCTTGTGCAAACATTGGCATTTAACCCAACAGAAACTGATAGGAGAGCGTTGAGTAGGTTGTTAAAAGCAGGTAATAAAGTGCTCATTGTCACCTCAGACTTTGCTTGCGACTCCTCGAAAATAGACTTTGGAGTGGCGGTATCAGGTAGAGACACCTTCCTTCCCCAGTGGGTGAAGAAGTCGATAGAGTCCTATCTAATCCCGATGGATACTCTCTATTGGAATGCAGTGAAGCCTTATAGACCTCATACTTATCAGGTCTATACATCGATGTCAGGCTATGGGATTGAGGTAGATAAGGGCGTCCAGTGTGATACCTTGTTATGTGCTTTCCAACGTTCTATTGATGGGGATGTAGATACAACAGTCGTTTCTTACGACGTAGATGATGATGAGTATGCTGACAAGATAGGCGGTTATTGGCAGGCACGACTCATACGAATTAAGTGGGGGAGGGCGAGTTGTTCCTCTCATGTGACCCATTCTTTTGGACCAACTATGGCGTACTTGACCCCGAGATAAACGGACTCTTATTCCGTGCGATGTCCCAATTCCGTGGCTTACCAGTAACACGTACAGAGGCGTATGCGCCTAAGAACGTGATAAACAAGGAGAGTCCGCTCAGCTACTGGCTGCAAAATGCGCCACTCAGATGGTGTGTCTATCTCACATTGTTAGGTTTGCTATTGTTCTGCGTGTTCTATGCTCGACGTCGCCAAAGGGTGATACCAGTGGTAAAACAGCCCGAAAACAAGTCGTTAGAGTTTGTGCAACTCATCGGAACACTCTACTATCAGAAGCATGAGAACCATGATTTGTTACAGAAGAAGTATGGTTATTTTGCAGAGCTAGTGCGCAGGCAGTTGCTAATAGACATAGACGACGAGGACATGAAGCGAGAGAATATCCAGCAGTTAGCCTTCCGCACGGGAATGGCTGAGGCTGATGTGCGCATGATATTGGATAGAGTTAGTAGATACTTACAGCTCTCATCAAGTCTAACTGATAAGCAGCTGCAAGCGTCGATAGATGGGTTAGACCGTATCATCAGTAATCTTTAATCCTAATGGACGAACTAATAAACAATAAGACGAACGAACAATACACCAACAAGATGGAAGAGAATACAACAAAGAGAACGGATCTTCAGGACTTCAGTGAGAAGATTACACAATTAAAGAAGGCTATCGGCAATGTGATTGTTGGGCAACAGGAGGCTGTCGACCTGCTGTTAATAGCCATCCTTGCAGACGGTCATGTACTGATTGAAGGCGTCCCCGGAGTAGCTAAAACCCTGTTAGCTCGATTAGTCTCACGCCTCATTGACGCACGTTTCAGCCGTATTCAGTTTACGCCTGACCTAATGCCTAGCGATGTGTTAGGCACAACAGTGTTTAATATGAAGACCTCCGAATTCGACTTCCATCAAGGTCCTGTGTTCGCAGAGATGGTACTTGTTGACGAGATTAACCGTGCGCCAGCTAAGACACAGGCTGCTCTTTTTGAAGTAATGGAGGAGCGGCAGGTCACAATCGACGGCATTTCGCATCGCATGAAGGACCTTTATACAATCATAGCAACGCAGAATCCGGTGGAGCAAGAGGGAACTTACCGACTACCAGAGGCTCAGTTAGACCGCTTCCTATTCAAGATAAGCATGAGTTATCCTACTCTTGAGGAAGAGGTAAGCGTCTTGCAGCGCCATCAAGAGGATAGGCAGCTCGTGAAACTAGCCGACATACAACCCCTGCTAAGCGTTAGTGAGCTGCTAGCTATGCGTCAGAAATTGCAAGAAGTGTATGTTGAAGATAGCCTCCTACGCTATATTGCATCCATCGTACAGCAGACACGTATGTCAAAGGTAGTCTATCTCGGAGCCAGCCCACGTGCGTCTGTCGCCATCCTCAATGCCTCTAAGGGCTATGCCATGCTCTGCGGACGTGACTTTGTGACGCCCGGAAGATATCAAATTCGTGACTCCTAGCATCCTTCAACACCGCCTTCTCCTTACTGCTGAGGCTGAAATGGAGGGCTACACAGCGTTGAAAGTAGCGCAGAAGTTGATAGATAAGGTGGAAGTCCCTAAAGTAATTTCGGCACAGGAAAAGCCTTGTTTTATGAGTAAGGATAATGACACATACGATTCGCAGTGCTGACACATACGATTCACGACGCTGACACATACGATACACGACGCTGATACATACGTGTAAAACTGCTGACTCGTATGTGTGCGAACGCCTCGCACAAATGGTTACACAAACTCGCACCATTGGAGCGAATGCCTAGCACCCTTACACAATAACCCTCTTATAGATAGAGTAAATGTTTCTTACCAAGCGATTTTATATCATCTTTGCGTGCTTGACACTGCTTTGTGGGTTGGGATATGTCTATCCCATCCTCTTCACTGCGGCTAAGATTCTGTTGTGTCCCTTCGTTGTTATAACGCTTATAGACGCCTTCATGCTCTATTCTCGACGTGCCTTAACAGCGGAACGAAGCTGTGCTGATAGGTTTTCTAACGGCGATGAGAATGTCATAAAACTTCGTTTTGCAAGCGAATATACCTTCCCCGTATGGCTAACCATCATCGACGAGGCACCAAAGGTGTTCCAACGTAGAGACATATCTTATACCACGCAACTTGCAGCAAAGGGCGAGAACGAAATCCGTTACACGCTAACTCCAGTGAAGCGTGGCGTTTATTCCTTCGGGCGGATTCGCTGTTTCGTTCGTACCCGCATAGGACTTGTGGAGCGAAGGTATAACTTGAGCAAGGAAAGAGACGTCGCCGTCTATCCATCTTATCTAATGCTGAATCGTTACGAATTGCTTGCGATGAGCAATCATCTTACTGAGATGGGTATCAAGAAACTCCGACGTGTGGGCAATAATACGGAGTTTGAACAGATAAAAGACTATGTACCGGGCGACGACTATCGTATGATGAACTGGAAAGCAAGTGCACGCACGCACCAACTCAAGGTCAATGTCTATCGTGACGAACGCTCGCAACAAATCTTTTCAGTCATTGATAAGGGACGAGTTATGCAACAGTCGTTCCATGGGATGACCTTATTAGATTACAGCATAAACGCCGCTTTGGTGCTTTCTTACGTCGCTATGCACCGTGACGATAAGGCTGGTTTGATTACATTCACCGATAAGATGGACACATTCGTAGCTCCCTCGCGCCGCACGGGACAAATGCAACGCTTGTTGGATGCGCTTTATATGCAGGAAACCGACTTCGGGGAGACCGACTTCAGTAACCTTTGTATCAACGTGAGAGAGCAAGTTAGCAAGCGAAGTCTGCTCGTTGTCTATACGAACTTCTCGGGTATGACAGCCCTTAATCGGCAGTTGCCTTACCTGAAACTGCTAAGCCGTTGGCATCGTGTGCTCGTCGTATTCTTTGAAGATAGCGAGTTGAATGAGTACATACAATCGACTAAGCACTCCATAGAAGAGTATTATCAGCATGTCATTGCAGAGAAGTTTGTCTATGAGAAACGCCTTATCGTGTCTACACTCAGGCAACATGGCATTTATAGCTTACTGACAACACCTGAGAATCTAAGCGTAGACATCATAAATAAGTACTTGGAGATGAAGCAAAGACAGGTTTTGACTTAATTATAGCTAACAAAATCATCATATTTTAGTATTGTGTTATTGACAGACATTACATAACTTTGCAATGAGTTAGAATCATATATATTAACAATGTCAATAACATGAGAATTAGAACTTTATGCAGGTCATTTGCTATCGCATTATTGGCTACGTGGGGAGCAGTCTCTGCTTCTGCGGCTGATTATGTGACAGTAACTGACAAAGAGGGAAAGGCTACGACCTTTGCTCTCACAGACAAACCAATGGTTACCTTCACGTCAGATCATCTTGTCTTGACGGCTGGTAGCAAAACAGTGGAGTATCCATTAACGGATTTCCTTAGCTTTACTTTCACCGATCAGCCTACTGGCATTAACACTGTCGGGGCTGAACAGTCTAATGCGGTGTTCTCTTTTACCAACTTCTCGGTACGAGGAGAGGGGTTGAAAGCGGGCACTCGTGTGAGCGTCTATACCATCAATGGGCAGCTTGTTGGTAGTGCTGTTGTCAACCAGAATGGCGCCGTAGAGGTTCCATTCGATGGTCAGAAGGGCGTGTTTATAGTAAAATCATTAACCAAGACATTTAAATTTATCAATCAATGAAGAAGTTCTTTACTTTAGTAATCGTATCACTTTTAAGTGCTATGGCAGTACAGGCACAGAAGGTAGTCATCAATAAGAAAGACGGCTCAAAGGTAGTTGTACTTGCAAAGGATGTGCAAGATATCAAGTTCGTTCCAGCGTCAATAGCAGATCCATTTATAGGTCGTTACAAGGGAGCTGACAAAGTGAAGATAGGCGGTATGTTCTCATATACATCAGCAGATGAGGTTACTTATGAGATAACTGACAATGAAGATGGCACCATCAACTTGATAGTTCCAGAGGTGACATACGCTAAAACGTTGATGGGAACGCTTATTCTCGGTACTTACACCATCTCTAATATCCCTTACAATGCGGAGAAGAAAGCTTTTATAAAGGCTTATAAGAAAGACAACATCAAGTTCCGTTTCATCACAAAGGATGATTCTGGCAATACAACAAAGGATCAGGAGTACACCTTCGACAAGGATGTTTGTAAGGTAGTAATCGCTTTGAGCGATGATGGAAAGCTGACTATCAACAATACCTATCAGATGGGTTCAATGCCAATGGTTATCTATGGCACCTTTGTTGGGGCTAGGCAATAAATAAGGTAGGGATAATATGACTCTCAGTAGGTATATATACAATGCCCTTGCAGGCGCCGTTATCCTCTTTGATAACGACGTCTTGCAATGGGCTTTTTGATGGTATATACGATGATGCGCCAGCCTCTCCAACGATTACGGAAGGGCAGTTGTTAGTTGATGCTACGAGTTGGGAAAGACTGGTGTTACGTTGACTTCGATTCGTTAGAGGCTTTCATTGAGCATAAAGATACTGCTGGACTCTTGAAGGCGCAGAGCCATTTAACCCGCATGACGATTCCCTACAAGTCTCACAGCTAGTACCACTGACGGGCGAACAGGTTGCTATACTTATTGGTTCGATGTATTCGGAAAGGGAATAGCCGTCAATGAGAAGCGTTCGTTCACGGCTACTGATGCACAACAAGAGCCACCTTCGTGGAGCATTGCCTTCCATCGCAATAATGTGAGAACGAATGGAGGTGCAGTGTTGGAAACTAATTATAAGTCGATGAGTGAGCTTCCGAAGAGCAGCATAGACTTCCTCGGTGCAAACTTCCAAACGGATGAGTGGAGTGAAAATGAGGTCTGGACGGATCAGACGCAAATGCTTCAGAGCTTTGATAGGATGCCAAGGGATAACAATTAATAAGGTGTTATCATCATGGCTTCGAGTAGACATTCCCCCAATGCCCCCAGCCTTTACTATGAAGAATAATGTGTACATTCTCCGCTTGAAGAATGGGAAATATGCAGCCTTACAGTTGGTGAACTATATGAATGCGAGAGGCACTAAATGTTGGTTGACCATCAATTATAAATATCCCTTATTAGGCGTGACCTCCGTCTTTCTTTGTTCCCTCGTCTAGGGAACGGAGAGGCGAATAAGGTTTTATATAGAGCTTATGAAACGAAATACCATTCTATTATCAGCCTTTGCTCGTTACACTTCCTTCGGTGTCATGGGCAGATGAGTTGAATGACTCCATCTATAAGTCTTATGAGTTAGAACAGGTTGTTGTCACGGGAACGCGTACACCAAAGCTACTTGCCAACACACCTGTCTTGACGAAAATCATTACATCAGATGACATTGCAAAGAGCGATGCCACCAATCTTCGAGACCTATTGCAACAGGTGATGCCAGGCGTTGAGTTCTCCTATGCAATGAACCAGCAAGTGCACATGAACTTCTCTGGTTTTGGTGGACAAAGCGTGTTGATACTTGTTGATGGGGAACGTCTTGCTGGTGAGACGATGGATGATGTCGACTTCACAAGACTACTGATGGACAATGTAGACCACATTGAAATCGTGGGAGCAGCGTCTGCTCTCTATGGCTCGAATGCGGCTGGTGGGGTCATCAATATTATCACTAAAAAGAATATACACCCATTCTCTCTCAACCTAAATATGCGTTTGGGCAAGCATAACGAGCAACGTTACGGCTTGAATGCGCAGTTGAAACAAGGGAAATGGAGCAACCTCCTGACCATTAACAGGGGCAAGGCAGATAACTACAACGTGCAGAATGGCGACCATCCTATTACTCGTGTCGTATCAACGATATACGGCGATGCAACTTGGAATATTAAGGAACAACTATCCTATACACCGAGTGATAAACTCTCATTGAGCGGCAGGGCAGGTTACTTCTTTCGCCAGCTTGTTCGCACAACTGCGACTCCTGAACGTTATAGAGACTTCACGGGCGGACTTAGAGGAGTATGGACTCCGACCGAAGCGGATAACTTTGAACTTACATACGCATTCGATCAATATGATAAGTCGGACTATCAACGAATCGCAAAGATCGATGTGCGCGACTATTCAAACGTGCAGAATAGCTTCCGATTACTCTATAATCACAACCTCAAAGGAGGCGATGTTCTATCTGTGGGTGCCGATTATATGCACGACTACTTATTGAATGTGAACCTTGAAGGACGCACCCGCAAGCAAGATTCCTTTGATGCTTTTACGCAATATGACTGGAACATCAACGAGCAATGGGAGGCTGTTGGTGCATTGCGTTATGACTACTTCTCGGATGGACATATCTCTCGCGTGACACCAAAGATAAGCCTTCGTTACCAGCCAATACACAATCTTAATCTCCGTCTTAGCTATGGTATGGGCTTCAGATCACCAACGTTAAAGGAGAAATACTATAACTTTGACATGGCAGGAATATGGATTGTGGAAGGGAATCCAGCCTTGAAACCAGAGGTAAGTCATAACTTCTCCCTGTCTACTGACTATACACACGGGCATTACAACTACACTCTTACGGCTTACTACAATAGGATTAAGGATAAACTCGCTACTGGTGCTCCTTATTACAAGCGTGCTTCTGACCTTATTCCTCATCTACCCTTATCTTAACTTAGGAGGCTATTCCGTCTGTGGAGGAGAGGCTTCGGCACAGGCGAGATGGTCGAATGGTATCACCGCACGTCTGTCTTACGCTTATACCGACGAGCACCTACCAAAGGATAAGAACAATAACTCGGTGAATAACCAATACATCCCTGCTCGCAAGCACGCAATGACGGGGCATATTGATTGGGACCATCAGTTTGTGAAGAACTATGGGCTGAATATAGGACTCGATGGTCGCTTCTTATCATCAGTAGACAACCAAGAGTTCATCGATTATTACGACATCTCGAAGGGAATCCGCACCATTCATTACCCTGCATACGCGCTCTTTAAGCTCGCTGTTGTACAACGATTCAGTAAGAGTGTGAAGTTGAGTGTTGCCTTGGATAACCTCTTCAATTATAAACCAGAGTATTACTATTTGAATTGCCCATTGACAGATGGCATGAACCTGCAGGTTGGCTTGTCTGTTGATGTGGATAAACTATTTAAGTTCTAATATATAATAATGGAGAAAAAGAATACTTATTGGTGGCGCACGATAGCCTCCTTTGTCCTCGTACTATTCACTATGCCGTTAGGTCATGCACTAATGATTCTGATGGAGAAGTTCATGGATCCCGTGGCAGTACATTATGCTGGTTTCATCATGGGGTTCGTTGGTTTGATCATGGTTATCGTCGGTGTCTTTGTCAAAGGAGATACTCGTCAAACCTTATGGGGGCTTATTGGCGGTTTATTGTTTTGGACGGGATGGGTCGAGTTCCTATTCCTCTATTATGCACGCCGTTATGGAGTTCCACCCGAGATAGAGCATGGTAAAGTTGTTACCAAGCCTGAATATCTTATTATGCCAGCCTCCTTTGGATTGTGGATGATGGTCATGACGATGTATATCTTTAGTACCCGTAATGGTTGCGACTTCATCACATGGATTCAAGAGAAGCTCTTCGGAAAGCGTAAGAATAAGATAGTTGTGCAGCCAATGACCCACCACACGTCCATAATCACGTTCATGGAACTGAACATGATACTATGGGCTTTCTATTTGTTGTTGATGTTCTGTTATGATAAAAACTTCCTTGGCGACCACCATCCAGTAACTTATCTCATCGGAGTAGGCTGTTTCATCGGTTCACTCTTTATGTTCCGTCGACAGCTCCATATCGCCGCTTGGGGTGCTAACATTCGAATGGCTGTGGCGACAGTAATCGTCTTTTGGACGCCAGTAGAGATACTCGGTCGCATCAACTTCTTCAAAGAGTTCTGGGTTCACCCACAAGAGTATGGGTTCTTGTTGTTGTGTATCTTGGGTGCATTCATCCTTTTGTTGGTGTATATGTGGCTGAAGGGTGCTAAGAAGAAACGCATTGCAAAGCAATAAAACTCCTATCAATAGCATCCTTTTCTCTTAATGAATACGAAGGGAGATGAGCGCATTTATATCATTTCGATGTGCACAGGCTTCTATCGACTGGATGGAAAGTAAGATCAGTAAGGAGGGTACGCTCAAAGTGGCGCATCCTCCTTTTTAAATGGTCGGAAGTGGTGCGGACTGATATAGAAAGTACTTTACAATTTGTTTTCTCATTCTAGCTTTCATTCAAAGCCATACTTATTAGAAAACGAACCAATATGTGGCTTTTTATGAAAACGTACCTCCGTTTTTGTGAAAAGATACCTCCGTTTTGGGCAAGAAGTACCTTCGTTTTATGCAAAAGATACCTCCGTTTCGGGTAGAAAGCACCTCCGTTATGCGTAAAAAGTACTATCGTTTTAGCTAAAAATAGCCTATTTTTTGTGCTTAAGATTACTTCCTCCTACCCAAAATGAGGCTTACTCTTATGCAAATAGCTATTAATCAAGTAGTTATATATGCCTTGTAAAATCGCTCTCTAATTCCCGTATTTGTGGACAAAGTCCCTTTGTTCTTCTGAAAAACGCAAATAGAAGCCCTGAAATTAGCAGTATTTTATTACATTATTCAAAGTAGTTTGCAACGCTACAAAGGGGTAAGAAGGCGCAAAAAAGATAGGTTTCTTACAAGAGTTAGCGAATACAAGCCTTTGTCATATCGCTTTTTTTTCGTATATTTGCAACCTAATTATAACTAAAAACGATGAATAAATTATTTCTATCCCTTTGTCTTTTAGGGGCGAGTGTGGCTGTTGGTGCGCAAGAGCGACTGCCCAAAGTGACCCTTAAAGATCTAGAAGGAAGGACCGTACAAACCGACACTATCTCTAATAATGGCAATCCTCTTGTTGTTACCTTCTTTGCTACTTGGTGCAAGCCATGCGACCGTGAGTTGAAAAGCATTGATGAGCTTTATGACGATTGGCGCCTAGAAACAGGTGTGCGAATCGTTGCTGTATCCATTGATCAGGCTCAAAACGTCAATAAAGTGAAGCCTTTGGTCGACCAGAATGGCTGGCGTTATGATGTATTACTCGATCCTAATGGTGAGTTCCGACGCTCGTTAGGTATTCAGTCAGTGCCTTATACGGTCTTACTCGATGGTCAGGGCAGGATTGTTTATAAGCATAATGGCTACACAGATGGCGCTGAGATGGAGCTATATAAGAAGGTGAAAGAGGTTTCGAGAAGGTGATTTTATGAAAAGATGGATGATGATAGGACTGCTCATGAGCCTGAGTAGTGCATCAGTTTATGCACAAGAGTCCGACAAATTACACCTTCTGGAAGTCTTCAGAGTGATATGCTGTTGGCACAAAAGGACAGTGCGACGGGCGCAGAGGCTACAGGAAGTCGTTTCCGAACGAATACTTATCTCGACTTGAGGCTTTCAAACAGTTACTTTGAGGCTGGTGCAAGGTTGGAATATATGCCCCATCCACTCCCAGGATACGAGCATGACTTTAAGGGTTGGGGCGTTCCTTACGCCTACTTGAAGGGTCGTTATAAGAATGCGGAGCTTACTTTGGGTAGCTTCTATGAGCAGTTTGGCTCTGGTTTCATCCTCCGTTCGTATGAAGAACGCAGTCTTGGGATTGATAACTCATTGCAAGGTGCACGCTTGAACTATCTCCCTTGTGCGGGAGTTGCGGTCAAGTTGCTTACGGGTAGACAGCGTCGTTACTGGCACCACAATAAGAGTTGGATGACAGGAGCGGATGTGGAATGGAACATGGAAGAGTCGTTTAAGTCGCTTCAACAGCATAACACCTATATAATGTTGGGTGCTTCCTACCTTAATAAATACGAGAGAGACGAAGTGGTGATGGTCGATCCGACTCATCGGTTGCGCCTTCCTCGTTATGTCAATGCGTTCGATTTACGTCTACGAGTGCAACATCACGACTTCAATGTATTGGCAGAAATGGCGATGAAGACGCAGGATCCTTCGCATGATAATGGTTACATCTATCGCAATGGCTATGTGGCAATGCTCTCAGGGTCCTATTCTAAGCGTGGAATGAGCCTATTGCTACAAGCAAAACGCAGTACGAATATGGGCTTCCGAAGCCGTAGAGGAATGGAGGGAATCTCCTCTTTTATCAATCATCTACCGCCTTTCACGGTGGAGCATACCTACACTTTGGCTGCACTCTACCCCTACGCCACACGTCCCGAGGGTGAGTGGGCTTATCAAGCCACGGCAGCTTATACCTTTCCAAAGGGCTCTTGGATGGGAGGAAAGTATGGAACAACAACGAAAGTGAACTTCTCTCATGTCCATTCAGTGCGTAAGAAGGGTGCAGGAGAGATGGGAACAGAGGGCTATGGAAGTCCGTTTTGGGCATGGGGTGACGCTACCTATTATCAAGATATTGATGTACAGGTGGAGAAGCGGCTCTCCAAAGAAACGAAGTTAAACCTGATGTATATGTATCAACGATACAATCAGACCTTGTTAGAAGGGCATGGAGGAATGCTAAACACGCATATCTTCGTCGCAGATGTCAAACAGAACTCGCAACGAACGCCATCTTGCGTGTCGAAGGGCAGTATCTTGCATCAAAAGAGGGCGATAAAGACTGGCTATTCGGGCTGGGAGAGCTATCGTTCGCACCGCATTGGATGGTCACCGTGAGCGACCTCTACAATGCAGGCAACACCCATGTGCATTACTACCAAGGCTATGTAACCTATAGCGGTGGGGCACATCGACTGCAATTAGGCTATGGTCGAACACGTGCGGGCTTTAATTGTTCGGGGGGTGTATGCCGTTATATCCCTGCAACAAAGGGCTTGACACTCTCTTATAATTATAACTTTTGATGGAAATGAGACGTTTTTATATACTTATCTTGGCTGCTGTTGCACTCTTGACAGGCTGTGATTCAGTTGGTTCTGACGAACGATTGATAGAGATTCCGCCTGCAACTGTTCAGCGAAATGTACTCATCGAGGACTTTACAGGGCAACGTTGTATCTTCTGTCCGGCTGCTTCTCAGGCGATAGAAGAGCTGCAAAAGCTCTATGGAGCAGACAGATTGATAGCTGTGGGCATACATGCTGGACCGCTCGCAATAAAGAGTATGGGTGGAGTTAAGGGCTTGCGCACTGATGCAGGGGATGTTTATTACAAGTATTGGGCAGTTCCTAATGTGCCGAAAGCCATTATCAATCGTCGTGGAGGCGTCCTGCAGAAAGATACTTGGGCTGGGCGTATCTATGAAGAGTTCGCTCAAACGACTACAATCAATATAGCCCTTCAATGTCACTATGACGCAATTACACGTCAAGTGAAGATTGAAACCAATCTAAAGACATTGTCCGATGATGTGAAGGGAAGGCTTCAGCTTTGGTTAGTAGAGGATAGTGTCGTGGCTCCACAGCTCTTTCCAAACAATAAGATGGATAAGGAGTATGTGCATAACCACGTGTTCCGTGCTGCTATCAATGGTGAGTGGGGAACGGAGTTAATGCCTCTCTTCAATGCGAACGCACGTGGAGCAAACGTCGTACACACTCCCAGAAGATGTCGTACCAGGCAATGCGTGGATCGTAGGATTCGTCTATAACGATAGCGGAGTACTGCAGGCTGTGCGCCAAAAGGTTTCTATTTCGTAAATAAGTCATCATCAATTAAGTAGATAAATATAAAATGAACAATATGAAATTACGCTTACTCGTATTAATCGGACTGCTGACCAGTCTTTTAGTTAGTGCTCAAGCACAGACAAGTAACAATGATGTTGCCTTCGTGGATGCGCAAGGTAAGGTCATTCCAAACGGCACAACGGTGGTATTAAACGCTGTGAAAGATGCCATGTTCCCACCTGGATGGAAGGAAATAGCAGGTGAGGTGTATATTAAGAATACGTCGGATAAGGACCTGACAGTAACCCTTTACAGTAGAATTAACAACATTGATGGGGGCAGTGTGACGGTTTGTGCACTCGGCGGATGTACTCCTCTTGATGGAGATAACAGTACAGAGATAGGAAGTCAACCGCTGTTGGCAGGCTCGGAGAGGGAGTCTATTGCGATAGAACACACTTACGAGCATAGCGAGAAGGGTTCAATTACACTGAAACTTACTACCAAAGAACTTGGTTCCGAGCAAGAGATTGAAGGTCCAACTATTATTGTTAAGTTCGATACTAACCCAACAGGAATAGTAGAAGTAGCGTCACAGAAGGGTCTTACTTACGATGTCTTCAATACGCAAGGTACCTTATTATATAAGCAGCTTACGTCCTTGTCTGGTCTTCCTAAGGGCATTTACATCTTGAAACAGACGGGCTCAAAGAAGGCAATTAAGAAGTTCGTTGTGCGCTAAGTATTCATCTTTAATCATTGACAACCTGATATGTTACGTAGAATTTACATACAGTTTATTACCCTGCTTGCCATCCTCTCTTATGGAGGAAACGCTCATGCACAAGAGCATATACTTATCCCTGTTGCTAGACAAAAGGTGTATGTGCCACTTACGGAACCGAGTGTAAAAGGAAAGATTGTGGTTTCCAATATTGGTAGAACTCGCATTCAAGACATTGACTATACGCTTTCTTTCAATGGAAAAGAGCTAGAGTCAAAGCATTACACATTACCCCAAACACTGGGACATAATGATGATGCTGTGATTGAAGTAGCTGTTCCGCCATACACAGAATTGGGTGAAGATGAACTGATCTTCACGATTACGAAAGTGAATGGAGGGCGCAATGGTGCTACTATCAGTGAGGCTCGAATACCGCGAGTAACGGTTACTAAGGTGGCAAAGAGGAAAGTTGTTGTAGAAGAATACACGGCAATGTGGTGCCGATATTGTCCATCTGGTATTGCCCTTATGGAGAACTTGTCGCATACTTTTGGTGATGACTTCGTTGGTATAGCGGTGCATGCTGATGATCCATTGACCTGTTGGGACTATTATGCAAAAGCCAGGGAAGACTCTCGCCGTCCCTCTCTTTATATGAATAGAAGCCGTAAGTTAGGGTATGTCAAGGCTGTTGATGAGTTCAAAGCAGAGCAAGATGCAGGTGCAGATATGGATCTTGAAGTATCTGCCGAATGGGATAAAGAGAAGAACAACATCACTGTTACGCCTGCAGTAACGTTCCGTTTGAATCGTGAAAAAGCCCCTTATGGCTTTGCATATGTGCTGACTGAGGATGGAATGTCACGTCCCCGAATGGGTTCAAAACAATGCTTATGCGGGTAGCGAGAGCGACCGTGGAGTTACAAAAGAGTTCGATGTGTTCATCGATTCACCAAGTGAGATCCGTAATCTAAAGAACAACTTTGTTGCCATTGCGGCTACTGGTGTGAAAGAGCCAGTGGATAGTCTCATTGAAGCTCCTATCAAGGCTGACCAAACGCAGAGCCATTCTTACATCTTTAAGGATGTCTCGAAGATAAAAGTTCTACAAGATATAACAAGGTTGAAGGTATGTGTTTTGCTGATAAACAAACAAACGGGTAAAATAGAAAATGCGGCTAAGTGCAGTATTGCTGACGCTCAAACAACTTCTATCTCATCTGTTTCTGATAGAAAGGAAACCGCTGTTGAGACCGCACGTTATACATTGGATGGTCGGCGAATTACGGCTCCACAAAAGGGAATCAACATTGTGAAGTACAGCGATGGACGTGTTCGTAAAGAGGTTATAACGCAATAAACGCTTTCAATATGGTATATTTTTTAATATGAATAAGGATCTAACAGCTCATTATCAACGGAAAGTTGAAGAAGAGAACAGCCTTCTCTCAAGGCTTCGTAACCGTAGTCGGGCTTTTATTCTGGCTGAAGTAAGCTCTTTCTTACTTGCTATTGGCTTCGTAGTAGTCTATACTTTGCTTGCTAATGCAGCCTGGACACTAGCTTGTGGGCTGTTAGCTCTCTTCTTATATCTATACATTCGCAAGTTAGATGTGCGTAACGACCGCCGTATCAAGGAGGGAGAAGCAATGGTGATGACCTATGAGAATGAGATAAACTACCATCATGGCGACTTCAGTAAGCTCAATGCTGGCACGCAATATGTCAATCCGCAGCATCCATACACATACGATTTAGATGTGTTCGGAGCTGGTTCTCTGTTCCAACGTATCAACCGCACCATCTCAACAGGGGGCAGTGACCAGTTGGCAGAATGCCTTTCAAAGGAGTGGGGAGGTATAGACCAGAGAGAACAGGTGGCGCAGATCCATCAGAGAATGGCATCCATTCAAGAGTTAGGACAGGCTGAGTCGTTTCTAACTCGGTTCAAGTCGTTTGGTGTAAAGGGGCAGATTCAAACAAAAGATGTGCTGATGGCACTGACAGCTGTGCATCAGAAGCAGCTACCCAAATACTTCTCTCATCCTCTTTTCCACCTTTTCTGTTCTGCAAACTTGCTGGGTTTCTATGCCAGTATCGTACTTTCATTCATGGACATCGTGCCCTCCTTGTTGCCAATATGGTGGGGAATCTTCAACTTCCTGTTATCTTTCTTATGTTCTCATAAGCACATCCGTGTTATATCCGAACTGATAGCAAAGGTGCAAACAGCGGTCGATGGCTATTTACAAGTGTTGAGGCTCATCAATCAGACCGACTTTCAAGCATCAGAATTGCAGGCATTGAAAGGGCGATTAGCAGGTGCGGAAGAGTCATTAGAGCGGTTAGCACTCATCTTACAGAAGATAGATAACCGCAGTAATGAGATTGGTATATTCATCTTTAATTGCTTTGCTTTGATTGATATAACCATTGTTCGACTCTTTCAGCAGTGGCAACGAGCGTATGAAGAGCGCACAAGTGAATGGATAGAAACGCTGAATCTCTTTGACACACTGGTATCTATGGGCAATTACAAACTCAATGAGAACAAGGCGGTGCAGGCTGAGGTTGTGGCAGAGAATCAGGTTGTCTTTAATGCAAAAGCACTCTATCATCCTTTCTTGGGAGAGCATGCTGTGGCAAACGACTTCGACATTCAAGATCGTGAATATTATATAGTAACAGGTGCAAATATGGCAGGTAAGAGTACGTTCCTGCGTTCGTTGGGTGTGAATTATCTGTTGGCAATGAACGGATTACCCGTGTTTGCCAAGCAACTAAAGGTCTCCGTCTTCCACTTATTCACGAGTATGCGCACCACAGATGACCTCACTCATGGTATTTCCTACTTCAATGCTGAGCTCTTACGACTCGATCAGCTGTTAGGCTCTCTACGTGAGTCTACACCCAACCTCATCATACTTGACGAGATACTAAAGGGTACTAACTCCTTGGATAAGCTAAATGGTTCACGTCTATTCCTACAACACATCGCCTCACGAAACGTCACGGGCGTGATTGCCACACATGACTTAGAGTTGTCAAAGATGGAAGATGAGGAGCCAAAACGGTTCCATAACTATTGCTTCGAGATTGAGTTAGGGGAGCAAATCACCTATTCTTATAAGATAAGTAAGGGTGTGGCACGCAATCAGAACGCAACGTTTCTGTTGCAGGGATACTGAATAAAGAAGGAGCAAATAGATTATAAAGGCAAGAGAGCATGGCATTGTCCTGACTAAAAAACTGTTACGACACGTGCTACTTCTACCTTATTCCGTCTTTTAAAACCTGTTTCTTTGTCAGGACTGACGATGATATAATAAAGAAGGTGAAGTTCTTACAACTTCACCTTCTTCTTTTTTCCAGTGCTCTCATTGCTCATTCTGTCTAGAGCAGTGACCACATAGACATATTTCTGATTGCCATCTTTATAATTCAAAGCGCACCTTGTTCTCATAAGGCATCGCTATAATCTTCGACGGATCATTGGTGTTTATAGGCTCATCAGGCGTGAACTGATACACAACATATTGATGTGCTTCATCCTTCCAGCCCTTTCCCTTCGGTGCTTTCCACGTGAGGTAATAGCCATCGCGTTCCCATTGTGCCTTCAACCGCTTGGGATGTTTCGGTGCATCAGAGTCTATGAAAGGCATTAAGGGTTGCAAGGCTGGATAGCGCCAGTAGTCTGTTCGCAAGAGAGTTCCATAGTTCCCAGGGTTGTCAACAGCTGCCTTTGCATACCAGAGCACTGTTCCGCTGACATTTGCCGATTGCTGGTGTAAGCGGCGTTTAGCAGCTAACTGATGGATAGAAGGGTTCTGTGGATCTGCGAATTTGACGGTTCGCAGCACATCTTCACCTATGTATAATGGGCGTTTCCCAGCGTTGCGATTCCACCAACCAATCAATTCCTTGTAGTCAGCAGCACGATTGCCAATCTCCCAATAGAGCTGTGGTACACAATAATCAACCCATCCGTTGTTCACCCACTTTAGTACATCGGCATAGAGATCATCGTAGTTTTGAAGTCCATTTGTCCTACTTCCGTTACGAGGGTCAGCCTTTTGATTGCGGTAAATACCAAAGGGTGACACGCCAAACTTCACCCATGGCTTAACAGCATGTATCCTTTCGCCTAGTTCCTTGATGAAGACATCAACGTTATCACGCCTCCAGTCGTTGATATTTGAGAATCCTCTCGGGTCTTGTTGGAAGTTTCTTTGGTCAGGAATAGGCTGTCCTGCAACAGGATAAGGATAGAAGTAATCATCGATATGTAGCCCGTCTACATCGTAACGAGACACGATGTCGTCAACAACCTGGCATATATACTCACGGTTCTCACGCAAGGCTGGGTTCAAGATGTACAATCCATCGTATGAGAAAACACGTTCGGGATGTTGCACAGCGACGTGACTATTAGCCAACTGGTTGGTGTTCTTTGTCTTAGCACGATAGGGATTGATCCATGCGTGCAGCTCCATTCCTCGCTTATGGCACTCATCTATCATCCATTGCAAGGGGTCCCAATAAGGCGAAGGAGCCTGTCCTTGCTGTCCAGTGAGGAACTTGCTCCATGGTTCTAACTTGCTTGGATAGAGGGCGTCACACTCTGCTCGCACCTGAAAGATGATGGCGTTAACCCCATCCTTTTGTAGTTCGTCCAACTGATAACGCAAGGTTTGCTGCATCTGTTGCGTTCCGATACCCTGAAACTGCCCATTGACACACTGGATCCAAGCCCCACGAAACTCGCGCTTTGCTGGTTGACTCTTAGCAAAACTGGTTATAGTAATGGTCAAGAATAGTACTATCAATGAAAGAATCTTCATGCCTTCACGAATTTGTCTCATGTGTTTATCTTTCTCTTTGTTATGCTTTTTATTTGTTTTGATTGGTCTTTTCTTCTATAATTAATCTATCATGCGTATCACAACTGGGCCTCTTCTACCATCGTCTTGTAATACTCGTCCCAGCTAACTACAGCTTCCTCCGCTAACAGCCTATCCACTAGTCGATGTGGAAAAGAGGAGAAATAATTGTTGGGAACACGGAAGGGACGTACCTTTCCATTGCTTGAATTGATATGAATTTCTTGTTCCATAGAGAGTTATCGTTACTACTCTCTTAGACTTCAAATAGGTAGATTGGTTTAAACATAAGGCTCTTTTTCTTTATTCAGAAGCCTTTGCAATATTATTCGTATTGCTTCATATACGTCGTAACCTTCTCTACTGCAATGTGATAAGAGGTTTTCAACGCTCCGACACTCGTACCCAGTAGTTCGCTCATATCGCTATATTTCATCTCATCAAAGTAGCGTAAGGTAAACACCATGCGCTGTACATCGGGCAAGGTGGCAATGGCTTCTTGCAAAAGAGCTTGCCCTCTGTCACCATCGAAATACTCATCTGCCAGCAAGCTGTCGGCTAGGTGTAGGGTGTCTTCGCTTCCCGTGACAACTGCCGAGCGTTTCCGACGTAGACTCTCAAGAGCCTCATTGATGGCAATACGATATAGCCATGTAGACAACTGGGACTTGCCTTGAAATTTGTCAAGTCCTTTCCATGCCTTTAGAAACGTGTTTTGTAGCACGTCATCGGCATCATCATGCGTGATAACAATACTTCGAATCTTCCAATATAGCGGTTCACTATATTGGTTTACAATATCTAGGAATGCTTTCTGTTGCTCTTCCGAGCTCGCTAACTGGCGAACTTCTTCCGAATTATCAAGGGGAGACACGTTACTCAAAAAGCTGTTGCTGTACCAGAATTGGGGGATGTCTAGCCCTTAACGGATAGATATTTTCCGGACAACTTTACCCACTTTCACAATGTAACAACCCCTTGGGAAGCTCAAAGTATAGTGCTTGTCACTACCGTCAACACGTACATTCATCACCTTTACCCCTGTAACGTTATAAATCGAGAGTACCTCATCTTCGGCACCAACAACACGTAAGACATTATTTGTAACGGTGATGGTAATGGATGGAAGTTCCTGTTCGATTAACTCCACTGGAGCCTCGGCACGTGCCGAAGTAACAGCACCCATGAGGAGTATTAAGGTGAGAATAAAAGGAGTAAATATCTTTTTTACCATAGACGATTGCTTTTGTTATTAGCTACAAAGATAGTAATTTTCAGCTTACATTGGCTTGGATTATTGCCTTTGTGATGGTATCTTTAATGATTATTAACGTGGAGGAAAGACAGAGGAACATAGTTTTTTAGACAAAATGACATAAGTACATATTTTTTGAATGACATATTTCTTAGACATAGTAACATAGTATCAATGTGCTTGGTAACGGATGTTTAAGACATAAGGACATAGTGACATATTGTTTGAATGACATATTATTAAGACAGAGAAACATAGGAACACGAATCGTAATAACGAAAGAGTAAAAAGAAGGAAACGCCCTTCTCCATTTGAGAAGGGCGTTTCGTCCTATTCAAGAGAGCCTTTCCTTGCATCAAAGAAACGCCCCCTTCATCTGCAAATAGTAGCTTTCACTCCCCTCTCCATTCGGAGAGGGGCTGGGGGAGAGGCTCTTCCTTTTTTGCAAACAATGGTTTTCACTCCCCTCTCCATTCGGAGAGGGGCTGGGGGAGAGGCTGTAGTTGGGTTGTGTGTGAGGCTTTCCCTTACTTTGTTGGTACAGCATATTTATCGCCAGTCTGCTTGACGATCTCATGCTTCATATAGTCACTATAACCTGGACGAGCCACACGCTCACCAAGACCCGTTGGTGTTTTGAGGAACTTACCATCCTTTTCTGGCTTCACAGCCATATCGTTGTACTTCACAATCAGGTAGATGGCAAGCTGCTTCCAACGGGCAAGCATCTCGTTACTCTTCTGTATGGAGTAGTCGTTAAGATACTTTCACTGCGGCGGACTTATCCGTCTTGTACAGGCTAAGAGCCTTTGCTTCCACCTCTGGTTGGGCTGCGAAATAAGCGTTCTCAAGCGAATCGCGCACTGCTTTCAACGATGGGAAGAGCTGCGAATAACGTGGGTAAACCATGTTACTTACCCAGTTACAAACCCAAAAAGCATTCTTATCTGAGAAGGTAACAGCGTCTGCACCAGGTGTATTGAAACACTCTGCTCGCTCTGTATTACTACAATAGATAGGCACATAAGCTATCATATTGCCATCGTCGTTACCGAACCATAGGATTCCACCAAGCTCTCTTGGCAACCATGAACGGAGCTGTGCTACGTAGGAGAAACCCGTCTGCTGGGTAGAAGTTGGACGCTCGTTGAAATACTTCTTACCGTCAACTTCGTATTGAAGTGGGGTAGGGCGATAAGGACAATCCCAATTCCCTTGAGCGACATCATTGTCTAATGCGAGTGGAGTACCCTCATAGTGGTCACGCATACAAGCCTCCATCATTGCTACATCGAGCTTCTTGTCGGGTGCAATCCATAGCGGCATATCTTCAGCGTTGGCGTCTTTTCCGAGTGCCCAAGGCAACCAGTGCGACATATCTTTGAAGTGATTAAAGTAGCTCCAAACGCGTGCATCACACCAACGACGACCTCCGAAGTTAGGCTTTGCATACACCATTTTCCAGTTAAAATCCTTATCCTTTCCAGTAAACCAGCCTTTTGAACGTGCGAAACTAATGCAGTTTTTAGACGTGATGACCTCTGTTGGATAAGTAGAAAATTGCCCAATGCGGCTCTGGTTGGCGTGAGCTGAAATCATGCCATCAGGTATGCGCACTGCAACCCATACCACTTTCTGCTTCTTATCACCGCCACATCCTTGCATCTCAAGCAACCACACTTCATTAGGATCAGCTATTGTGAAGGTCTCACCCTCGGAGTTATAGCCGTAAGTCTCAGCCAGTGTCGTCATCACCTTGATAGCTTCTCTTGCCGTCTTACTGCGTTGTAAGCCTAGATACATCAGTGACCCGTAATCGATAATGCCGTTTTTATCCACCATCTCTTCGCGTCCGCCGTAGGTAGTCTCACCTATGCTGACCTGGTACTCATTGATGTTTCCGATGACATTGTAGGTTACTTGCGCCTCAGGAATGTACCCGTGACTCTCGTGTGTGTCGTAATCAATGATCTCACGACGCGCATCTTTAGCATGAGAACCAGCCGGATAATGGCATAAGTTAGTAAACAAGCCGTAATCATCAGCATTGTAAGTAACGAGGACGGAACCATCCTTTGTTGCGCCCTTAGTGGCTATGAAGTTCGTACACGCATAGGTGTATGACATCATAAAAAGCATTGCGAGCGTTGCAAATGACTTCTTCATAAGCTGTAGTTTTTATGTTTTTAATCTGTTCAAAGGTTATTTTATAGGGGTGTTCTGTCGATAGGCACGGAGAATCCCATCGCTGTCTTTGCGCACATCAATCGTTCCGCTCATCCATTCAGTCATAGCCTCTTCGTGCGTGAAGGGGTATATCTCCGTGACAGCTCCAGCCTCGATGACAACGATAGCTTGCTCTATTGTCTCGTTGGGAGTGTGGATGAAGTTAGCTGCTATGCGTCGCATCTATTCAAGTTTATCGTGTCCTCTTTACGGGTAAGCCCCTTTCACGCATAGCATCAGTGGGAGTTCGAGGGGGACGATCACCCTGTGCAGGTGCCGAACTGGGGTTTACAGGTGTTCCACCGATCGTTCTTATCGGGTCAGAAGTATTCGTTGAATCACCAGGATTGACGTTCTCTTGCTTGCGAACATGCATTCGGACGAGTTGAATGTTATTAAGAATTAACATCTTAAAGGTGGTAGTTGGCTCTTGACCCTTTAGCATCATGAAGTAGCCACGGATGTTCTTTATCCGTAAAGAGTCGCCCCCGTCCACCATAAGCGTTTGATGAGAATCAGAGGAGATGTGCGTGTATTGCGTTGTAATACTATCGTTGGTGAAGGTGACCGCCATAACAACTACGGCATCGCGTGCGCCATCTTGTATGATAAACTGCGAATCGAAATTGAGCATTAAGCGGTCGCCTTTATGAAAGGCGGTATCTGCTTTGATCTCAAAAGTTTCTTTGTTAACAGGTGCGTAAGGGGAGAGAATGAGCGAGCGAGCGCCTTTCCATATATCAGTAGTGTCACCTTTGGAGGTGATAGTGCCGTATTGTGATAGCTCAGACTCCGATGCGCCCTCTGCACGAGCTTGGTCTTCAAGACGCTTGGAGATGTCTACATACATGTCATGAAGTTCCTCGGTGTGGCGTATATAGTACTTTAGGGAGTTGTCAAACTGCGCCTCCGTCACATCGTACTTCTTCATAACTGCCAGCTTATAAGCCTTTTGCTGCGTTGCAGAAGTATTACTATTATTTGCCATTGCCATCGCTAGGTGATAGTCATATAGTATATCTTCCATTTTCGACGGCTGTATGTATTCGGATGGAATAGATGGTTTACAACCCACAAAAAAGGTTGTGAGTAGTAATCCACAAAGGGCTGTAAGCAAGTGAGTTATATATCTATCTCTCATTCTCATTAGGCTTTTGATTCTCTCAAAACTCCTCATTCAACATTCCTAACTCCTAACTCTTCTCTGGTATCCAACCGTTGAAGTCCTTTCTAAAAAACAATAGAATGGTGATGACACCCACGCTTATGCAGGCATCAGCAAAGTTGAAGACAGGGGAGAAGAAGACGAATGATTGTCCACCACATAAGGGCATCCAATCAGGGAAGGTACCAGTAAAGAGGGGGAAATAAAACATATCAACTACCTTGCCCATAAGCATTGGTGCGTAGCCTTCTCCCCATGTGGTAAGGGTCGAAGGAACGGCTCCCCTCTATATAATAAGGTGTAGAGGCTGTGAATATCTGACCATATATCAACGAGTCGAAGATATTACCAGCTGCACCTGCACATATCATCGATAACACGACAATATACGCCATTCTCGCACCCTTCTTGATACGACCTCGAACGTACCATATCAATCCGACGACTGCGAAGATACGGAAGAGACTGAGGAACAACTTGCTTCCGAGCTCCATTCCCCATGCCATACCATTGTTCTCAACAAACTCTATCTGGAACCAATCAAATATATGAATTGACTCCCCCAAGGTCATGTTTAGCTTGACAGCTAACTTAATGGCTTGATCGATGATAAGCAATAACACGATCAAAGAAGCAGCCGTCAAGCCCTTTTTCTTATTACTATTCATTAATGTTGTTTATTAGCTTCCTTTGATGCTACACTTAGTGTTGCATGAGGGACGACACGCAGACGTTCCTTCGGAATAAGCTCTCCTGTGATACGATCTATGCCATAGGTCTTATTGTCAATACGCATGAGTGCAGCTTGAAGACCCTTTATGAACTTCTGTTGACGCTGTGCCATCTGTACGAGTTCCTCCTTTGTTTGACTCGAACTACCCTCCTCTAATGCCTTATAGGTGGGTGATGTGTCATTGACATCATTGGTGTTCTTGTTAGTAAGAATCTTCATGGTCTCTTCGTAATCAGACTTAGCTATGGCTAATTTGTTGTTTACTATCGTGCGAAACTCCTCGAGTTCCTCATCGGTATAACGCTTTTTAGTCTCCATAAGGTGTACAATGAATTAGGTTATTAAACATTATCTGAGATATAGCAAAGTGGGTTTTGGAATCCTGATGGAGGATGGGTGCATGGTTGAAACACCCATCCTGTCAGGCTTTCGAGCGTTCACAAGGATACGCCCCACTATGTTCTTTAGTCTTTTTGGATGTCTATATGAAGTTTAAAGTCGTCGAATTCAACCTCAGTACCAGCGTTTTCAGCCAGTGAGATGGCGTTCGCTAATACCTGTGTCTTTATCAACTCACCAAAAGACTCTACTGCTTTCGCAGCTTCCTCATTAGGTTCGATGATAACAGATATGCGGTCGGTGATCTCGAGACCAGTCTCTTTACGGAGGTTCTGAATGCGGTTGATCAACTCACGAGCCATTCCCTCGCGGCGCAACTCATCGGTTAGTTCCACTCAAGTGCCACAGTTAGGTTGCCTTCATTGCTCACTAACCAGCCCGGGATGTCCTCTGATATGATGTCAACATCGGCTGCTTCGACCTTAATAGGCTGTCCCTCCAACTCGAAGTTGAACTCACCAGTAGTCTCCAAAGCAGCTATCTCATCTTGAGACAGTGCATCCATACGTGCTGCAACGAGCTTCATCAGCTTACCAAACTTCTTGCCCATGACACGGAAGTTGCACTTTACTTTCTTTACCAAGATGCCTTGTCCCTCAACAAAAGAGAGTTCCTTCACATTCACCTCATGCTTAATAAGGTCGGCAACAGCCTCTATATGCTTCTTCTGAGTGCTGTCTATGGCTGGAACCATTATCTGTGCTAATGGTTGGCGAACCTTTATATTGACCTTACGACGCAATGCCAAGACCATAGAAGTAATGCGTTGAGCCATGTCCATACGTGCTTCTAGGTCAGTATCGATGACTGCCTCGTTTGCAACAGGCCAACGATCCAAGTGAATACTCTCACATTCTCCACCCAAATCTCTATACAGTTGATCCGCATAGAATGGTGCGAACGGAGCCATGAGGCGTGCTACTGTCATCAAGCAAGTATATAAGGTGTCATACGCACTCTGCTTGTCTGCACTCATCTCTTTGCCCCAGAAGCGTTTACGATTCAGTCGGACGTACCAGTTACTGAGGTCGTTATTAACGAAGGAGTCGATGAGTCGACCTGCACGCGTTGGGTCGAAGTCTTCTAACTCGGCTGTAACACCTTTAATCAAAGAGTTCAGCTTAGAGATAATCCAGCGGTCGATCTCTGGTGCGTCAGCCTTAATTGCCTTGCAGCTTGTTGGTTCGTAACCATCGACGTTAGCGTATAGAGCGAAGAAGCTATACGTATTATATAAGGTGCCGAAGAACTTGCGTCGACATTCATCAACGCCCTCTGGATCGAATTTCAGGTTATCCCAAGGCTCGCTATTGGTCATCATGTAGAAGCGAACAGGGTCTGCTCCGTACTTATGAAGCATCTCAAATGGGTCGGTAACATTGCCTACATGCTTACTCATCTTATTACCCTTTGCATCCAAGACAAGCCCTGTTGAGATCACATTCTTAAATGCAACTGAGTCGAAGACCATGGTTGCTATGGCATGAAGAGTGAAGAACCAACCACGCGTTTGGTCAACTCCTTCATTGATGAAGTCGGCTGGGAAGAATGCAGGAGGTACAGCTATTCCCTCGTAGGTAGAGTGTACCAAGGCATCACGATAAGCCTCCTCGCTCATACCCGTAGCCTTGAGACCATCAGAATTAATCTCTCCTTCGAATGGATAATGCAGCTGCGCATATGGCATAGAACCGCTATCAAACCATACATCAATCAAGTCGCTCTCACGGTGCATAGGCTTACCCTCGTCGTTAACAAGTACGATGTCATCCACATAAGGGCGATGGAGATCTATCTTATCATAGTTTTCTTTGCTATAATCACCCACTACGAAGCCTACTTCCTTCAGTGGATTCTTCTCCATGACACCTGCTGCAACTGCCTTCTCTATCTCATTGTAGAGTTCTTCTACTGACCCAATGCACTTCTCGCCACGGTTGTCATCACGCCAGATAGGTAATGGTGTACCCCAGAAACGAGACCTACTTAGGTTCCAGTCATTCAAGTTCTCAAGCCAGTTACCGAACCTTCCTGTACCCGTAGATGCCGGTTGCCAGTGTATCGTCTTATTGAGTTCCACCATGCGAGCCTTGCGTGCCGTATCCTTGATAAACCAGCTATCTAGTGGGTAGTAAAGGATTGGCTTGTCTGTACGCCAGCAGTGTGGATAGTTGTGAACATGCTTTTGGATATTGAAAGCAGAGCCTTCCTGCTTCATCTCCATACAGATGATGATGTTCAGATCTTCAGCCTTTTCAGAGGCTTTCTTGTCCCATACTCCATTTGGATTAAAGCGTGGGTCGTATGAATTCTTTACGTAATCGCCTGCATGATGGGCGTATGCTTCCTTATTGATACACGCTTTTACGAAGTTCTGATCAAGCTCATCAAGGGTGTAATACTTACCTTGGAGGTCGACCATAGGGCGTGTTTCCCCCTTCTTCGAGATGAGATATAGCGCAGGAATATTCGCATCCTTTGCCACCTTAGCATCGTCAGCACCGAAGGTAGGAGCGATATGCACGATACCAGTACCATCCTCCGTCGTAACGTAATCACCGAGGATAATGCGGAAAGCCTCGCTCTCCATCTCAACGAACTCGTCGCGTCCTTCCTCGCCCATGAATACCTTCTCTGGATGAGCCGTCGCATAGTCGTTCACGAATTGAGGTGCAAATTCGCCTGTCTTCTCCACTGGTTTCACCCAAGGCATGAGCTGTTTGTAATGCAAACCCTCCAATTCTGTACCCATCACACGCCCTACGACACGATAAGGAACATACTTGTCGCCACGCTCGAAAGCAGGTAATTCGCCTCCATCAGTTACCTCGCCTTCTGGTTTCAGATAGGCAGCTACACGGCTGGCAGCCATTACCAAGGTTACTTTCTGCGCATCGTAAGGGTTGTAAGTCTCGATGATAACATATTCAATCTTCGGTCCGACGCACAGCGCAACATTAGATGGTAAGGTCCAAGGAGTGGTTGTCCATGCAACAAACAAGGCTTACCCCAAGTCGACTGAGGCAATTTTGCCTTCTCAGCCAATGCCTTCCAATCCTCTTCAGGGATAGCGAATTGCGCCGTAACCGTTGTGTCCTTGACATCACGATAACAGCCTGGTTGATTCAACTCATGGCTTGATAAGCCCGTACCAGCACCTGGAGAATAAGGTTGGATAGTATAACCCTTATAGAGTAACCCTTTATTATAAAGCTGCTTCAAGAGCCACCATAAGGTTTCAATATATTTGTTGTCATAAGTGATGTAAGGGTGTTCCATGTCAACAAAGTAGCCCATCTCTTCCGTAACTTGTTGCCACTCTGCGGTGAACTTCATTACGTTCTCACGACACTTATGATTATAGTCTTCAGTGGAAATATATCGTTCCGAGTTATGGTTATCGATGTCCTTTTTGGTGATACCAAGCTCCTTTTCAACACCTAACTCGACGGGTAGTCCATGCGTATCCCAGCCTGCTTTACGGTGCACCTGATAGCCTTGCATCGTCTTATATCGGTTGAAGGTATCCTTGATGGAACGTGCTAGAACATGGTGAATACCCGGATGTCCGTTAGCCGAAGGAGGCCCTTCAAAGAAGATAAACTGCGGTTCTCCCTCTCGTTCGTCAATACTCTTGTGGAAGATGTCATGCTTCTCCCACTCCTTCAACATGTCTTGGTTTGTCTGAACAAGGTCAAGTCCCTTGTGTTCGGCGAATTTCTTTGCCATATTATCGATGTTATTTTGCTTATATTCTAAATACGTGCAAAGATACAAATAACAACTGATACTACCAAATTTTACTGACAGGTTGCTGTGGTGGAGAGCCCAGCCAGCCTCCTCCCTATAACCCTACCAAAGCCTCCCCAAGCCCCTCCGAAGGAGGGGGATAGTCTCCCAAAGGTCTTGCTTAACTTCTAAAGTGTGGTTGGTATGAGGACGAGTGGACTGGTTGACAAGTAAACAAGTTATTTGTACTGTTGGAAACAATGGAGAATCTCAGGACAGACGCCCTCGTCTGTCCGCCCATTTACCCCTATGTGTCATCCCGTCAGGCAACATCTTCTCCTTTTGAGGGGCTTGGGGAGGCTTTTTATTTGCTTTTGATCTGGCGGACAGACGAGGGCGTCTGTCCCACAGGTTGGCAACTCTTTAATGGGAGAAGCAGCCCTCCCGTCCCCTCTCCGAATGGAATAATCCCACCCAACCTCCCCTCAAGGGGAGGTGCCTAACGGGGAGCCAGTTAGGAGAGGGTCTTCTTTAATTCAAAATTCAAAGTTCATAATTCAAAATTGTGATTAGTTCTATATGAAAAGGTTGTTTGCTAAAAAGGCTCTGTGTCATATGGTTTCAGTGTAACAAGGCAGTACCTCGTTAGCAAAGAACGAAAGGGCAAAAAGAAAGGAACGCCCTTCTCAATTTGAAGAGGGCGTTTCCTTTGTTAGTGAAAAAGGGCGTTTCTTCACATCGAAGAAACGCCTCTTCGTGTTGTAAATAATACTATCTACCCCTCTCCATTCGGAGAGGGGCGAAGTGAGGCTGTAGATGGGTTAGTGGTGAGCCTGTTTCGCCTGGGGTGAGGCTTCTTTGTCCTCTCTCAATGAGCTGCATAAAAAGGCTGCGCCTAAGGCTCCTTTATACTCCTCAACATCAATTCTATCCCCCTCATGATAGGTCTCATACTCCTTTTTCGATACTATTATCTCACCATCCTCTTGCATAGTTCCGCAGGAGGCAAAGCGCACTTTATACGCATGACTGCGTCCGTTCGTCTCAAACTTATCCTTCACATAACTGATGTGATGATCTGGTTTGGAGTAATCAAACACTACATTATAGGTTATGATGGTGCCAATTGCATAAAAGATAGCGAAGAAGAGGACAAAAATGAACTGCTCGGTTGGATTGTCCACGCGTGATTTTGTGAAACTGAAGTTGTACCAGAGGAACGGAATAGAGACCACAACAATGCACAGAAGCATATAGGGTATGAGCGGATAAATGTCTATTATGTTCTCACGCAACGCAAAACACAACAGCACCAAAGACACAAGATAGGTACTACTAAACAGTGTTGGGCGGTCGGTACTATCACGATATACATCGAAAAGTGCCGTTCCTTTCGACTTGATAAACACAATGCTCGCCAGCCAGGGCATAGCTGCTGCCGCCAAAAAGACGTATCGGTAATAGGGCATTGGCACGAAGAAGAGGGCGACGGTGACGATGTTTGCAAGGATATTCACCGCTCGTGCCCATAGACGATTGCGTTCGTTCTGATTGAGCCGTTCGACTGCGCTGGCTCCTAAAGAGCTATTCTGCCTTATCGCCTGGCGGTCTTTTCTCTTCTCACGGAGGAAGTAATTATGGAAATAACGCCCTGCCCAGCGTTCCACGTCATGGTAATCTCGATAGTAAACACCGAAGGTTATCTTCTTTCCTGCACCCTGATAGGGTACGAATTCGATACCATTCCCGTAAGAAGGTAGCACACTTTCAATACTATTGAAGAACAGAACTCGAGTGCCAAAGAGGGTTTCCTTGACGATTCTATCTTCATAGATATACACCTTATCACGCCTTGTATAGAGGATGGCAAATACTGGCAAAAGGAGGAGGATGAGCCCCATAAGTGTGGAGATATAATCATCCAGCGAGGCAGAACCATGTAAAATAGTGGTCAAAACGCCTGTTTGTACGGCATCATAGATGATTGCGATGCCGAAAGCAAAGAGTGCGATAGCAAGAGATACAATATGATTTGTCCTGTAAGTGCCATCATGTAGGGTCTTGCTACCCTACCCTCTCCCATCTTCCCGTCCGTTGCCGAGGCTGGAATCTGTATGTTTTTTTCTATGTTTCATCATCAATGTTTTTAATATAAAGAAAATGCCTCTCTCCTACCCAACTACAGCCTCACCCCCGCCCCTCTCGAATGGAATAACCTTTCCCCAGCCCTCTCCCAATGGGGAGGAGTGCCTAACAGGAGCCAGTTAGAAACGCCTGCTAATTCGAAAGAGGGCGTCTCTTTGATGCAAAGAGAGCTCTCTTCAATACGAAGAAACGCCCTCTTCGATTGGAGAAGGACGTCTCCTTTGTATTTAGTTCTGCTGTCTCAACTACCGAGGTAGTGTCTCGTTACACCCCGAGCAACCTCCCTTTCGTATGCAAATAATACTATCTACTCCCTCTCCATTCGGAGAGGGACGGGGAGAGGCTTTAATTTTGAATTGTGAATTATGAATTTTGAATTACCCAAAGCCCTATATTTCCTATTACGATTTGCCCCTTCCGACTGCAAGAAACCGAATGATACGAGTTGACGGAGGTAACGTTTGGCTGTGGTTGGAGTAAGTTGGAACTCCCGTGTTATGAGTTCGGTCGTAAGCTCCTGATGGTTATTTGCGAAGTAAATAATATCGACCAGTTTCGCTGCCAATGATGGCTTTTATCGACCATTTACCAATTATTTCCTCCTTTAAAGCTTCTTTATCGACCATTCCCTCCCCTATCAACCGCATGAAGTGGTCGATTTCCTGCTGTAGATGCTGGCAATGCAAGAGCGTCATATAGTCGATAAAAACATCGCAATATTATCTTCCCTCGCCCTAACCAAGGCTTGAATATATTCTGCTCTGTCCTCTTTTAGAACCTTTGTCGGCAATACATCAAACTCCATCTGAAGTAGATTCATCAGCAAACGGGATGTTCGTCCATTACCATCCACCCACGGATGAATCGTTACCAACTCATAATGTGCCCAGAAACTCAACTCATATATTGCAGCAATATCTGTCGGATTGAGGTGCTCTCGCCGCCCTATTTAGTTCGGAACAAAAACGCCTCCAAACGGGAAGGAACTTTAAGATAAGACACGTAAGAAGCCCCTCCGAATCCTGCTGTAACATTGAGTTTCCGCAGTTCGCCACGTGCTGCAGAGAAGTCGCCAACCATTGTGTGATACTCACCACCAGTGCGTGCCATCACCTTCGAAGCAAGTAGAATAAGGTTATCAACCGTTATCTTTTCATGTTGTTGAATCCATTTCATACCAAAGTCATAGGCAACTTTCAAATCAAGATTCATCAGTTGCTCTATCATCGTCCGCTTGTTAGAGGTGATCCCCTCATCGAACAACAGTTGAGCCTCAAGTTCGGTAACGGTCGATCCTTCGATAGCTGTAGAGTGAGTAATAATGGAGTAGAGATAGAATTTATCATAATCTATCTGTTCATTGACCCTAACTCTTCATATTGACGGAGTAAGTTCAGTAGTTTCTCTTTGTCTGCTTTGCTTCATTCTTACTAATATTCAATCTCTGACAACCAGCTTCACTCCCTGTCCCACAACCAGCCTCACTCCCGTCCCTCTCCGAATGGAGAAGCTCACCTAGCCTCCCCAGGGGAGGAACACCTAACGGGAAATAGTTTGATTAGGCTGGGGGCAATGTGTAACAGGGCTGCAAGCTCGTTAGCTGGAATCACAAGAAAACGAAGAAGAAAACGCGCTCTTCGTAGTGAAGAAAGGCTCTTCTCATTGCAAGAAAGGCCTTCTTCATAGCGAAGAAACGCCCTCTTACTTTTGAAGAAGCACCCCTTGTTTTTACTCCTGCTGTTCCAGCTTACGAGGCACTGCCCTACACTGTCGACCACATCCCCTGACTCACCTAGTCAGAACTCCTCGTTTGCTGGGTTCAGGGGCTTCACCATTCTCTCGTACGAAAACAGTACTATTCACCTCTCCATTCGGAGAGGGGCGGGAGTGAGCTGAGTTGAGCTGAGGGGTGAGGCTGTAGTTGGGCTGATTGAGCCTCCTTTACAACAGACTCTCCCCAAAGATAGCGTTCTTGATATCCTTTTCATGCTCGAAGACGAAGCGCGCCACGATAGCACTCAATATAGCTGTTGACGGCAACTGATGCTCGTAGCCGACTTCAAACGGTCCAAGACGCTCTTCAAATCAGAGTCTATATACACCGTTGCAAGGCGTGAGTCGCGCATTTTATAGTCTCGCGCAAGGTCGAGGAAGAGCCGCCAACTGTCCTCACCACTGTCCTTTGCCATTGAATACTCACGTGCCAACTGCCTGCCCTCGGCTTTGGGCAACTTCTTAGCAGCTGGTGCCGTGCGGTCTTTCTCATCCTTGACAGCCTCGGTCACGGTATGCTGACCGAAGTGAGAAGCATGTGCTGTCGCCTCCGCATCAGCCGTCTCATCCGTCGTTTCCGATGCCCTTTCGACCGTTTCTGCATGCTCGTTTTCAACTGTTTCGACCGCCTCACTCACTTCCTTTGGAGCCTCTTCAGCAATCGCTTCTTCGTCCTCAACTATCTCATTATCAGATTGTTTCTCTTCTGCGTTAGTAGTAGCAGCATTCGTACTAACCCTCTGTACGCTATGAGCCAAGTCTGCCATTGCACCTGGCATCACACCATTGTTCTCTTCTTCTTTGCCATGTTTAATTCAAAAATAGTATTTTAAAAAGCCAAAACTCAAATCCCAACCTAACCCACGCCCCAACCAGCCTCACCCGCCCCTCTCCGAATGGAGAGGGAGTGATTAGATAGTGTGGATGTCATTATCTATATCATTCCTAACTCCCGCCTTCTGTACTATCTACTCCCTCTCCATTCGGAGAGGGGGCGAAATGAGGCTGTAGAGGGCTGATGTGAGGCTGGTTGGGGTCTGATTAGCTTCTATTTCATTCTTTTAATCATATACTCAAACGCTTCCTTCACCGCACTCCGTTGGGTAGCTAAAAGCTCAAAAGTATTCGTGCGCTTCAGTGTGGCACGACTGTTTACGACCGGCGTAACCTTTCCGAACTTACCAAAAAAACATCATCCGTTTTTCTCCCACATGTCCTGCTCCTCCGCCGTACCAATGCGTGGATCAATGCGGTTAGGAACGAAGAACAGCTGTGCATGCATTTGTGGGTTATGCTCGCGTAAAGACGTTGATTACCTGTACAAAAGTACCTGTTGAGTCGAGCGTCTTGTCCTCATATTCATACGGACAAACGATGTAATCGGCATCAACGAACAGTGGTGCCAATCCGTCCTCACTGATGTTACCCGGTGAATCGAACAACACGAAGCCGTCAACCTGCGATGCCGAATCCATCAATTCTTGCATGGTCTCGACATCAGTCACATCGAAATCCTGCACGTTGTAAGGCTCTTCTTCACCCTCATAGAGCTGTGCATCTTCTGACGTTGCATGAGGATGGTCTTCTGCAAGTCGGTATCGATGATGCAAACATCCTGCCCTTTTTGAGGCGAGATAATTAGCAAACAGGATGCAGAGGGTGCTCTTCCCCACCCCACCCTTTTGGTTTGCAAATACTACTTTCTTATTCTTCATTATTGTTATTGATATTTGTTTCTATTCTTATTAATTATATTGTCGTATTATTGTCACCTATCAGCATTTTCTTCCAAAGCACTCCGATACCTATCACATCAGCGATAATAAAGATGGGAAGGGCATAGGAATAAACTTCTGACATCCATCCTTTTACTCCCGTATCAAGCCCCATAAGGAAGATTAGAAACAGAACCGATAACGACCAAAGACAAGGCTGATAACATCCATATCTGTTTGATTATCAGATGGTAAAGTTTGCCTCCTGTAAGTATTATCAGGCGTATCATAAGGAATAAATAGGCGGTTATTGTCACCCAACGGGATAGACTCACGATGGTTTTCCAGCTTATATAGAAGGCTTCGCCACTATAGTCTGCCTCGGAGAAAAGCTCTAAGGGCTTCACATCCGTTAGGTAGATTGCACCGAAGACTACGCATATCCATGACACATAACTAACTATTGTCCAACCACTCACAGTGCGTCCCAAGCGGTGCGCCACACGTGCAAATACGGCGATCATAGCCATGAAGGAATAGCTCACCAAAAGCTCTGCTACCATGGAGAAATGGTCGATGAGCGTGTTTTGTTCATCTGTGAAAATGTTGTCATTAACGATCTCTAACTGACTACCTAATGCCATTACATCACCCAATACACCTAAGATGAAGAGCGAAAGGAGGGCACTCATGAGGTTCTCCTCGCCTTTCGTTGCAGGCAAACGGTCTATTATCTTTTCTTTTCTCATTGCTTTATTCGTCTATAAAAGGGTCTTCTTCGTCCCGCAACAACCACATTCCATCGGTGGTGTTATCCATGCTCGGAGCATGGAGATGGGCTGCATCTAAAACTCTTCTCCATAGTATTCCGATATAGAGAACAACGGAAACATAGGATAGAATCAATGGTATTTCAACAATCCAGGGGCGTTGGTAGTGGCTGTAGGTAGGCAGAATTGAAATAGAATAAGGAATGCGCAAAAGGTAGCTAACTGCTTGACAAACAATATCCTAAGGTCTCCTTTGCTCACAAAAATCGACCGAACGAGGATGTAAACATAGCAGAGTAAGCTCAAAGAAATGCACGATAGGTACAGTCCGTTGGCTAAATTGAGAATGTTATTATCGGTCACGGCGACTGAAGAATAGTTGATTTCACACATGACAACGATGTCTGCACAGAGGTTGACGATCAGGAAGAAAGCAAACAACCAAGCAGCCACTGCAATGCTCATCCAGCCAAAGTGCGACTGACCAATGCGATGGATTACGATTCCAAAGAGGGTCATCAATCCTGCAAAACCGCAATAGAATGGGACGATGGCAATAGTCTGAAGCTCCATTTGACTTAGTCCGGAACCATACCAAAAGAGGGTGTTTGGACCAAGAATATATACCAGGCTATAGGCAATTATACCCATGATATATAGCAAAAGGAGGATATTTGAAGCTCTTTGCTCCCATTTTTCTCACAGGCAAAAAAGTTACATCTTTAGCATCCATAACGGTATTTAATCGCTATTTGGGTGGCTTTTTAATAGCCTTATTGAACATTATTTACTTATTAAACTATCATTTTTGTAAACTCTACCCTACCCTTTTCTCTTCGTCATTTCTGGCGTATTTTTAGACTTCCTTACCATCTGCCCGCAAATATCGAAAAATATGCAGCTGTATTAATGTAGAGAAATCTTACTTTGAGTAGGAGTAACGCCCTCTTCCACCTTATTTATATATATATTATACGTAAAACTGTGGTTGGAAGCGTAGCTTATCTATGGTTGAGTCACTCTACTCCTATCACCTCCTCATCTGGAATATCCGACGACATCGAACCGCGAAGAGCTATCGCTGGAATCAAACCGAGCACGAAGACAATCAGTGTGAGGATGGTTCCGTAAGTGTCAATGGCTGTCGTTGACAGTCCGCCAACCTCATTGTACATATAATAAAACACTCCGCCAGTTAGGAAAAATGAGTATCGGACAAATGATGAGGGACATTCCCGTACAAACGAATCGAGCCTCGGAACTTACGGATCAGACCGATTCCCAAGAATAGATTCAATAGACCAATAACAACGTTGTTGTAGCCTCGGAAAGTCTGAATCAATGCTTCCTCGCGTGGCGTTTCCATCATTAGGTCGTGCGCTGGCAACAATGCTCTGTAACAAACAGCAGCTGTTCCTAAAACGGACAAAACCATTATCACGAGCAGTGCCAACTGCAAAATGAAATGCTTACTATTATTCAGGCATCTGCGAAAAACCTCCCACATCACGAGCTGGGTGGCGCAAACAAGAATCGACTCAGCTATCTGAATGGATGAAGAACTCTGAACAGTAGCAAAGGTCTCAGTCAATGAAGTCGACCCTTCAGTGGGTGCTCCTGTCCAATGATCTACGATGTTTACCAAACTAAACGCTATAAATAGTCCAATGCTCCAGTTGAGTGTCTCACTCTGAACAGCAGATATTTTAAACCTCTTCATACGTATTTATATATTTACATTAACGCTTATCTATACAAATAAAAAAACCTATTCGTTCATTTATATTAATGTGTATGCAAATATACACTTAAATACCGAAAGAAACAAATACATTCAAATGTTTTTGTTGAAAAAGATAATCATTTAAATCATTAAAAACGCATTTAAATAAGCAAACAAATACACTATTACGTTATTACATTTTTATATATATAATTATTAAAAAGCATCATTTCAAATATAGACAAGTACTTAAATAAATATAGAGGTTCCATCAAGAGCACTTTAAAACGTTATCAATTAAATATATATTTACGTATTAATAGAAGATAAGAAAAAGGATTAAAACAAATATTATATATTTATTTATTCACATAAACAAACAATCTTAAAAGCAACTAAAAAGAGATACATATTTATATATAATAGCGTTATGCAAAGAAAGCAGAAAGACGAGAGTTAAGATAAATATATATTTAAATAAAGATACAAAAGCATTGGGAAACGAAAAAGAAGAAACGCACTTCTATAAGAGAAGTATCAATAAATAAAACAAATATATAAACATTTATAATATTGTTATTCAATGTCTTATAGATTATTCGTAAGTGTTTTATAATGTAGAGGAGGTACATCCAACAGTGTGAGAAGATTGACTTCTGCAATAAATTAAAAGTCTCTCTTAGGCAATAATATCATGTTTTGACATGAAAAAGGAAAAGTAAAGTGATAAAGGTGAAGTCAAATATCTATTTATATATAATTGAATAATAAAGATAACATAAAAAAAGGATATAAGCAGATATATAACAGACGCTAACATGCAATTATAAAAGGTATAATATACTTTTATATTAATATATATTTTAAGGTTAAAACAAAGATAATTTTTAAATGAATAGATATTTAATTAAAAACATAATAAGCATAAATAAAAGATATAAACAAAGCAATAGTATATTTATATATATTCGATAATTACAAAAGCAAAATAATTATCTTATTACATTATTACACTTATGTATTTTTTTATATCTAAGTGCTTAAACAAATAAATAATAACGTATTAAAACAAAAGAGATGATAGGCAAAGATATATAAAAAGAAAAGGTGTTTTTATATTTATATATAGATACGTTTAAAAATAAGAAAGTATAAATATAAATAAAAAGAAGTATAAATAGACATAAAGGGGACTGGAGTTTAGTTCAGAGTAATGGGTTGGGAAAAAGACAGAGGAACATAGGAACACGGGACTTAGAAATCTATTCCTAAAACGGAAAAAGTATAAAGACATGCTGTTTTAATGACGCATCCTTAGAAAGAAAAAGCATAATGAGCATACCTTGAATGAACATATTTCTTTCCTCTAAATACACCTCAAGTAAGGACTGACGAGGCGTTTCGTGATAACAAAGAAGGCGTTCTGTGAGAGTAAAGAGGGCGTTTCGTGATAACAAAGAAGGCGTATCGTCAATTTCAAAAGATGTAGGATAAAACGATGAAAAAGAGTGAGTTAGATTAGGGAGGACGAATGGGTGAATAATTAAAGGAGGACAGACGAGGGCGTCTGTCCCTACTGGTGAGGAGGAAGAATGACACTGCAAAAATGGATTAAGTTAGATTCGTATAACCTTTAAAAGAGGTGAGATAGAGTACTTTGGAGGGCTGCGATAGGGTGATGATGGAGAAAGGGCATTGGGGGCTGGAATAGGGTATTTTAGGGAGCTGGAGATAGGGCATTTGAGGGGACTGGGATAGGGATTGAGGGAGGCTGGGATAAGGTGATTGACGGGAGGTGCGATAAAGTGGTTGAGGGAGATAAGATGGGGAAAAGGAAAAGGCAAAAAAAGGAAAAGGGGAGGCGAAACAGAATTATAGCATGGGTGGATTATCTATTAAATAGCTGCTTTGCAATGTGGAAGAAACGGCAGAATTAGAAAAGAGAAGAGGGTGGGGAGGGTGAAAAAGCCCAAATCATAAGGGGATGTAAAGTGGGGAAAGAGCCACAAATTAATAGGTGATAGTAAAGAGGGAAAGAGCCACAAATTAATAAGGTGATGAGCGGTAAAGTAAAAGGGAAAGAACGGCAAACTAATAAGGTGATGAGCAGTAAAGTGAGGGAAAGAGACGACAAATTAGTAAGGTGGTAATTGATGGGGAAGAAATGCAAGAGCGACAAATAGGGAGAGAAAACTTGAGAGGGTGAAAAGAAAGAAAGTGCGACAAATTAGTAAGTAAAAACGCAAGGGAAGAGAGGAAAGCGTTAAAAGGGCGACAAAAAGGAAGTTTTAAGTGGAAAGAAAGGCTTGCGACAAATTAGGAAGGTGTTTCCTTGGGTGCAGATAACGATGTATTCCTCTGTAAATCAGTATGTTTATGGTAGGAGTTAAAGGCAAACGGCGACAAAAAAGTGAATTGTTTGGACTGGAGTTAAATGTTTCGTGGAGAAGAGGAAAGTTATATATCTGTTTTACAGATGGTTAGATAATATTATTGGAGGGCTTTTGAAGAGAAATAAGTTACTAATATGTCGCATATAAAGGGAGGGCTTAATTGGCGACGAAAACAGGATAATTTAACAGAGAGGAGGGGGTTATTCGACAAAAAGGGAAGAAAAAAACTCAAATTGAAAGAGGCGTCACTTCTAATAAAGGAGACACTTTTGGGAGCATTAAATAAACGACAAAAAGGGAAGAAAAATATGGTGCTGCACGATGAGAAGAAGTCGAATTTGAACCTTAAAAAGGGTAGAAGGAGTTGGAGAAAATCGATAGGAAAAAAATAGGAGAATATTGGTTGGGAAAATACCAAACGAGGCTTCGCTGAAATTGAGAACAAGGTAGACAAAAATAGAACTTACCGAATGACAGGAGGGTAGGGGAGGGCTGAAAGCGAACATAAGAAAGACGAAACGGGACAGAGCTATACTGACTAAGAACAAAACACTTAGCCGATGAGTTGCACACGAGCTAAGCGATCAAAAGAATTGAGGAGACCGATAGCCTCACACGCACGGGAGCGACAGAAAATGAACAAAAAGACCGACAACGAACGACAAAAACGAAAGCCAAAGAAACAACGGAAAAACGAACAGCAACAAACAAGCAAAAGCCCTTCCCTTTGAATGAACAGACACCCTTCAGCAAACAAAAGAGATGCTTTCTTCACATGGAAGAGACGCTTCTTCATGCAAAAAACGCCCTTTGAATCGAAGAAACGCTTCTTTGCAGCGAGCAAACGCCCTTCAATGCTATGTGCGACAAATAGGGAGGGTCGCCTAAAACACCTTAGTAAAAGTCATCTCCACACAGGGAATAATCTTTTAAACCCTTAATTTAAAAACTTCTCTTCGAGTTAGATATCGTTATTTAATCAATTATAAGATATTAGTAAGGGTACTTTAAGATGCTGATACACAATAGTTTGCGAGGTTATTTGCCGACATATTAGTAAGTTAGCGACGACAGATTAGTAAGGTGGTAGCGACAGATTGGGAAGGAGAATGCGACAAATTAGTAAGTAAAAAGTGTATCGGTTCGACAGAAAAGGGAAGGTTGGTTCGACAGAAAGGGAGGCTTTTTTTGGTTTTTGTGAATAGTTATGACAAAACAAGGAAATTGTTAGCTGTGATAGAGAGGATAGTCGTCTTTTTGATACGAAAAGCCGTTTTGGGGCGGAGTAAATAGTGAGAACTAATATAAAGGATAATCAGTTATAAGATACTAATTGATTGATAGTTACAAAAGTAAGCGTTTTTAAGGTCGACAATAAGGTAAGATTTTATGTGAAGAGAGTTATGCAAAAGATACGACAAAATGGTAGGTTTTTGAAAAACCTTTACTTGTTTTTGGGGATAGGGGAGGGTGAGGGAGTGAGGCAGATGGGGCTGATTGGGCAGATAGGAGAGGGTGAGGAGTGAGGGCAGATGGGGCTTGATTGAGCGGATAGGGGAGGGTGAGGAGTGAGGCAGATGGGGCTGATTGAGCGGATAGGGAGGCATTCGAAAGCCGCCAAACCAGTTGGTTATCCATCATTTTAAAGGCTGAATTTTGGATTATGAGAATAATTGCTTACTTTTGCCTATTGATATATAAGGTTCCTGCGAAACGTCGGTAAGACCATTGCGGACGGTGAGCAGGAGCGGAATTTATCGATAGAGACACGAGAAGATATGGAACCATTGGCAGAAAGGATGCGTCCCCGGACGCTGGATGAATACATTGGGCAGGAGCATCTTGTGGGTCAGGGAGCTGTCTTGCGACGTATGATCGACAGCGGTCATATCAGTTCGTTCATCCTCTGGGGACCACCGGGTGTCGGCAAAACCACGCTCGCGCAGATCATTGCCCATCAATTAGAGACACCGTTCTACACGCTCTCGGCGGTGACAAGTGGTGTAAAAGATGTACGCGAGGTAATCGATCGGGCGAAGAGCGGGAGGTTCTTCAATTCGGTTTCCCCGATACTCTTCATCGACGAAATCCATCGATTCTCTAAGTCGCAGCAAGACTCCTTGTTGGGTGCTGTGGAGAAAGGAGTTGTGACGTTGATAGGCGCAACGACGGAGAATCCCTCATTCGAAGTCATCCGCCCACTGCTGTCGCGTTGCCAGTTATACGTGCTGAAATCGTTAGAGAAAGACGACCTACTCCGCCTCGTGCAACGTGCAATTACGGAAGACACGGAGCTGAAGAAACTCACGATAAAGCTCTCCGAGACGACCGCCCTACTGCGTTATAGCGGTGGTGATGCACGTAAATTGCTCAATATTCTCGACCTTCTCGTCAGTGCGCGGACGTCAGATGAGATTGTTATCACCGATGAGTTGGTGGAGAAAGAGCTGCAGCAAAACCCCTTGGCATACGATAAGGACGGTGAGATGCACTATGACCTTGTGTCTGCATTCATCAAGTCGATCCGTGGAGGAAACGCCGATGCCGCCCTCTATTGGATGGCTCGGATGATCGAAGGAGGCGAAGATCCGCGCTTTTATCGCACGCCGAGTAGTGATCAGCGCAGCCGAAGATATCGGACTTGCAGAACCCCAATGCTCTGTTGTTGGCAAACGCGCTTTGATGCAGTCGACCGCATAGGATGGCCAGAGGGGACGCATACCTTTGGCGGAAGCAGTGGTCTATCTCGCTCGTTCCAAGAAGGACAATTCGGCTTATAAAGGGTATCAATGCTGCCCTTTTGAGGAGGTGCGCCGTTCGGCATCTGCCCGTTCCGTTGCACCTTCGGAATGCACCGACAAAGTTGATGAAAGACCTTGGTTATGGCGATGGATATAAGTATCCTCACGATTACGAGGGGCATTTTGTCGAGCAACAGTATATGCCGGATGAGTTGGAGGGAGGGAGTTTACCCAGCTGATAAGCCTTTAGACTCGTCCACAAGCAGCTCATTTCGTCCCTCTCCGAATGGAGAGGGCGTGAATGGCTGTTTGCATAACAAGGGAGCGGTTAGTTGTGTGTAACGAGGCGGTACCGTTAGCTGGAATCAGCGGGGATGCGAAGAAGGAGACGCCCTCGTTGAAGCGAAGAGAGCTTTCTTCATAGCAAGGAAACGCTTTTCGTCATGGCAACGGGAGGCTCTCTTTATAATAAGGAAACGCCTCGTTGATGGGGACAGGTGCTTGTTGGTGGGAATGGTTGCCTCTGTTGATGGGGAACGGTGCCTCAAAGTAGGGACAGACGCCCTCGTCTGTCCGCTAAAAACGGGCAATAGGGGATCCCCCAAGCCCCTCAAAAAGGAGGGATGTTTGCGTGGGATGCTATAAGAGAGTTCTGGCGGACAGACGAGGGCGTCTGTCCCTACTTGAGAAGCTCACCTCGCCCCCTCTCCGAATGGAGAGGGAGTAGATAGTGCTATTTTCCACAGAGCAAACAACTCGTCTACTCGTCAACCATCAACTCGTCAACTTTGAAGTAATCATAATTTTGAATTATGAACTTTGGAATTTTGAATTAGAAAAATGTCTCGTCAACTTATAAAAACAAATAATAACAACAACAAAAAGAGGCTCTTCCTCTTATCCTAACTCTGCCCTCCCGTTATTACATCCCTCTCCTTCGGAGGGGCTTTGGGAAGGCTTTAATTAACAATAAGAAAGTATGAAACTAGTTATTCTCGACTGCCATGCAGTCAACCCTGGCGACCTCTCGTGGGAGCCAATAAAGCAACTTGCTGATTGTACGATATACGAAAGAACACGACAGGAAGACGTCGTTGAACGTGCAAAAGACGCTGACGGAATACTCATCAATAAGGTGAATATCACTGAAGAAGTGCTCCAACAACTGCCTAAACTGAAGTATATTGGAGAGCTGGCAACAGGTTATAATAATATTGACATCGCTGCGGCACGTGCAAGAGGAGTTGTGGTTTGCAATATCCCAGCCTATAGTACCGATAGTGTGGCACAACATGTTTTCGCCTTACTGTTGAATGCCGCAACACGAGTAGACCATTACGCCGAGGCTGTCAGACGTGGTGAATGGTGCAAGCAGCAGGACTTTTGCTATTGGGACACACCTCTGATCGAGCTTGCGGGGAAAACTCTTGGTATTGTCGGACTCGGTCACATCGGTCAGAAAGTGGCGCAGATTGCCCACGCCATGGGTATGGATATATCGGCATACACCAGTAAGAACAGCACCGATCTACCCGAGTGTATCCGCAAGACAACCTCGAAGGACTCTTTAGTACGTCTGACGTCATCACCCTCCATTGCCCTCTTACGGCAGAGAATACGCACATGATCAATGCTGAAAGTCTACAGAAAAATGCGCCCCGGAACCATCCTTATTAATACAGGACGTGGTGCGCTCATTGACGAACAGGCTGTTGCCGATGCCCCTCGAAAGCGGTCATCTCAAAGCCTATTGTGCGGATGTTATGACCGACGAACCGCCTCGGACAGACAATCCCCTTCTACAACAACCCAACGCATATATCACTCCGCACGTGGCATGGGCTACTCGTGAGGCACGCGAAAGACTCATGGCTATTGCCGTGGAGAATATCAAGAAATTCATAGAAGGCACTCCGCAAAACTGCGTATGACCTACACTGACCCCCATCTCGTCCGTACCCTCCAGGTCATCTTGGAGTTCCTAGGCACCTTCGCATTCGCTATCTCCGGTATACGGCACGCCGCCCAGAAGCACTTCGATTGGTTCGGAGGCTACGTATGCGGCTTTGCTGTTGCCATCGGAGGCGGTACGATACGTGATGCCATGCTTGGTGTGCGCCCGTTCTGGATGTCGAATATCATGTACGTGTTGGTTACTGGACTTGCACTCTTCCTCGTTATCCTATCGAGGAAATGGATCAAGAGGCTCGATAACGCATGGTTCGTCTTCGATACACTGGGCTTAGCTCTGTTCACCATAGCCGGTATTCAGAAGACCATCGCACTAGGTCATAGCTTCTGGGTAGCCGTTATCATGGGTTGTATCACAGGTGTGGCAGGTGGCGTCATACGTGATGTTCTGTTGAATAACATCCCCGTCATCTTTCATAAAGAGATTTACGCCGTGGCAAGTGTGGCAGGAGGTCTCACCTATTGGACGCTCTTCTCGCTCGGACTGGGGCTTCCCCTGACGGTGATAGTCTCCTTTCTTATGATTTGTGTAATACGCTTTGTTGCAGTAGGTTACCATATTTCGCTGCCCACACTACACGATGAAGACGAAAAGAAAACGTAAAAAAGTTGATGAAAAGTTTGGTGGGTTGGAAGAAAAGTCATACCTTTGCACTCGCAATTAAGCAATAGCACTATTGCTCTTAGCGTTTGCAACCATTTTAATGGTTCCGTAGCTCAACTGAATAGAGCACTTGACTACGGATCAAGAGGTTACAGGTTTGAATCCTGTCGGAATCACATAGAGGACATCTTAATGGTGTCCTCTTTTTTTTGTGTGCGTGTGCAAAGACAGAGGGAAAGCTCACTTCGTCCACAACCAGCTCACTCTCGTCCCCTCTCCGAATGGAGAGGGCGTGAATAGGCTGTTTGCGCATGATGGAAAGGTCAAGAGAGCTCTCCCCAGCCTCTAGGGGAAAGAAAACTCATTTCAACCCCTCTCCGAATGGAGAGGGGAGACAGAGTTGTTTGCGTACGAAGTAGTGTAGTCAGCGTAACGAGGCACTGCTCTTAGCAAAGAACGATAGTGCAAAAAGAGCAAGGAACGCCCTTCTCCAATTGAAGAGGGCGTTTCCGCAATGAAGAGGGCGTCTCTTCACATCGAAGAGAAACGCCCTCTTTGTTTGTAACATACTATTCACCTCTCCATTCGGAGAGGGACGGGGGTGAGGCTGTAGTTGGGCTGATGATGAGGCTCTCTTTGTTAACAGATGTTACTTCAGACTAATTTAAGGAAACTTTTTTATCAAGTGAACATCTTTTGCACAACTAAAGACTATCTTTGTCAGCGATTCAGGTGAGTGCTACTTTCCCCAGAGCGGTGCCCACTGATGACCAAAAGATGCCACATCCTGCCCATCTTCTCCGATCATTTAACGATGGTAATGAGCAGGAACAACGTGAGAGAAAACACAGTATAAATTGTTAGAAGAGATCATCTAGAACAATGAACACAAGAAACTACGGCTTTGAAAGCGACAGTGAAGTGGACAGAAGAGGACAAGCAACGATTGAAGTCCACGATTATTAATGATTTTTACGACCTAATCAATCGAAGTGAGAAGGAGGGTTTGTATTGGAAAGGTGCCACCTGCGACCTTATTGATATGGCGCACATGGTATGGGAGAGTGGTGCTTTGCTGCGATCAGATGGGCGTCCGATGGACTTCATCACGATAGTGCGCAACATCTGTCGGTGCTCCATGCTGTTGCTCCCCGCAACCCCTCTTCAACGATTATGGCGGTTCGTGCGCGCAAAAACGTGCGTGTCGGTCCCCTGTTGGATCGCTATTTATAGTTAGTGAATGCCGCTGGTATTCAGGATCCCATGCGGTTGGAGATTAGGAGAGAAAGCCTCACCCCCTGCCCCTCCGAGATGGAACAATCCCTCCGACCTCCCTAAGGGGAGGAGTGTCTAACGGAAGTTAGTTAGGAAAAAGTCTCTTTAATTCAAAAGAGGGCGTTTCTTCGATGTGAAGAAACGCCCTCTTCATTGCTAAAAGGAAACGCCCTCTTCAATTGAAAGAAAGCGTTCCTTTCTTTTTGCCCTTTCGTTCTTTTGCTAACGAGGTTCCGCCTTGTCACACTGAAACCATATGACACAGAGCCTTTTAGCAAACAACCTTTTCATATAGAACTAATCACAATTTTGAATTGTGAATTATGAATTTTGAATTAAAGAAGCCCTCTTCTAACTGGCTCCGTTAGGCACTCCTCCCCTTGGGGAGGCTGGGTGGGGTTCCTGTGTTCCTATGTTACTTTGTCTTTAAAAACCTGTTACTCTGTCTCTCAAACAACGATTTTATGCTTACCTTTTGCAGCCCTAAAACAGGAAACCAATACATTATGATGTCTATCAAAACGAAGCCGCAGGGACTATCTTTCCGGACGGGCGCAATCATCCTTCTGGTATGTGTTCCGTTCTATATACCGTCCTTTGCTCAGATGCTCCTACCGCTTTCCACCAGTACAAAGACGGTGTTATGGGCGGTGTTCTTTGGCATTGCGAAATTGTTTCAATATAGTGGTACTGCCATCCTCGGGGTCGAAGGCTACAAACGATTAAAACGCAGATTGACACGCAGAAGAGGCAAGGGAGGAAGAATAGAATTGGTGATCTTCGACTTTGATGGAACTCTCGGCGACTCGCAGAAGCTCATTACTGATACCATGCTTGCCACTGTCGACGAACTCGGACTGCCGTCGCCTACACGCGAGCAGTTTGCTACAACCATTGGACCCCGCTGCGCGAGTGCTTCACGAGTATAATGACCTTGACCGAAGCGGAGGCCGATGCCTGCGAGAATACCTACCGTCGTATCTTCGATGAGAAGAATGTTAAGGGCGCTGTGACGCTATTCTCTGGTGTGAGGGACACGCTCAAGCGATTGCATGCAAAGGGTATTCAGCTGTCGATTGCCAGTAGCCGTTGCCATCGAACACTGGCTTCATTGGTCAGCGATCTATCCCTCGGTCCATATATCCAGTACGTCATTGGCTCGGATGATGTACAGCAACATAAACCCGAGGCGGAGTCTGTATTAGTAACACTGGAGCATTTCGGTGTGCGTCCCGAGGCTGCTGTTGTCGTTGGTGATACCGAGTTTGATATCCTCATGGGGCGCAATGCTGGGGTGCATACCATCGGTGTAAGCTATGGAAACGGGAGTCGGGAGAGCCTCGAGAAAGCTGGTGCTGAACAAGTGATCGACCATTTTGAAGATTTAGAAAAAGTGCTGATGGTATGATGGAAAGTACCAATAAAACCATAGGAAGGTAATATTTTTCGATATTATTTGGTAGTTCGGATAAAAAGTAGTACCTTTGTACACGCAATTCAGGATTAGGACTAATTCAATTAGTCGTTATCTCTGGTTAATATCGCGGGTTGGAGCAGTTGGTAGCTCGCCAGGCTCATAACCTGAGGTCGCATGTTCGGAGTCCTGCACCCAACACTTCATCGCTTAGGAATCTTTTTCGAGGATTCCTAAGTTTTTTATATAGGAGTAACAAGTCTTTAAAGACATAATAATGTTATTAAAGACAGAGTAACAGGTTTTAAAGACAAGTAACATAGAACATGGCGGAGATAGCAGATGTTTTAGACAGAAGAACATGGTATATGAATTTATCGCAGCCTCCCTAAGGGAAAGAAAAGCTCATTTCAACACCTCTCCGAATGGAGAGGGGAGTAATACTCTATAATCAAAACAAAGAGGTGTTTCTTCGATGATAGAAGCCTCTCTTCGATGTAACGAACGCCCTTCAAAGCGAAGAAGGCGTCTCTTTGCTTTTTACTCTTTCACCACCTAACGAGGTATTGCCCGTCACATTGAAACTATATAACGACGGACTATTTCAGCAGCTTTACTTCAAACAGAAGTAATCATAATTTTTGAATTTTGAACTTTGAATTTTGAATTAAAGAAGGGCCTTCCAATCTAACTCCTCCTGTTAGTCACTCCTCCCCTGGGGAGGCTGGAGTGGGTGTTTTACACATTCCACTTATTTACTTGTCAACCAGCTTACTCGTCCACTCCTACCAACTCATTAGATTTAGTTACAAGAGCTTGGGAGGACATCCTCCTCGAGAGGGCTTGAGGCTTTTAATTTGAATTAAAGGAACGCCTTCTTTCCTTGCCAGTATCGGCAAAAAACACTGTATGTTGTAGCCTAATTCACATCTAAAAGTTTGCCGATAGCAGCGTATGAGGGTACATATCAGTGAAACAATTTGCTAATAAGTATGAGCCATCCGAGCACACAATTAAAACTTTTGGATTACTTCCGAATCAAGTATTGAGAGCCCTCTCATACACCGCCACATACTCCCGTGCTACCTTGATATGGTCATGGTGCTTTGCGAACATAGGCGTAACTCTGGTGGCGAAGGGCTGGGATTTGATCGAGATGGTGACAAAGCTGCGTGAGAGCTGACACACAACTCTCATACGAGGGGAGGACATTAATGATCGGGCGAAGCGTTGTCTCGTGCAGAAGAGCATAGTGTTCGGGTTCGCCCCTCACCAATACATATAATGCCATGTGCCATCGCTTCAAAGTGGATTCATTGATGGAGTATAGCTGTAGAGTTGGTCCATGATAGCATCAGAACCACGCATCGTCCGCACATACTCATCGAAGGGTAAGCCCGTAACAACCTTCAGATTCAATCGATCGGGATAGTCGGCTTCCACTTTCTCAGCCGCTCGCAACATGATATCCGTCCCTTTATACACTGACCGAGTTACGGCTGATTCCGATAAAGAGATTTAATTGTTTTGGGTGGTTCAGGGCTATCTTCGGTTCGTCCCCCCACAACGATTGGAAAGGGAATGAAAGGTTGTCTTTGTGGGAAAAACGGCTGATAGCAACACCAGTATTCGTAGAGTCCAGTGATAATACCGTCACATTCCGCTGCCATCAGGCGGTTCAAGCGTTCCTTCTCAGTGCCAATCCAATCCTTCCGCTCGCTTACTGCCTCTTCATTCTGGCGCAGTTTCGTACCGAAATTGAAGTCACTATACCGCAAGGGCATCGTCGTTGAACAAGTATGCACCCAATAGTAATCCATGCCGAAAGCCCCCAGAAAGAGCTTTTCTGTTGTGCTTTTGAGGTAACGAAAGATGTGGGAAAAAGGCGTTCGGCACGCAGTTCAAAGAAGATAGGGTTGATGAATTGCACCACATCATAGCCTCTCAAACGTGGCAAAAGAGCGTATATCTTTGCCAAGAGGCGCACTCCTCCCAGTCTTCCTGTTGGTCGGCTCACATCAATGTCACGTGGATAATCCTTCCAAAAGTCGCCATTTGAGACCACAGTCACTCGATGTCCAAGTGCGCGCAAACCCATTGCCAGCGTGTTATGAACATTGCTGTATTCGCCTCAAGAGGAGGATTTTCATTGATCCATAAATGTGTTTTAGATGTGGAAACGATTGTTGGGGTGGACAGACGAGGGCGTCTGTCCCTACTTTGTGGATGAATGAATTATCATATAAGACTACCTCTTGAACGTCAAAGCCAACAGCAAGATCTTACGTCCCCAAGCGGTGTTGATGAGTCTTTCGGAACAGTTTATAGTTACGCTGTAGTCCTTTTTCTGGCAATGGGAAGAGCCCTTGGTCGGTCAGTCGTTGCAATATTTTCTCCAAGTGACCAGCGTCATGAGTGAGGCGAATAACATTATATAGATAGTCCATCGTTAGTTGCGCAATGCGCCGCTCCATAGCTATTCGATCCTTAACAGGCAAGTATTCCACCTTATCCTTCAGTCGGTTGATGATCTTCTCGAAGTCAGTTAGACGCTTCAACTTGCTCTTCAAGTCCCGAGAATGGGTAATGGAACCCTCGTGCTGACGATAGTAATAAGCCTTGTTGTTGCTTACGTAAAAGTTTTTCATGCGTAACATGAGCTGCGGAGTGAACTCTTCATCCTCATGCACAAAGCCCTTTGGGAATCGTAACTCATGTAGGCAGCAACGGCGGAAGAGGTATCCACAGGCACTGGCGTGTATGTTGTTATGCGTCATATAGTCCGTTCCGCTCACCGGACCAGTCCAGTCTGGACTTGGAGTAGCCGTTGGCTTGTCCGAAGGAAAGAACATCACCATGTCTGCATCCTTGTATCTTGCGATGTCAAGGCACTGCTCGTAAGGGCTAATAAGCAGATAGTCGTCAGCATCAACGAACTGAATAAAGTCGCCTTCAGCCAATGTTATGCCTCTATTTCGAGCCTGACTCAACCCTTGATTGTCCTGTCTTAGATAATAGATAGTCGATGACAACTCCATGAGTTCAGCGATGGGTGAGCGTTCAGAACCATCATCTACGACAATAATCTGGCGTTCCGTCTCAGCGAGCGAGAGCGCAAGAATACTGTTGATACACTCTCGAAGCATCTCAAGAGGCTCATTGTGATAGGTCACGATGAAGCTAACTAACGGTTTCGTAAGCCCATTTTTGTGTATAAATTGATTGAGTTGACATAAGCGTTTAAGCCCTATTAAATGAAGAATCAATAGTTTCGTTGTACCCTTATAAGGGAGTACTGGGAGCACAGGAGCAGCCTTCGTTGCCTCATAAAACATCCATTTGAATGTTCAAAAGTGACTCATAATAAGCTGCTGTCAACGTTCCCCCATTGTGCGAGATGACGCAGTGAGCCTCCAAAAGATGGGTTAGCTCTTGTCCACCAGCACGTGCCGTAATGCCTTGAGGGATTATCTGTGTAATAATAAAGACCCCCGTCCTGTCGTCCCTATCACACCCGCTTTTTGCGAGTAAGAAAGGCAATGTGAAAGCATCTTCAAACGCCTTTCCAACAGGATAGCGAACGCCCTCGAAGAGCCGTCGACGATAGTATTTATTACAGGCGTAAGTATGCACGGTAGCCCCCACAGCCAATAGTCTCGAGCCGAGGTGAACGCCTTTTCAGAGAAAGTAAGCAACTTCGCATTGCTTCTTGCCGTGATGTTGCATCACAGGATACCCAGTATGTCATATTCCGGGTGCATATCCAGCACTGCAAGTAACGCCTCTATCGTACCCTCTTGGATAAAAGTCGTCAGAGTCAATGAAGGTCACATACTCCCTTTGCGCATGCTCCAGTCCCGTGTTGCGAGCCGCCGATAAGCCTTGATTCGATTGATGAATAAGCGTGCAATTCGCCCGTCCTTGAATCATTCTCGAGGCTATCTTTGCCGAATCATCGGGAGCTTCCATCGTCAATGATGATCAGTTCCATCCTATCGTCCAACTGCATGAGCACACCTCCAAACAGCGTTGGATGGTGTCTCAACACGATAGATTGGAATGATAATAGACAGTAACATGTAATATTGTTTGGTGCAAATATAATAAAAAGAATGGTTTCCGTTCATATAGAAGATGAAAAAGCACTAATACCGATGGTTATCTCCATGTCTTGAAGTATATCAGCTTGTTTGCGTGGTGTACAAGGACTTAATGTGCTGATAGGCGTTATCCGCAACAAAATCGTGGCTTTATTGTTAGGTCCACAAGGTGTTGGTCTCATCTCATTATTCAACTCTTCGATACGATTAGTTAGTGATTCCACCAACTTCGGCATAGCGATAAGTGCCGTGCAAAACCTCTCCAGCGATTATGACAATGGTGAGGACGAACGTTTACAGGCTGATATTCGCATCGTGCGGTCGTGGAGTTTGCTTACAGCTGTGCTCGGAATGGTGGTCTGCATAGCCTTGAGTCCATTGTTGAGTCACTATTCCTTTTCGTGGAATGGTTATACTTTCGATTTCATTCTACTCTCTCCTATCATCGCATTGACGGCTATCACAAATGGTGAAATGGCTATTTTGAAAGCCGTCCGACGCCTCCGACAGCTGGCAGAACTATCCGTTTATAACGTTCTTGGCACTTCCCTGCTCACCATCCCATTATATTACTTCTTCGGAGAGCGTGCCATCGTCCCCTCTTTACTGCTTGCTGCTGTGGTGCAAGTGGTGCTCACCCTCAGTGCTTCTTGGCGTCTCTATCCGTTCAAACTATCCTTTTCACGTTCCGACCTCGGTGCTGGCTTAGGAATGATTCGGCTCGGTGTGGCATTCGTACTGGCTGGTGTATTGGGCTCAGGAGCCGACTTCATCATCCGAAGTTACCTCAACAACGTAGCCAATACAGCGACTGTCGGCTTCTATAATGCCGCTTATATGATGACAATGGTATATGCAGGTATGATCTTCTCTGCCATGGAAACCGATTATTTCCCACGTCTCTCGGGGGTCAACCAGCTGTCGTTTACTTTCCGTCAGACCGTCAATCGCCAGATTGAAGTGACCCTTTTGCTCGTTTCCCCACTGCTTGCTCTCTTCCTTCTGTTGCTTCCGCAGCTCCTTGAAGTGCTCTATTCAGGGCGATTCCTGCCTGCGCTTGGCATGGCACAAGTGCTCGTCTTGGCTATGTATGTGCGTGCCGTGCGCTTGCCGATGGAGTATATTAGTTTGGCAAAAGGCGCTTCTCGTGCCTATCTCATCCTCGAATCGACTTACGATCTATTGTTAGTAGCATTACTCCTCACGTGTTTCAACAAGTGGGGAATCACTGGTGCAGGTATCGGAATAGCCCTCGCTGGCACGCTCCACCTGCTCATTGTCTATGTTTATATGGCTCACAACTATCGTTACCGACTGTCGGCTGATGTCGTGAAACTCGCTGCTTTCCAGTTTACATTGGGTCTTCTCACCTTCTTCTGCGTACGTTCTGAACTGTGGCAATGGCGTTGGTGCGTGGCAAGTGGGCTTTGCCTCGTGAGTGCGATAGCGTCCGTTCGGGTGTTAAGGAGTAAGACCGACCTATGGACAATATTAACCCATAAACTCAGAAAAAAGGCTTGAAATGACACCAAAAGTAAGTGTTCTCGTTGCGGTTTATAACACAGCTGACTATCTGCCAGCCTGCCTTAACTCGCTTCTTAACCAATCGTTGCATGACATTGAGGTGATTTGTGTGGATGATGCATCGACTGATTCTTCCTTAAAAATACTGCGACAATATGCCACGAAAGACCCACGTGTGCAGGTCATAAGTCTTGATGAAAATAAAGGACAGGCTCACGCACGCAACGTTGGACTATCACGTGCAACGGGCGAGTATATCGCTTTTGTGGATAGTGATGACTGGTTGTCTTTGGATGCACTGTCTTCTGTGGTTAAAGCATTCGATGGAAAAGAGGTTGATTCGGTTCTCTTTCACCTCGTTTATACCTATCCAGACGGGCATACAGAGGATTATCCTATGCCCCAATTCACCACGATGACAGGTGAAGAAGGGTTCCGAAAGAGTCTCACATGGGCTATACATGGGTGCTATGTTGTGCATCGTGAGATACACAAAGCATACCCATACGACGAGTCGCAAAGGGCATATAGCGATGATAACACTACTCGAATACATTATTACAAATCGCGTCGCATAGCTCTTTGTGAGGGTATCTATTATTACAGACAACAAGCTGCTTCGGTCACGCATGCGGTGAGTGTGCGCCGTTTCGATTATCTCCTTGCCAATGAGAGTATGCATCGTCAGCTGCTCGACTTGCATGTTTCCGATGAAATCCTTGCTCTTTACGAGACCGAACGATGGTTGAATCTCGTGGGACTCTACTTCTTTTACTATCGTCATCGCCGTTCGCTCTCCCCATCCGACCGCCGTCGTGGACTGGACATCATGCATCATGTGTGGGCAACAATCAACCTTTCTCTTGTCCGCCCCAGCCTTCGCCGCAAGTTTGGCTACCATCCTTTCCGCCGTTCTTGGCTCCTCTTCCGTCTGCAAGAAGAGCTTTATTTCTGGTTGAGAAGCAGCCTCTCCCCCGTCCCCTCTCCGAGTGGAGAGGGAGGAACACTGTTAGTAGGATGGAAGAGGGTGGTAAGGGAGATAGAGGTATTGTATTTTTGAAATTGAAAGGAAACGCCCTTCTTAATTTGAAGAGGGCGTTTCCGTACGAAATAAAGAGCGTCTCTTCACATCGAAGAAACGCCCCCTTTGTTTGTAAATAATGCTATCTACCCCTCTCCATTCGGAGAGGGGGCGGGTGAGGCTGCTCGTCCAGTCTGCGAGTCCCTTACTTCTTCTGTCTAACAGCCTCGGAAGCCAGCAATCTGGTCGTACTGCTGTTCCTCCATTCGGCGGTTGATCTGTCGGAGCCAGTGGCGGTGTGTGAGGATAAAGGGTAATCCGATGAGGGCAAGGAGGAGGTTGGAGAGATGCTCGAGATTGAGGTTTCTTCCTAAGATGATGATAGGCACGGGCAGACCGAGCACTATGAAACGGCATGATGTATTGCATGTAAGGAATCTTCGTGTTCGAACGGATGGCAGAGTGCGAGGCATTCATTGAGGGAATGACACCTTATTATATATAGCCATTTGGAAGAGTATCCTATAGGTGAGTCCAGCGGTATAAAGGAGGAAAGCAAGGACTGTCCATGCACTCACACTACCCACAATCACTGCCGGAACAGAGCACAGAACGGGGATGAGGAGGAGCGCAGAATAGAAATAATACTTGGCTAATAAGAGTTGATATAGGCTATTCGGCAGCATGACGAGGCACTCGAAAATAGTTGCCATCATAGCACATCAAGGGGGTAAGAAAGGCTATGCCGTAGGTAGAGAAAACAATAGAGGAGGATGGAATCGGACGTTGCAGAACTCGCATCCGAGCTGTAGGACGTCAAGAACAAATAGAAGATTATAAAGCAGGTGTTGCCGATGAAAGGCTCGACGCATACGTTTGTTACGCTGGATGAAACGCACTTCCATTTCAAGTATTCGCTTAACTCTTTCGAAATGTTCCAAGAAGTTGAGCGATAGAACACGACGTTTTGTCTTCTTCTGAGCCGTTATTGTATATGCTTCATAATAGATATGACGCAGGACAACACGCCTGTTTAGGGCAAAAGAGAAGGGTGAGTAAGAGAAGAGCTGATAGATAGAAAGCGATGTTCCCCCGCATTACTAATTGTGCAAAGAGGGCTGCCCACTCGAAGAGGGCATCGACAGATGGGACAAAGAAGAAAGGGATAAAGAGGAGAGGATAAACCACTATGGGCAGGAGCCAATAGGCGATATGGTGCGAAATGAGCGTTTGTGAGAGTTGATAAAACTGTCCGTTGATGAGACTAAGTACGTAGAAACCAATGATATACCCTACTATCTCCATTGTTCCGAAAGCGGGTGTCAACGTGGAGACCAAAGGGAACGGCGATAAGGAGTAAGAATAGGTTGCTTGGTTGTGCTATTTGACGAAAGATAAGATAGTCGGCACAAGCATAACGAGGTAGGGGTAAGAGGAGATAAGGGCGTAATCGGTGAAACTCCTGACGTGTGGTAGCACATCGAAAGAGGTAATCTACGATGAGAAAGAGAGGTAGGAGAACGAAGATAAGACGGTAGCCACCATAACCATCCTGCGTTGCCATGGTTGCAAGTTGCCATCCGCCCCACGCAATATAACCATAGGCAAAGAGCCTCACCACATAGTAGATATACCTTGCTATGCGGTTGGCTCTCCTTTGTTTAATACGTTTTACAGCGAGAGAGAAGTGTTGGTGAATGGTTAGAAGGGTCTCCCAATAAGTCATCTTCGGCTCTTCCTGTATTCTTGTTTATCGATGAATAAGACTTGAAGAGAGGTGATATACTACCTTAAATCGACAACTTCTGCACTCGGGCAGTGCTTCTTATTGAAGTTAAAAATGCCGTCTGACAGACTCTTGCGTTGGATAGAACTAACCTTAATAGTAGTCCATTTCCCTCCTTGCTTCATCTTTATTCCCTGCAACTGATAGCCCTTGCTAACGGTTACAAAAGCCTCTGACACACTGCGTTTAGCGTTAGTAGCCTTCATGTGAACGACGTATGAGCCACCTTGAGACGTCATTGAGAGGTTGTAACCTTGGCGGTACATGGTCATCAAAGCGTATGGGTTCATGGCTACTCGTTGACTCTCTGTAGGGTTAGAAACGTTTACCTCGTTCGTAGACTTCATGTAAGTCCATTGCGTCTTGCCGTTAAACCAAATCGTAGCTTGCGGTGTTGTGGCAACAAACTTAGCCCCTTTGACAGAGATGGAACCGCTGGTGCGACCCGTGCTGGGGCTTGACAGTGTGAAACGAGCCGTGATTCCGCTCTGGTTAGAGACGATCGCAGTTGCCTTATCGAGGCATTCCTTAGCCTTTGCCGCACTCTGTGCAAAAGGTGCTGTTAGCCATCAGGATGGCTGCAAATAATAGTAGATACTTAATTTGTTTCATTGTCGTATTGTTTTAATCGACGTGTTTCTTTATTCTTAAAGTTGTTCTTCAGTGAGTGTTACCCACGTAGTGTTGCCATGAGATTATCAAGGCTTACCTCGTCACTGATCAGTACCTCACGTGGTTTAGAGCCTTTCGCAGCCCCCACGATACCGGCTTTCTCCATCTGATCCATCAGTCTTCCGGCACGGTTGTAACCGATAGAGAAGCGGCGTTGAATCATACTCGTTGATCCTTGTTGATTGACAACAATGGCGCGAGCAGCCTCTTCGAAGAGCGGATCGAGGCTGTGGGTGTCGAGCGAACCACCGCCAGCTGCCTCGTCATCAGACAATGGCTCTGGTATTTCCAATGGTGCCACAGGTCCCAGCTGATTAGCGATAAACTTCGAGATACTCTCTACTTCAGGTGTATCTACAAATGCGCACTGCACACGAACAGGGTCGGCTCCGTTGAGATAAAGCATATCTCCACGTCCAACAAGCTGTTGCGCACCCGGTCGATCGAGGATAATTCGAGAGTCCATCATCGCTCCTACGCGGAAAGCAATGCGTCCCGGGAAGTTCGCCTTGATGTTACCTGTGATGATAGAGGTCGTTGGTCGCTGTGTAGCAATAATCATGTGGATACCAACGGCACGTGCTAATTGGGCGATACGAGTGATTGGCATCTCCACTTCCTTACCTGCCGTGAGGATCAAGTCACCGAACTCATCAATGATAACAACGATGTATGGCATGTATTCATGCCCTTCCTCGGGATTGAGGTGATGGTTCAGATACTTCTGATTGTACTCCTTTATGTTACGAACACGGGCTGCCTTGAGTTTGTCGTAACGCTCATCCATGAGCACGCAAAGTCCTTTCAGCGTCTTAACAACCTTCTGTACGTCAGTGATAATAGGCTCTTCTTCATTCTCCTCAACGGCTGCCATGAATGGTTTAGCTATTGGGGAGTACACGCTGAACTCAACTTTTTTAGGGTCAACAAGCACTATCTTCAATTCATTCGGGTGTTTCTTGTATAAGAGCGAAGTGATGATAGCATTCAAACCAACGGACTTTCCTTGTCCAGTAGCGCCCGCTACGAGTAGATGAGGTATCTTCGCGAGGTCGACCATGTACACATCATTGGTGATCGTCTTGCCTAATGCGATTGGTAACTCCATCTTCGACTCTTGGAACTTCTTAGAGTTTAGGATGGAGAACATCGATACTATGTTAGGTTTCGCATTAGGAACTTCAATGCCAATGGTGCCCTTTCCCGGCATAGGAGCTATGATTCTTATACCGATGGCAGCAAGACTTAGGGCGATATCGTCCTCTAAGTTCTTTATTTAGATATGCGTATGCCCTGTGCGGGAGTAATTTCATAGAGCGTGATAGTGGGTCCTACCGTTGCACGTATGCTTCGGATCTGTACGCCGAAGTCGCTTAGAACCTTTATAATGCGGTCTTTGTTGGCTTCTAACTCATCATGGCTCACATAGTTAGTCTTGTTATCTGAGTCGTACTGCTTCAACAGGTCGAGTGTAGGGAACTTCCAATTCGTGAACGGCTCACGTGGGTTTATCGGCGTTAAGAGTAATTCTTCATTGGCAACAGTGTTCCCTTTTGCCTCCTCGGTCTTATGTGTGTCTTCCACATCAAAGCCCGGTTTGTCATCCTGCTTATCGGTCTTCTTCTTTGCAGAAGGGGCTTTTATGTCAGGGAACGAATCGGGGGAGTCGCTCCACACCAGAGGCTGTGGTTGATAAGTCGATAGGCTCTGCAAGAGTTGGATCGGTCGTTTCCTCCTCCTCATCCAACGCCTCATTCGGCATGACCTCCTCATCTTCTTGCTCATTGTCAGTACCTCCGTGGAAATGATCATGCACCACCGTGAACTTCACCTTATTACGTATGTAGCCCACAGGATTCAGTAGTTTGCGTACGATGGTGATAGTTTCTGCGGTCAAATAGGTAAGGTATGCAATCATAACTATCACTAATAACGACACCAAACCGGGTGCTCCTATAAGGTTCTCCATATATTGCACGCAGAACGCGCCATGGTCTCCTCCAGGGTTAAAGACCTGATCTCCCATCAAAGGAGTTAGGAACTTGGCAAACGTAACAGACCCCCATACCATCATAAGAGCCATTCCGAGAAACCATTTCAACAAACTTATCTTCTTGTAAGCACCCATCATTCGAACGCCACAAAGTGCTATGAAGGCGGGAATAAGGAATGCGGGAATACCGAAACAACGTGAGATAAGACCGTAAGAAAGCAATGCTCCGATAGAACCGCAGTAGTTTTGGAACTCACGAGCACTATTCTGAACCTCTCCGGGACGCATATCTACAACCAAACTCTGGTCTGCCTGTCCCGTAGAAAAGTAACTGAAGAAAGCAATGCAGATGAATATAGCAACGCACAAAAGTATGAGTCCGACCACAAACCCCGTCTTGTCATTGATGATATTATCGAGTCCCAGTGCCTCAGTGAACGTCTTGCTCTTGCGTTCGGATTTCTTCTTTGCCATTTATCTTATCAATGTTTTATCCTTGCAAAAGTAATAATTTCATGCCACATAAGTACAGGTTTTAATACTTTTTTTATACTTTTTGCAAGTCAGTTGAGTATTGAAATGAATAAAGTAATATATAATAAGTTCGATAAAAGTAGGATATCTCAATTACCAAGAGTGACCTTTCCCGGTCGAATTGTTGTCATTCTCAATGAGACGGAGGCTGAGAAAGCAGTAGACTACTTGCTCTCCAGAGATATTATAGGCGTCGACACGGAGACAAGACCAGTGTTCAAAAAGGGGCACCGACGCAAGGTTGCGCTCTTACAAGCATGTGATCATGAGGTGTGTTTCCTCTTTCGTCTGAACTACATAGGGTTTCCTGATTGCATAAAGCGGTTCTTGGAAGATACCACAGTGCCCAAGGTTGGACTCTCACTAAGCGATGACATGCTCATGCTTCACCAACGCGCCAACTTCAAACCGGGCTATTTTATTGACTTACAAGACTATGTTAAGTCGTTAGGAATCGAAGACATGAGTCTTCAGAAACTATATGCTAACGTCTTCCACGAGCGTATTACCAAGCGTCAACAGCTCTCCAACTGGGAGAACGAGGTGTTGAATGATAAGCAGAAACTCTATGCTTCCACCGATGCTTGGACTTGCATCAAACTCTATGAACGCCTGCATGAGATGAAGGAGACGGGCGATTACCAATTAGTTGTTGTACCCACTCCGGAACCAGCAACCCCTGTTGAGGCTTCACACAAGGCTGAATAAGTCTGTGTGCAAGCCTTTTATTGTTTATAAGATGAAAGGAATTAAAAACGAAAAAACACTTATGTATAAGCAAATATATTTAAAGCGAGGAAAGGAAGACAGCCTGCTTCGTTTCCATCCATGGATCTTCTCGGGTGCAATCAGTCGAATAGATGAAGGATTGGAAGAGGGAGATATCGTACGAGTGATGACCCATGACAACCACTTCATAGCTGTTGGTCACTTCCAAATAGGCTCTATCTCTGTACGTGTTTTATCATTCCATGATATCGAGATTGACGATGAGTTTTGGGAGAGTAGGCGCTCTGCTGCCTTGCAGGTACGCAATGCCATCGGTGTAATTCGTCAATCGGGTGATGTCAAGGAGGGCTATCCCAATACCACATACCGCCTCGTTCATGGTGAAGGCGATAACCTTCCCGGACTTGTAATAGACGTATATGGCACAACAGCTGTTATGCAGGCTCATTCTGTCGGGATGCACGTCTGTCGTGAAGTCATTGCTCGCGCACTGGTGAAAGTGATGGGGGAAATCAACTCGATAGTATCTATTACAAGAGTGAGACAACCTTACCTTTTAAAGCCGACTTAGGGCAGGAGAACGGGTTTATCTATGGTCAGACGGATAACAACATAGCGATTGAGAACGGTTTAAAGTTCCATATTGATTGGTTGAAAGGACAGAAGACTGGCTTCTTTATTGACCAACGGGAGAACCGCAGTTTATTGGAATACTATGCCAAGGACGCAGTGTTCTCAATATGTTCTGTTACACTGGTGGATTCTCAGTGTACGCTATGCGCGGTGGAGCTAAGTGTGTTCATTCTGTCGATAGTTCGGCGAAAGCCATCGAACTAACCAATAAGAACATCGAAATAAACTTCCCTGATGATAAGAGACATGCGGCTTTCTGCGAGGATGCCTTTAAGTATCTTGATGACAACGAAGGCAAGTATGACCTCATTATACTCGATCCCCCCGCCTTTGCCAAACACCGACAAGCATTGAAGAATGGGCTTCGTGGCTATACACGTCTTAATGTGAAAGGCTTTGAAAAGATACGTTCTGGCGGTATTCTCTTTACGTTTAGTTGCTCTCAAGTAGTGACTAAAGACAACTTTAGACAGGCTGTTTTCACAGCTGCCGCACAAGCGGGTCGAAAGGTGCGGATACTCCATCAGCTTCATCAACCAGCCGATCACCCTATCAATATATATCATCCTGAAGGCGAATACTTGAAGGGCTTGGTGCTATATGTTGAATAAGATCAGGCGTTACATAGCCTCGGAACAGCTCTTAAAGCCTAAGGCTCATTGCCTTGTAGCCCTTTCGGGCGGTGCTGATAGCGTCGCCCTGCTGTTGACAATGCGCCAGTTAGGTTATGAGACAGACGCTGTTCATTGCAATTTCCACCTCCGTGGCGATGAAAGCAATCGTGATGAGCAGTATTGCCAGAGCCTGTGTAAACAATTAAACATACCTATTCACATTGCTCACTTTGACACCTTGACCTATGCCGAGGCGCATAAAGTGAGCATAGAGATGGCTGCACGTGAACTGCGTTATCGTTACTTCTTTCAGTTGAAAGAGGCTCTTGGGGCTGATGCGATATGTGTTGGGCACCATCAAGAGGATTCGGTCGAGACGATACTCATCAATCTTGTGCGTGGAACGGGGCTTGGCGGTATGCTTGGAATCCGTCCGAAGAAGGGCGACATTGTGCGTCCTCTGCTCTGCGTGAGCCGTCGGGAGATTGAAGAATACCTCCATCAGCAAGCTATCTCGTATGTTACAGACAGTACAAACCTCGTTGATGACGTTGTAAGAAACAAACTCCGATTGAATATCTTACCCCAGTTAGCAGCTATCAACCCGTCTGTTAACGATGCTATTCTTACAACGGCTCGGCACTTAATGGATGTAGATAAGATTGTAGAAGCATCTTTATTGCAGGCGTTACAATCGGCTGTCAAGCCCCTTAGGAAAGGTCAGGAAATATCTTTCAAACGTCCTTTCATGCCCGAAGAGAATGTTCCTTTCACTCTTGATTTACAGGTCGTTCGGCAATTCTCTGCGCCTTCTTACCTTCTTTTCTATGTGTTGAAACCACTCGGATTTACCACTTCGCAGATTACAGAAGTTGCCGAACTTGCAGACGAAAAGACGGGGCAACTATGGGAGTCAACGGCTTATGAGCTTACTCACGATCGGCATTCTCTGCTCGTTCTACCGCTTGAACACGATGTTCCACGCCCACTCGTCATTCCTGAAACGGGGCGTTATATCTATGATGAACATACTTCTATCCGACTAACGACGTCTTTTCGCAACCCACAAACACCCCTTTCTTTCTCGAAGGATGCGAATATCATCGACTTAGATGCAGCCTCCATCCGTTTCCCTCTGACCCTTCGTCGAACAGAGGCTGGCGATCGCTTCACCCCATTGGGTATGCAGGGAACGCAATTAGTAAGCGACTTTTAACCAATCGGAAGCGTAACCGCTTTGAGAAGCGCACGCAGCTTGTCTTGCAAGATGCCACTGGCACGATCCTATGGGTAGTTGGTCAGCGTATCAATCACCACTTCCGCCTCACCGAATCAAACCACCGAGTGTTTGCGTGTGGAGGCTCTTCTAATTCAAAGAGAAGCTCACCCCGCCCCTCTACAGCTCACTCTGTCCCTCTCCGATTGGAGAGGGCGTAAATACTACTATTGCTAACAAGGTAGCACTATAAAGAGATAAAGGAATGATGTTTTCAAAATGAAGAACGCCTTCTTTTCAATCGAAGAGAGCGTTTTCCTGCATGAAAAAGGGCATCTCTTTCATCGAAGAAAGCGCCTCTTTGTTTGTTAATAGTATGCTATCTACCCTCTCTCAATCGTGAGAGAGGGACGAGAGCTTTTTATCATTTTGAATTACAGCGAATAGCATGTACGATGATAAAAAGCCCTCGCTTTGTCTAAAAAAACATTATTATAAGCGGGCTAATTCATAGAAAAGTAGTATCTTTGCACATTAGTATGTAATTATAAAAACATAGGTAGTTTAGACAATAATTAAACATTCATAATCGTGGCTGAAACAAAGTATATCTTCGTAACGGGCGGTGTCGTTTCCTCTTTAGGAAAGGTATTATATCGTCATCTATCGGTAAGCTCCTGCAAAGCAAGGGGTTACAACATCACCATCCAGAAGTTTGATCCGTACATAAACATTGACCCTGGGAACGCTAAACCCATACGAGCATGGGGAGTGCTACGTAACTGTTGATGGTATGGAAACCGATCTCGACCTCGGTCACTATGAGCGTTTTACAGGCATACAGACCACTAAGGCAAACTCAATGACTACTGGTCGTATCTACAAGAGTGTCATTGATAAGGAGCGTCAGGGGCGATTATCTCGGTAAAGACGATACAGGTTGTTCCGCACATAACAGACGAGATTAAGCGGAATATCAAGCTCCTTGGCAAGAAGTATCACTATGACTTTGTGATTACAGAGATTGGTGGTACGATCGGAGATATTGAGTCGGCACCATTCTTGGAGGCTATTCGTCAGATGAAATGGGAACTCGGCAAGCGTGCTATCAACCTCCATTTGACATACGTGCCCTACCTCCGTGCAGCGGGCGAGTTGAAGACTAAGCCCACACAACATAGTGTGAAAGAGTTGCAGAGTGTGGGTATTCAGCCTGATATCCTCGTGCTTCGTACAGAGAAGCACCTCGATGATGACATTCGTAAGAAGGTAGCTGCTTTCTGTAACGTAGACATGGATTGCGTTGTTCAAAGCGAGGATCTGCCCAGCATTTATGATGTTCCTATCAACATGCAGAAGCAAGGTTTGGATGCAGCAATACTCCGTAAGTGTGGCGAGGAGGTTGGTCCTACACCGGGCTTAGGTCCTGGAAAGGAGTTCCTTGACCGTCAGCGCAAGGCGAAGAAAGAAGTACATATTGGTCTCGTGGGCAAATATGATCTGCAAGATGCATATAAGAGTATTCGTGAAGGACTGCTTCAAGCAGGTGTATATAACGATCACAAGACCGTTATAACATTCATTTCTTCAGAGGAGATAACCGAAGATAACGTTGCAGAAAAGCTAAAGGGACAGGACGGAATAGTGATTTGTCCGGGCTTTGGACAGCGTGGTATCGAAGGTAAGATCGTAGCTGCTCATTACACACGAACCCATGACATCCCGACGTTCGGAATCTGTCTTGGTATGCAGATGATGGTTATTGAGTTCGCACGTAACGTCCTCGGATATAAGGATGCGAACTCTCGTGAGATCGACGGAAAGACTCCGCACAACGTTATTGACATCATGGAGGAGCAGAAGAACATAACCAACATGGGTGGAACCATGCGTTTGGGAGCTTACGAGTGTGTGCTTCGTCAGGGTTCAAAGACATTTGATATTTATAAAAAAGAGCATATTCAGGAACGCCATCGTCACCGTTATGAATTTAACAACGACTATGAGAAAGAGTTTGAAAAGCATGGTATGCAGTGCGTCGGACACAATCCTGAGAGTGAGTTAGTCGAAATCGTTGAGGTATCGGGACTACGTTGGTACATCGGAACTCAGTTCCATCCAGAGTATCAATCGACGGTTCTTCACCCCCACCCATTGTTCCTCTCATTCGTAAAAGCATCTATAGACAATCAGAAAAAACAATAAATGGATAAGAAAAACTATTACTGGGTTTATCCTTATAGCCCTGGTACTTTTTGGTTTTGCATGGTGGCAACAACCATCTAAAGAGCAGCTTGAACAACAGCAAAAAGAGGCTCATCTCGATTCGATAGCAGCGCTAAAGAAAGCTCAAAGTCAGCAACTGCAAGCAGCAAAACTGGCGCAGCAGAAGGCGCAGGCTGCCACTGATACTACTGCTCTCTTTCATTCGGCACTGAATGGAAAGGCGCAAGATATCACACTAAAGAACGGTAAGGTGGAGTTGACCCTATCGACTAAGGGCGGTGTTGTTCGTAAGGCAGTTATCAAGAACTATGTAGGTCATGACATCGATGTAAAGGATGGTTCTAAGGATCAGAAAGACCTTACTTTATTCAGTGGGAACGATCAGAACCTTAACTTCATGCTGTCTGCTAAGACCTCAAACATCGAAACAAAGGATCTTTACTTTACGCCTTCTAATGTCACCGATAGCACCGTTACGCTTACTGCTGAGGCTGGAAAGGGTAAGACCTTGACGCTGAACTATACCCTTGGAAAGGATTATCTCCTTCACATGTCATTGCAGGCTGAAGGCATGAGTGGTATGTTTGCACCTAATTATAACCAAATGGATATCAACTGGGAGGATAGGTGTAGACAGCAAGAACGTGGCTTTATGTTTGAGAACAGATATGCTACTCTGACTTACAAGAAGCACGATGGCAGTACAGACTACCTCAGTGAGACCTCCGAGAAAGAGGAGACTACAGAGGAACCAATGGACTGGGTGGCGTTTTCAAGAATCAGTTCTTTTCAGCGGTGATGATTGCTAAAGACAACTTTGCAACAGGTGCACAGCTCAAGAGTACACCGCTTGAGAAGGGACAAAATACCTCAAGCAATATGCTGCCAACATGAAGGCTGGATTCGATCCAACGGGTAGGAAGGCATCAGAATTTGAGTTCTACTTCGGTCCGAACGACTTCCGTCTATTGCAATCAGTCGAAAAGGAGAGTCGCTTCGGGAAAGACCTTGACATGCAGAGACTCGTCTATCTCGGGTGGCCACTGTTCCGTATTATCAACCGATGGTTCACTCTTTACGTCTTCGATTGGCTAAGTAAAGTGTTCCCAATGGGCGTTGTGCTCATCCTTATCACCTTATTATTAAAGCTCATCACATACCCAATGGTGAAGAAGAGTTATATGAGTTCGGCTAAGATGAGGGTGCTGAAACCAAAGCTCGATGAGGCTACTAAGCAGTTTAACAAGCCTGAAGATCAAATGCAGAAGCAGCAAGCGATGATGCAAAAAAATACGCCGAGTATGGTGTGAGTCCATTATCTGGTTGCTTGCAATGCTTATCCAAAATGCCTATTTGGATTGCGATGTTCAACTTCGTACCAAACGCCATCCAATTGCGTGGAGAGCTTCCCTTTGGATGAAGGATCTCAGTACTTACGACCCGATTTCTATCGTGGAATAGCGACTTATGGCTTATCGGTGACCACCTCTACTGACGTGTATTCTATTCTGCGGAGCCAATCTTCTCTACTCTTGGTTCACAATGCAACAACAGAAAGATCAGATGGTTGGACAGCAAGCAGACCAAATGAAAATGATGCAATACATGATGTTTGCGATGCCACTCTTCTTCTTCTTTATGTTCAATAACTACTCTTCTGGACTGAACTTCTACTATTTCGTCTCCCTCTTCTTCTCGGCTGCTATCATGTGGACATTGCGTAAGACGACCAATGACGAGAAGCTTTTAGCAATCCTCGAGGCGCATAGGAAGGAAGCAAAAAACAATCCGAAGAAGTCGAGCGGACTCTTTGCTCGTATGCAAGCATTACAAGAGATGCAGCAGAAACAGCAAGAGGAAATGCGTAAGAAACAGGACGATTTAAACAAACGAAAAGAAAAGGTCTATAACTATGAACAGGAACTTAACGGTCGCAATGACAGCTGCGTTGATGATGACGGGGACTGTGTCTCAGGCACAGGAAGTCAATATCGGGCGTAGCAACATCACGCTAAAAAGCGACCTGATGACGCCTGAAGCTCTTTGGGCTATGGGTAGAATCGGGTCGGCACAAGCCTCTCCTGATGGCAAGAAGATCGCTTACCAGGTAGGCTACTACAGCGTTAAAGAGAACCGAGGACATCAAGTGATTCGCATCATGGATGCCGATGGTAAGAATGACAAACTACTGACTACTTCGGCTCGAAGTGAGGGTGATGTGGCATGGTTGGACAACCATACTCTTGCCTTCCTAACCGATGGTCAGCTATGGACAATGTCGACTGATGGCAGTAATAGACATCAACTGACTCACTCTGACATAGCCATCGAAGGCTTCCGATTCTCACCTGACAAGAAGCGCGTGGTATTGGTCAAGAGCATTCCTTATCACGGCACTATCAAGGAGAATCCAGATGATCTTCCAAAGGCAACAGGTATGTTAATCACTGATATGAACTATCGCCATTGGGATCACTACGTAACTTCTAACGCGCACCCATTCGTTGCCAACGTCACAGCTAATGGTGTGGATGCAGGCAAGGACATACTTGAGGGCGAGCCGTATGAGAGTCCGATGGCGCCTTTTCGGAGGATAGAACAGATTGACTGGAGCACCGATTCAAAAGTCAGTTGCCTATACTTGTCGTAAGAAGGGAGGGCACTCAATATGCCATCTCAACCGATGCCGACATATATATATAATGTGGAAACGGGTAAGACAACCAACCTCTGCAAGCCAGCCGACTATGTTGAACCTAAGATTGATGCGACAAAGAGCATGCGAGATCAGGCTGTCAACCATCAGTCAGAGGACTTTAATGTAGGCTACGATGTCAACCCTAAGTTCTCACCTGATGGCAAATACATTGCTTGGCAGAGCATGAAACGCAATGGATATGAGAGTGATCGCAATCGACTCTGCGTCTACGAACTGGCAACAGGACGCAAGACTTATGTCACAGAGAGCTTGACTCGAATGTTGATGACTATACTTGAGTGCTGACTCAAAGTCTTTATACTTCATCGGAGTATGGCATGCAACCGTTAATGTCTATCAGACCAACCTCAAGGGGCTGTTCGTCAGCTTACAAAGGGCGACCATAACTATGTAAGTATCGCTCTGTTAGGGTAATAAACAGCTATTAGGTATCCGACAGAGCATATCTCAACCGAATGAAATCTACGCTATCACGCCCTCAAAAGGCAATGCGGATAGCCAGCAAACACAGCTTACTTTCGAGAATAAACACATCTTCGACCAACTCGCTTTTAGGGCGAGGTTAAAGACCGCTGGGTCGCTACTTCAGACGGAAAGAAGTTACAGGAATGGGTCATTACACCGCCTCACTTCGATCCTAACAAGCGTTATCCAACTCTCTTGTTCTGCGAGGGTGGACCTCAAAGTCCCGTCTCTCAGTTCTGGAGTTACCGCTGGAATCTACAGATCATGGCGGCTAACGGCTATGTAGTAATAGCCCCGAACCGTCGCGGACTACCGGGTTATGGCAGTGAATGGAACGAACAAGTGAGTACCGATTGGACGGGTCAGTGCATGCGTGATTACCTATCGTCTATTGACGACGCAGCGCAGAATTTGCCCTTTGTTGACAAGGATAACTTAGCCGCAGTAGGTGCTTCTTTCGGTGGATTCTCGGTTTACTATCTTGCAGGAATACACAACAAGCGATTCAGTGTTTGATTGCTCACGATGGAGCATTCAATCTCGAGAGCATGTACACGGACACCGAAGAGGCTTGGTTCAGCAACTGGGAGTATGATGATGCGTATTGGAACAAGGACAAGAGTGCGTCTGCTCAACGCACATATGCCAACTCTCCACATCTAAACGTTGATAAATGGGACACCCCGATACTATGTATCCATGGTGAAAAAGACTATCGTATTAATGCCAACCAAGGCATGGGCGCATTCAATGCCGCTCGATTACGTGGCATCCCAGCAGAGCTCTTGCTCTTCCCAGATGAGAATCACTGGGTGTTGAAACCACAAAATGGTATCCTCTGGCAGCGCACCTTCTTTAATTGGCTTGACCGCTGGTTGAAGAAGAAATAAGCATGAGGAGGACTGGTTCTATGTATCCTAATTGTTTGTAAGATACATAGAACTTCTATGAAATTAGCATTCATAAGAAAAACAAAAGACAATAATCAAGAAAAAACAAAACAATCAATTATAATGGTAGAAACAATTCAAAGAAAACTCAGTGACAGTCCCTAAAGCCCGTTGGACAGCCCCTGATTATAGTTGCATTTACTATGATGATGGGGTACTTCCTCACTGATGTAATGTCGCCATTGGAGGCACTCTTAGAGACCCAAAGGCTCAGGTGGACTCGGTTGGACGTCAAGTAACTACGGATTCTTCGCTGGTAGTTACGGACTCATCAATGTCTTCCTACTCATGTTGTTCTTCGGTGGCATCATATTAGACAAGATGGGCATCCGATTCACAGGTGTTATGGCATGCTCGTTGATGGTCGCTGGTGTTGCAATTAAGTACTTCGGCGTTAGCACCGACTTTGGTGATAGCGTCTTCTATCAGTGCTTTTCAACTTCAGCTTACCAATGTCTGCGGCCGTAGCATCGCTTGGTTACGCTATATTCGGTGTGGGTTGTGAGATCTGCGGAATCACTGTTTCAAAAGGTAATCACTAAGTGGTTCACTGGTCACGAACTTGCTCTTGCGATGGGAATACAGGTAGCTTTGGCTCGTCTTGGTACTGCTGGTGCTATGATGGGTTCGTTACCATTTGCCAAAGCGATGGGCGGTCACGTTAGTGCACCAGTCCTTCTTGGTCTCGTTCTACTCATCATTGGTTTGCTTGCATTCATCGTTTACACCGTAATGGATAAGAAACTCGATGCGTCAACAGAGGCAGTTGAGGGACAGAATATGGCAGATAGTGAGGATGAAGGGTTCCACTTCTCCGACTTGAAGTTTATCTTCTCCAACCCAGGTTTCTGGTGATTACAGCTCTATGTCTGCTCTTCTACAGTGGAGTATTCCCATTCCTTAAGTTTGCAACAAAGCTGATGATTGCCAATTATAACGTATCCGACACCTTTGCAGGAGTACTTCCAGGATTGATCCCATTCGGTACCATCCTCCTCACCCCATTGTTCGGAACGCTTTACGACCGCATTGGTAAGGGTGCAACTCTTATGCTCATTGGTAGTACAATGCTCACTTGTGTGCACTTCATCTTTATGATTCACATCCTCCCAGTGGGCTGGTTTGCAGTTGTAATCATGCTTGTCTTAGGTGTAGCATTCTCTTTGGTACCATCTGCCATGTGGCCAAGTGTACCTAAGATCATCCCTATGAAGCTCCTCGGTTCAGCGTATGCAATCATCTTCTATATACAAAACATCGGGTTGAGTTTAGTTCCAATGGCAGTTGGATCATTCAATAAGAACGACCCAAGCTACTTCTCCATGGAAGCGTTCTTCACCTCTTGTGGCGTTGCAGCCATCGTTGTTTCGCTCGTTCTTATCGTCATTGATAAGAGAAAGTACGGTCTTCAGGAAGCGAATATCAAGAGACTCTCAGCCCCTCAGGAGGGTGCCTAACAGAGCCAGTGAGGGGCTTCTTCAATTCGAAAATTCAAAGTTCAAATTAAAATTATGATACTTCTGTCGAATGCTTTGCAGACCTGCCAATAGTTTTCAGTGGACGAGGTAAGTTTTGTTCGCAAAGAACAAAAGAACACAAAAGAAAGCACCACTCGTTAAACAGGAGATGATCCTCACCCCGCCCCTCTCCGAATGGAGAGGAGTAGATAGTATTATTTACAAACAGAGGGCGTTTCTTCGATCGAAGAAACGCCTTCATTTGAAAGGAAACGCCCTCTTCGATTGGAGAAGGGCGTTCCCTTTTGCCCCTTCTGCTGTTCTAGCTAACGAGGCCTAGCCTTGTTACACTGAAACTATACGACTGCACGCGTATGCAAAACAACTCCATATAGACTAATCACAATTTTGATGTGATGATGATGACGAGCTGGGCGTCTGCCTCAACGTGGATTCCCAAACGACCTTTGGAACTCTGTCAACCTCGTGCCTCGTGCCATCCGTATTCTGCGTGTTAAGAAATGCCCCAGCAAAGAACTTATTGATGCTTTTTCAACAACAGAGCTAATGGGCAATTTTGAATTGATGACTTTGAATTTTGAATTAAAGAAGCGGCTCTTTTACTAATTATCCATCGTCTAAATAGATTAGTTGAGAGGTAAAAGTATGTGAAAAAGAGTTGCTTGTTTCGGATATAATTCATACCTTTGCAACGTGATTTGGAATAATTACAAAAATACTAAAGGATAACACTTGATGGCGAGCTGATCGTTAGGAGCGATGGAGCTATCAATGAAGAATAAGATAGATATACATTATTTAAATACAAAAACATTATGAAGAAGAAGTTTATTTGCACAGTTTGTGGTTACATGTATGAGGGTGCTGAGGGCTCCTGCTGAGTGCCCAGTTTGTCACGCAAAAGCCGATAAGTTCAAGGAGTTTAACCCATCTGCTTTGAAGGAACAAAGACAGAGCAGAACCTAAAAGCAGCTTTTGCAGGTGAGAGTCAGGCTCACACTAAGCACTCTACTATGCTTCTAAGGCAAAGAAAGACGGCTACCAGCAGATCGCCGGGTTCTTTGAAGAGACCGCACTAAACGAGAAGGAGCATGCTAAGCTATGGTTCAAGTTCTTGCATGAAGGCGATATCCCAACAACGACGAAGAACTTAGAAGACGCTGCAAATGGCGAGAACTACGAGTGGACGGATATGTATGATCAGATGGCAAAGACCGCTATGGAGGAAGGCTTTCAGAGTTAGCTGTTAAGTTCCGCGGCGTTGGTCAGGTTGAAAAAGCACCATGAGGAGCGTTATCGCAAGCTGTTAAAGAACATTGAGGACAAGGTTGTCTTCTCTCGTGATGGCGATTGCATTTGGCAGTGCCGCAACTGTGGTCATATCGTAGTAGGTAAGTATGCACCTGCTGTATGCCCTGTTTGCAACCACCCACAGAGCTTCTTCCAGGTTCAGGAGAATAACTTCTAAATTCTCGCCGAGCGTGACGACGATAAGACAATAAGTCGGTCTTTATAATTCCACATCGTCAGTCGCACTGGAGAAGAAAGACTATAAGAGTTGTATCAACGCTTGATACAACTCTTTTTTATATCGCCTTTTGCCACGAAAGCACCCGTTTTCTCAGATAATTTTCGTACTTTTGCGCCACTTTTTGCCCTTTGGCAACAACATAAACATAACGTTTTACGATGGAAACTGCAATGGATAACGAAACAGAAAGTCTACAAGCATGGACTGAAGTAAATCACCAGTCAGAAGATTATAACCCTTTCGTGAAGGCACCGCTACTAACTCGTGCCACACAATTCAGCCTTTGTCGCATGGGACGGGAGCCTGAGCAGGTGCGCCAGAGCTTTGTTGTTTTTCGTGCGAAAGGCACTACCGAGTGGGAAGATAATGCCCCACTGGGACGCATTGAAGCGATGGTCTTAGGCGATGATGACGAGGAGGTGCGTCCTACGGAAGTAATCAATTTAGGTGTAGACCCAGCCGATTTCCTCACGATGGTGCGCCAGGATGCCGAGTCAACAACCTTTCGGATTGATTGGTATCATGGTGAGGTACGGGTCGAAGGAGCGAAGAAGACCGATGAAGGATACAAAGTTCATAAGGCGGATTGTGCTGATGGTAAGCCACTGACGTGCACCCTCATGCCTGATAAAGAGGGCGATCCGTTTACCTTGGAACTGCAGTTACCCTTTTCCGGGTTTAATATCACGGGCGAAGATGGGGCTATGGTAGTGGGCGATCTGACCATTTCTTCTGACGAATTAGACAAATATACCTATCGTTTCGAAGGTAACGAGGATGATGATCGGTTTGCTGTTAGCCTCGACGACTTGGCTCAGAGCTATCAATATATATGGTATGAGGATGGCACGCTATCGGTTCGCAACCTCCGAAAGAAGATGGAGAAGGTGCGCGAGCAGGCTGCCCAAGGAAAGCTGTCGGAGCTGTTACAGGGTTCGCGCAACGCTTTGGTGAAACATAAAGACACCCGTTGGCGAATCATCGTTACGAAGGCATTGCAGACAGAAGAGGCTATGGATCTGAATGCGGTGGACTTATGTCGGATGGTATTCACACGTTTTCAGACCACAGATGTGGATGAGGATGCGTTGATACAGGAGCTAATTGCGATGGAAGACCACCATTATTTCCAATGGATGTGGCTCAAATCGGACGATTGGCAGCATGAGCATCTGGCTGATTTGATGGGACTTGATGGTATAGAACAGGATCAGGAGAAGATGATGCAACTGGCATTACGTTATAATCAGTTCGATCGGTTCATGCAGAAACTGCGCCGTGCTTCATTGGATGAGGTTGGTCCGGTACAGGCTGATGCACTCCAGATGCGCAACAACAAACGTAAGATTGCACGTTGTCTGAAGCGTTTAGAGCGTCATCAACAAGGCGAGGAATCCCTATGGGAAGCCGATTTGGAGGAGCGAGAAGAGCAGTTGCTGTTCTTCCGCAGCTACCATAGTGCATTTGAGACAGTCGATTGATTGCTTTGCAGTTCGGATTCTTTTTTGTATTTTTGCAGTGCTGTCTGAGTTGGCAAGTAGACGAGTTAGCAAATAAACAAGTTGCTTGTCTTGTGGGAAACACCGCACCGAAAAGCCAGTTGGGATGGTCGGTTGGTGTGTAACGAAACTGCGCCTCATTAGCAGAAACAGCAGGGGCAAGAACGAAGAGACGCCCTCGTCAAAAGGAAGAGGGCGTTCCGTCGCATCGAAGAGAGCTCTCTTCACATCAAGGAAACGCCCTCTTTAAATTGAAGAGAGGCTTTCTTCAAATGAAGCGAACATCACCGTGTAGGGACGGACGCCCTCGTCTGTCCGCCAAATCACGATTAATCCTCCCCAATCTACCTCTCTTTAGGCGAACAGGTGAGGATGCCTGTCCCTACATTGAGGCACTACATCCAACAGAACAAGTAACTTATCTACACGTCAACTCGTTAACTTGTTTACTCAAACAAACAACTACAATAAATCAAGACAATGGCAAAAATTAATTGTAAATAACTATGATGAGCTTGCTGCCCGATTAGGTGAGAAGCTCGGAGAAAGTGAGTGGTTACCGGTTGATCAGGAGCGTATTAACCTCTTTGCTGACGCTACCCTTGACCATCAATGGATACATGTTGACCAAGAGCGGGCTAAGGTGGAGAGTCCTTATAAGAGTACGATTGCACACGGATACCTTACCCTTTCGCTCTTACCACACATGTGGCAGGAGATCATCGAGGTGCATAATCTTAAGATGATGGTTAATTATGGCATGGACAAGATGCGCTTCGGAAAGCCTGTATTGTCTGGCTCACGCGTTCGACTCGTTGCCAAACTCGACAGCATTGAGAACCTCCGTGGCATTTGCAAAGCAGGTATCAAGTTTCAAATTGAGATTGAAGGCGAGCGCAAACCAGCCCTTGAAGGCGTTGCAACTTTCCTTTATTACTTTGAATAAGGACATCGCCTAAGTTTTAGGAAAGGGGTGTTTCAAAGGTTCGGTCGCATGAAGAGTGTGCCCGTAGAAGCTCATCTTGTGGGATATGTGAATCGTTTTATCCTTTAAAAGATAGTGAGAACGACCTTTGAAGCACCCTTTTTACTATCAAAAAGTGTTAAATGTTTTATGCTATCAGCTGATAGTTAGAACATTATAGTACCTTTGTACATTATTCTAAGAGGGATAACAACACAAGAAAGTTAGCTTGATAGCAAGGCTGACACAAACAAACACAAATTAAAAACAAGATATAGAAATATGGCATACGACCAACTTAAACTTCGCAATCAGATATGTTTTAGATTGTACACAGCAAGCAGACTCGTCACACAAACATATTATCCTCTGTTGGAGAAGTTGGGGATTACTTATCCACAATACCTCGTCCTCATGGCATTATGGGAGGAAGATGGACAGAAGGTGATGGAGTTGGCGCATAGACTCTACCTTGATTCCAATACGGTAACACCGCTTATTCAGCGCATGGCAACCGAAGGACTCGTGACGAGAAAGAAGGGTGAGAAGGACGCAAGAGAGACTTACGTTTACTTGACGGAGAGTGGAAAAGCACTTGAAAGTGAGGCTGCCAGCATTCCTTCTTGTATGTTGGGAAAGATTCTCAGTGACGCTACCGGCGTTGAGACTTTACGCTCTTTATCAGTCGAATTAGACGGCGTTATCAAGACACTCTCCGAGCAACGTGCTATGGAGAAGGCACTTGCAAAGGATAAAGGTAGCCAAGTTTTGTAGTAAAGAAAACTACTAAATAGTAAGGAGAAAACAATGGATAAAAAGGAATATACGGTCTGACGAAAAGGTACAGGACTTGAGAAATTTATCGAGGCAGTCGCTATGAGGCAAGGCAATGGGTGTGATGAACTATTACTCATTGGCGTTGATGGCAGAAGAGCAGGGGCTTCCTGAGGAATTGGCAAAGCGTTTCCCAGCGAGTTGGCGGATCGAGAGTCTGTGCATGCCGGGTTCTATGCAACGCTGAATGCAAAGCTCCTTCGGATGTCTTCCAGATGATGGAAAACATGCAGAAAGGCGAGTTGAGGGCAGGAAAGTTCCTACAACCTCTTGCCGACAAGTTGCGTGGAGTTGGGTCGAGAGGATGTAGCTCTTCAGATTGAGGAGTATATCCAGCAGGAGCTTCACCATGGTGAGATTCTTGGCGAATTGTTGGCTAAGTATACAGAAATAGAAGACTCGTCCCCTCTACAGCCTCTCCCCGTCCCTCTCCGATGGAATAACCAGCCTCCCAAGGGAGGGTGCTAACAGAGACAGGTAGGGAGGCCTGTTTAATTCAAGGGCGCTTTTGATGTAAAGGCTCTTCGATATCGATGAACGCCCCTCTCGATTGGAGAAGGGCGTTTTCCTCTTGTTTGGATGTTCCTGTTAACGAGGTATAGCCTTACACCTCGACTATACACCACTTCGTATGCAAACAACTCGTTCACTCCCCTCTCCATTCGGAGAGGGATGAGGGTGAGGCTGTAGATGGGTTGAGGGTGATGCCTTTCTGTCCGAAAAACTTGATACTTTCCGCTTTTTACGTATCTTTTGTCAGTTAAGAGATAGTAGTTATAATATTTACCAAACACCTCTGATATGGAGAAGAGTATTTTGCTCCCTCAGAGCTCATTATCAATAATGATGGAAGCGTTTTCCATCTACACTTAAAACCTAAAAATTTAGCTGACAAAGTCATCCTTGTGGGTGATCCCGGGCGTGTGGCACTCGTTGCGTCACACTTTGAAGACATTGAGTGTGAGGTATCTAACCGTGAATTTAGAGCCATTACGGGTACTTACCACAAGAAGCGTATCGACGGCATTAAGCACAGGTATCGGTTGTGATAACATCGACATCGTTGTTAACGAACTGGATGCTTTGGCAAACATCGACTTTAAGACACGTTATGAAAACGAGCAGTTGCGACAGTTGACATTGGTTCGCATTGGTACATGTGGTGGTCTGCAGCCTTATACCCCAGTGGGTACTTACATCGCATCAGCCAAGAGTATTGGTTTTGATGGGCTTCTGAACTTCTATGCCGGGCGCAATCAAGCATGCGATTTAGACTTTGAACGGGAGTTTAAAGAGCAGGTGCAATGGGACATGCAGATGGGTAATCCTTACGTGTCATGCGCTGATAGCGAGTTGCTCGACCGTATTGCGGGCGACGATATGGTGCGAGGTGTGACCATCGCGTGCGGTGGCTTCTTCGGTCCACAGGGTCGCGAGCTACGCTTACCACTGCAAGATCCAATGTTAAATACGAAGATCGAGAAGTTTGAATACCATGGTTTGCGCGTGACGAACTTTGAGATGGAGTCGTCAGCGTTGGCTGGCTTGGCTACACTCATGGGTCATAAGGCTGTCACCTGTTGCATGGTTATTGCCAACCGATTGGCTAAAGAGGCGAATGCCAACTATAAGAATTCCATCGACGGATTGATTGAGACCGTCCTCAGACGTATATAATAAGGTGGGAGAGAAGTAGTCTTTATGGTATTGGACACGATTTCTCTCGACCGCAGAATATGATTACAGCACTCGCAACGCAGCCCGGTGGAGCCATTGGAGTGGTCAGAGTGAGTGGCACAAAGGCGATTGAACTGACAGAGAAAGTCTTTCGTGGGGTGGGAAAGAAGCCGCTCCACGAAGCAAAGGGGAACACGCTACACTAGTGGAGTGATTGTCAACAAGGACGGAAAAGAGATTGATGATGTCCTTGTGAGTGTGTTCCGTGCCCCGCATAGTTATACGGGTGAGGATAGTACGGAGGTCTCGTGTCATGGTTCGGCATACGTTCTTAATCAGGGTGGTAAAGGCACTTATCGATGCTGGATATGACAGGCTCGACCGAATACACCCAACGGGCGTATCTGAACGGTAAGATGGACTTGAGTCAGGCGGAGGCTGCTGCCGACCTACGGCGCAACGAACAGAGCCTCCCATCAAGTGGCATTGAGCCAACTAAAAGGTCACTTCAGTTCAGAGCTCTCCAAGCTACGAGATCAGCTCTTGAAGATGACGTCTCTACTTGAGTTAGAGCTCGACTTCTCCGATCATGAGGAGTTAGAGTTTGCTGATCGAGGGCAGTTGAAGGCGTTGGCTGAGACAATACACGAGCGTATCTCGGTGCTTATCAAGTCGTTTGAAAACAGGTAACGCACTGAAGCGTGGGTGCCGGTAGCCATCATTGGCAGGAGACAAACGTGGGTAAATCAACGCTTTTGAATTGCTTGTTACACGAGAGAAGCGATAGTCTCAAATATTCATGGTACGACCCGCGATGTCATTGAGGACACGACAGAGATACAGGGGATCACTTTCCGCTTCATTGACACAGCTGGTTTGCGTAACACGGACGATCAGGTTGAGCAACTCGGAATCGAACGATCGTATAAGAAACTGGCGGAGTCGCATCATCCTGTGGGTGGCTGACACTCCGCCCAGTACATCGGAACTGTCTGATATGCAGGCTCGTTGCGAGGGAAAAGCGCTTATTCTCGTGCACAACAAAGTGGATGAGTGCCGCAGAAGAGGTTTCACGCAGTGATGGTCTATGCCCCGTGGTTGCCATATCTGCCAAGTATAAGCGTAATATCGACCAACTGGAGCAACTTATCTACACATCGGCTAATATTCCAGAGATCAACGAGAACAGTGTAATCATCGACCCGTCCACTACGAAGCCCTCACTGGTGCCGACGAGGTCCATCCGCCGTCGTCATAGAAGCCCTCGCCATGAACCTTTTCCGGCGACCTCATCAGTGAGGATCTCTGCATTTGTCTTAACGAATTAGCCGATATTACCGGTGGACATTACTCCCCATGAGGTGTTGGGGAATATCTCAAGCACTTTTGCACAGGGCAAGTAAGGACGGAAAAGGAGCTACTCCCTCTCCGCATGGAACCTCCCAGCCTCAGAAGTAGTCTGCTCCCTCTCCGAATGGAGAGGAGCGTAGTACTACTATTTAGCAAAGCAAAGAGCGTTTCGCAGATAGGAAAGCCTCGATAGACGATAATGACGTTTTAATTAATGACACGCACCTGAGGGACAGACGCCCTTCTCCCGCCAGTACACAACCAGAAAGAGTCCCAAAGCTCCCTCCGATGCGAGGATAAAGGCTAACGGGATGCCATATATGGGTAATGTGACAGACGACGCGCCCGTCTGTCGCACAGAGCTATGTTTAACAACAGAACAAACAACTTGTTAACTTTGTCAACCTATCAACTCGTCAACTCTACCTAATCATAATTTTTGAATTGTGAATTATGAATTTTGAATTAGACGAGGGCGTGAGCTTCTGTGGATTCCATGTTCCTTTAAGGAACTCTGTGTCGCCTTTAGGCTTTGATGTCATCCGTGTAATCTGTGTAAGAGAAGCTCACTGCCCCCCTCTCCCAATGGAGAGGGACGTACACAGCATCCCCCAAGGGGAGAGCTAACGGGAGCTCAGTTGGGTAGCTTACTTTATCGACGTCCGACGTGAGGGTCTCCTCATACCAACGAAACGCACTTTTCACGAAGAGGCCTTTTCGAGAAGCAAGACCTTTGGGAGGACATCCTCCTTCGGAGGGGGTACATGGGCGAGCTTTTAATTTGGGTGAATTATGAACTTTTGAATTAAAGAAGGACTACTTGTCCTTCTTTGCCAGACTTCCTATGCACTTCCCTACGCTTCTTTTGTAATGCCAAAGAGCTGATACATACCGGGAGAGAGGGAGGAAATGTTGAGGGAAGAATGCCTGTTTGCCAGGACTCGGGAGGCGGAGGAGAGTGACATCTGCATGCTCCGCAGTTCATATTGCACGATGCGTCTGCCTGCTTCACCATCGGTGGTAAGATGACCGATTGACCATCGGTTGCGAGCAAGGGAACTTTGTGCTGAGAGGGTTGAGACGACAGTTCCTGAAGAGCGGGACTCTCGTTTCCGTATCTGTCCATCGCTGTCACGGCAAAGTAAAGACCCTCGTTTACGGACGAGAGGTGCAACTGGTTACCTCTGAAACGGGCGTATAAAAGATTACGTGCGTTGCGTATGTCGACAGGATAAGACCTACTGGCATATATATTATAATAAGGTGCATTGCCCTTCCAACGCATTGTCATCCCCTGCTCGGAACCATATTCTACGAGTGGCGACATCGCTTCTGTCGTTGGAGCCGATACTGCTCGTCCACCCTTCGTGACAGGTGGCAAGGCAAGAGAAGAGTTGAATCTACATTCAAAATCATAGATTCCTTGTTGGTTAGAAGTGAGGAAGTAAGAACGGAAATGAGCGTGCCCCATACCCAAGGAACGACTGACGTACATCTGACGAGTCATGTCCGACAATCGCCAGTTGCCCTGTCGTGGGTCGAGGAAGTACGTTCCCAAGCCCGTAACAACGTCCCTACTGTATCGGTTCTCCACCCAATCTGCGATGAAAGGAAAGTAATTCTCGCCACGGAAGTACTGCATAGGATAGAGTTGATCCATTAGACCTTCTCGTAGCCACTCTTGCGCCTCTTGTGCCACACGATCGCGTGCATTGAAGTTCTTTGAGCTGTATCTACTCAAGTCAGAGTACTTTCCGATGGGCGAACATGACATCTTCACCCATGGCTTGATAGCCTTCATTTCATCGTGAATAGCCCGCACAATCGCTGTTATATGCGCCCCTTCTCGCCTCGGGGGTATCGCCATTTCGATACGAAGGAGCGGCCATCCATCAGGATAACGTATGTAATCGAGGTTGATACCATCAATGTCATACTTCCTCGTAATCTCTCCGCAGATGCGAGCAAGGTAGCCCGGCACGGCTGGGTCGGCTGGGTCTAAATACGAACCAGTGGAATAGTTGCGCACACGGAAGCCCCGTTTTACAATCGTCCGACAGCCCAGTGTGTTCTTCATGCCCACTGGTATGGTGGCAATCCACGCATGAATCTCCATGCCACGGCGGTGACATTCATCGATAGCAAAGGCTAATGGGTCATAACCGAAGCCCGGCGCACGCCCTTCCACACCTGTGATACAATGATCCCAAGGCTCTATCTCGGATGGATAAATAGTCGCTGCACGCACACGCGCTTGTAGTAATACGGTGTTGATATGCGCCTTTTTGATAGCTATCGAGTATGTCTCTCAGCCTGCTTTTGCTTTTTCTATATTCTCTTTCGACGTTGCGTAAGTCTTAGGCCAGTCCAAATTCGATAGTGTGGTGAGCCATACTGCACGTGTCTCACGCTTTGGTTGCGGTAGAGTGAGATAATCCGCAATATTCGTTTGAGCCTGCGCTTGCAATGTAAATAAGCCCTAATATAATAAGGTGAAAAAGTCTCATAAATAATGAATTAAGAATGTTATAAAGCCTCCCCTAAGCCCCTCCGAAAGGAGGGAGAAGCAGCCCTCACCCCCGTCCTTTTACAGCCTCATCTCGCCCCCTCTCCGAATGGAGAGGGGAGTAAATAGTATTGCTTTAAAACAAAGGGGCGTTTCCTGATGCGAAGGAAGCTCTCTTCAATGCGACGGAACGCCCCTTTAATAGAACAAACAACTCGTTTAACTTGTCAACCCTGTCCACTTGTCCACTCTACCCTAATCATAATTTTGAATTGTGAATTATGCATTTTTGAATTGCATAGGGCGTCGACTTTCTGTGGATTCTCATGTTCCTTAAGGAACTCTGTGTCGCCTTTGTGGCTCTCTGCCATCCGATGTATTCCGTGTTAAAATGCCATAGCAAAGGACTTATTGATACTTTTTCAACAACAGAACTAATCATAATTTTTGAATTTGTTTGAATTATGAATTTTGAATTAAAGAAAGGCTCCCTCTCCCCAAGTACTGACCTGTAAGACTTTCCTTGCAGTTGGCTACCTCCTCGGGAGTACCAGCTATCACGAGGCGACCGCCTTTGTCTCCTCCTTCGGGACCAAGGTCGATGACGTGGTCAGCACACTTGATGATGTCAAGGTTATGTTCGATGACTATAATGCTGTGACCGCGTTCGATGAGTGCATGGAAGGCTTTGAGCAATCGCTTGATGTCGTGGAAATGAAGTCCTGTAGTCGGTTCGTCGAAGATAAAGAGCGTGGGATCCTGTTGCTCTTGACCAATGAAATAAGCCAATTTAACACGTTGGTTTTCACCACCCGACAGCGTGGACGAGTTCTGACCGAGCTTGATATACCCCAAACCAACATCCTCCAAGGGCTTTAACTTATTCACTATCGCGCGCCGCTTATGCTCCGTAAAGAACTGAATAGCCTCCGATACGGTCATATTCAGCACGTCATTGATGTTCTTACCATAGAACTGCACATCAAGAATCTCACGTTTGAAGCGTTGCCCTTGACAGGCTTCACACTCCAAAACAAGGTCTGCCATGAACTGCATCTCAACCGTTATGACGCCCGCCCCCTTGCATTCTTCACATCTACCACCGTCTATGTTGAACGAAAAGAACTGTGGGCTGAAGCCCATCTGTTTGGCTAATGGCTGTTCAGCAAATAGCTTTCTGATCTCATCATACGCCTTCACGTAAGTCGCCGGATTAGATCTTGTACTCTTACCGATGGAGTTTTGATCGACAAACTCCACGTGTTTTATCTGCTTCCAGTCGCCTCCAAGACTTGAATACTCGCCCGGGACTTCGGCAACCTCATCCAGTCTGCGCTTCATGGCAGGGTAGAGTATGCCCTTGACGAGCGACGACTTTACCACTGCCACTCACCCCCGTTACAACCGTGAGGACGTTCAATGGGAATCGAACATTTATGCCCTTGAGGTTGTTCATGCGTGCTCCTTTCAGTTCGATAGCCATATTCCAAGGGCGACGAGAGGTTGGAGTGGGGATCGTTTCAGCCCCCGTAAGATATTGAATAGTATGTGATTTTGGGTATTCCGACAGTAGTTTCTTCGATTCGGCATTGCCTGCTTTGTCCTTACCGGTGGGGTCAAGGTGCTTAATATCAGACACTTTGCCTTGGAAAACAATCTCACCTCCGAGCCTGCCAGCGTCTGGTCCCACGTCAATCAAGTAATCCGCCGCCCGCATAATCTCCTCATCATGCTCCACAACTATCACCGTGTTGCCCAGAGCCTGCAGCTCCTTGAGTACGTGAATGAGCCTGTCAGTATCGCGACTATGCAGTCCGATGGACGGTTCATCAAGTATATACAACGATCCAACGAGCGAGGATCCAAGCGAGGTGGTGAGGTTAATGCGCTGACTCTCACCTCCACTCAATGTGTTCGATTGGCGGTTTAGGGTCAAGTAACCCAATCCCACGTCCAAAAGGAACTGTAATCTGTGGGTGATTTCAGTGATAAGTCGCTTGCTAACTTCCTTTTCGTGTTCCGTAAGTTGCAGTTTGTCAAACCATTGCTTAAGCTCAACTATGGGCATATCAACGAGGTCTGTGATTGCACGTCCGCCTATCTTCACCCACGAAGCCTCCTTTTTTAATCGCGTTCCACGGCACTCTGGGCATACAGTCTTCCCTCTGTAACGACTCATCATGACGCGATATTGAATCTTATATTGGTTCTCTTTGACCATTTGGAAGAATGAATCAATGCAGACACGGTCGTGTATATCCTTCTTCCGATCGCTTGGCAGTCCCTTCCATAGGCACTCCTTCTCTTGCTTCGAAAGCTCGAAGTAAGGTTTAAAGATGGGGAAGTCGTCTTGAGCAGCACGTCGGCAGAACTCCTCCCTCCATGCTTCCATCTTGTCACCATGCCAACATTGCACGCAACCATCATACACTGACAACCCCGAATCAGGTATGACTAACTTCTCATCAATGCCTATCACGGAGCCAAAACCCTCACAGGTTGGGGCACGCACCGAGCGGTGAATTGAACGAAAACATATTGTCGTTGGGTTCTTCAAAGCGTATCCCGTCTGCTTCGAAACGTGTAGAAAAGGTGTAAGTGAGCTTTGCGGGCAGTATCATCAGGCGTAGTGTGCCATCTCCCTCATAGAAGGCTGTCTCGCAAGAGTCGGTTAATCGCGAAAGAGCATCCTTTGAGTTCTCCACCGACATACGGTCTATTACAAGGTAGATTTCGGCTTTTTCTTTCTCATCCGATGGTTTCTTCTTATCTTTCTGTTGCTTATCAGTCTCATTTACAGGGTGTTCTTCGAGCCAATCCTCTATGCGGATGAACTCGCCGTTGACGTAGATACGAGAATAACCCTCCTGCATTTCCATCTCCAGTTGCGCCTCCTGCGACCGCCCTTCGACTACATGTAGAGGCGAGAGAATGCAGAACTTTGTCCCTTCAGGATATGTTTTTACACGTTCGATGACGTCATCAACGGTGTGATGCTTCACCTCCTCGCCCGAAATAGGGCTGTAGGTGCGTCCGATACGAGCGTAAAGCAGACGGAGGTATTCGTAGATTTCAGTCGAAGTACCCACCGTTGAACGTGGATTACGTGCTATCACCTTCTGCTCAATGGCTATTGCTGGGGGCAAGCCTTTGATGAAGTCGACCTCAGGCTTCGCCATTCTCCCAAGGAACTGACGTGCGTATGCCGACAAGCTCTCTACGTATCTGCGTTGTCCCTCGGCGTAGAGTGTATCAAAAGCAAGGGACGATTTGCCCGAACCCGACACTCCCGTGATAGCAACGAAATCGCCTTGAGGAATCTTGACATCAATGTTTTTGAGGTTATTCACCCGTGCTCCTTTTACCTCGATATACTTCTTCATAACCTTAATAAATCTTATCTCTACATAACGGACATGCTTAAAAGAAGTTTAAGCATGGTTGGGAATTGTGCAAAAGTACGAAAAAACTTTGGTTCTTTGTGGCTTTTCGCTTATATTTGCAGCGTATTTTTGATTTTAAAAGAATAAGATTATGAGAGTTAAAAAGTTATTGGTAATGGCGCTGATAGCCCTTCCTACAATGGTAATGGCGCAGAGCACTTATGAGCCAGTGGGCAGTTCGGATAACAAAACACCATTAGAGAACAAGACTGTAAACCCTGTTTACCAGCAGTGGTTGAGCCAGTATGTAGAGGTAGGACGCAAGATTAACGATATATCTGCACAATATCAACGTGAGGTGGACAAGCGTGGTTACCCCAAGAAGAAGACAGTTCAAGCTAAAATGGAGCTTGTTAGCCAGTACATCTATTTGTTGAAACAAGAGCGTGATACGCCCGATTTGAATCAAAACCTTGATGTTCAGAAGGTCAACGATAAGATTAATCTATGGCAAAGTCAGCTTGATGGCTTGGCAAACTTGCTGAAGAAGATCTAAAAAAGAGCATTAGATCATACGCATGAAGGCGTCGGAAGTTCTGTTAATCGAACTTCTGACGCCTTCAGTTGTTTGTGGGGACGAGTGGAATTAAGGGTTAGGATCAATCCTTGGGGTACTCCTTTCCGTCCGTATCAAGCAATACCTCTCGGTCACCGATGCGTGCCTCGAAGTACGGCGGTTCGTCTCTTAGCGATATACTGTCATATATGAAAGGTGCGACGATGGTGTCTTTTCCATCAGGGAGGATCAGTCCCAACTTACCGTCCAGTTGTGCGATAAGTGGCATGGTACGCAAGTCGTCCACATAAACATAGCATGTGCGGAGGAACTCATACTTAGGTTCTACGAGCGTGCGACCCCTATGGTCGAGGATACCAAAGCGTCCATTGCGTTCGATGACCTCGTGATACTTGATGTAAATCTCACGTATCAAGTTCAAGTATCTGACCATCTTTCGCTTGTCATTGACCAACGTTACAAGATAAGCAAAGGTGTCAGAATAGTTCGCCATAGCACGAGCAAGGACGATCTTCATGTCTAATCCCTTGATAACCTTGCGATTCAAGTCGATGTAATGGGCAATGGCTGCCTCCTTCTCCTCCAACGATAAGTCCTTTAAATGCTCTTCGAAGCGCAACATCTGTTGCTTACTTCCGCGCATAGCCTTGATATATCGGTGGATACGACGCCCCATTTCCATGCAAACGAAATGGCGTATTCGTTGCTCCTCTATCGGATCCGTGTATTCTTGGTTGAAGTTATCTATCGTAATCATGGGCGTTACCTCCTATGTTTTTCGCCAAAGTTACTGACTTTTCGTGGCTCCACCAAGAATTATAAAGAGTTTTTTATAAGTTCAATGTAACATCCTTTCCGAATGGAGCAAGGCATAATCCAGCCATCTTAAAGTGCTGCTTTGCGAAGGGAATCCCTATAATGGTTATCCCCAAGAGAAGCCCGAAGAAGACATGACAAAGCCATGCCCACAAGCCACCGAAGATAATCCAAATGATATTAAGGGGCAGGGTGAGGCACCCGAAAAGTATTGTCGGTGTTATGCACCTCAGCCCCGAACGGCCATAAACAGAGCAATCCGAGCTTGAAAGTTTGTATAGCGACAGGGATGCCAACGATGGTTAATGCCATGGCAAGACTCCCCGTGAAGTAACCGATGGCAGCCTCCAGACCACCGAAGAGCCACCACAGAAGGTTTCCAATAAAGCGCATATATATAATAAGGTGTAAGTTGCTAAATAAGGTGGAAAGCGTGAGGAGACGAATTAAACCGTCTCCGTAATCTCCTCCAAAGGCTTCCGTTTCTTCTCGTTTATCGGACAGTCAGGGGCGATGTGACCAATAGGAATCACCGCAATAGCCTCATATCCAGGGCGAGGGAAGAGTTCGGCGAGTTTCGCCACCTTATAGTTACAAACCCAGCAGCTGCCCAATCCCCGTTCAGCAGCAGCCAAACAGAGGTGCTCGGTGGCAATGGCTACATCAATATCTCCGTGTGACTTGCCATCTTGGGGCGTACCCAACAGGCATCCACAGCCTTCATACAAATGATGTAAAGCGGTGCTGAATTGATCCACTCACGTGCGTAACATTCCTGCAAACGCTTGCGTGCCTCGGGAGACTTGACCACAACGAACTTCCAAGGCTGTTTGTTCACTGCCGAAGGAGCCATGCGTGTCACTTCAAGGATATACTTTAAATCCGCTTCCGACACTGGCTCGTCAGTGAATTTACGTACTGAAAAGCGCTTTTGTGATAGTTCTAACAAGTTCATAATACCGTTGTTTTTAATTGATCTTTATAATAGAGAAGCGCCTTGATAACCACCTGTTCCGCCTCTTCGAGCGTACAATTCAGTTTGCCACCGGCTGCATCTGCATGTCCACCACCATTGAAGAACTTCGTAGCCATGGGCTGACAATGGAACCCGTTACATGACCTTAGGCTCACCAAGACGGTGTTTTGCTTCTCAGTATCTTCTCTCAACGATATGCTGAGTTTAAGTCCTTTAATCTGTTGAGGGACATTTACAAGTCCTTCCATGTCTCCTTTGATAAAGTGGAATTGCCTCATATCCTCCTTCGTAACGGTGAAATAAGCTGCATGTAACTCCTCAACGACCTTCATCTTATTGAGAATTATATGCGAGCGGAGGCGCAGTGCGTTCGTAGAATAGTTGTGGAACACTCGGTTATAAATCTCATCTTTATCAATCCTCTTCGTTAGTAGCTGTCCAATAATATAGTAGATCTCTGGTCGGGAAGAGTTATAAGTGAAGCCACCGGTGTCTGTCATCATACCGCAATATATACATTCAGCACACTGACGGGTCATCGTCTCGAATCCACCTAACTGACAGATGAGGCGGAAAACAATCTCACTTGTGCTCGACATATCCGGTCGGGAGATAGCCAGCGCACACCCTTCATCAGGGTCCAAGTGGTGGTCGATGAGTAAACGAGGGGCTTCGGACGATTCCAATGCCTCCTGCATTGCATCCACACGGGAGGGCTGGTTGAAATCGAGACAACACACCAGATCAGCCTCTTTAAAGATTCGCTCCACCTCACGAGGGCGTCGGTCATAACGAATGACAGTGTTGCTACCCGGCAACCAATGTAAGAAATCGGGTGTAGCATCAGGCATACACACCTTCACGTTGGTTTTTCCTGTCCCATTCAGATAGTCCATCCATGCCAGAGAAGAGCCCATGGCATCGCCGTCAGGAGCTCTGTGAGCACAGATAACAATATTTTTTGCAGTGGTAAGCAACTGCCGCAACGAGGCGAGTTCCTCCTCTTTTAATAGGTTTAAATCCATTGTGTGTTGTTCTTCTTTTAGATGGATTGGGGTGAAAAGAGCCTTATCTCGAGGAGTAAGACTCGGATAGAAAGAATCTATTAGACATGAGGATGCGTGCCTCCTGTAGCTTGCATGATTCACACATCCTCGATGTCCTCATTATTTAAAATAGCTTAGCTGGGTAAGTACCATCGTCTATCAACGACTGAATCTTCGCAACGACACTCTCACGATCGGCAGCGTATGTAACGCCAAACCACTTGCTCGTCGTGTCGAGCACCTTCACCGTTGCAGTGCCATCGTTGATGAGTTTGTTCACCATCAGCGGTATGAAGTACTCCGCCTTCTTGTTTTCTATATTCTTCGGATCCGATAGGAACTCCTTGAAATAAGCCTCGCTATAATCGAAGTAATCAGGTGTGAAGCCCCATACGTTCATAGAGACAGGGGTGTTATCGCTCACTGCCACCCATTCGCCCCTGCTCATCCTTGTATTTCACTTCGCCGTCGCGACGCTCAATCTCGGTGCGTTCCACAACCGTTGTGAGGTTACCCTCTGCATTCGTAGAACAGATACCGCGCGCCACAGTTCCATTATCGCTAAGGGTGTTACCAACGCGGAATCCAACCATAGCATACTGATTCTTAGCACCTTCGGGGAGGTCGGCAAGGAACTTACCAATGACCTTGAAGCAGTCACGATTGTAGAAATCGTCGCAGTTGATGACGCAGAAAGGCTCCCTTGATAACGTCCTTTGCCATCAAAACAGCATGATTGGTGCCCCATGGTTTCTCACGTCCTTCAGGTACAGAGAAGCCCTCTGGCAGTGCATCAATGCTTTGGAAGACTAACTCGGCAGGGATATGTCCTTCATACTTAGATAGTACCTGCTTGCGAAACTGTGCCTCGAAGTCCTTGCGGATAACGAACACAATCTTACCAAAACCAGCCTGAATGGCATCGTAAATAGAGTAGTCCATGATGGTTTCACCATTGGGTCCGAGCTCATCAAGCTGCTTGAGACCACCGTAGCGGCTTCCCATTCCAGCCGCAAGGAGTAATAATGTAGGTTTCATTCTTTTGTATTTATATCATTAATCTATCGTGGTTTGTCAGACAAACCAATTATCGTTCTATCTGCAAAAGGTAACAAAGATTCATATATCACCGTGTTTAGACAGTAATACATAGCCTCAATCCCAACCATAACCAGCCTCACTTTCGCCCCCTCTCCGAATGGAGAGGGGAGTAGACAGAGTTGTTTGCGTACGAAGTAGTGTATAGTCAGGGCGTAACGAGGCAGTGCCTCCCTAGCAAAGAACGAAAGGGCAAAAAGAAAGGAACGCCCTTCAATTTGAAGAGGGCGTTTCCTTGCAGAAAAGAGAGCTCTCTTCACATCGAAGAAACGCCCCTTTGTTTGTAACACTATGTCTACCTCCATTCGGAGAGGGGTTGTGAGGGTCGATACTTCTTTCTTCGTCAGGGAGGCTGGGTGGGGTTATTCCATCGGGAGAGCGAGGGTGCTTTCCTCCCCTCCTTGGGAGGTGGGGAGGTTTTAACATTAATCTTCTCTATCACAGCTAACGTCAAAAACTCAAAAAGTTTGGTCAGTTCATTAAAAACAATACCTTTGCACTCGCAAAAGCGAAATGAGCGCCCTTAGCTCAGCTGGTAGAGCAACTGACTCTTAATCAGTGGGTCTAGGGTTCGAGTCCCCTAGGGCGCACAACTAACAGTTTTTTTGACCCAGAACTATCGCTTAGCATGCGCCCTTAGCTCAGCTGGTAGAGCAACTGACTCTTAATCAGTGGGTCTAGGGTTCGAGTCCCTATAGGGACAAAGAGGATTCCTATTTTATAGGATTCTCTTTTTGTATGCTTTAAATACTATTCTTTCTCCTCTTTGTGATGCCTGAAAACTAAAATTAGATACTTCTTCTATCGTTATTATCATCTATATCTTTTGTAAGAGATAACGATCCGTTTATATCAAACAAATTGATTGTCTGATATAAATAACACTTTCTGCTATATAAGCTGACAATGAGTAAGATTCTTGCGGATTAATGTTTTCCTGTGGAGAAAAGGGTTGAGCGGAATACGGGAATCGAACCCGCCTCTCAGGCTTGGGAAGCCCGTGCACTACCGATATGCTAATTCCGCAATGGAGCCGATACCCGGACTCGAACCGGGGACCTACGCATTACGAATGCGTTGCTCTACCAACTGAGCCATATCGGCGGTCTTGCGGGTGCAAAGATACAGCAAAAAACAAACAACCAAATTTTACTTCTTTTTTATAAAGGTTTGTGTGTAAGTTGATGAGTGTGCAAGTCGACAAGTCCACGAGTTGACAAGTTCATGAGTTGACAAGTGGATGAGTTGTTGGTCAAGTCGATGAGTGAACGAGTTGACAAGTAGATGAGTTGTTGGAGTAAGTTGACAAGTTCACGAGTGGGCAGGTGGACGAGTATTTTGTTCTGTTGTTAATGGTACTCTTCACTCCCCTCTTCATTCGGAGAGGGGTTGGGGATGAGGCTGTGAGGGATTTTGGACTGATTCTTCTTTTTCTTTTTTGCTGTCACTCCTGTCACCCTTTTGAGTATAGCAAAAGCTTAGTAATGAGTTAGTTACAGTAAATGTTAAAAGTGACAGCAACTTAAATTTAAATTTAGTTTGTGTTTTGATAGGGTAGAGGAGTGGATATGTAAGCAGCTTTATTAGTTGTATGCTCTTGTATAGTTAAAAAAATACTTATAATAGTTAAATAGCTAAGGAAAGTGTGTTGTTATTACCATTATTTTCTTAATTTTGTACTCGTGAGGATTAAACAAACCTATACTATACAAGGTGATGTTATGAGTATCTCTTTGATTGTCAGTCTGTTATTATGTACAGATAAAGCCGTTGTGAGTATGATTACAGAGTGATGGAAGAGTGATAAGCAACCCCTAATAACAACCTAACGTGAACAAGACCTAAGACGAAAAGTTCCGTATTTAAAAATATAAGTGGATAATCTGAATCAGTGAAAATCCCTTTATATATATAAGGTGTAATAGAATCAGACACAAATGTAGATAAACTACGAAAGTGTTTGAATCCTCCATCTGAGCATTTGAAAAAGGAATATTAAATAATAATGTTTAAAAAGCCTAAACCCTAATGAAATTCTTTAAAGAATCAAAGCAGAAGCACCTGTATTTCTCAGCTGCTTTTTGCATGTGCTCTGTCGTTGGCTTCAACGAATGTTTATGCTAACAGCAGTACTGTTCAAGCAACCTCTGTGCAGTCAGTGCAACAGAATGGTAATCACAAAGTAACAGGTAAAGTTGTTGACTCTGCGGGTGAACCACTTATCGGTGCAACCGTAATGGTTGAGGGTACCACAAATGGTACTGTTACCGACATTGATGGTAACTTCGTTCTCAACACAACACCTAATGCCAAGCTCGTCTTCTCGTACATTGGTTACACTGCGCAGACCATCCCTGTGGCTGGTAAGTCAACCCTTAACGTATCCATGAAAGAAGAGACTAACACCATGAATGAGGTGGTTGTGACTGCAATGGGTATTATGAGAAAGGAGAAATCACTTACTTATGCAACCCAGCAAGTGAAGGCTGAGGATCTTATGAAGGTACAGGATCCTAATGCCGCAAACTCTCTTGAAGGTAAGGTAGCTGGTATCACGATTACACCAAGTGCCGGTGGTGCCGGTGGTGCATCGAAGATCGTTCTTCGTGGTAACCGTTCTATCCTTGGTAACAGTTCGCCATTGATCGTTGTTGATGGTGTGCCAATGAGTAATGGTATTCGTGGTCAGCAGGGTATGAGTGGTGAAGGCTTCGGTTCAACAGGTATGTCCGAAGGTTCTGACCCATTATCATTGATCAACCCAGATGACATCGAGTCAATCAACGTCCTCAAGGGTGCTAATGCTGCTGCGTTGTATGGTTCGCGTGCTGCCAATGGTGTTGTCATGATTACAACGAAGCGTGGTCGTGAAGGAAAGGTGGATATCAATGTTACCTCTAACATCACTTTCGATTCTCCACTATTGACACCAAAGATTCAAAAGACATACGGTTCAACATACGACCCAGCAACAGGTGCATTGTCATTGAATAACTGGGGAGGTAAAGTGGCAGACCGTGCTGATAACGATCTCATCGTTCGTTCTCCATTAGACGATCGTTGGGTAGGTTATGAACCAGAGCAGATTGGTACCGATGCTATGACGGGGGCACCCATCATGGCACGCCGTCATGACGTACACTTGCGTAATCGCACTGTAAATGATGTAGACAACTTCTTCCGTACAGGTGTAACCACTAACAATTCTATCTCACTATCAGGAGGAACTGAGACATCACGTACCTATGTTTCAGTAGCCAATAGCCACGCAACAGGTATGATGCGTAACAACTCCTACAATCGTAATTCTATCAGCTTCCGACAGACTTATAACTTCTTTAAGCGTCTTCACATCGATGCTTCAATGAACTATACTGAGACGAAGACAAGAAACCGTCCGGGTGGTGGTACCGTTGGTAACCCATTGTATCACTTGTACACTGCACCACAGAATATCGATATGGAATATTATCGCGACCATTATGTAAATGCAGAAGGAAAGTGGTTGTCTAATCCATCATCATATTATAAGTTGGATGGTAAAAACTTTACTTGGGCTGCAGGACAGCGTACAACCTTAACAGGTCCACAGCAGGAATGGGCATTCCTCTCACATCCAAACAATAACCCATACTGGTTGTTGAACATGGGTAACAGTCAGCAGAAGGAGAGCCGCCTCTTGGTACATTGCAAGCAAATGTTGATATCTATGATGGTTTGACCTTCCAGGCACGTGTCAACTACAGTCAACTTCGCTTCAAGAACCACGCTACACGTTATGCAACTACCTTCTTGCCAGCATCAATGGAAGACTACGGTCGCCTTTGGGATTCAGATGAGAAGACAACAGAGTTCTATACCGATTACCTTTTATCATATAATAAAGCCTTCGGAGACTACTCTGTTTCTGCAACAGCAGGTTTCGTTGGTCATACCATCAAGGGTGAAACAAAGAGTACAGACGTTGTTGCAACCTATTATGATCGCTTGATGCGTAAGCTCCCAACTATGGTTAACTACTTTGAAACGAGTGCCGGTGGCTATGGCGCAACCAGTACATCAAAGAGTTCTAACTGGGATCGTTCTTACCTCTTCACTACGCAATTAGGTTGGAAAGAGACGATCTATCTCGATGCTTCTTATCGTCGTGACTGGTATCGTCCGTTCCGTTACTTCAAGCAGTTAGGTAAGATCAACACTGATAACTACGGTTACTTTGGTATCGGTGCGAATGCTATTGTTAGCCAGTTGGTTAAGTTGCCAGATTGGATTAACTTCTTGAAATATCGTGTATCTTACTCTTCTGTAGGTAACTCTATACCAAATAAGGCATACGGTGCTATGAGTCGCAACCTTCAGACAGGTGCGCTTTCTGGTAACAAGTTACTTGACTTCGCTCCAGTACCAGAGGAGACGGGTTCTTTCGAGACGGGTATTGAGTCATTATTCCTCAATAATCGTTTGAGTTTCGACTTCACTTTCTATAATACGGTGGTAAGACATCTATATATGGAGTTGGGTTCTCTTGGTGGTAACACTGAATTGTTGAACTCTGCAAAGGTTCGTAATACAGGTTTGAAACCACTATCGGTTACGACTTCAAGCTCGGTAAGGACTTGCGTTGGCGTACTTCTTACAACCTCTCATTCAATGATAACAAGATTCTTGAGACGGGTTACGATAAGGATGGAACCTCTCGTAAGTATCAGCAGACAGTAGGTGAGGCTAAAGTTGTTTATCAGAAGGGTGGCTCTATTGGTGATATTTACGCTGGCGACTTCATGCGTGATGCCAATGGTCACATCGTCTTGACAGCTAAGGGTGAGCCAACATTTGATAAGACAGGCTCTAATGACCGTTATCTCGGTAATATGAATTCTAAGTGGCAGATGGGTTGGACAAACACATTTAACTATAAGGACTTCCAGCTCTCTGTACTTATCAATGGTCGTATCGGCGGTAAGGTGTTCTCATTGACAGAGTCTTATCTTGATTACATCGGTGCTTCACAGCGTACAGCAGATGCACGTTTAGCAGCAGAGAAGAACAATATTGTTGCTAAAGACTATGGTAATGTTCCGGGAATGGTACTGAATGATGGTAGTGGTCGCATTGTTCCAATACAGGCTTACTATCAGGCATTGGGTGCTTCAAGCAACCCATCAAGCTACCTCTATAGTGGTACTAACTTCCGTCTCCGTGAGCTTTCATTGGGTTACACCTTCCGTGATGTTTTCGGTATGAACCGCAACTTGACACTCTCATTCATTGCTCGTAACCTGTTCTTCCTGTATAAGGATGCACCAACAGACCCAGATGTATCACTCTCTACACAGAATGGTCTCGGGAGCATTTGAGAGCTTCAATATGCCATCATCACGTTCATTCGGTTTCTCTGTGAAGGCTAATTTCTAAGAGAGAAGAAGAGTTTTTAGGAGTTAAAGGAGCGAAAGGGAGTGAAAGAAGTTAAGATAATAGTGCTGATTGCTAAACTTCTTTGATAACCGAAGGGATTAGAGATGTTATCCTTTACGTGTACTTTCTCTCTTTACTCCTACTCTCTATAGATAAGGAAAATCAATAAACTAACAATCTAAAGAATAAAGTAATGAAAAAGTAAACATATAATCGTACTCATGGCGATGGCATTGCCTACATTCGGTTTACAGTCATGCCTCGACTATGATAACCCTGGTGATGAGTTCAACTCAACAACTAAGAACGTTGAGAAAGTTACCAGCCGTGGTGATGTGGATAAGATTCCTTTCCGTCAAGCTACTGATGCAGCGGCTGCTGGTGCAGCATTGACTGCTATGCAAGATTTGCTCGATGCAGGTGTTGGTGGACAGTTCTCTATGCGTGGAGGTAAGAATGGTGAGAATCCAGGACCGCATGCTTACCAGTATCAATACTCATTAGGTGTAGACAACTATGCAGAGTATTCTGTCGTTCCACACACCTTCTTCCAGTACTCTAAGATTCGTTTAGCATCATCATACGCTATTGACCAGAAGTGTTATGGTGGTGCATGGGGTTCATTCACAGAGATGAAGACGAGTCTTGTACCTATCTTGAATAACGAGAAAATCAATGCTATTCCAGAGCTGAAGGCTGCTTACTTGACACTTTTCAATCAGCAAGCTGTAGAAGTTGCTGACGTTTATGGTCCAATGCCCTATCGTGAGTTGAAGACGAACTTACAGGTTGGTCCTTATACATATAATAAGGTGGAGGATGTTTACAATGATGTTATTGCCAACCTTGACACTGCTGTTGCTTGCTTCCACTACTTCGATCAGAAGCCAGCAGCTTATAAGCAGAAGATTAAGGACGCTTTCGTTGAACGCTTCGTAGTAATGAACAATGGTGGAACTGCTGACGGAACATTGAAGGAGTGGGCTCGTTACGCAAACTCTTTGAAGCTCCGTATTGCCATGCACATGGTAAGAGCGACCCAGTTCGTGCACAGAAGTTAGCGGAAGAGGCTGTTACTGATGGTGTCATTGAGAATGAGTCTCAGAGTGTTTCTATCCGTCCGGGTGTGATGGGATTCAGTCATCCATTGCCAGGAGTAGAGAATTGGGGTGATGCTCGTATGAGTGCAACGATGGAGATAACCTTAAAGACTTTCGATCACCCATGGTTGAAATACCTCTTTAAGAAGAACGATAACGTAATTAAGAACAACAAGACGGGTGAGACGACACCAGCAAATACTCGTATTTGTGGTATACGTACAGGTACACACCCAGGTGAAGGACAAGGTTACGATGAGAACCAGTACATCGCATTCAGTAAGTTGAATGAACAATACTTCACCACTGCTCCGCTTTATCTTATGAAGTATGCAGAGGTTTGCTTCCTACGTGCTGAAGGTGCACTTCGTGGTTGGAACATGGGCGGAACAGCACAGCACTTCTATGAGGAAGGTATTCTTCATGGTAACTGCGAAGACCCAGAAATGAAGTCGAATGACGGTGAAGGTCCTGCTGGTCAGCATGGTGTCAACTGGTATGACGCATGGATTCATAAGTACATGGAGCAAGAGAATCCTGTTGCTTACGTCTATAAGGATCCTACGGGTGATACCCCTGACGCTGCTTCTCCTATCCATGTTGGTGTGAAATGGAATGATGGTGACTCTCAAGAAACCAAACTTGAGAAGATTATCACACAGAAGTATCTTGCCACATATCCTAATGGTTTCGAGGCATGGGTAGACCTTCGTCGCACTGGCTTCCCACGTATGTTGCCTGTTCTTAACATTGATGAGGCTGACGGTAGTTTGCATCCTGGTGACATCATGCGCCGTTTGCCATTCCCTGGAACAAGTGATATTGCTACCAAGCAGGATGTTGACAATACTGGTATTCCTGCCTTGGGTGGTCAAGACAAGATGGCAACTCGCCTCTTCTGGGATAAGTTGACTCCTAACTTCTAATCGTATCGTTATTTTGAAACAACGTCTTAGCAGAGAGCATGAATCGGCTCTCTGCTGAGAATCAAATTATAGAAAGCTAATAACCAAGCCTAAATTATATGAATAAAAAAATTACTCTTAGTGCATGGCTCATTGCAGCCATGATGACAATGGCACCTGTTGGTGGTGCTAATGCACAAACGTCTCCAACTGCTTCAACGCAAGTTTATGATCTTTCTAAGCTTAGCGATCAAGTCTTGTTAGAGCATTTTGCAGAGCTTATAGACCAAAATAAGAAGTATCCAACAGATGCTGATCTGCAGAAATGGGGCATTAAAGACGAGGTGGAATTCATTCGTTCTCACGTGAAGAAACGTGCTATTGAGTCACGTGCAGACCGTCTTATCAAAGACACATACGAGAAGCGTAACCTCTTTATGAATATCCCCGGCGGTGCTGGAAAGAACCTCGGCGGTTATCCATCAAAGACTTTTGCGAATGATAACTTCTCTATGTGGAACTATACCAACCTATTTGGTGCATGGAACTACGGGCTTTTCCAGGCTCCAGGTTCATGGGCTGATGCTGCGCACCGTAATGGTACAAGCATCTTTGCAGGTATCAAGTTCTTCGATCATACAACAGGTTCCGCTGCTGATAGTTGGGCTACTTTCATCATGAAACGCAATGCCGATGGTAAGTTCCGCTATACGCATCCTATTATCAACTGCATGCGCTTCCTCGGTTTCGATGGTATCAATTATAACTGGGAAAGCACGAATAAGTACACGAATGCTGATAATGTAGATTTCCATAAGGAGCTTTACAGGATTGCAAAGGCTGAAGGATTTAATGATTTCAAGATCATGTACTATACTAACAGTCCAATGCTTGCATCGTATAATTCTAACTATATGGGGGTTCTAACCTGACAATCGCATCACTGAATTGATGTTGAATTATTCTAATGGTGACTTCAGCTATCAAATGGGCAGCTCTGTAAAAGTGGCAGAGAGCACCATGGGCTCTGCTGATGGTCTATATGCAGGTGTCTGGATTGTTAGTATGGACAGACGTTGGGATGCCCTCAATCAGGACGAAGATACTAAGCATTGTGGAATCTGCCTATGGGGTGAACATGCAGAAAGTCGCTTCTGGAGCTATAATACAGGTGGTGATGCTTTGTCACGTATGTCTAATTATCAGGAGTATTTAGAGCGTGCTTTCTCTGGTGGTAATCGTAATCCTTTGTCACGTCCCAGAGATTAGTAAACACTGGTAATAACGTTGAGGCACAAGGTAGCACACCTCCATTGAAAACATTTGCAGGTCTTGCTTCATGGATTCCAGAGCGCACTGCCATTTCTGGAAAACTACCTTTTGCAACTCACTTCAACATGGGTAATGGCGAACTTTATAATTATAAAGGTAAGAAAACAGCTGGCTCATGGTATAACATGAGTAGTCAGGATGTTGTTCCAACCTATCGTTGGTTGGTTGTTAATGCAGGTACAGAGACTGCAAGCACAGCTATTCAACCATCATTGACAAACGAAGATGCCTATACAGGTGGTGCTTGCTTGAGCTTGAAAGGTGTAAGCAATGCAGGTCCAACAGACGTTGTTCTCTATAAGACTAACCTCACCCCTTCTAAGGGTAAGGTCGTAGCTAAGGTTGCTATTAAGACTGGTAAAGAGGGAACAACAGACTCTAAACTTTCTTTGATTGTACGTGTGAATGGTGCTTGGAAAGCATACGAACTGGGTAAAACAGAGAATAGTAATTGGACAGAAAAGCGTGTAGAACTGAATGATATCACTACTAATCAGAAGATTGATCGTATCGGTTTGCGTGTAAATAATCCAGATGCTAACTATAAAGTTCTTGTTGGTAAGCTCGAAATCAATGATGACGTGACAGCCACACCAGCAAATGTTAAGGATCTGACCATCCAAGTGAAAGAAGAGACCAAGACCTCTCTTTCTGTAAAAGGCTGTATGGGGTATCGATAAGGAATCAGGCTCGGCTCCAATCGTATATAACGATGATGCGAATATTGATCACTTCGAGATTCTCTATAAGAATGGACAGAACGGAACTGTTTCAGAGATCGGTCGTACTTCACAGTGGGCTACATTCGTTCCTAACATTCAGTTTACAAGTGTTGATGATAAGCCATTTATCGGTGTTCGTGCAGTAGGAACTGACCTCAAGACATACTCTAAGGTAGTATGGAAAGAAGTACCTCGTGCTAATCAATCAGAGCTCCCTAAGGCAAAAAGATGATTCTTACGGCACAGTTGAATTGGATAATTCTGCTGCTGGTGCTGCCACTGCTAAGCGTATTCGTTACGTTGAAAGGTTCCAGACAGAGGGCGGTACACAGAACATAGACTACACTGCTTCTGGTCCTGCTAATAATGAAACCAACTATGTTGACGCAACTGATCAGAAATTGGTTGTGGCTCAAGGTGCAAAAGTTACGGTAAAGATTAAGGGCTACAAGCAACCCGAATATACAGATGGATCACATGATGACCTCCGTTACTGTATGGGTAAAGCATGGATGGACTTTGATGGTGACCATCAGTTCAACCCTGATAATCTCACTGATAAGCCAGAGTCTGGCGAGTGTGTAGTCTTCTTTGGTAAGGTTCGTAGGTGGTGTTGAAGAGCAGGTTACACAGTTAAATGAATACGAGTTCACTGTTCCTCAGGATGCTAAACCGGGTAAGAGTCGTATCCGCCTCGTATTCTGTGACGCATGGTTCCAGGGTGGTTTGACCCCAACGGGTAAGTTCAATAAGGGCTTTGCTATCGATTTCGACGTGGAAATCACAGGTACAAATAAGGCTCGTGGCAGTAAGGTTGACACCCACGATAAGGGTGATGCTGAACAGCCGGAGATGCTTGAAGGTGGTTCAACTAACATTGAGACAGCTAATGCTAGTGCGGCTTCTTCAGTTGTAGTTGCCGATGGTAAGGTTAACTTTAGCAATGTTGAGCGTGCATGGATCTTCTCTGCTGATGGTCAGACTATCAAGAGTATGGTTCAGCCAAAGGCGTTCAATACAAACGAGTTAGTACCGGGTGTTTACCTTGTTAAGATGTTGAATAAGAATGTTATCCGCACACAGAAGATAGCAATCAAGTAATAAAAACGGAATAAGGTTAGCTGACTTGCACACTACAAGTTGGTTAGCCTTATTCTATTTTATGGTACAAACCGATGCCCTCATCCATCTTCTCTGATGAAAAAATTGATGGTGAGGCATAGGAAAACAAGTCTTTAATAGAAAACCTAATCAATAAACGTAAAACTTAAATTATTTATGAAGAAATTAAATTTGCTCCTTTTGGGCTGTTGCTTGGCTCCTTCTACGCTTATGGCGCAGGAACTAAAGGATGGCTACATCTCGTGGGGATTCGAGTCACAACAGTTCCCCATCGAAATTGAGGGATTGGTCAAAAACCAGTCCCAAAAGATTAATGATGATGACAACTTCTTTATCTCTCGTGTGAAGCCAAAGATGCGTTTCCGCAATGCTGATACACAGGTAAGAACAAACATTACAGCGGAGAATGACAAGCGTCTTATTGCTTGGTTGCCATGGAATGTGCCGAGCAAGAATGCTCTTCCTGATGGTGTCTTCGATTCCGAGGTGTTCTCAATGTGGCCTTACGTTACACACTGGGGAGACTGGAACTGCGGCTTAGGTCGTATTCCAGCTGCGCTACTTGATGTTGCTCATAAGAATGGTGTGCCTGTAACATCGGTTGCTGGTATTCCTTTTGGAGCTTTAGATGGTGGTTGGAAATTAGCTTTAGAGACTCTTGCTAGTGTTGATGTTAACAAGGCTGCTGCCTACATGAATTACTTTGGTTATGATGGTTTCGGTTATAACTCAGAGTATACAGAGTTTTATACTCGTGGTAGGGTCACTAGAGGAATCAAGGATTTCCATGTTAATCTGAATAAAGTTATAAAGCCTACTAACCCCATCTTTGAGAATATTTGGTACGATGGTACACAAGAGAATGGTAATCGTTACTTTGATCAAGGGATTGACTGATTATAATAAGAATATATTCGGTGAGAAAGGTAAAGAGGCTGCTAATCTTTTCTTTAACTATAACTGGAACTCTGATTGGTTGTTGAAGCAGTCAGTAGAGAAAGCTAAGGAAATCAATCGTAACCCTCTCGACATCTATGCAGGTATCAATATGCAAGGTGGTGAACCACACTCAATGCCTCGTTGGACATTGTTGAAGAAATATCCAATCTCTATTGGTTTGTGGGGTGCTCATTCTCAGAACATGTTCTTTGAGAGCCGTGGTGAGAAGGGAAGTGACCCTGAAAACCAAGCAACGCACCTATATGTTGCGCACAGAGCGTTGGTTCTCAAGCGGTTCACGTAACCCAGTTAACAACCTTGAGATTGATAATAGCTTGAATTACAATGCTGATAACTTTGATTTTGCAGGTATGTCTGCTATGATGACAGCGCGTAGTTCAATGTCATGGGATCTAACAGAAGAGCCATTCATTACCCACTTCAACCTTGGTAATGGTAAGTTCTTTAATTACGATGGACAGCGTAAGAACGACCGCCCATGGGTTAACGTGGGTGTACAGGACTACTTACCAACATGGCGTTGGTGGTTTGCTACCAAGTTATTAGGTCGTCAGCCTATTGATGTCCCAGATAATGGTACAGGCTTAGATGCCGAGTTTGTATGGGATGATGCTTATCTTGGTGGTTCTACTGTACGCATCTTTGGTAACACTCCTAAGGAGTATCTCCACCTCTTCAAGACCGACTTTGAGTTGAAGTCAGGCGATAAGATCACCTTCCGTTATAAGGTGAAGGCTGGTAAGTCAGATGCTTCTTTGGTTCTTTTAACAAAGGATAATGTAAGTGCCGAGAATGATTATAAGGTATTGAATGCTTCTGATGAGACAGATGAAGATAAGTGGGTAGAGAAGACCATCACCGTTGATGGCACCTTAGCTAACAAGCACCTTGCACTCGTTGCATTGAAGATGGAGAATGCAAGTAACCTTAATCTCTATCTTGGCGAGTTCTCTATTGTACGTGGTACATTCGATAAGCCAGCAAAGCCAGAAGTAGTATCTACCACCTTGTTGCACTCTGCAAAGAATGGTGTTGATGGTAAGATCATCTTCAACATGCCTAATGATAAGCGAGCAGGGTGAGCCTTGCTACAACACGGATGTGAAGACTTCTCTCTTCAAACTCTGGGCACAGCAGGGTAATGGAGAGCCTATCTTGATGGGTGTTACAACCTCTTGGGCAGGTATGTACTACTCTGTTCCTGTTAATCTCGAGGGCGAGGGTACGATTAAGTTCGGTGTTTCTGCCGTATCTCTTGATATGAAGAAAGAGAGCGACATAGCATGGGGCACAGAGCAACACTCTATCTTTACTCAGTACGAATATAATGATGAAATCAAGGCTAATAAGTCTGTCATCAAACCTAACGAAGAGTTTACAGTAGCTTATGTAGACCCACGTCATGAGGCAGGAAACTGGAAGATTGAGCATAATGGAGCAGTCGTTGCAAGCAGTGACAACACTAAGGAGATCCATGTTAATGGCTTAAACGATACGGGCTTCTATGACCTTGTGCTTACAGGTATGGTTAAAGAGAAATGGACATCGCGTCAATAAGGAAGTAAAAGATACTCTAACTACATTCAGATTACTTCTGATGCTGTCGGTGCTGTACCACATATCAACTCTCTAACTGCCAACGATCAGACAACTTCTATCGAAGTTCTTCCAAATGCGGAAGTGACAATGAAGTACGAGGGTAAGAAGGCTGACGGTGCCGGCTCAAGAGCTATCAAGGCACTTGAAAAACCTATTGCTGTTAAGGCTTCCGAATTAGGTATGTCTGATAACAAACATGCTTGGTCACTTGCTTTCTGGGTGAAGTTTAATAGCTTCTCTGGCGGTACACAGATCGTTGACTTGCGTCACCCTGGTACTGGATGGCCTGCAAATAACTGGGGTACTATTTGGTCTACATACGATCCAAATAGCGGTGTCTTGGATGTAACACTTCGTAAGAGGAATAATGCAAGTAACCCTGAATACCATCAACGTTGGAAAGTTGACTTCATTCCTGGTGCATGGACACACTTCATCTTAGCGATGAATGGCGATGGAACCTATACAAAAGCCAATGGTCTATATCAATGGTAAAAAGCCAAAGCACACAACTGGAAGATAGGTGACAGAGAGGGCGATGGCTTGTGTACAGAGCGTTATGCGAGTGAGAGCTGGTGGGATGCTAATATTCTCGGTATCAGTCTCGGACGTCATCAAACAGCTGCAATGAATGCCACGGTAGACGATGTTAAGTTCTATGATAAGTATCTCTGAAGCCGATGCCACAAAGTCTATGATGTCAACCGACACCAATGAAGACGGTTTGAAAGCTTATTGGAACTTTGAAGATAATGCTGATGGTGACAACTACTTTGTTAGTAAGGTTGGTTCAGCTAAGTTGGCTCATGGCGAACTACGTACTGGAGTAGGTGAAGGTGTTGCAGGATTTGTGCCAGATGCACCTACTTACGATGCTGGTAGTCCATTCGTTACAGGTAACTTCAAGGTTACTACAACCGCAGAGTGGGCAGCAAAGAAGGCAACCATCATAGAGAAATCAGGTAACGACCTCGCAGGTTCTGCTAAACTGAAGTATGCTAAACCAGGCGATTATGAGGTAACTTTGACATTGAAGAATGCTCATGGTTCAGATACTCGCACCTTCAAGGTAATCAAGGTGAAGGCTGATCCAACAGGTATCAATGGTACTGAGGCTGCTGACATGAAGGTTTATTCTGTTGATCGTGACGTATTACTCGACATTGAGACAGCAGGGTAACTATCTTGTTCAGATCTACTCTACAAATGGTCAGCTCGTAGCTGGTAAGAGTCTATCAGTTAATGGTGCCGATAATGTTCGCCTCCATCTTGGTGCTCAAGGCGTTTACATTGTAAACGTAAAGAAGGATGGTAAGACACTTCGTACCGTTAAGTTAATCTGCAGATAAGATGTTTTTTGAGAAGTGAGGGAGTCCAATAAAATGAAAGTATCTCCCTTTACTTCTCAAAAACTCTGTTCACTTCTCAAAATAACTCCCCTTAAAAACCTAAAATAATAACCCCTTAAACCAATTATTAACTAAACATTTAAATCATGAAAAGGTTTACGCTTTTTGCGTCCTTGGCTCTGGTTAGTTGTTTGAGTGCTACTGCACAGCGCACTCCGACACATCCGTTAGACATTCAGGACGCCAAGTTTGAAGATCTCCCTAATTATCTGGAAGCCTGGATGAAAGGAGACATGAAACAGCCACAGGGCGTTAGTGCGATTGATGATCAGTTCTACATCTCTCGCGTTCGTCCGTTGGAACGTATCAAAGATGGTGATTATCAGGTACGTCCGGCAGTTAACCCAGAACGCAAGATGTGTCTCTGGACACCACTTGATGACCCTACCTCTAAGTGGAAGGCATTGCCTCGTTATTGTTTTGAAGGCGATAACTTCAGTCTTTGGTCATACATTGACATTCACGGAAACTGGACTTCTCCATGGGTTCGTTCGTCTGCCGGTCTTACTGACGTAGCCCATAAGAATGGTGTGTCAGTAGGTTGCGTGATGTCAATAGGCTATGGTGCTTATGTTTATCCCTAATCCTTTTGCGGGTAATACCTATGGTAAAATCCTGTACAAACTGCTTCAGAAACAAGGCGACAAGTATAAGTATGCTGCGCCATTCGTGCGTTTAATGAAGTATTACGGCATCAATGGTGTTGGTTTCAACTCGGAGTTCCACACCTCTGCCGCTGTAATGGAAGAGCTAACTAACTTCTTCGTTGAATGTCATAAAGAGGCAAAGAAGATTGATTGGAAGTTTGAGGTACACTGGTATGATGGTACTGGTGATGATGGCGGAATCCACTTTGATCGTGGTTTAGGTGACCATAATAAGAAGATCTTTGGTGATAAAGACCACATTGCAACCGATATGCTCTTTGCGAATTACAACTGGGGTAATTGGCATCTAAGCAGTTCTGTCAACACTGCGAAGAGCTTAGGTCGCAGTAGCTTCGACTATTATGCAGGCTTTGATATACAAGGACGTGCATTGCGGAATGACCATTGGAGTGCGTTACTAAACAATGACATCTCTATCGGCTTTTGGGGTGCTCACTCACAAAGTCTCATCCATCAGAGTGCAACCGACGATGGAACATCAGACGTAGCGATACAGAAAGCCTATCTAAAGAAGCAAGAATTGATATTCAGTGGAGGTAATAACAACCCTGGTTATCTGCCTGGTATCAAAACGAATTGTACGTTGGCTAACTCGAGCCTAAGGAACTTCCACGGTCTTGCAACATTCCTTACAGCGAAGTCAACCATACAACAGATACCATTTGTCTCACGTTTCAACCTTGGTAATGGATTGAGCTTCCGCAAGGATGGACAGGTCGCTTTTGATCATAAGTGGTATAACCTCAATACCCAAGACTACATGCCAACATGGCGTTGGTGGATTACTGATCGCACCGACCAAGTGAATGGTGGTAACATCAACGGACTGGTGAAAGCAGAGCTAACGTTCGATGATGCTTATTGGGGAGGCTCTTGTTTGTCACTCTCCGGACAGACTGACTTCTCTCGTGTGAAGCTCTTTAAGACCATGCTTGAGGTGCAACCTGACTATGAGTTCTCGGTTACCTATAAGACATTGAAGGGTACAGAGTCACATGCGAAAACTCTTTGTTGCATTGAAGGGTCATACCACTGACTACAAACAAGTTGATTTACCTGCTACAGAGACAGCAGGTAAATGGAGCACATTCACCGTTAAGGCGTCCGAACTTGGGCTTGTTGCAGGTGACAAGGTGGCTATGATGGGACTTGTTGTAGAGAATAGTCCTGCTGATTATCAGCTCCATGTTGGTGAGATGGCATTGCGTAATAAGGCACAATCATTCAATACTGTTACTCCTACCATTAAGCAAGTACAGGTGCTCCGTGGGCGTTACAATGCTTGTGACTTTAAGTTGCAGTATGCTTCAAAGGAGGAGAAAGACTGGGAGAAGACCTATAATGATGAGGTTGGCACATGGTATTATGAGATCTACTTCCAGCAGAAAGGACAGGAAGAAAAGCTCCTTACCGCCACAACTTCATGGGCTGCTTATGTTGTAGATGCACCTATGTTGTCAGGTGCCGACAAGCGTGAATGCCGCTTCGGAGTGCGTGCCGTTGCCCCTGATGGTAAGCAGGGTTCAGCGATCGTATGGTCTAACTATCAAACAGTTGATTATGACCAGCCATTAAGCGACGTAGTTGCTGACCGCCCAGTCATCAAGCCGAACGAGGAGTTCACATTGAAGTATCTTGACGAGATGGTGCCTGCTGCAAAGTCATGGACATTGAAGAACTCTGTGACGGGAGCTACTGTTGCAACCGTGGAAAATGGTACAAGTGCTACATTCAAGGTTGAGCAGGAAGGTACTTACGACCTCGTTGTTGTTGATAGTCAGGGTAAGTCAACCACAACACGTGGTAAGGTGAAGATCACACCAGAGGCTACTGGTGCTGTTCCTCACATCAACTCGCTCACAGCAAACAAGTCTATGGAGCAGACCACCAAGCCCGTTACTTACACCTACGACGCTCGTTTGGGCGAAGGTAAGGCTTCTCATGGTTTGGTAATCAATGATCCTAAGATGTTCCGCATCCCTGGTGACGTTCAAAAAGGTAAGTCTTATTCATACGCATTGTGGTTCAAAGCTGATAACTTCAACCATGATAAGCAAGGAACAAACCTTATCAACAAGAACTCTATCTATGATAAGTGGCCTCACAACAACTGGGGTGACCTTTGGGTAACTATCCGTCCGGAGTGGAGAAGTCACCCTGCTAATGAGGTGTCATTCAATACAATGGGTTGGACCGAACATGACAATCCATACGAGGATGTGATGACTAAGGACTATAGCATTACCCCTGGTGTATGGAACCACATTGTTGTGACCCACGATGATGGTAACATTCAAAAGATCTACTTCAACGGTCGTCAAGTTGCAAGTCACAGCTTCGCAAACTCTAAGCGTCGTGAGGATGTAGCACTGAGTGACCGTCGTATCGATCCAAGCAAGGTTGCCGACATCTTCATCGGTGGTGGTGGTGTTTACAAGAGCGGCTTCAATGGTGTCATTGATGAGGTTCAGGTATGGGACAAACCACTGTCTGAAACTGAAGTTTTAGAGGCTATGAAGGGTTATAAAGAAGGCTCCGTTCCATCTCACCTAAAGGCTTACTTCACCTTTGAAGAGGCTAATGGTATGAAGTTCAAGAACCTTGGTAGTGCTGGTAGCGATTATGACGGTTCTGTTGTCGTTGTCTCTGGTAGCGGTGGTGAAAACACCTCCGGAGCTTCTTATGTAGACCAACAACCTAACAACGATGTACTCGGTTTCCCTGGTATCGTTGGTACCTACGATGTGAAGACCACTCCTACATGGGTATTAGGTGATGGTAAGATCTCATCAGAAGCAGATAAGACAGCAGTCGTTACATACGCTGCTCCGGGTAAGAAGAATGTCACCTTGAAGTTGAAGAACGGATGGGGTGAAGATGAGAAGACGGTGAATGAAATCGTTGAAATCACTGCTCTACCAGACGGCATATCTACTGTTGAGACCGAAACAGGCTTGAGTGTTTATCCGAATCCATTTGTTGAAAGCGTCAACATGCGCTTCGCTGAGGGTGGTCATTACACATTAAATATCCTTGGCGCAACCGGTTCGCTCTTACAGAGCAATCAGTTTGATGCAGTACAGGGACAGGTTGTTAACGTTGCTATCAGTGGTACACGTGGCATCTATTTCGTACAGGTAATGAAGGATGGAAAGACTTACAAGACCTTGAAAGTAGTCAAGAAATAATTTAGGTTTAAGTTTTATATCAGTGAGCTGGGCAGCTCCTGCAAGCAATTGTGGGTGCTGTTTCAGCTCACTCTCGTTGAGACAGAGTACCTCATAGGGTGTGTTAAAGACAGAGTAACATAATAACTGGTCATGTTGTAACACGTTTTTAGACAGAAATGACACAATGACATGCGATTTTACTGATATTCTTAGACAGAAGGACACAATGACATGTGTTTTTACTGATATATTCTTAGGCAAAAGAACACAATGACATGCGATTTTACTGATATATTCTTAGGCAAAAGAACACGATGACATGCGATTTTACTGACATATTCTTAGGCAAAGAACACAGTGACATGTGGGTTTACTGATATATTCTTAGGCAAAAGAACACAATGACATGCGGTTTTTACTGATATATTCTAGGCAAAAGAACACAATGACATGCGGTTTTACTGATATATTCTTAGACAAAAGAACACAATGACATGATTTTACTGATATTTCTTGACAGAATGACACAATGACTGCGATTTTACTGATATATCTTAGCCAAAAGAACTTTAAGATCCTTGCTGCAAACTTAGAGTCCTTTTTGTCTTAAACAAGCTGTTCCTCTGTTCTTTTCTTTTGGTTAATTATTATTAAAGATACCCTGTTTAATACAATAAACAAGGTGAAGGTATGGCAGAAATTGTTATCTTTTGTAGCTAATATAAAAGCATTCGTCTATGGTAAAAAAGATATTTACTCCTTTCATACTCACTTTCATACTCCTCATGGGGGTGTTACTACGGCTCGTGCAGAAGCTCCCGCTGATATGATAGAACAGGAGCTTCCGTCAATCACCATTACTATCACAAGCAACATCCTACATGTTGTTGGGGCAGAGAATGAGGTTCTTTCGATCTATAACATTACAGGTGTAAAGGTACTGAATGTGCGTGTTGATGGTAGCGATAAGCACTACACTCTGAACTTCCCAAGGGGTTGTTACATCGTGAAAGTAGGTAAGTTAGTCCGCAAAATATCAATTCGTTAAGACAAGTGAGCCCTCTTGTCTGATACAGAAATAGCTTTTTGACAATCGTGTCTCCCCTCGATGAATCGGAAGAAGTTCGCTTGTTGGCGAGTTCGGAAGAGCGACAAAAAGCGTTCGAAGACATTATTAACCAGTATAGTGAGCAGCTATATTGGAAGATTCGTAGTATTGTTCTTACGCATGATGATGCCGATGACGTGTTGCAGAATACGTTGTTAAAGGCATGGAAAGGACTTGACAATTTTCAAGGTAAGTCCCAGCTAAGTACGTGGTTATACCGCATTGCTATCAACGAGTCGCTCGCTTTTCTACGCTGTAAGCGTTCGGAGGTCATCGCAGGGGCTGAAGCTGAAATGCACATCGCCAGTGAGTTGTTGGCTGATGAGTATTTCGATGGTGATAAGGGACAGGCGGTGCTGCAAGAAGCCATCGCCACCTTGCCTGATGTGCAGCGTATGGTATTCACCTTACACTACTTTGATGAGATGAAGTATAGCGATATGAGCGACTTACTGGGTACGAGTGTCGGAGCATTAAAAGCCTCCTATCACATTGCAGTAGAGAAGATTACAGCGATTATGAAGCATTACGAGTGATGTTCCTCATCGTTCAGAACGAAATAAAATAGCACCTTGTTTAAACCAATGGGTCGACTCTGAATCAAAGAAGTAACAAGTATAATACTCTTATGAAACCAGAATTTTACCTACAAACAACCTATGGAAAGGTGCGTCCCTTCCGTGTTCCCGATGATTATTTTGCGTCTTTTTCCCAGCCGACTGATCGATAAGCTGTTAGCAAAAATGAGGCTGTGTTTAATAATTAAAAACATAACAAAGAGAAAGATAAAACACATGAGACAGATTCGTGAAGGCATGAAAGTTCTATCGTTGATAGTACTTTTCATGACCGTGAGTATGGGCACCTTTGCCAAGAGTCAACCGTCAAAGCGCGAGTTTCGTGGGGCTTGGATCCAGTGTGTCAATGGGCAGTTTCAGGGTATCGGAACGCAACAGATGCAGCAAACCCTGCGTTATCAGTTGGACGAACTACAAAAGGATGGAGTTAACGCCATCATCTTTCAGGTGCGACCAGAGTGCGACGCCCTCTATCCGAGTAAGTTAGAACCATGGAGCAAGTTCCTCTCTGGGCGGCAAGGACAGGCTCCTTCGCCTTATTGGGATCCCTTACAATGGATGATTGAAGAATGTCATAAGCGGGGAATGGAGCTGCATGCGTGGATCAATCCCTATCGTGCTAAGACGAAGACAACCAACCAGTTGGCTAATAACCACATCGCTGTGCAGCATCCCGAACGCGTCTTTTTCATACGATGGACAGTACATCTTGAATCCAGCTTTGCGTGAGAATCGTGAGTATATATGCCAGGTTGTTAACGACATTGTGACCCGCTACGATGTAGACGGGCTCCATATTGATGATTACTTCTATCCTTATCCTGCTGCCGGACAGCCCATTCCCGATCAACGCAACTTCCAACAGGATCCGAGAGGATTCTCGAATATCAACGACTGGAGGCGTGATAACGTTGATGTCTTCGTCAAGGAGTTAGGCGAAACGATACATAAAGCGAAGCCATGGGTGAAGTTTGGCGTGTCACCCTTTGGTATTTACCGCAATCAAAAGACTGACCCTCGCAACGGAAGTAGGACGAATGGACTTCAAAACTACGATGATCTCTATGCCGATGTACTAAAGTGGGTGAACAACGGATGGGTTGATTATTGTGTTCCACAGCTCTATTGGGAGATCGGCAATCGTGCTGCTGACTACAAGGAATTGATTGGTTGGTGGAATCGCAACGCTGGGAAACGCCCATTATACATAGGTGAAGACGTGCTGCGAACCGTCAAATTCGCTGATCCACAGAACCCTTCTATCCATCAGTTAGCGGCTAAGCGCCGCTTACACCAGCAGTCGGCAAATGTCAATGGAACGGTACTTTGGTATGCAAAGTCGGCTGTTGACAACCCCGGAAACTATGGAACTCTCTTGCGAACAGACTACTGGCGCTATCCAGCCTTGCAACCCTTAATGCCTTTCATAGACTCTGATGTACCGAAGCACCCTAAGCGGTTGAAGGCAAAGTGGGAGCGCGATGGCTATTACCTGACGTGGAAAGCTCCGAAGGGAAAGGGCTGGCAGGATGAAGCCTACCGATATGTTGTCTATCAGTTCACGCCCGATGAGCCTCTTAATACCGATGACCCGTCAAAGATTATAGCCATGCCTTACGACAATAAGGTGCGTTTGAATTATAAAGATGGCAGTCGTAAGTACGTCTATGTGGTCACTGCTCTGGATCGAATGAGCAATGAGAGCGCAGGAAAGAAGAAGAAAGTGAAGCTGTAAAAGGTTCTATTCTCAGCTACAACCAGCCTCACCCCCAATGGAACCACAACCAGCCTCACCCGCGGCCCCTCTCCGAATGGAGAGGGGTAGGAAACAGTACCATCTGCTAACAAAGAGGGCGTTTCTTCGCATCGAAGAGACGCCCTTTTTGATGCTGAAGAACGCCCTCTTCATATTGAAGAGGGCGTCTCTTGTTTTTAGTTCTGCTGTTCCAGCTAACGAGGCATAGCCTCGCTACACTCCGACCTATACACCACTTCGTATGCAAAACAACTCCGTTTGCCCTCTCCATTCGGAGGAGGGACGAAAGTGAGGCTGGTTGTGGACAGGGGTGAGGCTGGTTAATGGAACGTGTGCAAGGCTCCTCCTTTATGCAAATAAAAGCACAAAGATACAGCAAAGATTTCTTTAATCCAAATATTATCCTTACCTTTTGTCTTGATTTGCAAACGTATAGGGTTACGTGCAATCAATCAATCATTAATATTCATTTTAACTTGTATCAATATGATAAGAAAGTGTCTGCTGCTTGCTGCGGCAATGATTGTTAGCCTCTGCGCATCGGCTCAATTCCAAGAAGGAAAGGGCTATGTGGGTGCATCACTGACTGGTCTCGACTTGCACTATAATGGTAGTGACGGCTTAAACATGGGTGTTCAAGCTAAGGCGGGATACTTCCCTTGGGACAACGTGATGGTTTTTGGCTTCCGTTGACGCTGTACATAATGGATCGAAGACAGTGGCTGATCACATCAGTGTGGGTGCTGGTGGACGTTATTACATCACACAGAATGGATTGTACCTCGGTGCTGGTGTGAAGTTTCTACACGCCAATCACCGATATAACGACATAATGCCGGGCATGGAAGTGGGGTATGCCTTCTTCCTCAATCGATCGGTAACCATCGAGCCAGCTGTCTATTACGATCAGTCGTTCAAGAGCTCTGATTACTCTACAGTAGGGCTCAAAGTGGGCATTGGTGTCTATCTCTTCGATGATTAAGGCACAACGATAACAACACAAAACACGCATGCAACAATATTCATCACAGCTCTTGGAACGTGCTGTTGAGGGTTTTTCGCAATTACCGGGAGTGGGACGTAAGACCGCCTTACGCCTTGTTTTGCACTTACTTCGCCAACCCGTGGAAGAGGTGGAAGGGTTTACTGATGCCGTAACACACGTTTGCCACGACATAAAATACTGTAAGGTCTGCCACAATATATCGGATACTGACATCTGTTCGATCTGTTCCGACCCACGCAGGGATAGCTCTGTTGTGTGCGTAGTAGAGAACATTCAGGACGTAATGGCTATTGAGAACACACAGCAGTTCCATGGTCTTTACCACGTTTTAGGCGGTATTATCTCCCCAATGGATGGTATCGGACCTCACGATCTATCGATTGATTCATTGGTGGAACGTGTAGATACGGGCGAAGTAAAGGAGGTGATCCTTGCCTTGGCAAGCACGATGGAGGGCGACACAACCAACTTCTATATCTCACGGAAGCTCAAGGACAAGGATGTGAAGCTGTCGATTATAGCCCGCGGAATATCTGTTGGCGATGAACTGGAGTACACCGATGAGGTTACTCTGGGGCGAAGTATTCTCAACCGAACGCCCTTTGATTCTTAACAGCAGGCTTTGTTGAGCCTTACTAATTAGCAATGACTGAAACAAGAAAAACTCTTTTGACGGAGTTAATAGCATCATGTGCGTTGGCATTCACCATTATCATTGTCTATGAATGCCAATGGCTCTTACCCGGGATGTGGGTAGGTGCGGAGAACCACGTACTTGTTATGCTGCAATTCATTATGCAGTTAACCACCTTAGCAGCCATCCCCTTGGCTCTATTCTTATTCAAGATTGGATCGATAAGGGACGCTTTAAGCACAGACGAAAGCCATGTGAACAGGGCTTTACTGATGTGGGGAACGGTGCGCATGATGCTCCTCTGTGTGCCAATGGTAGCCAACGTCTTCTTGTATTATGCTACTGGTGAGGTTGTTAGTTACTTCTATCTCGCTGTTATCTTAGCCCTTAGTCTCGTCTTCATCTATCCCAGTAAGAAGCGATGCGAGCATGAATGTCACTTGGATAACCCAACGGATGAATAGATGAAGATTAGTGTTATCATCGTAAACTACAATGTTAAGTACTATCTCGAACAATGTCTTCTGAGCGTACAAAGGGCTTTGGAGGGCATTGAAGGCGAAGTGCTCGTTGTGGATAATCACTCTTCTGATGGCTCGATAGACTATCTCAAGCCTCGATTCCCAGCCGTTCACTTCATTACAAGTGGGCATAATCAAGGTTTCGCAAAGGCGAATAACATTGCTATCAAGCAATGCAAGGGCGAGTATGTACTATTGCTTAACCCCGACACGATCGTGGGGGAAGAGGCGATCCGATCGTCACTTGCCTTCATGGAAGGGCATGAGAAGGCGGGAGGATTGGGCGTGATGATGCTGACGGACACAGGAGATAGAGCCTTGGAAAGCCGTCGTGGACTGCCAACACCACGTGTCGCCTTTTATAAAATGGTTGGTCTTTGCAAGCACTTCCCCACTCACAAGCGCTTTGCACACTATTATATGGGTAACTTGTCGTGGGATGTTCCGGGACAGATAGAGGTGATTAGTGGGGCTTACTGCTTCCTTCGGCACTCGGCGTTGCGCCAGATTGGGTTGCTGGATGAGGACTTCTTTATGTATGGAGAGGATGTTGACCTTAGTTACCGACTCTTACAAGCAGGCTACGAGAACTGGTATTTGCCCGTACAGATACTCCATTACAAGGGAGAAAGCACTCAGAAGTCGAGCTTCCGATACGTACATGTGTTCTACAATGCCATGTTGATCTTCTTTCAGAAGCATTACGATGGGGCAAGTCGATTGCTGACTATACCCATCAAAATGGCTATTTATGCCCGAGCACTGCTTTCGCTTATGGGGATGACACACCATGCTATTGGTAAGATGTTGGGCTTCCGAAGTCGAAAAAGTCACCGTTCGCCACATTATATATTTGTTGGTGGAGAGGAGATGACGGCACGTTGTCAACAAATAGCAGCCGACAACGGACTGACAGCAGAGTCGCGTGTGGTGGAGAAAGCCCGCCTCTCGAATATTCATAACGCTTTATTAGCCGATTGGGAGGGGCAGAAAGAAACGCTCTACATCGTGTATGACTGTTCACTCTTTGCTTTCCATGATATCTTAGAAGCTTTTGAATCACACCCAATGACGCTCATTCACATGGGATTCTATCATCATTCTATAGACAAAATCATCACTTCTAAAGAAATAATTGGTTGATAAGATGGTAACAAACTCAGCACCCGTTGTCACCTTGCGAGCCATGGAACCGGAGGATCTGGACGCCCTTTATCGCATTGAGAACGACCGCCGATTGTGGAACATTGGCTCTACGAATGTTCCTTACAGCCGTTACGCGCTGCATAACTACATAGCGGATGCGAAGAACGACATCTATATTGATGGGCAGATTCGCATGATGATTGAGAACGAGGAAGGCACAGTGGTGGGGGTTATCGACCTCGTTAACTTCGATGCCAAGCACCAACGTGCAGAACTCGGAATCATCATCATGGAGCAACACAGGCGTCGGGGCTATGCGAAATCGGCTATTCGTGCATTGGTGGAGTACGCTCGTAACACCTTACATCTCAAACAGATATACGCAGTTGTGGGTGTTGACAACCGCATCTCACGCCATTGTCTGATGGCATTAGGCTTTAGCTCGGGTGTAATACTTCAACAATGGCTCTGTTGCGAAGGCTCTTATCAAGATGCAGTAGTAATGCAACTTTTTATCGAAAAAGCGTAAGTAAAATTTGTAGGATTAGTTTTTTATTGCTATCTTTGCACTCGCAAAACGGAAATGGGGCACTCTTTAGCAATGCTATGGTGCGTTAGTTCAGTTGGTTAGAATGCCTGCCTGTCACGCAGGAGGTCACGAGTTCGAGTCTCGTACGCACCGCTGAAGCTTCATTTCACGTATTGCATGGTGCGTTAGTTCAGTTGGTTAGAATGCCCTGCCTGTCACGCAGGAGGTCACGAGTTCGAGTCTCGTACGCATCGCTGAAAGCCTTAGCTTCATCGCTAAAGGCTTTTTATTGTAGACTAGAAAAACACATTCTTCGCACAGAGTAAAGCCGTTTTTGAGACAGAGTAACATAGGAACAAGGGCAGAAAGCACCTCACGGAAGCCAGTTAAGAGGGGCTTTTTCTTTAATTCAAAATTCAAAGTTCATAATTCAAAAATTATGATTAGGTAGAGTGGACGAGTGGATAGTTGACAAGTAGCAAGTTATTTGTTCTGTGGATTAGAGCATCAGAACTGTAGGGACAGACGCCTCGTCGAAAATCTGTCCGCCTCTAAGGGGAGAGTGCCACGAAGCTAATTTGTATGGTTCTCTCTCCAAATGACACTGCCAAAGAGGAGACGCCCCGTCTGTCCGCTCATTTACCCTTATATGGCATCCTGTTAGGCTACATCCCTCCTTTGAGGGTCTTGGGAGGCTTTCGGTTGTGTTTGGCGGACAGACGAGGGCGTCTGTCCCTACAGGTTGACATTATCTTTTAACTAAAGGAACGCTCCCTTCGCATTGAAGAGGGCGTTTCCTGTACGAAAAAGGGCATCTCTTCGATGGAAGAAACGCCCTCTTTGAATTAAAGAAACTTTTCTACTGCTCCCGTTAGCACTCTCCCATTCGGGGAGGCTGGGTGAGGTTATTCCATCGGAGAGGACGGGGTGAGGTCTTCTCTCCCTTTGGGGATGCTGGGAGGGGGTATGGGGGATGTTAGGAGAGGTTTAAACAACAACAAGTATGGTAAACATGATTGACTTCTAGAAGATTTTTTTGTAACTTTGCTCTCAGATAAATAACAATCAAAAAGGATATAGATATATGCTTACATTAAAGTTTATAAGCGAAGAGACCGAGCGTGTCATCAAAGGATTGGAGAAGAAACACTTCCCTGATGCACGTGAAGCAGTAGAGAAAGTATTGAATATGACCGCTTGCGTCGTGAGACTCAGCAGAAACTTGATACCAATAAACAGTATCAGAACCAACTCTCAAATGCAGATTTGGTCAACTGATGAAGGACGGTAAGAAGGATGAAGCCAACAATATAAAAAGAAGAGGTGGCAGAGCTTAAATCGGCCGACAAAGTACTCCAGGAGATCATGGAGTACGCCCAGAAGGAGATGACCAGAGGTGCTCTTAACCATTCCAAACATCCCTAACGACGATGTTCCAGAGGGCAAGGACGCTAACGACAACGTTGTTGTTAGGAGGGCGGAACGAAGCCCTAACCTCCCAGCTGACGCCCAATGCCACTGGGATCTATTGAAGAAGTTCAATTTAGTTGACTTCGACTTAGGTGTGAAGATAACGGGTGCTGGCTTCCCATTGTACATCGGTAAGATGGCAAGATTCCAACGTGCTCTAGAGGCATTCTTCCTTGATGAGGCACGAAAGAGCGGCTATCTTGAGGTGCAACCACCATTGGTTGTTAATCAAGACTCCGGTCTTGGCACTGGTCAGTTGCCTGATAAAGAGGGTCAGATGTACCATGCTAACCTCGATGATCTATACTTGATTCCAACGGCAGAGGTGCCTGTTACCAACATATTCCGTGATGAGATTCTTGACGAGAAAGAGCTCCGATTTAAGCGTTGCGCTTACTCTGCTTGCTTCCGTCGAGAGGCTGGTAGCTATGGAAAAGACGTGCGTGGACTGAATCGTCTACACCAGTTTGATAAGGTGGAGATCGTGCGCATCGATAAGCCAGAACACTCTTATGAGTCATTGGATGAGATGTTGAACCATGTAGAAGGTCTATTGAAAAAGCTCGAATTACCCTATCACATCCTTCGTCTCTGCGGTGGCGACATGAGCTTCACATCGGCTATCTGCTATGATTTTCGAGGTATGGAGTGCAGCCCAAGAACGCTGGTTGGAGGTGTCAAGTGTATCTAACTTCGAGAGTTACCAAGCGAATCGTTTGCATTGTCGTTACCGTCATGCAGAGGATAAGAAGATAGAGTTGTGCCACACACTGAATGGTTCGGCACTTGCTTTACCACGCATTGTTGCGGCAATCATAGAGAACAATCAAACCCCAGAGGGGTATACGTGTTCCGAAGGTACTCGTACCTTATTGCGGCTTTGAAATGCTCGACGATAAGATGGACTAAGCCTTAGCCCACTAATACGGAACGACGAACAAGACATAACCTAACAATCAACCTTTTAACAAAACTCATCCCTCGTGGATTCTAATCCCCCCTCTCCAAGCGGAGAGGGACGTGGATGAGCCTTTTAGACTATGAACAAGATTATAAGCAAGAAGCAGTTTTCTGAGAAGGTGTTTTGTATTGAAGTAGAGGCACCACTCATAGCTCGTAGTTGTCGACCAGGCAACTTTATCATCGTACGTGTTGATCATCACAGTGAGAGAGTACCATACACCATTGCCAAAGCTGACGCCCAGAAGGGCACGTTGACAATGGTTATTCAAGAGGTGGGACGCTCTTCGACGAAGCTTTGCCAACTAGAGGTTGGAGATGAGATAGTCGATATTGTCGGTCCTTTGGGCACCCCTTCTCGCATTGAGAAATACGGTACAGTCGTATGTGCGGGAGGTGGTATTGGCATTGCAGCGATACTCCCCATCCTCACAGCTCTTAAGCAAGCTGGCAACAAGGTAATATCTGTTTTGGCAGGAAGAAGCAAGGAACTTGTTATCATGGTGGACGATGTTCGACAGTACTCTGACGAGGTGATCATCATGACGGATGATGGTTCTTATGGTGAGAAGGGCGTTGTCACGGTGGGAGTTGAGAAGGTGATTCAACGTGAGCATGTCGATAAGGTGTTGGCGATTGGACCTCCTATTATGATGAAATTCACCTCACTCTTGGCAAAGAAATACGGCATTCCAAACGATGTATCACTGAATACTATCATGGTAGATGGCACTGGAATGTGTGGTGCTTGTCGATTGACTATCGGTGGAAAGACCAAGTTTGTCTGCATTGACGGACCAGAGTTTGACGGCGACTTAGTCGATTGGGACGAGATGTTTAAGCGTATGGGCACCTTCAAGGAGATTGAGGCTAAGGACATGGCTGTGCCTAATCCTGCTGATAAGAAGGGTTCCGAGCATTCAAACTCGTCTATTAATAATGTAGGAGATGAGGCTTCTGCAGATAGTGAGAAATCATCTTCTATCGACAAAAACAACGTTTCCACCGATGAAGCAAACGAACCCGAAGAGGTTTGGCGCAAAGCTCTTCGCAAGGAGTTGAAGCCTAAGGAGCGTACAGCCATCCCTCGTGTGCAGATGCCGGAACTTGATCCTGCCTATCGTGCAACGACCCGTTTGGAGGAAGTGAAACATCGGTTTGACGCCCGAAATGGCTATGCAAGAGGCGAAGCGATGCCTCGATTGCCCGAAACCAACGTGTGTGGAAGGGTGCCCAGTGGGCATTCATATCCCCGACTTCATCAAACATATAGAGCATGGAGACTTCCTTCAGGCAGCCAGCATACTAAAGGAAACATCGGCATTACCCGCTGTTTGCGGTCGTGTATGCCCACAGGAAAAGCAGTGCGAGAGCCGTTGTATCCATCTAAAGATGAATTCTCCCGCCGTAGCCATTGGTTATCTCGAGCGTTTCGCAGCCGACTATGAGCGTGAGAGTGGGCAGATGACCTTACCAAAAGTAGCCCCCTCGACTGGTATCAAGGTAGCTGTTGTGGGTTCAGGACCATCTGGTTTGAGCTTTGCAGGCGATATGGTAAAGCGTGGATATGAGGTCTATGTGTTCGAAGCATTGCATGAGATCGGTGGCGTACTCAAGTATGGTATCCCCGAGTTCCGCCTCCCTAACAGGATAGTAGATGTAGAGATTGAGAACCTCCGACGTATGGGTGTCCACTTCCAAACAGATACTATTGTGGGCAAGACCATCAGTATTGACGAGTTGAAGGAGATGGGTTTTAAAGGCATCTTTGTCGGTTCCGGAGCCGGCTTACCGAACTTTATGGGCATTGAAGGAGAGAACTCTATCAACATACTCTCCAGTAACGAATACCTCACGAGAGTAAACCTCATGGATGCAGCTAACCCCGAAACGGACACGCCGATCATAATAGGTAAGAAGGTTCTCGTTATAGGAGGAGGCAACACAGCGATGGACTCCTGCCGTACAGCTAAGCGTCTTGGGGCAGATGTGACATTGGTATACAGACGTTCAGAAGCAGAGATGCCTGCACGACTGGAGGAGGTGAAACACGCCAAAGAAGAGGGTGTCCATTTCCTCACGTTACATAATCCTCAATCGTACAAAGCCGATGAGAAGGGTCGCGTCTGCGCTGCTGTATTGGATGTAATGAGGCTTGGTGAGCCTGATGCCAGCGGGCGTCGACGTCCAGAGGTAACGGGTGAAACGGTGACAGTGGAGTGCGATCAAGTGATTGTGGCAGTAGGAGTTTCACCGAATCCATTGGTTCCGAAGTCTATCGAAGGGCTTGAGTTAGGGTCGTAAGAACACGATAGTTGTCAGCGACCAGATGCAGAGTTCACGTCCAGAGATATATGCCGGTGGTGACATTGTACGTGGTGGTGCGACCGTCATCCTCGCTATGGGCGATGGCAGAAGGGCAGCAGCTAGTATGGCAGAAAGGCTCTCTTTGTAATTCAAAATAAAGCCTCCCCAAGCCCCTCCGAAGGAGGGATGTCTCCCCAAAGGTCTTGCTTAACTCCTAAAGTGTGGTTGGAATGAGTGAACGAGTGGACGGGTTGACAAAGTAAACGAGCTGTTTGTTCTGTTGGAGAAGCAGCCTCTCCCCCGTCCCCTCTCCGAATGGAGAGGGGCGTAAACGGAGTTGTTTGCATACGAAGTGGTGTATAGTCGGGGTGTAGCGAGGCTATGCCTCGTTAGCTGGAACAGCAGAACTAAAAACAAAGAGACGCCTTCTTCGCTTTGAAGAGGGCGTTTCCTTGCAATGAAAAGGGCGTCTCTTCACATCGAAGAAACGCCCTCTTTGTTTGTAAATAATACTATCTACTCCCCTCTCCATTCGGAGAGGGGGCGGGGGTGAGGCTTCATCTCTGTTTAACGAGGGCGTTTCTTTCTTTTTGTTCTTTTGTTCTTTGCGAACGAAACTCTACCTCGTCACAATGAAACTATATGACACGAGCATTTCTGCAAAGCATTACATCAAACAGAAGTAATCATAATTTTGAATTTTGAACTTTGAATTTTGAATTAAAGAAGAGCCTTTCCTAACTAACTCCCGTTAGGCACTCCTCCCCTTGGGGGAGGCTGGGTGGGGTTTTAACATTCCACTTATTTATTTGTCAACTCGTTAACTCATTAACCTGAAAAAGAACATTTGTTTACTTATTAATTAGTAATCTATTCAACTTGAAAAACATCTAAAAATACTTACAAATAGGTATTGTGGTAAGCGTGTCAACATGCTACCTTTGCACAAAATTTACAAACAATTAGTAAACAACTTATCTACATGCAGTGGCATGCTAAACGATTAGCTGCTATAAAAGAAGAATCTTCGGATTCTCAACCCAATGCAAAGGTTGCTATAAGTTTGATTATCTAAATTATGCTTTATAATACAAAATACATGTTGTCTCTACTGTTTGTTCTGACTCCAATGAGCGTGTGTCCCAGACACAAGACAGCCTACAAACAGAGCAAAAAAAGAGTGCTTTAACCGACTCGGTTCATCGTATGACCGAAGTGATTGTACGCTCCAATCAAATGCTGGGGAGCAAGTTTGAAGCCCGTAACCGCACTGGTTCGGCTTATTATATCTCCCACTGAGATTGTGAAAGTTCGGTTACACCGATATTAACCGTATGCTCAAGAGTGTGCCAGGAGTGAATGTTTACGAGGAAGACGGATATGGTCTTCGACCGAACATCAGTCTTCGAGGCACCAAAGCCGAGCGTAGTGAGCGCATCACCTTGATGGAGGATGGTGTGCTGGCAGCCCTGCTCCCTATGCAGCTCCAGCCGCTATTACTTTTCCGAATGCGGGTCGTATGTACGCCATAGAGGTGTTGAAGGGTAGTAGTCAGGTGCAGTACGGTCCTTTCACGACGGGTGGTGCTATTAATATGGTGTCTACCCCCATTCCTTCCAAGTTCAGTTTGAAGGCGAACGCATCCTATGGTAGCTATAACACATTGAAGTCTTACTTCAGTGTAGGTAATCGCTTCAAGTACACAGGATTCATCATTGAGTATCTACGTTACCAATCGGATGGATTCAGAAAGGACGTTCCGAATGAGCGAACAGGATTCAAACGCAATGACATCATAGCCAAGTTTGCCGCCCAGACCAATAATGAGGAAGGGCTCAATCATTTGTTTGAACTGAAGTTCGGGTTTGCCAATGAGACCTCAGATGAGACCTATCTCGGATTGTCCGAACAGGATTTTTGCTCTCCGCCCGTACTATCGCTATGCTGGAGCACAGAAGGATAACCTCAAGACGAGACATACCCAATGGGTGGCAACTTACGTCATCGAGTCGTCAAGGAAACTCAAAATAACTACCAACCTATACTATAATTACTTCTTTCGTAACTGGTATAAACTCAACGAAGTAAGGGTGGGGAATACCAAAGATGAACGCCGTTCGATAGATGCAGTATTGGCTGACCCCGAGACAAATAAAGCCTACTTTGATATTGTGACAGGGCAGACCGATTACGTAGGGGAGGCTTTAATGCTGCGTGCCAACCATCGTGTTTATCACTCACGAGGCATTCAGTCGAAGGGAGAATACCGCACAATGCTATGGGACGGATACCTCACTGCCGAGCTTGGATTGCGTTATCATGCTGACAGTGAAGACCGTTTTCAGCAAGACGACGGCTATTCCATGCAAGGAGGACGCATGCAGCTCTTCTTGAAGGGGCTCCCCGGAAGCAACGCCAACCGCATTACTACGGCACATGCTTGGGCTGGTTACTGGTTGGCGAAATGGTCGAAAGGAATCGTCACCCTTACTGCCGGTATGCGTTACGAAGACGTTGATCTGTTGAAGAGAGACTACACTAAGGCCGATCCTCGTCGAACAGGAATGGTGCGCATAGAGACTTCTAACCATGCAAGAGCACTATTGCCTGGTATTGGAGTAAACGTCAAACTCCTACCTACACTATCGGCTTTCGGCGGTCTTCATAAGGGTTTCGCTCCTCCTAGTGCTACCTTAGATCAGAAGGCAGAAAGCAGTGTTAACGTTGAAGCTGGCTTGCGATACACCACCACAAAGATGAAAGTTGAGGCTATTGTATTCAATAACAACTACTCCAATATGCTTGGGAGTGACCTCGCAGCACAGGGTGGGCAAGGTACACTGGAGCAATTCAATGTGGGTAAGGCACTGGTCAATGGATTAGAGTTCATGTTTCAGTATCAGCCCATCCCACAACATCTCGCTCTCCGTCTGCCCTTACAACTATCTTACACTTATACCAATACGAAGATGAAAAACGATTTCGTTAGTTCGGCATGGGGACATGTTGTCTATGGAGATGAGATACCTTATATATATAAAGCACGCTTTGAACCTACAGATCGGACTTGAGTATAAATGGTTGGAAGCCAACTTTGGAGCACGATATAATGGTGATATGCGCACAACGGCAGGGCAAGGTCGCATTGCAGAAAGGGAGAAGATTCCACATCACCTTATATTAGATGCCTCGTTGAAAGGGCGTATCAATAAGCGACTCACCCTCACTTTGAATGCTATCAACCTAACGAATAAACGCTACCTCGTGTCCCGTCATCCTTCAGGATTGCGTGCCGGTCACCCTTTGGGAGTGTATGGAGGATTGCAATTTATGCTCTGATAGTATATAAACCATCAATAGATACAAGCGAAAAGAACAATCATGATAAAAGAGATAAATAGATTTATCAACAAACGAAAAGCTCTACTGACCCTCATCCTGCTGTTTATGACGCTCACACTGACGGCACAGACAACAGGAACAATCAGTGGAACGGTCAAGAACGAACAGGGTGAAATGCTCGTCGGAGCCTTTGTGCAGGTTGTAGAAACTAAGCAGAAAGCAGTGAGCGACATGGATGGTCACTTCACTATAAAGGCTTCGCAAGGGCAGACCTTGCAGGTGAGTTACATCGGAATGACACCTCGGAAGGTAAAAGTGAGCGGTCAGAACCTTACCATCACACTAAAGGCTGATGCGCGACAGATTGATGAAGTCGTTGTTACAGGCTATCAGAACATCCGTAATAGAGTATATACAGGTGCGGCAACATCGGTTAAGATGGATGACATTAAGCTGGAAGGTGTTGCCGACGTATCGCGTATGTTGGAAGGACGAGTGCCTGGTTTGTCTATTCAGAGCATATCGGGAACCTTCGGATCAGCCCCTCGTATTAATATTCGTGGTGGTGCTTCAATCATCGGAAACGTGCAACCTCTGTATGTCATAGACGGTGCAGTGTATGAAGACTTGGTGCATCTCAGCCTCGACCAACTTGCATCTGGTGATGCTGTGACGCTCATCTCCTCAGCAATATCAGGTTTGAATCCTGCCGACATACAGGATATTCAAGTGTTGAAAGACGCTTCTGCAACATCAGTCTATGGTGCTCGTGCCTTGAACGGAGTAATCGTCATTACCACAAAAGCGGGTAGAAGAGAGTCTCCTCTACGTGTAACTTATTCCACAGAGAACTCCATTCGACTTAGACCGAGGTACTCCGACTTCGACTTACTGAACTCACAAAGAGACCATGTCACTCTATCAGGAGATGAATGATAAGGGCTATTTCGGTGTGACCAAATCGTTATATGGACGGCGAAGTGGCATTTATTACCAGCTATATAAGGCTGTTAGCACCGTCAATCCAGCAACGGGTACTTACTATCTGCCCAATACGCCTGATGCAAAGATGGACTTCCTGCGCAAGAGGGAGTATGCCAATACTGACTGGTTTAAGCTCCTTTTCACGATGAATCCTACCACTAACCACATGATAACACTGTCGGGTGGTGGCAAGAACACAGCCACTTACGCCTCTTTGGGCTTCTATCATGATGCCGGATGGACGATAGCTGATAAGGTAAGTCGCTTTACGGCAAATGTAAAAAACACCTTTTACATTAACGACAAACTGACTGCCACGCTCACAGCACAGGGCAATATCCGTTCGCAAAAAGCACCGGGAACGATGCCGCAACGCAAGAATAACGCCTTAGGAGTGTTCGAACGCGACTTCGATATCAACCCTTTTTCTTACGCTTTAGGTACGAGTAGGACTTTAAGTCCTTATGATGATGAGGGTAATCTGTCGTATTATCGTAACAACTGGGCACCTTTCAACATCTTAAATGAGTATGCTAATAACAAGATGGATATCGATGTCTTGGACTTCAAGATACAATCCGAAGCAACCTACCGAATCAACCCTGAGCTGGCTTTGAAAGGCTTAGTTGCACTCAGACATGCCTATACCAATACGACGCATGAGGTGCTTGAAGGATCGAATATCATACAGGCCTTTCGTGCGAACGAGAATCCTTTTGTTGCCAAGGAGAATATCTATTTGGTGCATGATAAGGACAATCCGCAGTTGCAACCGAGGGTAGGTCTGACTCACGGAGGCATTCTCAACAAGACAGAAGCATCCTTAAAGAGTTTCTTGGGACGCATAGCCATCGACTTTGATAAGCGGTTGGGACAACATGACCTAAAGGCTTTTGCCTTCACAGAGTTGCGTTCGGCCATTCGCACAACCAATCCTTTCGAGGGTTATGGTATCCAATACGACCGAGGCAATCAGGTATATACTAACCCCTTGATATTCAATAAGCTCATTGATGAAGGGAGTAGTTACTTCAGTTACCACAGGCGGAATGACCGCGGAATAACCTTCTCTTTCAATGGTACTTATGGGTATGCTGGCAAGTACATATTCAATGTTGTGGTTAATACCGAGGGTTCGAACACATCGGGAAAGGGTGCTCGTGCCTTGTGGTTACCCACTTGGAACATTGGAGGAAAGTGGAACTTAGACCAGGAGGAATGGTTAAAAAACAATCAAACTATCTCTCGTTTGGCTCTAAGAGCTAGTTACGGCTTGACCGCGAAGATGAATGAAGAGGCCATCAATGCTAATGCTGTCTATCGGAGTGGGATAGTGAATCGATTCCAGTTCGGCGATAGAGAGAACAAACTAAACATCTTTCACTTAGAGAACAGAGACCTCACATGGGAGAAGATGTACGAGTTGAACATTGGTATGGAACTAGGTTTATTCAACAACCGAATAAGTACAACACTGGATGTATATCAACGAAATACATTCGATCTCATCGATCTCGTCCGAACATCGGGAGTAGGCGGTGAATATTACAAGTACGCTAACTTTGGTGATATGCGTACACAGGGTGTGGAACTCGGAGTGCATACAAAGAACATTATCAGTAAAGACTTTCAATGGTCAACAAGCCTCACCTTGAGTGCTATGAATCAAAAGATTACACGCTTACTGAACACTCCTAATGCCTTTGATATGGTCGCTGGGCGAGGCAGAGGGAACATAGTTGGTTACCCACGAGGCTCTCTCTTCGCCTTTAACTTCCAAGGATTGGATCAGAACGGACTGCCAACTTTTCGACTTCGGACTTTATCCCTCTAATCAAGGAGAGTATGCGAAGAATGCTGGGGCAGACTTCCTTGATACGCAGTATGCCAAGTCTTACCTCTTATATTATGGACCTATTGAACCACAGGTAATCGGTGGTTTGTCCAATACTATTAGGTATAAAGACTGGGAACTATCGTTCTTTCTGACCATGCAAGCAGGTAATAAGATCCGACTGAACCCCACTTTCGATCCCCGAGTTTGGTGATTTAAACGTCTTCTCAAAGTCTTACTACAATCGATGGCTCAATCCCGGAGACGAGAGAAGGACGGATGTTCCAGTGCTTCCATCGCAAGAGTTGATTGAAAAAGTGGGTAAAGGAGAACATCGAAAGGGCGTATAATACTTATAACTACTCGCAGATGATGATTGCAGATGGTAGTTTCGTACGCATGAAGAACATCTCTTTAGCCTATCATGTACCCAGTGACTTCCTAAAGAAGATGAGGCTGCAAACAATGGATCTACGCCTTAATGTGACCAATCCCTTCCTCCTTTATTCAGACAAGAAACTAAAGGGACAGGATCCAGAGTACTATAAGTCGGGTGGTGTGTCACTACCAACTCCTAAGCAATATACCCTAACATTGAATATTGGTTTCTAACTGAATGAAGATGAAGAAATACATATCATTACTGCTTTTAGCCGTTAGCTGTCTGCTTGTCGGCTGTAACGACTTCCTCGATAAGAGCCCCGATTCGGACTTGGATGTCAATATTGATTCTGAGAAGAAAGTAGCTGAACTACTTACGGGAGCCTATCCGGAAGCAAGCTATATACCCTTTCTTGAACCTCGAACAGATAATGTGGAGGAACGCACGAATGGGGTTCATACACGATTGAATGAGGCTATGTTCTTCTGGGAAGACTATGATCAAGAGGATTTAGACACGCCTCTCAACTATTGGAATGCGTGCTACAAAGGTATTGCGCAGGCTAACAAAGCATTGGAACTATTAAGTAGTTACCCTAAAACGGAGCGTGTGAAAGCATTGTACGGAGAGGCTTTCTTGTTGAGAGCCTATCTACATTTTATGTTGGTGAATATATGGGCGGAGCCTTATGGAGGTGCTTCGGATAATCCAGGAATACCCTATATCACCAAGCCAGAGAAGCACGCCTTGGTCAATTATGAACGTGGGACTGTAAATGAGGTGTACGATAAGATAGAGAAAGACTTACGCTTAGGTATCTCCTTAGTATCGGATAACTATTATACACATCCTAAGTTCCATTTCAATAAGAAATCCGCTTACGCTTTCGCAACTCGGTTCTATCTCATGAAAGGGGAATGGCAGTCTGTGATAGAGTATGCCGATTATGTCTTAGGGAGTGAACCGAAGAGTCAGCTTCGATCATGGCGTCATTACGCTGATGAAATGGAGTTTTCTCCACAAAACCTATACCATAGGTATATGGCTGCGGATGAACCAGCTAATCTCTTACTAACCACTACCGAGTCACGATGGGCACGTTCAGTCGTGAATGAAAAATATGGTTCTACATTCAACACCATTGATAAGATCTTTGCGCAAAGGGGCATAGAAGGAGGTGGAGATTACGCTAAGATGAATTTCATTGGTACTTATCTCTTCACTTCCTCACCAGCTCCTACAACCACAGGACGATATATGGCTAAATTTGATGAGTTGGCTAACTCCGAGCAAACAGGCACTAAGCCTCGTGGCATCTATGTGACTAATGCACTCTTCACAGTCGATGAAGTGCTCCTCAACAGGATGGAGGCTTATGCTATGCTAAGGAACTATGACCATGCAATCGATGATTACCTGCAATACATGCAAGGCAAGTTTGGCTTCATGCCATCCGTCGAACGAGCAGTGTACACATCGACTAACAGCAATCGATATAACCTATATTCTCCCTTCTACGGGATGACCTTGAAGCAGCTTGCAATGGTACAACTTATACTCGACTTTCGCCAAAAGGAGTTCTTTCAAGAGGGCTTACGTTGGTTCGACATCCGCCGCTTTCACATTGCTGTAAAGCGTTCGTCGAAGAGCTCCTATTACTTCCCCTTGGAGAAAGATGACCCTCGAAAAGTTCTTCAGATACCAACAGAAGCTATCCAACGAGGGCTTACTCCTAATCCCCGTGAGCGTCAGCAATTGCCAAGATAAGTATGATGAACAAGTAAATGATTAGAAAGATGATAAAGATAAAAGCAATTCTTCTCCTGTTCGCAACCATCATTCTCGCTGCTTGCAGTAGTGAGAAACTAAGTGAGACAAGCGTCATTGACGAAGGGAGAAAGCAAATAGCAACCACCGAACTGGATAAGTGGATTCTTGAGAATATCACAATCCCTTATGGAATAGAGGTGGTCTACCGATGGGAAAAGAACGCAGGTTCTACTGGCTCTTACATATATCCTCCAAAGCTGGAGAACGTTCGTGAGGTGCTTGAAGCAGTACGAGTAATGGGCTTGGAGACCTATCGGCTCAAGGAGACGGGTGGGGAAGAACTATTGCTCGGGGAGCTCCCTATCAAGTTATATCTATATGGAGGAGGGAATCCAGATACGCATGGTGTGGAGCGACTTAACAATCCGCAACTCACTGCGAAAGAGATGTGTATCTATCACGTAGACGATTTCAACCCTGCAGATAAGGATAAGGTCTTTGTCCTTATGCGCAGTGTTCACCATCAGTTAGCCAAGTGCTTAATGCTACACATTGCCTATGATCGTGACAAATTCTCGATGATCAGTAAACAACGATACACTGGTTCTACAGAGTCTCTGGCTGCTCCTTTAAGCTATGCACGCACTGGAAAGGAACGTTTTGGGCTCGACTCCTATGCTAATAAACGTGGTTTTTATACGATGTTAGGCTTCCTCTCGCCTGAAGATGACTTTGCCGAAATCATCAGTGCCACGCTTACCAGTACGCCTAAGGAGGTTTATGACGCATCAATCACAGCCCAAACTCCCGACACAGACATCGATCCCGAGGTGAACGCCCGATATGCAGAAGAGGCGAAGCAAGCCTATAAGGAGTTTACTGAGAAACAGTCGTTTGTGAATGAGTATGTACTCAAGTCGTGGCATATAAACCTAAAGCAAATGCAAGTAATAAGCATCAGAAGAATCAATGCTTACATCAAACAACACCAGAGATGAATAACAATAAGATGAAATACTATCTATTAGCAATGGTACTCCTCTTGGTTGCCTGCACCAGTAATGATGATGTTTTCGATAAGAGTCCAGCACAACGCAATAGTGAGAGTATTGCTAATTTGAAACGAGAACTCGTCGAGGCACCTTACGGATGGCGTGTCCTTTATTTCCCAAAGACCGACTCCTTGCTCTTTTCCAACCCTTCAGAACTGATTTCACAACAGGCTTTCAGGGGGCAATATGGCTATGGAGGCGACTGTTACACAATGCAGTTTAAGGATGATAACACGGTTGTAATGCGTGCTGACTACACCGAGCAGACTGCTACACAACCAATGACAAGCGAGTATCTTATTGGTAGGAACAGTTTCACCCAACTGACTTTCTCCACCTATAACTATATCCATCAATTAGTGAACGACCGCTTTGAAGGGTCGTCAGACTTCCTTTTCATGGGGCGAAATGAGGATGGAGATTTAGTTTTCCGCACGGCTTCCTATCTTCAACCTGCACGTGAGTACATCGTCTTTTCAAAGTTGAAAGCACCAGAGGAAACAACCTCCTTTGTGCAAAAAGCGTATGAGAATCGGGCGTTCTTTGAGCGTATGACGAACCCACAACTGCGTATCCATCGTGGTGGGCGCACGTTCTTTCAAAGTGACATATACATCAAACGCAACGTAGAGACTAATCAAGCTCTATTGAAGGAGATTGTTGCGAAGCGCTATTATCTCTTCCTTTTCACACAGAAGAAGAATCCTATTCCGGGCTATCCAGCCAAAGAGATGACCGGATTAGGCTCTGGTTATGCAGGCACAGAACAGGGTATTACCTTCCGAGCTGGGCTTCGTTATGACAGTAAAACGATGTTCTTCGACTTCCAACGACAGGGTGATCGCTTTGTTGCCGAGCTTGTTTCGGTGTACGATCCACTATTGCGTACCACCCGACTGGTCAGTAAGCACCTTCATCCCGAAGGTGAGTTTACAGGCTTGGAAGCCGAAATCTGGGATGCACCCACCGAATAATTCAACAATAGAAGATAGGTAAATACATTCAATAAGACAATCAACTATGGTGAAAAAACTGATTCATTATATATTAATAGGTGTGCTGCTCCTTGCTACAGGGTTGCACAGAAGTAGTGAAGAATATGCCGAGGAGGACTACGAGAAACTATTTCCTTTCAAAGGAATAGATAAGCCGAAAGCTCTCTTACGAAGATCAGGTTATACAGCTCAGGAACCCCGATGACCTGTTACTGATTATGTATGTCGGTGTAGACATCACCGATAACGTAAGAGACTACACCGTTACGCTCACGTGTTCCTATACAGAGGTGAACCTTTTTGGGACAACTCGTGGAAGATAGTGACATCTCTTCTCGATACACCATAAGGTACATTTCGCCCGATAAACAGCTGCATGTCATAGCAAGCAATCGCCGAGATGAAACTGCAACAACCTTCCTGACCAATGGAAAGGAGCTTAATCTCACCTTCACTGCACACTCTGGTTATCCTATGTATATCTGTGTGAATGGTGTCGGATCACGTGGTTCTTCCATCAAGGCAACCATCTCTGCTGTATCAGAAGATGGACTCACTATCGTGAAACCACTCACTGTCAACCAGCATCAAAACGAAGAGGAATCGACAAGATAAAGTCTCCTTTCTGTGGTTATATTATCCTTCCATAATAGAAAATGATGAAGAAGAATCAATCAATTATATCTTACTATTCTTATTACCCGCTCTGCTGCCTCGCTTGTAACCAATGGGAAGGAGAGACGGTAGAGTCGGCTTATCGTGAACCAACTATCCCCGACCCTGTCTATCAGTTTAAACGTAATGGTGCAAGTAGCGTTGATTACTTGGAGTGTAGTTTGTTGCGTGACCCCATGGACTATATCTATAACAGCTATTTAAAGATAGCGGCTATCATGTATCCAGCCAACATGACGAAGGTACAAGACTATTTTCAGAATGGCGAATTTGGCTTAAAACCAATGGAGGAAGTGGCTGCTTCGTCCTTACACAAGGCTGACCGCAAACGCATACTGGCTGATATTAACGACATCTTCACCACTACGGGCAAGTTAAGCGGACTATCACAACCGAGTCCGGGAACGGCTCGTAATCATCGTGCAGCACGAGGAGAAGCAGGCTATGTGGGTACGAATATCGGTGATGTCAACATCGCTTTTGTCAATGAGAAAGGGCTTGTTGTGGCGGAGATGTTTAATGGTATCGTATGGGGAGGAGTGTATCTTGACAAGGTGCTGAACGTACACCTCAATGACAGTTTATATACAGACAGCCGTCTACGACACGACCATGAGCAAACAAAACTACTGCCCTGGTCGTAATTACACAGAGCTTGAACACCATTGGGACTTGGCTTATGGCTATTATCAATATTGGTTACCTGTGATCCAAACAAGCAGTTTGCCCGTGCTACGGGAGAGTCGCATTAAGATTTACAACGCCTTTGCACGAGGTCGATTAGCACTCACGGAATATCGTTATGACGATGTTCACGAACAGTTACAACTGATTAGGAGTGAGTTATCAAAGGTCGCTGCCGTACAAGCCATGACCTTCCTTGTGGGCGAGATAACACGTGTCAATCTTGATGAAGATGCCCAGAATGCCCTCGTTTTTCTTGTCTCGTGGCTGTGGAGCTATATATGGTTTGCAGTTCACGGTGCAGTCTTCTGGCAAACCCCATCTTAGTTATGACGAGGTGAAACAATATATCAATCAGCTCACAGCCGATGGCGGACTATGGGACAAGCAACGCCTCTTAGCACCGGAAAGCACCGAGGGTTCGCTGCGCAATATTGCTTCGGCAATAGGCAAACACTATGGCTTGACGCTGGCAGACATCAATCAATTTAATCAATAAATACGCATTCTATGACAAATAAAATCTATCTCTTTCTGTTCTGCCTATTGTCCTTCTCTTATACAGCAAAGGGACAAGTGGGACAAGAACTGATACTCAATGGAGGATTTGAAGACTATCCTCCTGAGACGAAGCAACCAAGTGATGATGAGGAAGAAGGCGAGGAACAGGACCCTAACTATTATGATCCTTACCTCAAACCACGCTATTGGTACTTCAATTCCTCATTGGCTTACTCAAGGACAAAAGATGCCCATAACGGCACCTATGCTATAAAACTCTATCCCAATGGAGGCTCTTTTTTCTCACGCGACAAGGAGTTTAATCCTTATCACATCGTGGTAGAACCGGGTGCTGAATATCAACTTACTTATTGGTACAAAGGCTCTTTGAAACGTCCAAACATTACCGTTACGGTGGACTGGTATCGTGACTTAACATCCATAAAAAAGGATACGCGCGAGAAAGAAAAGGTTCGGAAGTTTACGAATCAATGGCAGATGATGACCATAACTGTCAAAGCACCGGCAGGAGTGAATCGTGCTGGTGTGGGCTTGTATATCGAGAATGACTATGAGTCGGCAGAGTCTGGTGGATTCGTTCTCATCGATGATGTCTCCTTTAAAATGACGAAGAAAGGAACGGTGACACCTACCTTGGAGGCTCCTTCTAACCTCGTTGTCCGCCCGCAACAACGTGAGGTTGAACTTTCATGGAAAGCCTGTTGCTGATGCTGATGTGCGTTATCAGGTGTTGAAGAATGGACAGGTAATTGCCACGACAACGTCAACCTCCTTTTGTTGTTGAGGCTCTCGAGCCGGGCAGTTCCTATCAGTTTAGCGTGAAGACTGTCAAAGGTTCGGAGCAATCGAAGCCCACAGACCCTATCACCGAACAAACGCAACGCATGAACATGGGCGTTGAAGAGGAAGGACGCATACCTTATTTATATAAGGTGAGTGAGGCTGGAACCTGTCCTCGAAGCCTACCGCTTTATTATCATGACTTGGCTAATCCGAATGCAGCTATCACCTATCAAGTGGACGGCACACCGGTTACACCAGTCGATGGAAAGATTGTTTTCCCTCAAAAGGGCAGCATCTTCTACAAATAGAGATTGTGGAGACGCCTGAAAGAAAGTGGGAGATTGAATATAAACTGATGGTAGATTAAGACGTTATGAAACAAAAGTTATATCTTATCTTACTCTTTCGCTTGCAGCATTCTCTTTGTTGCTTGCGATAAAGACAATAGTCCTGAAGCAAAGGACATACAGCTTAATGGGGAGACACCGAACGAGGTTGCACTCACGAAACTATCACACGTATGTTCCTCTAACGGGTGGCACAGGGGAAATATATCGCTTATGTTGCCGATTCAAAAGGTTGCTGGTGTGAACATCAGTAAGGACACTTTGCGTGTAAATGGTATCTGGGAAGGCACGACCTATGCGACTATCATCTCTGGAGATAAGCGTCAGCGCATTGACATCCATGTGGTTGCTCCGGAAATCAGTATCAGTCAGTCGGAGATCAGACTCTTCCCTCGTGACGAAAGCAAGTTCGTTAGTTTGAACGGAGGAGGGATATTGTCGACTTGAAAGTGGATGATCCTGACAAGGTGATGAGCGTTAAATGGAATGCAAAAACCAATATCTTGGAGATTCAAGCACACTATGAAGGGGAGGCAAAGATACGTGTTATCTCATAAGACAAGCAGAGAAAACATTGAAAGTGACGGTGCGTTGTGAGGGAACTGCCTCTCGTGTGGGCGTTTATGGCACCACTTCGCATAGCCTTTATGCGCAGATGAACACGGTGATGGCGGTTCGCCGACCGGGAGTAGGTGTTTGGCTCTGCAATGGAGCACGCCCTTATTCGTCGAAGAAGGTCGTTAAGATTACGCCAGCCATCGTCAACCCAGTTGTTGGAACACGTATTCCTGTCTCGCTCTCTATGCTTTATCCCGATGAATTTAGTAGTAGTGGACTAAAAGAGGGAGCACAACAATTATATGTGGAAGAGGTTCGGGAGAAGGATGTTGTACTACGAGGACGTGGCTACAAGTTCGTTATCCCTTATGAAAAAAGATGATATTTATTAATAAAAACAATCAGTAACAAATGAAAGTCTTTACATCAGAAAGTATTAACCGTAATTGCACTGGCATGTGCGTGTTTCACAGCTCATGCTCAGGGTCATTAACAGTGAAAACAGAGGCTGGGAAACTCGCAACTCACATCCCAGAGGCTAAGAGTATCAGATAACTGAATTGAAGGTGACGGAGAAATCAACGGAACCGACATCCTGCTCCTCCGCCAAATGGCTGGTAAAGGACTCAGGGAGGACGATCGGACGGAGGGGAAACTCACCTCTCTTGACCTCTCGGATGTACGTATTGTTGAAGAAGGTGAGAACTATTGTGCGATAAAGCAAGGGCTATCAACCAAGTTTTATAAGCCTACCGAAAAAGATGCTATACCCCCTTATATGTTCTATAGGCTCAATCAACTCACTAAGATCCAACTCCCTGCTTCGATAAAGAAAATAGACAAATTCGCTCTGACGGGTTGTACTGCTTTGACGGAATGTGCCATCCCTGAGAATGTAACAAGCATTGGGGATTATGCTTTCGCATCGTGTGAAAAGCTCACAACTATGACTTTCCCGTCTGCTTTGGGAGAGATTGGTGCGCATGTATTTGAGGGTTGTTCTGCCCTTACTACGCTTTCCGAGTTCCCCCAGACATTGACAGATATAGGAGAGAATGCCTTTTATAAGACAGCTGTGACTGCATTCTCTGTATCAGAGGAAAGCGAAGATTATGCTGCTGTTGATGGTGTGCTTTATAATAAGAGACTGACTTCTCTCATAGCTTACCCTACTGGTAGCACCTCAACAACAGTGCAGTTTCCTGCAGAGATAGCCGATATAGAAGCAAACGCCTTCGCCTATGCTAAGAACCTAAAGAGCATTGTCTTGCCCGAAGGACTTACCAACATTGGAGAGAGCGCATTTGCTTATTCGGGTCTAACTCATATAACATCTCTTGCCTCAGGGTTATCTATTGAGAAGCAAGCCTTTACAGGTTGTATAGACTTAGTAAGCGTCAACTTCAAGGGAGCTGTCTCTGGGATCGATGAAAGCATTCTATGGTGCAAAGAAGTTAGCTGTAGTTCATTTTCGCAGGTACGAGGTATCCCTTTATTCAGGGAAGTCGGTTTTACACCTATCCGCACGCAACTCTCCATCTATGTACCTGCTGAGGTGATAACGAAATTCAAGGATGCTCTGGTGAAGAACAGCGTTGTCTTGGGCAGTCGATACGATGTACTCGATATTACGACATCGGATATTAAGACAGCAAATCAGCTCTACAACGTCTCGAATCAGCACGTTATGACCTGAATAGCAGCCGCCTCTCTGCCAGCAAAGGGTATTAACATCCTCAAGCTATC